>Ga0210243_102216_pt1 | contig 11265 bp, 11 predicted proteins | sample ChrtobMeP5a_32mM_FD_155461 | JGI IMG/M metagenome (GOLD analysis project Ga0210243, IMG submission 155461) | Chrysochromulina tobin associated microbial communities from unialgal haptophyte culture, Seattle, Washington, United States - P5a_32mM | ecosystem: Host-associated > Algae > Haptophytes >...
GGCGCACACGAAAGAGGTAAAGCAGCGGCGAGGCAGCCACGCAGCAGGATACTGCAGCTGTGGCAAGGGCCGCAAGGGCGAGTGCGCACTCTCGCGTGCGGCGAGCAGCTTGGTGATGATTTCGTCAATATTGCCCGGCATCGCAGTCCTTGTCTGCCTGTGCACATCGGATGATCAGTTCCAATGATCAGTGCGAGAGCAGCATGCGGATGCGGCATGTTGAAGGGAGTGCGCAGCGACGAGTCTTGATCAGGTTGCGCCAGGTGCTCTGCATCATGCTGCAGCACAGTGCGGGCGCGTCCAGGCCAGGCCCGTGAGCGCGCGCACAGTAGGCAACCAGTCGCGGATGCTCGCACCCACCAAAAACCCGCACCGGACGCAAAAAAAGGACTTCCGCAATGGTCAGCGGCACAGTAGAACAGCGGAATGGGGCATCGTGCTCGAGAGAACATGAATTGAAGGGTGCGGGAATCGTCCTGATTTCGGCTTTAATTTCACACACCCTGCGGGGTTGAGCACGGTGTGAGGTCTCCTTGGCACGCGTTTGGACCTTTGCTTCGGCGCACAGGTAACCTTGCTTGCACGCTTCAGCCGTGTCGCTCGCTCGTCGGCCGGCGCTGTGCACTACGCTTGAGCAGGTGGTGTCGCGTGTGCCCCTGTCTTCTCACGGGTCGTTCCTCTCCCATGCGGACGTGCCTTGGCAGGGGCTGTAGGTATGCCGGGGAACATTGACGAAATCATCACCAAGCTGCTCGCCGCACGCGAGAGTACGCACCGAGGGCTCGCACCCACACGGGGACGGGGCATTTTAGCTCCCCGGCCATCAACCCTCGAGTCCCCCTCTGTTCCCCCGCTGACATCTCTGTGAGCTGCCGTCGCCCGCCTGCTCCTACCGCTCGCAGAGAAGCCGGGCAGCACAGTGAACCTGACGGCGGACGAGGTAACCTGGCTGATCGACGAGGCGACAACGATCTGCGTGAACCAGCCAGCGCTGCTCGAGCTCGAGGCGCCGATCCAGATCGTGGGCGATATCCACGGCCAGTTCCACGACCTGTTGCGGCTGTTTGAGCACTGCGGCTTCCCGCCAGACGCCAACTACCTCTTCCTTGGCGACTACGTCGACCGCGGCAAGAACGGCCTGGAGTGCATCTGCATGCTGCTCGCGTACAAGATCAAGTACCCCGAGAACTTTTTCTTGCTGCGCGGCAACCACGAGTGCGCCTCGATTAACCGCATCTACGGGTTCTACGACGAGTGCAAGCGGCGATACAACATCAAGATGTGGAAAAAGTTCCAGGACGTGTTCAACGTGCTGCCGTTTGCCGCATTGATCGATGAGAAGATCTTCTGCATACACGCGGGCCTGTCACCCGACCTGAACTCGCCCGAGCAGATCAAGCGCATCATGCGCCCGACGGACGTGCCCGACTCGGGGCTGCTGTGCGACCTGCTCTGGTCCGACCCGGAGGCGGACATCTCGGGCTGGGCAGAGAACGACCGCGGCGTGTCGTACACCTTTGGCGCCGACGTGGTCAGCAAATTCTTGCAGAAGCACGACTACGACTTGATCGTGCGCGCGCACCAGGTCGTCGAGGACGGCTACGAGTTCTTTGCCGACCGGCAGCTGGTGACCATCTTCTCGGCGCCCAACTACTGCGGCGAGTTCGACAACGCGGGCGCGGTCATGGCCGTGGACGAGAGCCTCATGTGCTCCTTCCGCATCCTCAAGCCCGCCGACAAATCCACTATTGGCAACACCAGCAACCGGCCGCTCACGCCCCCTCGCAAGAAGTGACAGGAGCATTTCCGTCGTCGGCTGCGCCCGTGCCACAGTATGTTCTCCCGGCCTTCTTCGCGACGCCTACGCGAGCACGCGCGTTGCAGCACACTCAACGCACGCGGCCCCGTCCACCAACAGTCGGACGTGGGGGGCGCGCCTTCTGTATAATCCGCGTTCATCAGTTTATGTGAGCTGTGTGTCACGCCTGTGATCGAGTGGGCTTATGTATGAGCTCTGTGTCGTCCGTATTCCGGAGACGGTGAGGGTCTCCTTCGAGCGCCTGTACCTCCTGTGTGCGTTTGGGGTAATTGAAATTGTATTATTGTTACCGCGTTCGTTCCGGCGGTCCCCGGTCGTGCCCATGGGTCGTGCATGGGGTCGTGCCGGTTCGACTTAAGGTTCGACTCGCGACGGTCCGCGATGCACGGCCGGCACAGACGACAAACGTGTCCACACGACACACGTCGCACGTGTACCGTACCGACATAGGGTGGGGAGGACGGAGGTCGGGTAGCTTTCCCGGAGGGTCCAAATTTACCTTGCGAAAGGGTCAGTTGAATCGACACACAAGGTACCGACCAGCCACTACCACACGAAACACAGGACAGACGGGCGCTGTCACCGCGGTCGCGTCGCTACCTTTTTATGAGAATCTCGCCGACAAGCAACTTTTACCGTTTCACACGCCCATTTCCTGTGTGTCAGTCAAGGAAAAGTGTAAAGTCACTTTTACCGTTTTCTAGCTTCTACCGCAAACACACACAATTCACGGTGCCGTAGCACCGGTTGTCGCGTCTGTCGTGTTAACGTTCACGGTTCGCCTCTCATGGCGTCTCGCACGATCGATCGAAGCCCCTTCGTCGAAGGGGAGCGCGCGTTCGGCAATGGTTATGCTGCACAACGAGGTCGACGTGTATGCAACTGTCCGAGACGGCACCCACCCTATCCCTCCGGATCTCACGCTCCATGTGGATGGCTCTGAGCGGCAATGGTCTGTGCACCGCGCGATTGTCGGTCGATGTGAGCTGTTTTCGCTCATGCTTGGTTCTGGCATGCGCGAGGCACAGCTCAACACGGTGATGCTAAATCTCCCTTCGCACACAGAAGAGCTCCTCGGCCACCTGCTCGAGTACTGCTACAATCTCACACTTGAACTCGACATGTCGTGCCCATCGCTTATTGACCTGTGGCGGCTTTGTGACTACGTTGGTTGTCACGACCTCAAAGCACTCATTCGAGACTGCCTGAACGGCTGCTTCGAGATGACTCCGCACGCGTTTGTCAGCCACGTGAACCGTGCGCTCTCTCGGGGCGACGAGCCTGCGCGCGCAATCATGGAGACCGTGCTGAATGCGCTTCCCGAGGAGCCGGAGAAGATGGAGAAGTGGCTCGAGGCGGACGGCGTCTGCGCGCAAGTGGATGAGACGGGCTCATGGAGCTCCCCGTTACTCGAGACCATCCTCCGCGCGGCTCAGCATGTGAACTCATCGAGCGCAGACAAGCTTCTAAAATTGGTCTCCGCAGAGATCTGCGAACGCTGGTGCGAGCTGCCTGCCGCGACGGCGCTTTCGCCGAGGCGCTTTGCCATGTTGGTCGGCCATGTGCCGCCGGGTGAAGTGGCGGAGACGAGCCTGTGTGAGGTCATCCTCTCCTACGTCGATCGCCGTGGCATCGCATTCGAAGCCGAGACGGCGCAGAGGCTGCTGCGGCTGGTCGATATGAGGCTGCTTCCTCAGGACTACGTAGCAGAGAGGATTGCGCCGCGCATAGTGTCGGCCGCTGCGCAAGCTCTGCTTCTCGACGCATGCGCCTCGCTGGCGCCTTTGCGCTGTCCTTTGTCGCTGTGCCTCATGCAGGCTCCCGTCCGCCTACCGTGCGGCCACACCTTTGACCGCGAGGCCATTACGGCGGTTCTGCGTGCGCCTTTTGGCAACCCAACCCATTATTATGGCAACGGCCGGTCCCGATGCCCAATGCGATGCCCAATGCTCTTCTGCCCGCAGTCCTTCGAAGGTGACCTGTCGGCGCTGCTCGTCGACGAGTCGCCATCCCTTCGCGCACACCTGTCACGCAAGCTCGAGAAACGCAAGGAGGTGCTCGCCTGGGCTCTCGAAGAGGAGATCGACGAGAACGAGCCGGCGACGCCTGCGGCGAGTCAGGCCAAATGGCAACGCACTCTCCCGCCAACCAAGAAGGGCGAGATTATTATCCATGTGGTCGATCACGTGACTATGGGGCAGAAGTTCACCGTGGTCGTCGACACTTTGCAACCCCTCCGGGAGAGCCTCTTCGAGCCATTCGTGCAGTCTCGGTCTCGCTGTTTTTCAGGAGCGCAATACGACTCCGCTGCTCGGCCGAGCAACTTTTTGCGCTTCAATTTCAAAGGGTCTCGCCTTAACGAACTGTCCACGGCGGCAGATCTAAAGATGGAGTCTGGCGATCAGGTTGAAGTGTTCGTGGCACAGGTGGGCGGCAAGCCCATCATCCGCATCTATTGCTGCACCCCACTCATCAACGTTAGGATCTCCCTGGATCTCCGAGAATGGACTGATGTCATCCTCTACCCGCAGCCAGCCTACAAGGCGCCACGCCAAAGTGACACGTCAGCGCTCGTCCTGTGGCACCTGGCGCGTGTCGATGCGAGTGAGGGACGCCATAGCAGTCACATGCTGCACCTGGACGCCGATGGCACTGCGCGCCTGTGTACGCGTCGCACGAAACGCTCGAACTCGAAACATGCGTGCACATGCGTAGGTCGGAGAAGCGCTTCCTACCCAACGTGACTGCGCCTGCTCCGACTCTGGCAGATGATTTCCTGTTTTGGGAAGGATCGACTCGTGTGAGCACACTCGGCTCGGGATTCGCGCTGCACGTCGAGGATGCAGTGTGCGTTCGCTCCGACACCCTGGCCACCGGCTGGCTGCAGGACGCCCTCCTCGCGCAGGGCCTCAACATCACTGAAGCGACCGAGATGGCAACGCACTGGCTTCCGCAGATGGTGGAGCAGTCATATGTCCTCATCTCATTCGTGCCAAAGTGCATACTGGATCGGCACGCTCCGCTCGCCATCTCGCCTACGCCACAGCTCCTGCACCGTGTCTTCATGCTCTTCAGTCCGGTGGACATACCGCCGCCCACAGCTCGCTCGGCAGTGATCCCGCCCCCCGTCGACGCGGTCCCATCGCCAGCAATGCGCCCAGCGTACACGGTGGTCGAGTGGGGAGGCATGTGCGCCGTTCCGCTGGCACTACCAGCGGCGTGATTCTCGGATGAACAGGCGGTCGACAAGGCAGAGCTCACGGCTGTGATTCAAGACGCGGATTCTTCTTCCATGATCGCGAGCATCTCGTCCAACGAGTAAAAGTCTGCGGCGACTTCGACGACGTGGTCGATGTCCGACTCGGAAAATGAGATCGTCGAGGCGGCGCGGTGCAGCGGGCGCGGCGGTACGTTGTGGGGGTCACTGTGCGTGCGGTGTGGGGTCGGTCCGATCGGTCGCCGGTGTTGTCACCCGGTGTGCGCGGAGGTGCGCCGGCGGGCCCGAGCGCCACTAAACGGTCATAATTCCTCACCGTCTTACTCGACCGGACCCTACGCTTGAAGCGATGCGTGAACGACAATGATGACACGACGCGGTCGACCCCGGGCCCGCCGGTGTCCGCCCGCGCCCTGGCCCGCGCCCCCAGGGGATCGGGCGCGCGCCTCCACCGCTCACCACCACACACGCACACAGCTGCGGACAGAGTCGGCCTCCCGAGCACACCCACAGAGCTCGTAACGGTCGCCGGCAAACTGGAGCGGCACGCACGCACACCGCACGCCGGAGTTCCCCCCCCGCACACCGGAGAGCCCCTCAGCTGCCACTAGTTGGCAGACCTATTCACGCATACGACGTGATTCACAGTGCCACGGCCTAGATCATGCCACCACGCATGCGCGTGTGGCCATGCTGAGCACCTGCTGACTGCTGCCGGGAGAAGGGGGGAAGCTGTGGGGAAGCTGGCCTCTGCAGAGTGCCTGCTGATTGCCTCCCTCATCAGGTGACTGCTGCCGGGAGACGAGCGGAGACTGCCGCGCCATGCGGAGCCTTCATATCGGTCGCTCGTGCATGCTGATTGCCTAACTCATCAGATCAGATCGGTCGCTCGTGCATGCTGATTGCCTAACCCATCATATCGGTCGCTCGTCCCACATGTCGCGCTCCCTGAGCGCCTTCTCCATGCGCTTCAGCACGGGGTCCAGCGCGATGATGCTATTCATCAGGCCCTCCTCGCCGGCGACATCGAGCCCGTCGAGGGCATCGCGCGCTTCGTCCCAAGAGGGCACCGCGGCGACCGCCACGCTGAAGGTGTTCTGCACTAACCAGGAGTGATAGCGTCGGAGGGATTTCTCGTACGCGATGTTGACGGCCTCCGTGAACGTGTCGGGGCGCGGTATGCTCCACATGTCGCGCCAGAGTGTCAGGAACCGAAGCAGCCACATCGCGCCATTGGCGGCGCTCGTCTCAACCAGGAGACCTCCCGGCTTGTGAAGTTGAGCTCTCATCTCGTAGTCGAGGATGGTGAGGAGAAGGCGTGGCTGGCCTGGGTGGAGCGAGGCCACCGCCGTGCTCTTCTCGATCTTGGCCATGTTCGCACGCATCTGCTGCACCGCGATGCACGTCCATGGGCCGAGAGCCTCGAGTGCCAGCATCATCTGGCGCACGCCCTTGAACATGATCTCAAGGTCGACGTCGGCATCGCCCTTGAGGCAGCCGGTCAGCGACGGCAGCACGTCCTGCTGGGTGCACTTTGTGGTGCTCTTGCGCACGCGTGGCCGTGCCTCCTCGATCTTCGGCACGAGCGTCACCATGCCGCAGGTGACCTTGCCGCACACGACATCGACCATCTTGATGAGCCATGCCAGCCACTCTGGCAAGGGCTCCTCGGTGCTCCTCTCATGCTTCAGCTGTGGAGCAAGACCCACAAACGCGTCCTCTACACACGCCTCCGCCGCCAATAGCGTCCTCCCGCATCCCTCCGTGAGGAAGTGTAAACACGAGAAGCCGGCCACCGTCACTGGACGATCCTGCTGGTTGAGGCTCCTGTTATGCGCCCGCTTAGCCGAGGTCGCCACGTGCGCTCGCAGGCCCTCGAGCTTTGCTGTCGCTCGACGCACCTCCTCCTCCGCATTTCGCAGGCTGCGGAGCTCAGCTCGCGAGACCCCGACCGGGAACACGGCCAAGAGGGAGACGGACTCCATGCGTTTTGTCAATCTCGTTTCGAGAGTTTTTGACGAGGCGCCGTATTGAACGCCCTGACGTAATCATCGCGATCACTCACCTCTCCTCTACCTATCGCCGATTAACGGCATGTGTACATGTATAGCAGGCTGCGCGGGCCATGAGATAGCGGCTCCCGGTGCTTGGGAGTCCGGTAAACATCAGAGGTTCGGTTATCGGTATGAGAAATGTCAAGAATGAAGAAATGCGGTTGAACTGAGAGTTGAACACCAGCACCCAGCACGGAGCAGCAGGGCGTTTTGTTATCTCTCTAGCAGCCAGTTGACATGGCTTTTGAAGGTACAAGGGCAGGAAACAAAGAATCAGCAATCACCTCCGCGCGTCGCCCGGCGAGCCGGTCCCTGCCATCAAGTGATCAAGACATCCGCCTCTCGGCGGCGTCGCTACTACACGAACTAATCGACGTGACATGTGTGTTTGTGGTAAGGCAGTAGGTCTTGAGGGATGAGGTGGGTGAACAACGCGGCGGCGAGCCTGGGGGACAGAGCATGGGGTAGAGCATCAAAGCAGCTTGAAGTTGAGCACGTCGATTGAGCACGCTGAGCCGTACCCAGCCGAGGCCTTGTTTGGAGAGGCACAGGCCACAGGGCCTGTCACAGTAGGCTTGTTCTCTCTCTCTCACCTCTCTCATCTTGGCCGCGCGCCACCTGGCTGGCGCGCCTCGCGCCGAATCTCCGCCGCGAGGTTGGAGCACCGTATCTCAACCTCGAGATCGCCGAATCTCCGCCGCGAGGTTGGAACACCGCTGGAGGGCGCTGGCCGCGGCAGGTGGCACACGCGCCGCGGGTCCAGGGTGGGTGGGGCTCGGCTCTTGCGGCTCGAGGAGGGAGAAGGAGGGCATCATCTCAAAGTCCTCTTCTCGCCAGCCTTGGCCGTCGGGGGAGCCGCGGGAGGCAGCGGTGCCGGGAGGCAGTCGGCTGCCCGGGGGCGGCGGGTACGCGGGCTGTGGGCTCGGGGCATGGCTCGGGCGGCGCACGCGCTCGGGACGGCGCTCGACCGAGCCGTACCCGGCGGCCCGGGCCGCGGCTGCCGCCAGGCCCACCCCTGCCGCTTGGGCGGCCGCCTGCGCCGCGCGTGTCGTGAGCGCGGCCGCTGCGTTGGCGGCGGCGGCGGCGATCGCGCTCGGGACGGCGCTCGCGGCGGCGGTGCCAGCAGACGGCGCCACCTGATAGACCGCCGCGATCTGGCCGCGCGAGATCTCGTACTGCCGCTGCTGCTCGTCGAGCGCCGTCCCGAGCGCCGCGAGCTCGAGGGACTCCTGCCGCGCCGCGTCGAGCACGGCGCGCGCCGCCGCGCCGCCCGCCGACAGCGGCTCGAGGCACGCCCGCTCGAGCGGCGCCCACGAGGACGCGCCGCCGTCTGCGCCGTCGGCGTAGGCGGAGGAGGAGGGAGGAGGAGGAGGAGACGCTCGGGACGGCGCTCTCGGCGGCTGGCCGTAGCCCGCGGGCGCAATGTACCTGGCGAGGAGCGGCTGCGAGGCGCCCGAGACGGCGCCCATAGTGGGCTGCGTGGCGGTGCCCACTGGTGCCTGAGCGACAGCGGATGGCGGCGGTGCGCCGAATGGTACTGCCTTCACAGCGGGCATGGTCGAGCTGTTCACAGCTGGCATGGTCGAGCTGTGTGGCGGCGGCGGCGGCGGCGGCGGCGGCATGGTCGATGGCTCGGTGGCTTGCGCGCGCGCGCTGGCGGTCAGGCTGGCGGGTAGGCTGGCGGGTAGGGGACATTCAAAGGCGCGCGCGACCGCCGCGACCTTTCGAGCTAAGGCCTCCGACGCTTCGTCAAACCCTCCCAGCGCTTCGTCAAACCCTCCCAGCGCTTCGTCACACCCGCCCCGCGCTTCTCCCCCCTCGTCGCCGCCGCCCTCGTCGCCGCCCCCCTCGTCGCCGCCTGCATGGCCTTTCGCGCCGTCCCGAGCGCGCGCCGGCCCTTCCACCCCCTCGAACAGCGCCGATGGCGCCGATGGCGATGGCGCCGTGTCGGGCGCCTCGGGGTACAGGTAGGCGAAGCCGTCGTGCGTGGCGGCGTACCGGTACGGCGCGTCGGGGAGCGAGGGGGGCAGAGAGGGGGGCACCGCCTGTGGGGACTGGGGGGCGCAGCCGCACAGCAAGGAGGGCGAGGCGGCGGCCGAGGCGGCGGCCGAGCTCGGAGCGGAGATTGGGGCCGAGCTCGGAGCGGAGATTGGGATGGAGCTGGCGCTCGTGCTCGGTACAGCGCCCCACGCCGCGCTCGTGCTCGGTACAGCGCCCCACGCCGCGCTGGCCGGCGAGCGCTGTCCCGAGCGCTGGCAAGGAGAGGGTGCGTGGGAGGGTGCGTGGCGAGCAGTGCTAGCCTTCGAGGGTGTGGGGACACGGGAGGACGGCTCCGAGGGCATGCTGCCACAGGCTGCTCGCTCGGGACGGCGCTCGGCCGATCGGACCAGACGCTCGGCGGCATGCTCGGGACGGCGCTCGGCGGCATGTTCGGCGGCACGCTCAGTGAGGCGCCTCGCCGAGGAGGCTGTGTGCTGCGAGGCGAGAGCGGCGGCGGCGGCGCTCGCCTGGCGCTGACGCACCGCTGACATCCCCCCTCTGCTGCCGCCACCGCCGCCACCGCCGCCACCGCCACCACTGCCGCCGCCGCCGCCGCCGAGGTCACCGCCGCCGAGGCCGCCGTCACCACCGCCGCCGTCGCCACCGCCGCCGTCGCCACCGCCGTCCTCAGAGGCGTAGTCGTCGTCGTCGTCGTCGTCGTCGTCGTCATCCTGTCGTCGAGGAGCCACAGGCAGGAGCGGCAGCGGCGCCTGCGCGAGCTGCGCCGCGGCCGAAGCCTGCGCGAGCTCCGCCTGTAACGCACGGATCTGCGCCATCGCATCCACCGCGCTCGAGACGGCGCTCGGCACGGCGCCGCTGCGGGCGCTCGAGACGGCGCTCGGCGCTCGGCTTCGTTCCGACGGCATGGCTTCCGCGGGCTTGTGTACGAAATGGGCGGCTGCGGGGGCTGCTGCGGGGGCTGCCGCAGGGGCGGGGGCGGGGGCGGGGGCGGGGGCGGAGCCTCCGATCGTGGGACCAGTGCTCGGTACGGCGCGCCCAGATCTTCTGGCGCCGCCTGCACCGACCGGCGCTGAGGCAGCCGAGGGAGGCGCTGAGGCAGCTGAGGGAGGCGCTGGGGCAGCTGAGGGAGGCGCAGCTGAGGCAGCCCAGGGAGGTGCTGAGGCAGCTGAGGGAGGTGCTGAGGCAGCCCAGGGAGGCGCAGCTGAGGCAGCCCAGGGAGGTGCTGAGGCAACCCAGCCTCGGGGCAGGGTGCCCACGACGGCGCCGCCCATTCCCGCGCGTAGCGAGAGTATCTCGGTGCGAGCCGCGTCGAAGGCGGCGTGGCTCGCGCGCACCTGATGAGGGAGGCAATCAGTGGTCATCAGTGGTCATCAGTGAGTCTCAGAGGAGACTTAGCGGCACTCAAGAGGGCACTCAAGCGGGCACTCAGAGAGCACTAGTGACGGCAAGGAGTGGGCGATGAGAAGCCCATGAGAGGGCACTCATAGAGGGCGATGAGAGGGCTGAGACGCACCGCCTCCTCGAGGGCAGCTGCCTTCGCAATCAGACGCAATCAGACGCAATCAGACGCAATCAAGGGCTGAGACGCACCGCCTCCTCGAGGGCAGCTGCCTTCGCCTCGGCGCGCTTGAGGGCGCCCCGCAGCTGCTGCAACTCGGCCGCGCGCTCCCCCTCGGCCTCCCGAAGCTGGGTGAGCTGGGCGTGGCTCGAGAGAGCTCGCGACTCGAGCTTGCGCGCAATCTCGCCCAATCTCCGCTCGCGCGCCGCCGCCGCTTGGAGTAGGTCCTCTTTTTGGGCGATGACCGATCGGAGTGAGGCGCTCACCTGATGAGGGAGGCAATCAGACGCGGTCAGTGCCACGTGGACAGTCCATGGGTGACTGATGAGGGACGCAATCAGACGCGGTGAGTGCCACGTGGACAGTCCATGGGTGACTGATGAGGGAGGCAATCAGACGCGGTGAGTGCCACGTGGACAGTCCATGGGTGGCTGATGAGGGAGGCAATCAGACGCGGCTAGTGCCACGTGGACAGTCCATGGGTGACTGATGAGGGAGGCAATCAGACGCGGTGAGTGCCACGTGGACAGTCCATGGGTGACTGATGAGGGAGGCAATCAGACGCGGTGAGTGCCACGTGGACAGTCCATGGGTGACTGATGAGGGAGGCAATCAG
>Ga0210243_102217_pt1 | contig 11259 bp, 5 predicted proteins | sample ChrtobMeP5a_32mM_FD_155461 | JGI IMG/M metagenome (GOLD analysis project Ga0210243, IMG submission 155461) | Chrysochromulina tobin associated microbial communities from unialgal haptophyte culture, Seattle, Washington, United States - P5a_32mM | ecosystem: Host-associated > Algae > Haptophytes >...
GGGCTCTAAGGAATGAAATGCATGCGACTTTGGGCGTCCGGCTCCGTGCACCAGCGTGTCCCCAGACTCTCATCTTCGGCCGACCGAAGGCCACACACCGGCCCAAGGCAACGCACGCGTGAGCGCGTGCACGTACTCCCCCACCCCTTTCCAAGCTATTTGTACTTGAGGTGGAGTGAGCGTGGGGGGACCGCGACGAAACTGAACTGAACTGAAGTTGTGAAGTTCGCGAGTTTGGCGACGCTCGAGTTTGACGCACACTCGCGGACCCACTGAGTGTGGACGGCGCGACGAACGCGCTTCCGATTCTCTGGCCGGAGCCACTTAACTCGCGCTGGCCGTGTTATGCCACCTAAACGGCCTCCGTCATCCCAGAGGAAGAAAGAGGCGCACAGTCGAGCTCGACCCAAGAGCGCACCCGTAACCCGCCGAACCGAGAGAGGAACGGGTGCGTCGACACCCCACAAGGCGCCGGGCCTGCTGCGGCGCTTCTCTGATTCGCTCAAGAACCTATTCCCGAAGCAGCCTTTGCAGCCGCCCTCGCAGCCGCCCTCGCAGCCGCCCTCGCAGCCGCCCTCGCAGCCGCCCTCTCCAAAGGCGGCGGCGCCCCAAGGGCCTGAGGCAGGTGACGATTTCCTGCAGCGCCTAGCGAGGGCAGAGGCCGTGGATGCAAAACGTATCAAGCGACCGGAGAGTATGCCTCCCACGAGCAGGTACACGAGTCGATCCGCATCGCCGCCACCTGCACCGCTCGTGCCAGCGCCATCACGATCTGGGATGCGCCTCTTCGGCCAGTTCCGACGTACGAAGACCCAGGTTCAGACTGGCGGTCGACTGTCGCAGAGCAGCGCCGGTCCCAGTAGCGGCCCCAGTAGTGGCGTGGCAAGCGGGGGCGTGGCAAGCGGGGGCGCCCCACCCTCGACTCTGTGGCCGCTCATGCGCCGATTCGTGCGCTGGCTGGGCAACGAGAAGAGGCGCAGACGCACCCAAGAGCTCCGCGAGGCGGCGAGCGAGCAGCGCAAGGCGGAGCGGCGTGCGCGGCAAGCGAAGGCGATTCAGATGCACTCTACCCGTCGTGAGGCGACAGAGCGCGCCCAGCTCGAGGAGACGCACTGTCGGCGCTTTGAGGAGCGGCGGGCGCTGACGGAGGCGCAGTTCGTGCATGAGATGCTCAAGGACGGCCCCGCCGCGCATCAGGCCATGCTGCGAAGCGCCGCCGACGGGGCCGCGCGTGCGCAAGATGAGCGCGCGCAGGCCGCGGAGGCCGAGCCCCTCTCGATCAAGGAGCTGCGCCCGGGCGACGACCTGTGGACCAAGTTTGGCGGTCCGGCGGTGGAGGCGATGCTCGAGGACCTCGATCTGATTGACGCGAGGTATCTGGTCGAGCTCGCCGAGATGGGAGGCATCGTGCCGCGCTGGCAAGAGGTTCCGAGCAGCGCGCGCATTGGTCGATCGAATGCGTGGCGGCTCGCGTCTGCGTGGCACGAGTACGACTGCCTCGCGATCCTGGTGCTCTCGTACGCCTGGCTCGATAAGGAGCATCCTGACCGACTGGGCGAGCAGCTGCGACGCGTGGCCCCTGTGCTTCGGTCGATGCTCTCGTCGGTCGGCAGCGCGCACGGCACGATTGGCGTCATGTGGGACTACTGTTCACTGCCGCAGGCGCCGCGCACGCCCGAGGACGAGGCGCGCTTCAAGCGTGGGCTCACCAAGATGAACGGCTGGTACATGCACCCGTTCACGCACGTGCTGCAGCTGGCGAGCGCCCTGCCCAAGGGCGTCGATGGCGACCCGTACGGCAACACTCGCGCATGGGAGGATCGCGGCTGGTGTTTCTTCGAGGGATGCGCGAGTGCCCTGGTCAAGCACCACAACTGCTTGTGGGACGACCGCTTCTACGACGTCTCGCGAGCGGGAAGTGCCGCCCTCGCGCCGAACGTGACGCGAAGCCCGAGTGGGCTGCCAATCATGCCAGACAGCTTGGACGGGCTCCGGCAGGCGCTCCGAGCCGGCCGGCCCGCGCCGCTCAGCCCATCTGCCTTCGCAGAGACGATGCGCCGTCGGGTCGAGAGCGGCTCACTCGCGTTCACGTCGTCGAAAGCGGACATGACGATGGTGATTGAGTTGTATGCGTCCGGCTTTACGGCGGCCTTCGACACGTACCCCAACATCAGCCTCGGGCACAACATCGTCTCCTTCTTTGGCCTCCAGTTTGGCAGTGACGATGAGCAGGTTAAGAACCTCGTGGACACTCTCACCTACGTCGTCAAGCACTGCTCCTTTCCCCACGGGCCCGTCCGGATTAGTTGCGAAGGAAATGGCTTCTCCGCGGCCAGCCAGCAGGCGCTGCGCGAAGCTGTCAAGGACTGCAGTGGCATCGCCGAGCTCTACGTCGGCTACGAGCCGACGGCCACACGCGCAACGGTGCATCAGTGCATCTAGTTCGACATGGATTTCGCCAAAAAGGATGTCAGTTTCCAGAGCCCGACTGAAACGTAGAGGCATGTCTTTTCGCGCGAACTTGACACCTTTTGACACGGTGTCGTATGGTAGCGTCGAACCAGCTCGGTAGGTCCAAGGCGTAGGTCCCTAATGCTAATGGCATCATCAATCGAATCGTAAACGGATGCGCGACCCGCTAAACCTACCGGTCCGGCGTCGCGCGACCGCGAACTGCGCGCGACCGTCCTGCCGGTCATGACGCGGAAGAGTGACAGAGTAACCGTTCCCCGCACAAATCTGGTACCAACGGCTGTACGATGGCTGTACGCGTAGGAACAACGAACGGAAAGAGCGGCCAACCCGGTGAATAATCATCAAACCGGACTACAAGTAGAAGTGTTGACCTTTGTCATGGTTCATTAATGAGTTTCCGGTTCCGGTGGCGGTGCGCTCCCTTTGGCGTTGCTCACGGGGGCCGCCCGTTTCAGATGTTCGGCTTCGCGCTTACGCATGAGCCGCGCCACGCGCATGCGCAGCTGTGTGGCCGCCTGGCGCGCCGCGGGGCTCTCTTTGCCGAAGGCGGTGTCAAAGACTTCCTCGGCACGCGCATACGCGTAGCCCGCGATGGCGAGCCAGTCCTTCGCGCCGTCCTTCTTGCCGTCCTTCGTGCCGCCCAGGGGCTGGCGCGCGTGTAGAATGAAGGACACGTTGGCAAGGCACACGAGACGCACGCCCACATTCGGATGGCACGTGGGCAGCAGCCGCTCCGTCGCCTTGAGCACGGTCACCGTGCTCTCCAGCGCGCGCCCCAGCAGAGCCAGCGCGCGTGCCGCCTCAGCGATCGCCGCCCCTTCGGTCGCTGCCGCCTCGCCCGTCTCTGTCGCCTCGCTGGTCGCTGCCACCTCGCTGGCATCGCGCACCAAGGCCATCGCGATTGCTCGTTCAAGGTCGGTACGTGCACTGTGCCGCGGGTGCAGTGGAGCCGCGAGCCGCGCCGCCGCCTCGAGCTCCGCCAGGGCAGCGCCCGAGCGCGCGCTCGCATCCGAGCGCAGAACGCGGGAGACCTCGCGGCAGGCGCGCACGAGCGGTGCCTCCTCGTGCGTCGCACCGCAGGCCGGGCATCGTAGGTCAGCGCGCTGGGCCGCCCGCCCCTCCTCGTCCTCGTCCTCGTCCTCGTCCTCGTCCTCATCGCCAGCGCCACGGTAAGCACGCGGAGGTAGACAGATGAGACCCTTGCAGCCGTCGCGCGCGCAGCGTGCGGCGTGCAGCTCGAGCTCCGCGGCAACACGCTCGGCCGCCTCGCACCGCGTGCATGTGCACTCGAAAGCGTGCGTCGCGCTCAGTGCGGCGCGTCGGCTCGCGGCTGGCTGCATCAGCGCCTGCGCGTCCAGGTACGATGTTGTCAATGGCTCGCCGCGCCGTACTGAGCGGAGGGTGCGTGTAACTAGGCGGCGGCCCGCGTGGAAGGTGACCACATTCGGCGCACACGAATGGTTGAGGGTCAGCGCCGTCCCAAGATGCAAGCTCGCCCCACGGCACACGGCACCAAAGTGCTCATCCACGCTGTATTCGTGGAACACATTCCGCTGCACGCAGCACAGGGCCTCGAGACGCGCATCCGCTTCGGCGCGCTGGCGGTCGGCGTCGCCCGCCGCGGACGGCTCGAGCTGTGCCGCCGCACGCGCCATCGCGCCCGCCACGCGCCGCTGACGCGCCATGTCAAAGCGTGAGCACGCCCCGTGCCGGCCACAGAGCTGCCCGATCATGCTGCGCACCGTCGGCAGTGCGCACGTGCTGACTCGAGCGCTGACGGTGACCGCTCCGCCGTCCGCGCTGGGGCAACTCCACAGCGAGAGCCGCACCGGCTCATATAGCAGCGCGCGCAGCGGTTCCGCGCTGGCCGCGACTTCTTCGCTGTCGAGCCTCTCGGCCTGCTGAAGTCGCAACGCGAGGCGCGCATGCATCATGCTGGTCGCGTCGAGGCTGCGCGGGAGGCGGCCGCACTCGCCGCTGTGCAGCGATGCATCCGCATCGCAGCAGCTGTCGCAGCAGTAGCTTGCAAGCGTGCAGCGATCGCACCGAACTGCATGACTATTGACGAGCGGTGCGAGGCAGTGCGCACATGACGCGGCGGCCGCTGACGGCACAAAGAAGAGCGCTGGCTCGCTAAAGAGGGTGACTCCGGCGTCCAGGTCGCGCGCGGCTACGAGCGAGCGGCCCGATGTGCTGCTGCTGGTGAGGGCTACGTTGGAGGCGTCATCGGAGTCGAGGGCGTCCTCACCCATTTTGCGAATCACGCGTGATTGTGAATGGGTGTGTACATGTGACGACACGTGTTTATAGGGGGGATTAAATAACAAAAAGCAGCGGCTGGGCGAGAAGGGAGGGGCGGGGTCTATCGCCCCGCACCAAAGTCAACAGTGGAGACTTTTTCCACGAGTGTCCCAAACCCGCGAGGTTCTGAAAACTTACGCGTGACGTTGTTCCGCGCGTCGCGACCTACCGCGTCTTTTGCCAATTGGTCTTTTGCGCGTCTTTCTGGGCGGTGAAAGGGTACGCTGTTACGATGTGTTGTCGTAGACGGCCCCGTCGGTCACACCTCCGTCCATTGCGATACAAGCTTACCGACCGAAGAAACTACTGAACTTTCTCAGCTTTTTTCTCTGTGAAGGAAGTGGAGTCAGCACACGCCCTTAGGTCCATCAGACTTGCCTTGAGCTGAAAAGAGTTCCTAGCCGCTCTGTTTTGGCATCCGAATTATGTAATACGCCCCCCCCCCAAATCGCTCTGAAAGTCACTGCAAATTTCGAAAAAATTTTGGCGCGCGCAGCGCCTCGAACTCAACTGAAGAGCCTTAAAGACACAGTTTTCCTTGTCTTTTCTAGCTCTGGCCACTATTGTAGGATCCATGCCTTACTGGCAAATCAATGGAGATCAAGTACAGTACTATGTACTATTGTACAACATCAAACGTTTGAGCGCGGCGCTTCTGCACTGCTCGCAGCGCGTCGGAGGAGCGGCTCCACGCGCGGTTGTACTCGTCACGCGTGGTCGTGTGCACGCTCGTCAGCAACATCAAATTGACGACCACGCCGGAGGCTCGAGACACAGGGCGTAGCATCGCGCCGACCCGTACTCTGAAATTCCGTCGCTCGCTGTAGCGCTCGGGCAGCAGGACGACGTCTTCCGCAGCGGGCTGGTTCGACCTAGCAGTAGCGGCTGACGTCTGCTTGCGCCGGCCGCCATCCACCCAAGCTCTAAAGTGATCAATGGCCGCGCGCGCAGCAGCCTCGGTGACCCACGACTTGTGGTGATAGCATCCAAGGAAGCCTGGCTTGCCGGGGTAGTCCTCGTGCAGCGAGGTAATACTTTTAAGATCAGCACGCTTCGAGCTTGCGCGAGGGTTGTAGCGAATTTCGAGATGGTATTTGCCATTTCCCATTGGTCCACGGACTGTTATGACTCGGCCGCCAGTAGGCATCCGTCCACAGTGCCGCCGCGGCAGCGGCGCCTTCCAAATTTGGGGTGTTTGGCTTGCTCGTAGACGCCATTTTGTCGCTCGGATACGCGACGGCAGCTGGTGAGTCCGAAAGTGGCCAGAGCAATGAGATGGCGGCGGAGCGAACGCGATCGGGGACACTTTCGTCCGACGCCCATTTTCGCTGTTTCGGTCAAGTTTGATGTGCGTACCGCCCGAACGCGGCTTCGTTCAAGAGTGTCCCCGATTCTATCGTGGCCGCACGAATAAACCATCCAGAAAGACCTATGGGGGGCACCGACGAATCTCAATGACCGAGCGACAAAAGGTGCACGGAATCCACACTTTTTACCGGTCAGTAAGCTAGTAGAGGTCCCCGTGCTTGGGGGTCCTGAGAGTCTGTGCGCGTTTGTGATTCACAGCCACACGAGCAGATGTCGCGGTCAATTCAAAAGAGGGGAGCGATGCTGACACCCGGCGTCGGTGACGACGAGTCGGAGACTCCCTCGTGGCTCAAGCGCGCGGAGTCGAAGATCATCGACCGCACGCCGCTCAATGATATTCCGACGCCCAACACAATGTTCCGCATGATGTGCACAATGCAGCAGCAGATGCAACAGATGCAGCAGCAGACGCAAAAGCAGATGGCACTCATGAAGCAGAGGGACCATGTGATGGCGGCGATCGCAGGCTTGGTGACGGACGGTCCCGCCAGGGCAAGCTCGGTTGTAATCGCCAGCGTGTGGCGCCGCGTCGTCGCCATGCGAGTGCTGCGGCGCGCGCAGGCAAACGCGACTCGCTTGCAGAGCAACTTCCGCGGGCGGCGTGGTCGTATGCAGTTCCGTGCGCAAAAGAAGGCGGCGACGACGCTAGAAGCCTGCGGGCGCCGCATGATTTGCGTCGCAGCATACGCCAAAGCGCGCCTCGCAGCGACGACCCTCCAGGTGGCAAGCCGACGCCGAGCTGCCCAACACATGTTTGCAGCCGTCAAGGCGCACGCTGCTCTCCTGCAGGCCGTCGTGCGCTCTCGCTCCAATCGCCGTGCCTTCTTGAGAAAGCTTGGCGCGGCCAAGATGATCCAGGCGCACGTACGACAATACGCAACGCTGCTCCACGATTGCCGCCGGAGCAAGAGCGCGCTCACCCTGCGGTCGGTGAAGCTGGGCGTCGAGAATCACCAGCTGAGGAACGAGCTGAAGGAACTGCGCAAGATGAAAGAGGATGCCTCGACTTCGGATCATCGAGTGCATCGATACATCCTCGAGGAAAAGACCGCCCTGCAGGGGACTATCAATTGGCTCCGTAAGGAGGTCGAGGCGAAGGATGAGCTCATCCGTGCCCAAATGCAGCTCATCGCGAAAGACAAGGAGCTCATCACGAAAGACAAGGTGCTCAATGAGGACGCGAGCGCGGCGCTACTCAAGGGGCTCGAAGACCTACGCGCCCACGCGATCAGCCGGATGATCGTACAGGAGGGCGTGGATGTGGGCGTTAACAATGCAAACCTCATGAAATTGGAGGATGCCACGGCCAGTCTGCCGCACCAGTCGACCGCGGTCTGGGAGGAGTATGATGGCACAGCAAAGCAGTGGGTCAAGGCCCCTACCTGCAAGTGCTTCCAGAACGCGCCCACCTCGATGAGCCTCTGCGGAGATCTGGAGGTCAAGACGGAGTGCCTGGGCACCTACTTTCTGGCGCCACAACGCACTGCCCACGGGAAGCCAGTGTGGAAGCATGCGACGGAGGACAGATGGATCGCATGGGCCTCCGATGGCAAGTGGAAGGTACAGCCGGGCGTGCATGTGGGCGGCGTTAATGCCCTAGGCTTCATGAAATTGGAGGATACCACAGCCAGTCTGCCGCACCAGTCAACCGCGGTCTGGGAGGTGTATGATGGCAAGGCAAAGCAGTGGGTCAAGGCCCCTACCTGCAAGTGCTTCCGGGACGTGCCCACCTCGATGAGCCTCTGCGGAGAGCTGAAGGTCAAGACGGAGTGCCTGGGCACCTACTTTCTGGCGCCACAACGCATCGCCAACGGGAAGCCGGTGTGGAAGCATGCGACGGAGGACAGATGGATCGCATGGGCCTCCGATGGCAAGTGGATGGGTCCGGGCGAGGGCGAAGTGGGGGAGGAGCTCATCACGAAAGACAAGGTGCTCAATGAGGACGCGAGGGCGGCGCTACTCAAGGGGCGTGTCTCCGCCGACATGGTGAAGATCACGGTCAGGACTGTCAAAGAAGACCAATACGATATCGACGTGGCCACTTCGGACACTGCACCCTCGCCTGCACCCGCTCCCGCACCGCCAGCGCCAGTGGAGCAACAACACTTCTCCCCCGCGGAAGAAGAGAAGCTGTCGATGCTCGAGGCTATGGGGTTCCCGCGCGAAATGGCGGTTGCCGCGCTGCGCGCAGCCTTTGGCGACGCCGATCGCGCCGTGCAATACCTGATGGACGGCATCCCAGACGACTTGACCGCAGCAATTGAGGCTGGCGTCGAGCAAGGCTTGCTTGCTCGCGAGCTCTCTGATGCCGAAAGCCGCATCGAGAGGCTCGCTGAGCAGCTCGCTCACACACAGCGCCGACTGGGCGCTCTGAAGCTCAAGCTGAGGAGTGGCAATACGTTCCACTGTAGCACGGGAGAGCCCTCCGAGCGCCTACATTTCACTCGCGTATGAGCAATGAGGCGTTTTCGCGCGGCACCGACAATCGTGAACCTGACCGTGCGCGTTGCTCCGGGTACCTGTGTGAGAGTGTGTGTAAAAGTTCAGAAGGGTTGACACAGTACTTGGTGCTCATGCGAGCGCGCCCAGCTCGCGCGTTGTACTGAGCAAAATCCGTCCACACGAAGCGCTCCGCGAGCGCTCCATCCATGCCAACGAATTTCAATATGGCGGCGGACGAGGTCGACACCGACGAAGAGCTCGCTGCGAGCCTGAAGAGGCCAGCCGCGGACGACGCCATCGCTGCTACCGTCGATACGGACGACGAGCTCTCGCACAAAGCAGCGCCCCCGCCCGAGGGCACGAAGGTCTGGTGCCTGTGGGGCCGCTACGAGCCCGCTCGGCTGATGACGGTTATGCAGGCATTCTACCAGGTTCGTTTTGATGACGACAGTGGCGAACGCTGGGCCACTGCCTCCGAGCTCGTGCTGCCCGATATGCCGGTCGCTCAGCGGTCGCTACAGCCGGGCACGACGGTCCTGCGGCCGGTGGACGAGAGCGGGCCGACGGCCGCGCTGCTGCAGGGCACGCTGGTGCGTCGCGTTCCCGGGAGTGCCGCCGGCATCTCCGGCGCGTCCTCGAGCGAGGAGCACTGGGTGGTGCGGGCCGACGACGCCGCGAAGACGCGGAGCACGCATGCTGCGAGTGCGCTGCGCCTGCCCGTCATCCACGGCAACGTGCTGGGCAGTGGGCAGCGTTTGCGGGTGGGCGAGCGCGTGCTCGCACTGCGCGGCGTGTGGCGTGCCGGTTTGCTCGAGGGCTCCCCCTCGCGCGCGCGCGGACGGTGCGTCAAGCTGGACGCGACACCAACCGATCCGAGCGTGCGCAAGGTTTGGGTGAGCGGCGGCCAGCTAGCACTGGATGAGGCAGCGGATCCGGCCGGACTGCTTCAGGGCTCGCGCGTGCTCGCTCTGGACGCCCGCGGCGTGCCTACCGAGGTCAGCCTGCAGAGTGTCGACCTCGAGAAGGAGATCGCCACGTGCGTGGACGAGTCCGGCGAGGCACGTGACGTGGCACTGGCGCAGCTGCGTACACGCCTCGACACCTCGTTTCGAGTGCTCGTGGCCTCGGGCGGTTTCCAGCGAGCCAAGCTGCATGACTTCACCCCGGACGGCATGTACGCTGTCAAGCTCGCGAGTGGCTCAGTCCGATGGCTCTCGGGGTGCGAGATCGTATCTCCTCGGGAGCTCGAGCTGCCACCGGCGGAGCGCAACGAGCCGCTGCCGCCGGGCACGATGGTGTGTGTCGCTCCGAGCGAGGGTGTGGCGAGTGCGCGCTGGCTGAGTGCGGCGCTCGTGGTACGCTCCGAAGGGGAGACGGTGTGCCTGCGCCGCCCCGCGCGCCAGACGCCCCTGATCGTCCGTGTGTCCCAACCCAACGAGCATTCACATTCACAGCCCAATGGGCAGGGCTTCGGCTTCGTCCTCGATGCGAGCAGTCGGATAGTCGAGCTCCGACCAGGCAGCGCGGCGGATGAGGCGGGGCTGTGCGTGGGCGATCGGGTGCTGCGCGTCGATGGCGAGACGGTGCGATCGGAGGACGAGCTCTCTCGCGCCCTCGCTGGCAAGGGTACGATCGAGCTCGCCGTCGCGGTTGAGCGTGACGGCGGAGAGGGCGGCGGCGACGCCGACGGCGACGGCGAGATCGACGAGGGTGCAGACGGCACGGCGTGGGAGGTATCCCGCGAGCGGGTACTGCCGCCGCTGCTCACACGCGGCGTCCGGCCGCGCCATGTGCTCAAGATGGGCGACGAGGTCTTCGCGATGATCGGCAGCTGGCGTGAAGCGCTCGTGGAGGCGCATGCCCAGGGCGAAGGCGGCGCCCCGATGGCCGGGCGGTACCTGGTGCACCACGGGCGTGGCGAGCGTCGATGGGCCGACGGCGGCGAGCTTGCGTGGCACGACATCGCGCCGATGCAGTTCGATGTGGCGGTCGCGCGCCCGATGCTTGCCTGGCACGCGCGGAGTGAAGGGGCTCACGGCGGCGCGTTCCAGAGCTCCTTTCTGGAGCGTCCCGATGGCGCTGGCTTCGTGGCCAAGTTCGATAGCGGCACGGAGGCGAAGCTGGGGCTGAGCGAGCTGCGGGAGCGCTGGACGCTCCCGCTACGCATCGTCGGTCTGCACGGCAACTACCTGCCTTGCAAGGTGCTCGAGGCGCTCGGGGGGCTGCTGCGGGTCGAGTTCAGCGCCGATCAGAGTGTGCGCTGGGCGCTGCCTGAGCAGCTGCTCGCCGAGGAGCCGGTGAGGGCGGATCTCGCTGTTGGCAGCCACGTGGCGGTCGAGAGGCGCGGCGGCATGGACGCCGACCCGCACTACGAGCGCGCCAGCCTGTACAAGTTCGGCAAGGGTGGCGACGTCGAGATTGTGCGCGAGGGTGAGAACGTGCGCGAGGTGGTGCCCCTGGCGGCGCTCAGGCGCACGCGCCTGCCGAGTGAGATGCAGGGGCTGGTGGAGGGCGCGACAGCCTTTGCGATGCATGGCGTGTGGCGTTACGGGCTCGTCGGCGGCATCATGGACGACCTGGGCGGCTTGGACGGGCGCGTGGCCGCGCACGTCTTCGACGACGCCGGTAAGGTCATCCCGACGACGCTCTCGAAGCGCGATTGGGCGACGCTCG
>Ga0210243_102218_pt1 | contig 11258 bp, 7 predicted proteins | sample ChrtobMeP5a_32mM_FD_155461 | JGI IMG/M metagenome (GOLD analysis project Ga0210243, IMG submission 155461) | Chrysochromulina tobin associated microbial communities from unialgal haptophyte culture, Seattle, Washington, United States - P5a_32mM | ecosystem: Host-associated > Algae > Haptophytes >...
TTGGTATCATGTGTTCAAAACGAGCACCATATATCATGGTATATCATGTCATGCATTATGTATCATCGATATCATTGATATCATGTGTCGCCGAGGGACATGATATATTGTGATATCGACAATGATATACAATGATACACAATGATAGCAACGTGATATGTAATGATATATAATGATATCTTGTATTGAAAATAGCCTTTTCTTGTATTGAAAAAAACCCCAATCCCCCCCACGAGGGAACGCGCCCCCCCATCGGTCCGCGACTAGTGGTGCCTACCCATTGGCCATGGGATGGATATCTTACGTGCCTTTTTGGGTATCTCGACCCGTACCCAATATTGCAATATTGTTCCACGGTGTGTCTTTTTTTTACTAGTAACCCACTCCACTCACTCACCTGTAGTCCTGTACTACGACCTACCTCGTGATTAAGCTGCGCTCTGCGTTCATTCACAGGTCCAGCGTTGAATTCGTTAACTGTGAAAGATAATGAGAACGTCTACTAGTACACTGATTTCATTCACAGCGGTCCACGGGCGTGAAGTCGCCGTCCTTAGCTTTCGGAAATTGATTTTTCAGCCGCGGAGAAGCGCGGGCCGCCTCGTCGGCGTCGAGGGGCCGGCGCACATGGCCTCACTGGCGCCTGACACCAGCCTCGCGTCGATCGAGCGGCTGCAGCCGCCGATGGGCGTCAACGCTTCATCGCAAGCACTCATGGCCGCTTGCCCAGGCCGCCGCTATAAACCCTGCTTCTACAACGCTCTCCTTGCCAAGTACCCGGTGACACGATTCGAGCTGCCGCCGATGCCCAAGCAATGCGCAGTGATGGACGGCGCCAGGGCGCTCGCCGACCCAGCTTGCGTCCTACCTCCAGCCGAGCGTACACTGCACTATACGAGTGGGCCCGAACTTCCGCTCTGCTCGCCCACCTCGCTCTCGGCGTCGCTGTCAACCACACGCCTGCGGTGCAACAGCCCGGCTGCCGCCATCAACGCGCGCGCGGTGCTGCTGCTGGGCGTGCCTTCGTCGCCGACGGCGAAGGGCACCGAGCGCCGCAAGGCCATCCGCGCCGCCTGGCTCCTTGACGAGCATGTGGGGCGCACGGTCGTCGTGTGCTTCTTGCTCTCGGCGCGCACGCCCGCAGAGGCGCTCGAGCCGATGCAGCGCGAACATGCGGAGCACGGCGACATGCTCTTCCTAGACTCGCCCGAGACGCCCTGGCTGATCACTCAGCCCACCAAGTACTCAGGCTTCAAGATGCGCGGCCGTGGAATGCCAACGTTCAAGCAGTACGCCTCTTCCAGCACGCGTTCAAAGTGTGCTCAACAAGCATGCAAGCGCTCACCACGGCACACCGCCTCTCCCCACAGGTACGCCTTCTTCCAGCACGCAGCCGCGCACCACGCCCCCGTGCCGTACGTGGGCAAGATCGACGACGACACGGCGCCCAACCTGCGTGTGCTCGTGCCTTTCCTACAGCGGCTCGGTTGCCTCGGCCCGTCGCCATTAGCCCTCGTTGGCGCCATCAACTGGGCCGCCATTGTGCCTCGGGCTTTGGAGTTTGGCGTGCGCGGCGACCGTTGCGGATTTGGGTGGGACCTCTCGGCGGCCCTCAACAACTTTGGCTCCAGTTTCGGCACGCCCGGCACACCCGGCTATGTGGAGAGCTGCGACACGCGCGGCGCGGTGCTGCCTTTTCCCTACGGCACTGGCGCGGGCTACTTCTTCTCCGCCGCCCTCCTCCAGCACGTCGCAACCTCTGCCGAGGTGACCCAGTGGGTGGCCGACGCCGCCGGTCCGGAGCACGAGACGCTCCAATGGCAAAAGTTTGAGGATACGAGCACCGGGTACATGGTGTCGCGAGCGCCTCGCACGGTGCACTACATCGACATCGGGCCCCTCGTGCATGACATTGCATGCCATCCGCAGGGGGAGCGCAAGCGGCGGGGCGGCGCCACGTACCGGCCGCCTGCGAACAGCTCGGTGCTCGTGCATAACCTCAAGGGGCCGGCGGCCTTTTCGTTTGCGTGGGAGCATATGCAGCCCGAGACGACGCCATACGAGCACGAGCGGTGCGAGCAGCAGGTCTATCGCAATGGAGCGCCCAAGAGGAGGCCCCCCGGCGCGAGGCGCGAGCGGCGTGGGCAACGCGCGGCGGCCACGGCGGCCAAAGGAGGCGGCGGCCGCGGCGGCGGCGGGAGGAGGCGGCGGCGAAAGGAGCGGCCGGAGGCGGCAGGGGTATCGTCGAGCAACAGATGATCGAATCAGGGTACGCCCGCGCTGCTTGCACCTGCGCGCGCTCTGCCCTCGCGACGCCCGACACGACGCCGCCTGCTTTGCAATGCCCCGCGCTCCCCCCCCGCCCCGTCCATTGCGGCGCGCCCGAGACGCTCTTCATTGAGACGCTCCTCGCGATGGGCTGCGCTCGTAAAGTTGGGGCGGGCAGAATGCATCGCCCACTTTACCAAAGGCGCCGCGCGCCGATCGATCCGCGGCCGCCTATGGCGTGGGCGCAAATTGAGCGCCATGTTGAGCGCCGGGCGAGTCCACAGATGCCTCTTGGGCACCTCTGGGCACCTCTCTGACTCCAAGCCTCGGCTGAACTAATGGACTCCTCCTCCTGTCTCCTGTGAGACTCCTTCGTTTGTGCCCTGGGTGCAGGTCCCAGGCGCCAGGGGACGACCTCTGAGATTTGACACGCGCTCGACGATCCGGAGTGCCTCCAGGAACCAGATCGTCTCGTGTGTGTGATCGTTAACGCGACACACGCGACACCCGAGGTGTGCGTGTGCATTGAAATGTGTTTCCCGCTGTTCACACGTACGGTATTTCTAGGTCGAGGTTGCGAAGGTTGCATGCAAGCCGGCGGCGCACCGTTTTCGTGTGCGTTTCGTCCGAGTGCTTCTTTCGTAACGTCCGAACACACGTTTCCTCGCAGTTTGTGACGCTTGTGGACCTCAATGGCGAGCCGGCGGCAATCAGCCACAGGATGGACCGAGAACAGCGAAGCGAAGCGAAGGGACCCTTCTCTCTCGCCCCGCTCCAGTCCCAAAGCGGCTTCTCGCACGAAGTCGAAGAAGTCTCCGAGATCGTTGATGGTGAGGCGGCTTTCATCCGAAGCGGATGCCGCTGAGTGGACCTGGTACAAGCTGCAGGAGGCGGTCACGGCCAACACTCCTGCGAGGGCCGAGGCACAGAGAGAGCTCGCAGTCTTGGCGCGCTTGCTCAAGGCTGAAGTCAAGGACGGCGGGCCTTTTGGCCGCAAGTACGACGAGCGGGACATCATGCAACAGGTGACTATAGAGCGCTGCCTCGTGGCCGTAGGCGGCCTGCTGTCAGCGGCGGCCACTCTCGAGGACTGTGCGTCTGCCGCCCTAGTGGTGCACGCGTCGGACGAGGCACGCATGACCTTTGCGCATGACCTCGACGAGGCACGCGCCGCAGGCGAGGCGTTGCGCACGATGCTGGCATCCGAGCTGCTGCAGGTCGAAGCGGACCGAGACAAGGCATGGGCCGAGGTGTTGGCCGCAAAGCTCACCAACGAATCTGCACTCGAGGAGGCCGCCGAGCGCCAGGCGTACACGGAGGGCCTAGAGGTGCGGGCCGCCCAGCATGACGCCGATATCGAGGAGGCTGTGAGCACCTTTGATAGCGTGCGCTCGTCGCTCAGCCTCGAGATTGCCCAGCTGCGCGACGACGTGATCCGCGGCTCCGAGGCGCTGCACTCGCTGGCCGAGGAGCACGAGATGCTCAGCGAGGGGTTTGTGAAGCTCCGGCTCGAGAATGAGGTGCTGCGCCAAGAGCTCACGCGTCGCGTGCACGGGGAGCACGCGTCGAGCGACGTAGCCGATGCAGAACCAGACCAAGGGTATCTATGGGAGCAGGCCATCCTCGCGTCCGGCGGATCGCTCCGAGGTCCTCGTCTTGCCCGAAATCGGACGGCTGACCACGTCCGTCAGCAATCCGTGCCGTATACAACGCCTGGCGGAGTGAAGTACTGACGTCTCACCGTTATCTTACCTCGGTCACCGCGCGCACCGGGCGGAGTTTCGGGGCAAATGTCTCGGGTGAACTCGGGCGGAGAGTGTTCTGATGTGTATCCGTACTTCGGTATCCCGGACCCCCCGGTTCCGACCCGGTTCCCGGGTTGATCCAGCTGTCTTTCTTGTCCAGCGCGAGGTTTTTTAGGTAGTGTGTCGGGTGCGGTGTGTTGAGTGTCGAGATGTCAGTCAGTACATGTCGCGGACGTCCCCCCGCGCTCACTCCACTGACCACTCGTCGTCCACGACTGCCTCGACTCGCGCGCAATCCTCAAACGCCTCCGGCGGGAGCGCGCGCGCGCGTGTCCGAGTCTCGCCCCCGCCTGCACCAAGCCTGCACCCTCGCCCCCCGCCCCTCCCCCACCCACTCCGGGGGACGGAATCTGCACTCCCCCCTCGGGGGGCACAAAGGACCTGTGTCACGAAGGAGAAAGGACAACAAAAATGAGGATCTCGCAAAATTATCGTGTGTGAACGGAGAAGAAACTAGAATTGCGCCGCGTTGTGTTTCACAGCAGCAGCAGACCGAGGAGGTTGGACCCAGTGAATCCAAGCGCAGAGGTCGTCTGCGCCGCGCTGCGCTGATGTCGTCACCATGGCCCATCACGCGCCTGCGAACGAAGAACAACCATCTGCAGTGCTGGTTCGTCCCCAAATCGAAGAAGCCGGCGCGAAGGACACCGCTCACGCCGCTGACTTCAGCCGAGGCTGCGATCCTGAACCGCCGGGGAGGCTGGAGAGGGTGGGGGGGAAGGGCCCGCCGAGGGCGTGGGGGCGTTTGCAAGCGGCCATGCGCTAGGAGCTTCTCGCTGCGCGCCCCCTCCCTCGCCCGCTGCCCCAACCCATTCTCACCGTGCACTGGTCTCGTGCAACACGGTTCCTTTCTCCTGGCAGCGGCCTCGAGCGCCGCAGATGTGGAGCACCTGGACTGGCTCGACGAGTACGGAACCATGACGATCGTGTATGATGGGGTCCCAGTCGGGATAATTAGAGAGCCGACCGACGGTCCGCTCTGCCCGCCCGGATCGCCATGTGCCCTCGTGTAGTGGGGCGTGTGCGCATGCGTGCCGCCGCTGGGATAGCGCGCGCCTGAACCTCGCGGCGAGCTCCCTCCCCGATACCCTTCCCGCCCCTTTCGCCTGAGTCCTCCACGACGTCACCTCTGCCGTTGCGCGCAGCGGAGGGTCACGGCACCATGCCGATGAGATGATGGTTCCTCTCTCTTCTTTCCGACTCTCCGCGCCGGGCGCTCTTTTTGCGTGCTTCGGTGACGATTCTTGGCTTCCAAGCGACGCATAGCTACGCGCGTGTGCGCCTCCCACTCCTCGCGTCCCCGCCTCGTGGCCGCCCCCGTCCCACCCCATGCTGTGAAGATCAAAATGGAGTGACGAGCAACGTTGGTGGGAGAGCTCTCACCCGACTGGGATTCTCAACTTCTAGGGAGATGCCCCTTCGGCAGCAACGCTGCCAGAAAGGTATGCGGGGAAGCTCCCGCGTTGCCTGCTTCCCTGCCCTGCCAGGGAGTGGTGCGGGAAACGGGGTGGTTCGCACGGCCATGCCTGTGCTGCTGTATACTCCTCCCCACAGGGCCCTCCAAGACGACGGGCTGTGACGAGGAGGGCCACAGGCTGGTCAAGGCGCGGTGCTGCAAGGCGGCGATGGCGCAACGTGCGAGAGGCAACGTGCGGCTACGAGTGCCGCGGCGAAAATGGCATAACAAGAAACGTTGGGTTAAGCGGTCGACGAGACGCACGAGAAACGAAAAGGCGACGACGGACGCACGAGTCTCGTCTGTGGCGAACTGGCGATGTGTGCCGCACAAAATCGTAGATATGTATGGCGTGTAGTGGCCGTTGCGTCGGATGAAGATAGAAGAACACACTCAGTGTATCACTCAGATCCTCCACAGTTCGAGTTTTTTCAAGTCTATAGTCTTGACAATCAATATCAATACCGTGGTCGCCTTGGCGGGTCGCGAGCACGTCGAGGGAGGTCACCGTCACGTACTCTAGCCGACTACCAACGGAGTAGAGGAGTGAGGACGTAGGAGCCTCTACGCGACGGGTTGCGAGGTCTTATAAGTAATACGAACACCAAAATCTCCAAAACGGTCCAAACCGCTAAGGCGTAAGGGCCCTAAGCAATGGATCTTAGCCCTTACCGTCTTACCGAGGGGGAGCAACGAAGCCGCGACGACCGACGAGGGGTCAACGCTCAACCATGGGCGCCAGCGTCTGCACGCATGCGCACGCGAAGACAAATCTCATATCAGTCTCATTTCTGTTTAATTGACACTGTGTGGACATGTGAGGTAGACCAGTGTCAGAAGTCACACAGACACACATTCACATTCACACACATACATTCACACCATGGCGGGCCAGTGAGCCCAAACGTTTCATCACGCTTCCGAAAAGAGGCTCGGCGAAAGCGTCGTAAGCTGCTGACCCCGCCTGTGGTGAACCCACCGCACCGACCAACAAGTTGACCGACTACCGCCATCCTCGGTCGAAACACGCAGAGAGTGCACGCAGAGAGAGAGAGCCATGCAAGCTTGGCAAACATCGTGGGACTCACGGACATCGACGCCATTTCGAGCCGGTCGCAGCATCTCTCGCATTTTCGCAGTTCAGGCAGGCGCAGGCCGAGCAAAGGCGGAAGATGACCTTGAGGCGCTGGTGCACGCCGCAAAGATGGTGGCAGCCAAGGAAGTAGCTACAAGAGGCGTCGGTCTGACCAAGTCTAGGAAACGTGATTTCTTGCAGCCGCTTCCCCATGGATGCACGGCGCTGCGTTTGATGACGCCATCTGCTCGGCCACTGAGCCGCGTGAGGCCTTCTCGGGAGCCCTTATCGCCCATTGCCGATGCGAGCAAAGGGCCGCCATCACCAGAAGGCCCTACTTTCGACAGCCGTGGCGATCGCACACGCCTCCTCCAGCTAAGCAGACCAGTGACGCGCAAGGAGCGTCGGGCACTCCTCGAACTCCGCGTCGAGTGTGTAGATCTGCCAGAACAGCTTGTGCACCTTGTACCCGTAGCTGCCCCCGACGCACTCCCCACCGAACCCGAGGAGGAGGAGGAGGAAGAGGAGGAGGAAGAGGACGAGGCTGCATCGGAGGCCATCGCGGCCCCACTCTCTCCTGATGCGGAATTCGAGGCGGAGGAGCAGCACTTGGCGCGGCTGCACAAGCACGTGCGCCCACTCGAAGTATGGAAGAGGCGCATGGTGGCCCATCAGCTCGAGCTGCGCGAGCTGTTGCAGGGCAACGATCGGCGCGAGTTCTTGCAGGCGCAGTGGCGCATGGAGGTGCAGCATCGCTCGACGAGGCTGAAGAGGATGCGCGAGGCGAGTGGCCTCTCCAAGTCCCTCGATCTGCTTCGTGTGGCCCCTCTCGATCCCGCTGCAGTCGCCGCCGCTCGCACCGCCCAGGCGTTGACCCCGACGCGCCCCCTGGCCCCTGGCCGCCCTTCGATGATGCGGGCCTTTTCCAGTCCTGCAAGGGGGATTGATGAAGATTAAGCCATGACCCTTTGGCGATGACGAGGCTCGACCGGGGCGTGGTATCTCTAGACATCCCGAGAGGCAGCGCCAAGGCTCAAGCCTTCGAGTTACGGCTCAGTAGTATTTAATACCGTCATTTTTATCATTATTATGGCTTATGGCACCACTCGACTCTCGAGACCATATGCTCGAGACCGCGCCGACATAGGACATCTCGGGGTCTCGAGAGACGCACTAGAGACGCATCATCGATCGTGGTTCGGACAAAAAGAATTTTGTTCACACAAAGCGCGATAACTTCTCACCGCGCGTTGTTGCGCGCACGCGGCGGCGAAAAAACGCCGACTCGTGCTGCTGCTCGCCTGATCGTGCTCCGCCTGCCGGCGCACGACGATCACGCCGACGACTATTCCCGCTTTCGAAGGCACTGGCTGCTCGTCGGCGCCCAAGGCGAGGTTGAGCCCGGCGATGTTGTTCAGTGTCCAGAGTTGCTGACAGGAGCCGGCGAGTTTGAAGGGTTGCGTTTTGTTGGCCCGTCGGACGAGGAAGGCCGTCTTCCGCTCTTGCCAGGAGGCGTCGAGGCGCCAGTCTTTCCCAAGGCCATCATCGACATGCTTGGAGGTGAGGTCGTTGCAGCCGAGCTCCGTGCTCGTTATGAGGAAGCCCTCGAGGCCTCCTTGCGTATGCAGCGAGGCATGTCGCTCGGCGACATCTTTGGCGGCAATGCGGAAGAGTTTTGGGCATCGCCTGACGTGCAGCAAAAAGAGCCCCAACTCGAGGGCGAGTATGTGATTCCATTCGTGAGCTGGCCGGTGTAAACTTTGGACCCGGCTACTGTTTGATGTGCCCGCCAGCGTAACGCCGTCCACCTGACGAGTATCACGGTACTCAGTACGCGCCTCATTGTTACGTGGTCTTTCGCCCTTGTTGCGTACCGCGCATACGGTACAGTAGAGAACAGCTAAATTTCCCAACAAAACTGATAAAAAATCACTCTGCACGGCACGCAAGGCGCGGAAGAAGCGGTTCAATAGCGGTCAATCGACGTGCGTCATGAGCCCTTCTTCGCTTCCTCGTAGGGCACGTTTGGGAAGGTGTGCTCGAGGTCACGTGGCACGGGGGGGGGCGCGGGCGTACCCTCGGGCAAGAAGAGGAGCTGCCGGTCGTCCCTGCCGGCGGCGGAACTCTGGTCAAGCAGCTTGCACACGACGACGCCGCGCTTTTGGACCATGCCCACCATCCTTTGCTCTCCGTTCCGCTCGTTGACCAAGATGGCGCGCACGCCACTTTGAAGCAGCGAAGTGAGTACGTGCGCGCTCGGTTCGTCGGTGCAGTAGACGAGCACATTTGAGATCAGGCACAGGTCGATCGCGCTGCCCGCCGCCTCGCACGCGCCCACGCCCGCCTTAATGTCCCACTGTGCGAAACGGTAGGTAGTGTCAGCACCCTCCATGGCGTGCTCGCTCTCGCTTTCGCCCCCCATCGGCTCCGGCAGCGCCCGAACGAAAGGATCCCACGACGGCTGCAAGTCGAGGCTCACCAGGTCGAGGCGCGGCGGGCGCACGCCACGCTTGGTGGCGAGCTCGCGCAGATACCAAGCGAGTGCGAGCAGCTCGTAGCCAGGCCCACCTCCCAGCGAGGCCACGCACAGCTTGGGACGCTCCAATGGGCGCTCGCCACAGCGCTCGCCACTGGCAGAGCGCGCACCGACGGACTCCGCGCTGGTACAGCCATCGGCTGCGAGCTTATCGTCGGTAGCGCCTTCGGCGGAGGCTCCTTGGGCGGTGGCTCCTTGGGCGGTGGCTCCTTGGGCGGTGGCTCCTTGGGTGGCTCCTTCGGCGGAGACGTGAACACCGGCGGGCCGCACCCAAGGGTCGAAGATGCCTAGCGCGGCGGCGCGCTCGTAGAGGGCCCAGCTCTCGGTGAAGCGCTGGAACGACTTGAGACGAAGGTAGAGCGCCTGAAGCCCCGGGTGAGCGTACTCCTCGTCGCTCCAAGTCCCCACCCCGGCGCCCTTTGGCGCCGAGCGCTGCGACGGCTTCTCCACGTACAGGTACTCGCCCTCGCGCGCCGTCCGGCGTGGGTCGTCCGTCGCAAGCACGCGTGCGTCGGACAGCGCGAAGACGCGTCGGTTGACGACGAGCAGCCGGCGCAGCAGTGAAAGCCCGGCCGCGCCCGTCGCAAATGGGTACTGGCGCATGCGGTCCTGAAAGTAGGTGCATACGCCGCCGCCCATGTCATACACCATCCCGTCCTCATCGAGCCGCCTGCCACCGCGCACGTCTTCATCCTTTTCAAGCGGGCGGTGCTTGTTACGTCCCGCGGATCCAAAGCGCGCGGGGGCTGCCTTGGGATTGTGCCGATAGCTGCTCGAGGGCATCGAATAGTTGCTCAAGTGGCTCGTGCGGTCGTGCTCGGGCATGTCACGGGATCCCCCACAAAAGCGGGAAGCGCCTGCTGTAAAGCGGGGTGCACCGAAACGGGATGCGCCGGCATCGAACCCGATCGCGGCCGCGGCCGCCACAATGTCATCTATCGTGTCAGATCGACGAGGCGTTGATGGCTGGGTCCCTACAGATCCGCTACAGTTCCTTTCTCTGATTTCGGGAGGTCGCGTGGAAGTTGACGGTGGTGGTGGCGGCGTGGGCGCCGGCGAACTTGCCTCCCCCTCGGTTTCCTCCGCGTCTGCCCAGCTGGAACTCATGCCGCGCGCCGAGACTCATGAATGAATTCATATGAACAGACACTTCACGTACCGGTGCCGGTAAGCAGCATCGCCGTGAAAACAATACAATACAATACATGAATTCACAGGCAAAGTACAGCCAAGATAACAATTCGACACCCAAGACACCGGACCGGCGTACAACCGTACATACGGATGCGGTTACTACTAGCTCGGCAATTGTAGCTCGGGGACCCCTGGACCCCCACCACACGTAAACAGCATTCACAACAAGACTCAAGAGCGAGATGCTGCGAAGGACCATCGAAATGAGACACATGCAGACGGAGAGCGGAGAAGTAGCCAAAAAAAGAGAGATTCGGCGACACACCAACACGTAGAACCAAGAACGCAATCCAAACGCAATCGCGCAACATGTGAAGGGTCATTTACACCACAACATACGTTCGAAAAATTCACAACACAAGTACAACACTTGTACCACGCAATCGAGAATTCATACACAAGCACGTACGAGCGAAATCGTGCACACATGAAGAGCAACACCCGTTCACACCCCTGACAAACTCGCTTCGTTCATTCATTCACATAGCCAAAGATTATTATTCGACACCCAAGACATACACAACCCGGCAGTGCGCACACCAACGAGTCACGAAGTCGAAGACGAAGTGTCAAAGTCAAGTCAAGTCACGTCATATTCGATAATACATCATTCGCATTGAGCCCTGGCCTCGACAACTCGACAGGAAACTCGACAGTTAGAGTTACTCGACAGCTAGAAGTCAAAGCTACTCGACAGTTACTCGACAGAGCTACTCGTGACTCCATGTGCCTGTGCGTCAAGGTGTCAAGCTCGACAGCTCGACAGCTCGACAGACCTCGACAGACCTCGACAGACCTCAACAGGCCTCGACACGAGGTCTCCTCTAAGACTGGGTAAAGCCAGGTTAGAGCCCCACTCCTTCAAGGTGAAGGTTGATGGACCCACTGGTCAACTACACAATTTGGTGGCTGGATGATGGATGT
>Ga0210243_102237_pt1 | contig 11135 bp, 15 predicted proteins | sample ChrtobMeP5a_32mM_FD_155461 | JGI IMG/M metagenome (GOLD analysis project Ga0210243, IMG submission 155461) | Chrysochromulina tobin associated microbial communities from unialgal haptophyte culture, Seattle, Washington, United States - P5a_32mM | ecosystem: Host-associated > Algae > Haptophytes >...
GCCGCCGCCCTCGCCAACCTCGCATCAGATTCGGCCGAGAATCGCGTCTCGATTGTCGACGCGGGCGGCATCGCGCCGCTGCTCTCTCTCCTCGAAGGCGCGCATGCTGATTGCATGCTGATTGCATGCTGATTGCATGCTGATTGCATGCTGATTGCATGCTGATTGCATGCTGATCGCATGCTGATCGCATACTGATTGCATGCTGATTGCATACTGATTGCATGATGATCGCATACTGATTGCATGCTGATTGCATGCTGATTCAGGCTCCTCTTCCAAGGCCAAGGAGAACTCCGTCTCTGCCATCTCGAAGCTCGCCTACAAATCAGAGTCGATTCAGTCTGCCATCGCCTCCGCAGGGGGCATCCCGCTGCTTGCCTCCGTCCTCATCGCGTCGACGGCCAACGTCAAGGAGATGTCGCAGGCGGCGCAGCTCTGCTCCCTCACGGCCAACGCCGTCTCACAGCTCGCGGAGGGCAATCTCGCAAATAAGGTCTCCATCGCGGAGGCCGGAGCCATCCCGCCCCTCGTCTTGATGCTTGCGTCACCCTCGGCCGAGCTTTTCGCCCAGGTAATGAGCTCTGATGACCGCTGTTGACCGTCGATGGCCCCTGATTAGCCCCCCACACATGACCCCCAAGGTCCACTGATGACCACTCTCATTGCATGCACTCCCAGGCGGCGATGGCGCTCGCACAGCACGCCCACAGCTCACTGATGACCACTCTCATTGCATGCGCTCCCAGGCGGCGATGGCGCTCGCACAGCACGTCCAAACGGAGCTCGAGAAGGTGTTTGCGCGGGAACTGTGGGGTAAGGAAGTGCTGCCGCTGGTCGGCCCGCTTGCGTTGCGCTCGTTGCAGGAGATCAAGGGCGGCAAACGGCCCGTCGCGATGTCCTCGTCGTCAGGTACTGCCGAGACGGCGGACATCTTGATGACCCCAGCCTGGCATGCATGTGCTCACAACGGCGCCTCGCCCCCGTTCACAGGCTCTGCCGAGACTGTGGAAACCTCGGCGAACTCTTTCCCAGGCACCGGAAGTGACTCGAATGGCATTGAGGAGACGAGTGACGGCGTCAAAGGAGTGTGGGATATCTTCGAAGGTGATCGACTGAATGCAATCTCAGCGTCCGGAGGCAGCTTACCGCTCTTCGGCCTGGTGAGCTGATTGCATGCTGATTGCATTCTGATTGCAATCTCGGCGCCCGGAGGCCTGGTGAGCTGATGACCTCTGATAACCTCTGATATCCTCTGATATCCTCTGATATCCTCTGATATCCTCTGATATCCTCCGAGGACCTCTGAGGACCTCGGATGACCTCGGATGACCTCTTAGTGCTCGTCAGCCTAGTGAACTCTGGCAATCAAATGGGCATCCCAGCATGCGCGTGCTCACCACGGCGCCTTGACCGTGGTTGACAGGTTGATTGCAAAGAGCGCACCACCTCGGCGCTCTGGCACCTCTCCGTGGATGCAGTCAACCAAGTGACGATCGCCAAAGCAGGCGGGATCGCGCCGCTCGTGCAGCTGCTCGACGACGGGACGGAGCAGGCTCACGTACACGCCATCGCGGCGTTAACGCGGCTCTCGAATGAGTACCCGGACAATCAAGCCCAGATTGCGAAGAAGCTCGTCGGCCTCCTTGGAAGTAAGACTGATGAGCGTTGATGATGAGCGTTGATGATGAGCGCTGATGATGAGCGCTGATGATGAGCGCTGATGATGAGCGCTGATGACCATCGGATTGCCTCACTCATCAGGTAAGAATGAGGAGGCGCAAGGGCGTGCAGCACATGTCCTGTGGCTCCTCGCGACGAACAACCAGGGCGCGCCGGTACGTACCATTGCCTAATATGGACACTCGGGCACCGTGAACACTCGGGCATCATCTCTTTCGGCGCTCATCGCCATCGTGACACTGGCTCCGATTGCCTGTGATTACCTTTGAGATCCTCTTGATTGCCTCCCTCATCAGGTGCGCATCGTGAACGCGGGCGCCATCTCGCCGCTCGTCGCGCTGCTTGGCACCGGCACGATCGCAGCAAAGGAGGAAGCAGTCCTAGCTCTCACTTGCCTCGCGCAGAACGACCCTTTGAACCAACTCGCGATCGCGACGGGCCTTGTGGCGCTGCTCGGATCGGGCTCAGCAGAGGCCCAAGAGCAGGTGACCCATGATGGCCTCGGATGACCCCTCTGATGGCCCCTGATTGATCGGGCTCAGCAGAGGCCCAAGAGCAGGTGACCAATGATGGCCTCTGTGACCCCTCTGATGGCCCCCGATTGAGTCTGATGGCCTCTGATGGCGTCTGATGGCCTCTTGATTGCCTCCTTCATCAGGTGACCCAGATGCTCATCAAGTTTGCCGTGTTGGCCTCTGATGGCGTCTGATGGCCACTTGATTGCCTCCTCCATCAGGTGACCCAGATGCTCATCAAGTTTGCCGAGCATGCGGAGAACTGTACGGCCATCGCAGAGGCGGGTGCGATTGAGAGGCTCATCGTGCAGCTGCGCGGTAGTCATGAGGCAGGAGCGACGAGCCTCAAGGCTAAGATCCTCGCGGCCGCGGTGCGTCTGATGGCCTCTGATTGCCTCTGATGAACACTGATGACCTCTGATGACCTATGATGACCTCTACTTGGACACTCGCGGCCGCGGTGCGTCAGATTGCCTCTGATGACCTCTGATGACCTCTGATGGCCTCTGATGACCTCTGATGACCTCTGATGACCTCTGATGACCTCTACTTAGACCATCGCGGCCGCGGTGCGTCTGATTGCCACTGATGACATCTGATGACCTCTAATTGCCTCTGAGTGCCTCCCTCATCAGGTACTCGTGCACTTGAGCGGCGACAAGCCCGAGAATCTGATCTCGATCTCGTCGCATGGCGGCGTCAAGCCGCTCGTCGGCTTGCTCACGGTCGAGAGCACCGAGGCGCAATCCAAAGCGGCGGCGGTCCTCTCGACCATGTCGCGCGATTTCAAGGAGATACAGACCGCGGTTGCCAAAGAAGGCGCTCTCGAGTTGCTTGTCGGCATGCTCGACCCGTCGATCCCCTACATGTCGGGCGATGATTCTCTACAGGGCGCCGCCGCCGCCGTCGCCGCCGCCACTCGAGAGAGAAGGAATTCGATTGAGCTCGTCATCAGCGCGGGTGGGGTCAACATCGTAGCGAGCCAGGGGGTGGAGGCACGCTCCGAGGCCGCCGGCGCCCTCTGGTCGCTCTCGCGGAACAACAAGGCCAACTCGCAGGTGATTGCCTCTGAGTGCCTCTGAGTGCCTCTGAGTGCCTCTGAGTGCCTCTGAGTGCCTCTGATTGCCAACTCGCAGGTGATTACGGGCATCGGCGCCTTCACCACTCGCTACACCCTCTAATGGCCTCTGATGACCTCGGATTGCATTCCTCATCAGGCGATTGCGGGCATCGGCGCCATCACACCACTCGTGAGACTGCTGCACGAAGAGTCGACCAAGGCGCAGGGCAAGGCAGCGGGCGCACTGGCGTCGATAGCGATGGGCTCGAAGGACAACCAAACGGCGATCGCGGCGGCGGGTGGCATCGCGCCCCTCGTGAGCCTTCTGTCACGCGAGCACGGAGACGAGGTGAGTGCTCCTCATGGCCTCTGATGACCGCTGTGACCGCTGATAGCCTCTGATGACCTCTGATGGCCTCGGATTGCATCCCTCATCAGGTAAATGCCCGCGCGGCCTCTGCCCTCTCCGAGCTCTCGGCGCACAACCCGGCCAACCAGAGCGCCGCCGCCCAGGCTGGGGGCATCGCACCCTTCGTGGCGCTACTCCAAGGTACGTGCATGGCCTGCGAATCACGCGGATGGGCCTCTGTGCACCCGCCTTGCATGCAAGTGCTCACCACAGCGCGCCCCTTCGTGTCTCGTGGCTCGAAGGCGACGGGGCCGAGTCAGCAAAGAAAGCCGCCGCCTCGGCGCTCTGGTCGTTCTCGGCGAACCATGCACAGAACCAGGCGGCGATTGCGGAGGCGGGGGGGCTAGCTCCGCTGGTTGCCTTATTGGGAGTTGGCGGTGCCGAGACACAACTTCAGGCGGCGGGGGCGCTAGCAGCGATCGCACTCGATAATCCGCAGAACCAGAACACGATCGCGACGATGCTGGTGCAGCTGCTCACTGCGCCCGACACGCCGACACGCACGAAGGCAGCTCGTGCGATCTCGAACCTCGCGCGAGCTCACACATCCAATCAAGAGGCGCGCGCCAAGTGAGGCGCCGTCGGGCCGCTGATGACCTCTGATGACCTCTGATGACCTCTGCTTACGTCCAATCAAGAGGCGCTCGCCAAGTGAGGCGCCGTCGGGCCGCTATTGAGTCATGCTGCCACTGATTGCCACTGATGATTGCCACTGATGCTTGCCACTGATCGCATGCAGGTGGGGCGCCATCGGGCCGCTCGTTGGCATGCTCTCATCGGGCGTCAAGGGGATCGACAAGGCTGAGGTGCGATCTCCCTTGATGAGCACTGCTGCTTGCGTGGCTGATTGCGTGACTGATTGCGTGACTGGTTGCGTACCAAGAGTCTGATGACCTTTCCGATACGCACCTCTGATGCCTCCGATACGCACCTCTGATGACCACCGATGACCACTGATGACCACTGATGACACGTCTCGATTGCCCCCCATCATCATCAGGTGCTCCTTCAAAAGGAGGTTGCCTCGGCGCTTTGGTCGATGGCCTTCCAAAACGGGCCCAATCAAAAGGCGATCGCCACGTCGGGCGGCGTGCCACTACTCATCGGCCTACTCTCGAAAGGGTCTCCCGAGGTGCATCAAGATGCCGCCGGGGCTCTCTGGAGCCTCGCCGCTGATCACGCGCCCAATCAGCAGCTCATCTTCGAATGCGGCGGCATCATATTTCCGCTAGTCGCGCTGCTGCAACCGGGTGCGGACTGCTGAGGGACCTCTGATGACCTCCGATGACCTCTGATAGACTCTGGTGGCCTCTGAGATGTCTCTGAGGACACCTCATTATTGATCTTGACTGCCTCCCTCATCTGGTAGCTTGATGACACCTGATGACCTCAGATGATCGCTGAGGACACCTCTTGGTTGCCTCCCTCATCAGGTAGCGAAGGGGGCGCCCTGGCCGCAGAGACGACGGCGGGCGCGCTGCACTCACTCGCCAAGCTTCACAGCAACGGAATGGCCATCGCTAAGGCGGGTGGCGTACCTGCTCTCGTGGCGCTCTTTGAGACCCCTGTCGCGATGCTCAGTCAGGAAACATCCTCGAATGAGGCGCAGGTGAGCCGCGCCACCTCATGTCGTCGTGGGCACTCGCGCCGCCCGCGTGCAAGTGCTCATCACGGCGCGCGGTCTCCCGCCACTGGTCTTCGTCAACTGCTCTACTCCCTCTGATGACCTCTGATGACCTCTGATGACCTCTTGATGCCTCCCTCATCAGGACACCGTGACCCAGCTGCTCTACTCACTCTCTCTCTATTCTGATAACCGGGGGGCGCTCGCAAAGTGGGGCGCCATTCCACAGCTCGATCGCAAGCTGCGGGAAGGACAGACTGCACAGGAGCAGACGCACACTGCATTGGCGCTTGGACAGATTGCGCCGGCGCAGCATCGCGTGCAGGTGATTGCCCCACTGACGAACGTTGACGACACTCGATCGCATCCGATCTCGCGATTGCATCCCTGATGAGTCCCTGATGAGTCTCTGATGACCTTCTTAATTGCATGTAATTGCCTGCTGCGGGCTGATGAGTCTCATTACGTATCGCTACAGACTCGGAGGTGTGATCACACCTTTAACGATTGTATATCTCTGACTGCTGTGCGAACCGCCTCCATTACTGGGATGACCTCTGATTGCCTCTTGATTGCGTCGGATGACCTCTGATCGCCCTCTGATTGCCTATGATGACCTGATGATTGCCTCCCTCATCAGGTGACGGCACAACTCAAGCATGAGGGCGGCGTGATCAAGCATGAGGGCGACGTGATCAAGCACGAGAAGCCCGCGGGCTCCATCATCAACCAGGGCGACCTGCTCGCCCCCCTCACGCTCGCGGACACGTCCCGCGTCAAGAAGATGGGCGCGTTCAACGGGACCCTCGAGTACGCGACCGGCGAGGAGATGGTCGCCGGCTCCGCCACGCTCAAGCGCTTCCGCAAGACGCAGAAGACGCTCAAGCTCGTCATGGACGGCTACGTGCTCGATGCCGAGCCCGCGGTGCAGGCCATGCCCTCGGCGATCACGTCGGTCAACTTGCCCATCGAGGAGATCAATGATGCTGCGTCCGCTCTCGGCCAGAAGATGCCGGTGGAGCTCGACGCGATGATGCAGAAGGTGTACGCCGCCACGCTTGCCGAGCATGTGAACGGCATGGACTCGACCGAGACCGCCAACCTGGTGACTATGGTGCGCGCCGTCGTGGAGGAGTCCGTCAAGTCGCTTTTCGAGTCGAAGCAGGCCAACGTGCGCATTACCATCGCGCCCGTGACGGCGAAGATCGACAAGTACGCCAAGGGCCTGCGCGAGAACGCCGTCGACGTCACGTGCGCCCTCCTCACGCGCTACGTCAACGTCGAGAGCACGTTCGTCGACATGTCGACCGACCTGGCGGTGGGCGCGTCGGCCTTTGCGCACGAGCAGCTCAAGGGGCGCAATCTCCTTGTGATCTCGATGATGGGCCAGCTCTCGGGCTTCCCGGAGCGCTTCGGCGTCGAGCCGCTGGGCACCCTGCCGCCGTCGCTCAACGTCGTCGTGACGCTCTCGCAGATGCCCGGCGCGGCCGCGGCCTACAAGGAGGTCGCCCTGACCGTGGCCAAGTTTGGCCTGATGAAGGCCGAGGAGCCGTTCGACGAGGCCGTGAGCGAGCTCAAGGCCGAGCTCAAGTCAGAAGCTGAGGTGCGTGGCGCAACCTCGACACCCTTTGACGGGGATGAGTTGCCCCTGCGGGGAAGCCGTCAACCCGTCCTCGGCGCGCTCGTGCTGCTCAGGCTCTGCGGGATGATGCTCGTCTATGCAGTTTGCACGGAGCAGGAAAGGTCCAGCCGGAACAGGAACACGCACTTCGTGATTTGGTCGAAGAACAATCACCCCTACCAACACAGGTGGGTCATAGTGGCCTTGCTCGCCCTCATCGTCCCCGGGGTGAGCGCCATGGCGACGACGGTGCTGCTCGATGGCGATGGGACTGGTGCTGCGCATCGGACAGAGTCCGTGCAAATGCAGCAGCACCGGACTCAGCAGCACCGGGCAGAGTCCGTGCAAATGCAGCCACCGTGTCCGCCTCCGCCCACTCAATGCGCCGGTGATGTGAACAGGAGCACCTTGGACGCGAGCGGCGCACCCCTACCATGCTCCTACTTTGGAGCGCAGCCCTCCGCATGTGCCTCCTATTCCATCGCGCGGACCGTGAGCCCGGTTGCGTGCGGCACGTGCCCGCCTGACCCCCCGGGCGTGGTGTTCAACATCAATCCGGGCTCGTTGGGCGTCGTGCAGGAGATCGGGCTCAACTTCATCAGGGGGGTTGTACAGGTACGTGTGGCAGAGACCTCGTGTGAACTCCCCATCGCCCCGATGGGAAGGTTGCTGACCTGCTTGCCTCGACTCACGCTTGCACAACTGCGGCCAACACTCTGGTCAACTACAGCATGTACGTGCCGCAGATACATGAACTTTTCACCAATCCCACCCTGATGAACTCTGATGACCGTTAATGACTTCTGATGACTGCTGACGGCCTCTGACGACAAGGCACGCGTCTTGGCTGCCGTAGCGCTTCTCTCATATGGCTGACCTGCCTGGCATGCAAATGCTCACCACCGCGCCTCCCCTCCCCCATTCACAGGTCTCCATCGCCGAAGCGCTCTCCAATGTGGCACGGAGCAACCTCGACACCCAAACGGAGATCGCCTGGGCGGGGGACATCGGGCCCCTCCTCGCCATCGTCACCTCCCGCAACCCACATGTGCAGGCACATGATGACCCCTGATGACCCCTGACGACCCCTGACGACCCCTGACGGCCCCTGATGACCCATGACGACCCCTGACGACCCCTGATGACCCCTGATGACCACTCGAAAGGCATTCTCACCCTATCCCACAACCCACACGCCTAGGCCCGAGGTGCGAGCGCCCGAGTGCTCACCACGACGAATCGCTGCTTCCCCACAGGCCCAAGGCGCGAGCGCTCTAGCACAGCTCTCCCGCTTCAACCGTGACAACCAGGACTCTGTGGCGTGTGCTGGGGGCATCAAGCTCCTCGTAGAGCTGCTCGCACCCCACCACCCTTTCATCTCCTTCACCGCCGCCAACAAGGCGGACATCGTGTCTGCGGGTACGACCGCCCGCTCTTGCCCCTCATCAAGCGGCACGGGGTTTGCCGGACTGGTCGGGCTTCACACTGCCACACGCCGCTTTGGAGCTGACACCTTCACACCGGCGTACTTACAGAACGCCACGTACGTGCTGTGCACCACCCCTCCACGGCGGCGCGGGCTCATGACCCATCCGGTGGGGCGCGCCGCCTTTGTCATCGCGCTCAATGGGAAAGATTATCACCGTGCGGCGGCGGCCTCAGCAGACGTGGCCAATGTCACCTCCAATTCTGGTGCCGCTACCTTCACCTTCTACGCCACGGCGCTCGACTCCATCGCACCCACATGCGGCGGCCTTCACGGCGGGCAGTTGGTGACGGTGCACGGGCGCGGCTTTGATTCGCTCGGAGGGCTGGGACTGGACGGCGACGGGGGCGTTCCACTGGAATCTCCTTGGCGCCTGAGCCTCATCCTCGCCCTCGCTATCATCGCGGCGGCCGAGCGCGCCAAGGCGAAGCGCGCCAAGAAGGACGCGAAGAAGGAGCTCAAGAAGGAGGCACAGCCAGCCGCGCGCGAGCTCATGGATCTGGAGCGTGCGCGCATCGAGGCGGCATCTCAGAGCAAGTTGCAACCACCGCCCTCGCCAACTATTCAGTTTCTACATAAGTTTGTGCGTGCTCTCACAATCATGAATTCCCCGACCCCCAACCACCGCGCCCGGATGGGAAAATTGCTGACGCACTTATTGCCTTGCATCGACTCACGTACGGCCACTCAGCATCGTCTCAAGACCTTACGTACCCTCACCTTCTCCTTCGTCTCCTTCTCCTACGCCGCCCTCGCCTCCTTCGCCGCCCTCGCCTCCTTCGCCTCCCTCGCCTCCTTCGCCGCCCTCGCCTCCGTCGCCGCCCTCGCCTCCTTCGCCGCCTCACTCGCTTTCTCATTCGCCCAAGCGGACGCCGCACGTGAGCTCAAGGGACGCGAGGCGAGCGTGATGAGGGTGGCGGCGCTTGAGATGGCGCTCGAGGCAGCCGAGGTGCGGGAGGCCAAGGCGCGCGAGGCGGTGCGTTGATGACCTCTGATGACCTCTGATGACCTCGGACGATCACCGTGTGCCCTTGATTGCGTCCCTCATCAGGTGCGCGTGCTCACGAGCGAAGTCAACACTCCTCATGACCTCCTAACGACCTCCTCACTACCTCCTGATGACCCCCTGATGACTCTTGATTGTGCCCCTGATGACCCTTGATTGCGCCCCTCAGGTCAAGAGTCTCCAGGAAGTCAACGGCAAGGTGAAGGAAGTTGTGCTCCAGCAACAAGACGAGCGCAAGCAACTGGAGAGCGAGTGTGAAGAAATGGGGAGGCAGCTCAAGGTACGTTCAGAGGAGGTCGAGCTAAATGCATACATCCCCTCAGAGAGCGTGAGTCTCCCAGAGCTCATTATCGCCATCCGAGGCCAAATCCCAGACGAGAAGTGTGACCTGCTCGAAGACCTCGTCCAGAAGCTGCAGAAACGTGAGCTCAGGCTCAACAGGCAGGAATTTTTGCACCGCGTCAAGGAAATTGCTGGCGACGCTGCCCCAGTATTCCGCGTGGTTCTGAAGCAGCTTGCCGTCGATCGCCGCGCGCCCGAACCGTCATCGCTCGGCAGCGGATCAACCGTTGAGCGTCGTACTGCGCCAAGTGAGCAGGCAAGTCGCTTATGTCCTCTGATTGCGTCTGATTGTGCTTCTGATGAGTGAGCAACTAGCGAGTCTGATTAGAGTCTGATGGCCTCTGATTGGGCCTGATTGTGCCTCTGGTGAGCGAGCAAGCGAGTCTGATTAGAGTCTGATGGCCTCTGATTGCGCCTGTTTGTGCTTCAGATGAGTGAGCAAGGTCAACTGATGACCTCTGATGACCCTTAATTACCCCTGATGACCCATGGTTGCATCCCTCCTCAGGTGCAAGCGAAGCTCGTCGCTGCCGAAGAGGAGCTCGCGAGGGAGCCGGAGAAGAGCGCGTCGGAGAAGGCCATCAAGGAAGCAAGCGCACTCAAGAAGCAGCTCGAGACGCTCAGCACGACGCGCGAGCGCCTTGAGCGTGATGTGACGCGATGGCGGCGGGAAGAGAACGAGGACCCGCAGGCTGAGAGCGACGCGATGCGCACGCGCGTCTCGGCGCTTGAGCGCGAGCTTCGGGCCGTCAAGGCGGAGCTCTCCGAAGGGCACCAAGCATGGGAAGGGGAGCGTCGTCGCTTCGAGATGCTGCTCTCCCTCGCCGCCGCCAACAAGGCCCTTGGTGAAGCGCCCACGACGGCGCCAGTGACGGCGACAGCACCCGCACACGCGGGGGACTTCTCGGCGGGCTTCGGCGACGCGGTCGACGGAAGCAGCAACTGTGGGAGGGCTGCGGCGGCGGCGCCATTGCCGGCAGCGCCCACGCCCTCGCCCCCATGCTCGCCGCCAGCCTCGCCACCGATGCCGCCCTCGCCGCCACCCTCGCCACCAGAACCACAAACCATCTCCGAGACAGCGGCAAGGATGGGGGTGAGACTCACCCCCAGTCTCATCGCGACAATGACATCAATGCTTCATAGGTTGAATATCTCAAAGCCCTCCGCCACCGCTGCTGCCAACACCACCAACGCCACCAACGCCACCGACCCACCTGATCACCCAGGGGTGGAGATGGAGCTTGAGGGGGAGGAGAAGGGGGAGGAGAAGGAGGAGGCGGGGGAGGAGAAGGAGGAGGCGGGGGAGGAGAAGGAGGAGGCGGGGGAGGAGGAGGAGGAGGCGGAGGAGGAGGAGGAGGAGGAGGAGGAGGAGGAGGAGGAGGAGGAGGA
>Ga0210243_102239_pt1 | contig 11112 bp, 3 predicted proteins | sample ChrtobMeP5a_32mM_FD_155461 | JGI IMG/M metagenome (GOLD analysis project Ga0210243, IMG submission 155461) | Chrysochromulina tobin associated microbial communities from unialgal haptophyte culture, Seattle, Washington, United States - P5a_32mM | ecosystem: Host-associated > Algae > Haptophytes >...
CCTTGGACAGGTCTATCGCCACCACAACTGCGTCATCAGCCTCCTGCTCCTGCTGCTGGAGGCAAAGGCGCACTTCGCAGTCGACGTGCGCCGCACACTTGTAGTAGGCTCTCCTTCCAGTGATGGGAGAAGATGAGTTGGATGCCCATTCCCACTTGCCCTCAATGGTGCCCTTCCTCATGGCAGCTTTAGCCTCCTTCCATGAAGGGAACTGCTTGATGGTCTTCCACTGTGAGCCTCCGCGGCCCATCCGGATGACCTCTGTGGGGCCCTTGCCAGGGCCTAAGGGTGCTCCTTGCGGCGGCTGGAGGACTCCCTTGTGGCCAAGTAAAGGCTGAGCCTCATTGCGCTGATGGACTCGGCCTGCCTCGTAATCTGCGCCAGTGTGACGCTGCACTTGGGGGTGGCGCGCTGGTTGGCGCGCTGGCGCGCGCGCTGCCATTTTGTGACGAATTCCGAAATATTTCATATGATACCGGTAGATACCGGTATTAGGGTAGCCGACTTCAGATTTTTCAGAGATTTCACCGCATCTGCAAAAAGCACTCAAGGGCCATGGAGCAGAAAAGCGTGGTGGAGAGGCTGATGGAGCAGCTGCGCGTGATGGGGGAACTGCAGAAGCTCTTCGACTCCTCCAAGATGCTCAAGAAGCATGAGAAGATCGAGATGATGAAGGTTGAGGAGATGAAGCTGGCTGCCCTCAAGCAGGAGCAGTTGGCGCAGTCTGCGCCTCGAGTCCTTCCAGCAGCAGGACAAGCACCAGACTGGTCAGCTGCCATTTGACTCCCCCCTGTGTTTTGAGGGGGGTCTGCCAAAACACGAAAACACAAAACACAGGCCCGTTGTGCCGGCTCAAAACACAAAAACACAAAACACAGGCCCTTGCGGCCCGCCCAAAACACGAAAACACGGAAACACAATGCTCCGGGCATGCTGATTGCGTCTGATTGCGTCTGATTGTGCCTGATTGTGCCTGATTGCGCCTGATTGCGACTGATTGCGACTGATTGCGACTGATTGCGTCTGAGGTGCGGCCTGATTGCATCTGATGGTCTCTGTTGGCCTCTGTATGACAACTAGCAACTGATTGCCTCTGATTGCCTCTGATTGCCTCTGGCTTTCTGTGGCTTCATTCTTACATGTACTCATCCGAGGAATCGGAGGAGGGCTCATCCGAGGAGTACTCCTCGCTCTCACTCAGCTCAAGGTCATCAACAGCACCCCTGGCAGCACTCGAGGGCAGCTTGGCGCCCTTGGACTCCTGTGGCTCTCGGCTGGCTCACCCTCTGCCCTGCGAGGGTCAGGGGGGGGTTCCTATACAAATTGGGGGTGGTTTCCTATACAATACGTATCCTAATGTATCCTGCATGTATCTTGCATGTATCCTGAAGGATACATGTATCCCGAATGTATCCTGATGTATCTCAAATGTATCTTACATGCTCTGTTACATTCCAAGAGAATACATGTATCCTTCACATTTTGCATGTATTTTACACGTATCCCAAACGAGTCCAAGATACATTTTGGGATACACATCAAATACATCAAGATACATGTATCTTGGGCGCTTCCTTGGTGTCACACTGGATACATGTCAGGATACATCAAGATACATCACGATACGTGTATCTTGGACTCTTCATCAGGATACATCAGGATACACCGAGATACAAAATCACGATACATGTATCTTGGACGCGTCATTACGAATATATGTGGGATACATGCAAGGATTTATGCGGGATACATGCGGGATACATGTATCTGCAGTGGTTCCAGGATACATAGAGGATACATGCGGGATACATCAGGGATACATCATGAGAGACATGTATCTCAAATGTATGCAGAGAGGTACGTATCTGAGGTGCAAGATACATGCGAGATACATGCAAGATACATGTATCCTCAGAGGTGATCAAGATACATACAGGATACATCCGAGATACATAGTGAGATACATAGTGAGATACATGTATCTCAAATGCATCCGGAGAGAGATGTATCTGATATGAAGGGATACATGCGGGATACATGCGGGATACATGCGGGATACATGCGGGATACATGTATCCTCCGTGGTAATCAAGATACATGCTCGACACATGCGAGATACATGCGGGATACATGCGGGATACATGCAGGATACATATCTCGGGGTTGGGGGAATGTTTCGATGCCATCATCATAGCCAAAGTGACAGATACAAATGTATCTGGATGTATCTGGATGTATCTGGATGTATCTTGATGTATCTTGATAGGACACATCGAAATACATGCAAGATACATGCAGGATACATGCAGGATACATCAGGATACGTATTGTATAGGAAACCACCCCCAATTTGTATAGGAAACCCCCCGTCACCCTAGGAACCTACTCTTCGGTGGTGAGGTGGTTGCCTCCCCCCACCTTCTCCACCCACCTTCTCCCTAGCGAAAGAGGCCCTTTTTCTGTGGGTGGGATGTGTGCGCGGGGTGTGTGCGCGTCGTGAAGCGTCTTTCGTGTGTTTCACAGCCAATGTTTCACAGCAACAGAACCGCGTCGCGCTCAAACGAAGCAAAGAGACGCAGCTCCTTCCACCACTTCCGCCATCATGGACCTCAACAGCGAGAATATCGACCCAGCTTCGGCCGGCACAGCGTTCGTGAAGCCCGCCCCGCCGGTTGCGCCTGCCAAAAAGGTGCGCAAGCGGCGCAAGAGCGTCGGTCCAGCCATGTCAGCCGCATCCGATGCCCTCGATGCCTCTGATGCCGAGCGCGAGGACTCAGCCCCATTTGCTAGTGAGGCCGACACCGCCCCAGGCAAGTCTCAGACCGAGCCACCTCCGGTCACGCAGTCGGAACCACCGCCTGTCACGCAGCCGGAGCCATCGTCTGCCACTGACTCCGACTTACCCGACGAGTCAGCCGCCCCTCCCGCGACCGCTGATTTGTCGGTGGAGGCATTGCAAATTGAGTTGCACGTTGCAAGATCTGAGGTGAAGCGACTGTCTTTCGAGTTGGAGACAGCTCTCCAGGACAATGAGGATCTCCAGGATCAGAACTCCGAGCTGCGAAAGCAACTCGCTCACATGGAGGCAAGCCTCGCGCACGAGAAGGAAGCTCGCGCCGCTGCGGAGCTGCGAAAGCAACTCGCTCACATGGAGGCAAGCCTCGCGCACGAGAAGGAAGCTCGCGCCGCTGCGGAGCTGCGAAAGCAACTCGCTCACATGGAGGCAAGCCTCGCGCACGAGAAGGAAGCTCGCGCCGCTGCGGAGGATGACGCCGGCCATGAGATCGAGTCTAAGGAGGCTAGGCAGGCGATCTCGGCCAAAGTGGCGCACACCGCGGCTGACGAGGACCTCCTGCAGCTGCTCCGCAATGCGGAGGCAAGCCTCGCCACGATCCCGCCATCGAAGCAAGCTTCGCCGCCATCGGAGCTACCACCGCCGTCAACCACCCTGAGCACGTGCGCTCTCTCCAACCCGGTCGCCTTCAGCGCCCGCCTGTGCGGTGACATGGCGGCAATGACTGCGATGAGCTGTTACGCGCCGCAGGCACCACCGTCGGGTCCAGCCGAGGCGCTGCAGTCGAAGAAAGCACCTGCAGAGTTCGCCGCGCCGCTGGCCGCCTTTTCGTGCCCTTGCTCACCCTCGCGGGTGCTTTCTTCGACTGCAGCTGCAGAGACGACGGCTGCCACCCCAGTGCCGCAGAGCACCCCGCGCAGACCACGTATGCCTCTGTCCGTCGCACTGCCGTCGACGCCCGGGCTCGCTCTTCTCTCACAGAGCAGGCCACCTACCACCTTACCTCGGCATCGGCCACCAGTAGGGGTGCCGGCGCCGAGCGCAGAGGTGGCAACAGAGGTGGCAGCAGCCAACGCGGAGGTGGAAGTGGTGGCAATGGCGGCGTCGACGGCGGCGTCGACGGCGGCAGTCGCAACAGGCGATGCGGCGGAAGCTACTATGGCACCGCCCTCGCCGCCCCCGCCGCCCTCGCCCGCAGCAGCATCGGTAGCCGCCTTGGAGGAAACGGTGGCGCCCCCCCCGCCTTCACCCGCTTCAGCATCGGCGGCTGACGCGGGGATGGTGCAGCGGGCGCCATCGCCACCGCTGGCAGTGCCTTCCAAGACAGCGCCACCGCCCATCGCATCGCCCGTTGGCGAGGGCGCGGCGGCCACCCGGCGACGTGCGCGCCGTAAGTCGGTCGTCTCTCGCGCCGACCTTGCCCTACACCAAGAGGACGTGGCTGCTGAGGTGGCGGCTGAGTCGGCGGCGGAGGCGGCGGCGGCGGAATCGGCATCTTCGGTGGAGGCGGCGACTGTCCCTGAGGACGCGACCTTGGCTGAGGTGACGGAGGCGGAGGCGACAGCAGAGCCGGATGCGGCAGCGCAAACCATCGAGCACGTGACCAAGGCATCCACGTCCGAGTCGGCTGTGCCACCTCCGAATGCGGACGCGCTCGATGCTTCTGAGGCGTCATCTATACAGGCGGAGGCGCAGGCGGAGGTGAGCGCCCCGCTACCCATGGCTCTGCCGGATGAGTCTACTCTCCGATCGCTGAGCTCGCCAGCCGAGATGCTCTCGGCGGCCCTCGAGGCTGCCATCGGAGTGACAGAGGCTCTGGGGGCACCTGGCGCACTCGGTCTCCAGCCCGCACAGACGGAGGCACTGCGGGCGCTCTTTGGAGCTCTGGGCCAGATCGCCTCGAGCCAAGCCGAGAGCAGCGCCAAGCAAGCCGCCGCCGCCACTGCCGCGAAAAAGGGGAGGGGGGGCAAGGTTGGCGGCAGCGCCAAGAATGGCAGCAGCAGCAGCGGCAGCAGTGAGAGCAGCGGCGGCGGTGGCACCCGCAGCGCGCGCTCCGTCCAATTCACCACACATGACCTCTCAAGCCTCGCGCCGCCAGGTCGGGCCGGGTCTCGTCCTCAGGCGGAGGCGGAGCAAGAGGCCATGGTAGAGCGACTCGCCGCACTGATCCACAGCCAATGGGCTCTCCTGCCAAACGTACAGGCAGTGGACGCAAAGGCGGCGCCGTCGGCCGAGACGGCGGCGATGCGCGCATGCCTTGCGACGTTGCAGGCCTGCCTTGAGGCGCTCGGAAGCTCTTCGGCCCTCTCGGCTGAGCTGCGCGCCGCGTCCAGCTTTTATGGTGTGGAGCTGTGGGGCTGGCTGCGGCGCGGCCAGCCGATGCTCTGGCGGCGGCTGGGCGAGCTCTTGTCGTCCTCGCTGCGGCTGCACCTCTCGGCGATTTTCTCGGAGGAGGAGGACGCCGAGCCGGATCCACTGCTCGCGACCATGCGGCAGAGGGTGCGGGAGCACGTCGCCGCCCATGGGCCTGAAGCGTACACCACCACCGGCACCGAGGAGTCCTTCTCTTCCGTCATTACCACCAATCTGCTGCTGATGCACAGGCACGCTCCTTCCCTCGCGCCGGGCACCGCTGCCGGTGCCGCTCTCGCCGCCGCTGCCGCGGACGACGAGTGCGCGGCGGCGCTGCACGAGCTCCCTGCTGAGATGAAGGATAGCCTGCTGGCATGGGCTCACGCGCACTCGCTGCTGCAGCAAATCTTCGGGCCACGCGAGCCCCTCGGCAAGCTCATGAAGCTGCCCGTGAACGTGCCGCACTTCGCACGCCTGAGCGCGCTCGCGAGCGTTGCGTCCGCGCTTGAGAGCCGCGGCAGCTGTGACGAGGCCTACCTCGCGCCGCTACGCGATATTCCACAGCTGCAGCGTGACCTTCACACGAAGGCTACCTGGGCCAAGGTCGCTCACGAGACCCTGCTCGTCTTCGCCAAGAGGCGCACCACCCGCGCCAAACGTGGCGAGGCCGCCGACAAGTGACTGAGGGCAACCAACAGATGCTGGCCTCCTTCTACCGACATCTGGGCACGTACGTGACGCACTGAAGAGCTTCTGAGATTCGGAGGTGGCCTGGCATGTGCCCGCTAGCACGGCATGTGATCGTGGTGAGGACGGTTGGTATGGAAACAAGATCTGAGGGGCTGTGGGCGCGAGAGGCATGGGCATCAGTTGCGGTGCTTCGTCGCATGCTGCGCCATGCGGCCGGTGCCACACGAAGACGAAGGGCCATTTGAAGTACGTGTGGAATGCACCCGACGAAGGGATGCGCTGGCCGCTGCAAGCTGCAAGCTGAGCTGCGAGCTTGTCGGGATACCACCCCAGGAGAGAAGAGACTGGCCATACACAGGGGCCCCCTCCCCGAACCGATGATGAACCGCATGTGTCAATGGCGGCGTGAGTGTTGATGTGTGCGTCTCCGCGCTGTACATGGAGCGGAGGTCTGTGTACTGCGATTCCGATATTATACGTATTAGGGTTCGCCTATTCGGGTTACTTGCAGTCGTGTGTACCTAGTTTGTGCCGTGTGGTAAAATTTGCAGTGTGGGGGTCAGCATCCACTTGCTTGTTATTGCTTGCCTGCTTGCTTGCTTGCTTGCTTGCTTGCTTGCTTGCTTGCTTGCTTGCTTGCTTGCTTGCTTGCTTGCTTGCTTGCTTGCTTGCTTGCTTGCTTGCTTACACTAGTTAACACTAGTACCCTATCGATAACCCTATTGAACCTCGTCGCGTCGAGGGGTTTTGAGGGTGTGAAATCAACTTGTGAAATCCCTCGCCATGGACGTGACGCGAATGTATTCAGATCGAAGCATGCAAATTTTTGCCGATTAAGGGCCTGTGTTTATACGGGTAGTGTTACCACGGGCTAACCACGGGCTGTGTCGGCCACACCTCCGTCCATGCAAGGTGATAGTGGCTCCTTTCGTCCTTTGCTCTGCAGGGGGTCCGGAGCGTGTACGCGCGTTGTGTTGAACAGCACCACAGCAAATGTCACACCCCTTAGTCACATGCTTCGAAAAAAATCCTTGGATAAACTTTGGATTAACGTGTTGAATCCCCGTTCGTTTGGCTACCCACCTCGTGATTTGCATGCTTCGCGGGCTATGAATATTTCAGCCACGTGTGGCTCTCCTTTCTCTAGGCGCCTCTTCGGACGCCTGACGTCTCCATGAGCGGCAACAACTTCGACCTCTTTTACAGCGCATCTCCCGACGTGCTCGGTCCCCTTGAGGCCCTCGCGGATGACCTGAACCAGCCGGCCCTCGTCTGCTCGCCGTGTTCCAACGATGCCGCCCACGTGGCCATGGTGGCCTCACCAGACGCCGTGCCCGTCAGGGCCGACGCACTCACCACGGCCGCTACACGAAATTCCGAGCCCACTGCGACCGCTGACCCAGCATCGGCAGCGTCATCCACGAAGGCAGCGTCGAAGTGCACCCAGGAGGAGATGATGCTTCCATGCGAGACGCGTTTGAAGCACACAAAAATCAAGCACGATCCGGACAAGAAGACGGGAGAGACGGCGGAGGCGGCTGATCTCGGTGTCCGGACGCCCATGGCTGCGACACCCACGGCTGCGACGCCCGCGGCTGCGATACCCGCGGCTGCGACGAGCACGCTCGCGCAGGTTCTACCGACGCTCGAACAGTCGACCGAACCATCGCACGAGGCCGCGACCGAGCCGACGGATGCCATCATCGCGCCGTCGGAGCGTCTTCGGCCGACGGCCGACCGACCTACGCGCAAGAGCGCGCGCACAAATGGCGCCGCGACTGCGCCCAAGCCCGCATCCCAGCCTCTACCCACTCCCACACTCGGGTTGGCGCCTTGGGCGCCGGGCCTGATCCCAGCAGGAGACTCAAAGTTTGCTGCCGCAGTGGCAGCCATCAAGGCCGCCGGAGCGAATGATTTTATAGCCAACGTCCTCGCCGCAGCAGCAGCCACGGCAGCGGCAGCGGCACTCAAAGTGGCGGAGGAGCGGGCGGCTGCGAGGGAGAGGGCGGCCGCCTCAGCGGCTGGCCGCATGACTCTCGACGCCAAGACCGCCGCGGCAGCAACGGCGGCAGCAACAGCTTCGGCGGCGGCGGCGGCGGAGCAGGCGGCAGAGGCCGCCAGCATGTTCCCCAACAGCTCCGGTACCGGTGCTGCCGCAGCGCCCGAGAAGGATCCCGCACCCAAGCCCAAGCCCAAGCCCAAACCCGAGCCCGAGCCCAAACCCGAGCCCATGCCCATGTGCCCCGTGATAGAGGAGGATGAGGAGGCGGCGGAAAAGGAGAAGGAGGAAGAGGAGGCAGTGGTGGAGCTAGAGGAGGAGAAAGTCGCAGCGGCGGAGGCGCCGAAGGAAGAGGTGGAGCCCACGACGACGCTCGAGATGGAAGCCGAGATGGCTGAAGCTGATGAGGCCTTTGCCAACGGCAGCATGTGCATGGAGAGCAACGACGACGAGGAGGCGCGAGAGTCACGCAATGCGGCCGTGGTGGCCGAGGACGCCGGTCAGCAGAATAAGGAGAAGCAAACTTTGGTCAGCAACGAGCTCGCGGCCATACGCGCAGCGCCCGCGGGGCTCGAGATGATGCCCGGTGAAGCTGCGGCGCGGGGCGAGCGCATGAAGACCGAGGCACAATCGTCGCGTGACGAGCAGACGATGGCGGCCACCACAGCGACTGCCCGCATGACTCTCGACGCCAAGACCGCCGCGGCAGCAACGGCGGCAGCAACAGCTTCGGCGGCGGCGGCGGCGGAGCAGGCGGCAGAGGCGGCCGCCGGCATGTCCGGTGACAGCTTCGAGGCGGCCCAGGCGATGGTCGACGCGCTCCGTCGCGGCGACGAGGCCAAGGCCGTGGGCTTCATCGACAGCGTCAAAGGAGCGGCCGACCTCAGCCTTTGCCTGCTTAGTGCATGTGAGACTGGTCACCCTACGTGCACGAGGCTGCTGCTCGCCGCCCACGCCGCCGTCGACCAGGCAGCCAGCGACGGCCGCACGCCTCTGTTCGCCGCCTGCGTCAAAGGCGACGGCGACTGCGTGCAGCTGCTGCTCGCCGCCCACGCCGCCGTCGACCAGGCAGGCAGAAACGGCATCACGCCTCTGATCGCCGCCTGCGTCAAAGGCAACGGCGGCTGCGTGCAGCTGCTGCTCGCCGCTCACGCCGCCGTCGACCAGGCAAACCGCAACGGCGCCACGCCTCTGCAGGTCGCCTGCGGCGGAGGCAACGGCGACTGCGTGCAGCTGCTGCTCGCCGCCCACGCCGCCGTCGACCAGGCAGCCAGCGACGGCCGCACGCCTCTGTTCGCCGCCTGCGTCAAAGGCGACGGCGACTGCGTGCAGCTGCTGCTCGCCGCCCACGCCGCCGTCGACCAGGCAGCCAACGACGGCATCACGCCTCTGATCGCCGCCTGCGGCAAAGGCGACGGCGACTGCGTGCAGCTGCTGCTCGCCGCCCACGCCGCCGTCGACCAGGCAGCCAACGACGGCATCACGCCTCTGATCGCCGCCTGCATCAAAGGCGACGGCGACTGCGTGCAGCTGCTGCTCGCCGCCCACGCCGCCGTCGACCAGGCAGCCAGCGACGGCCGCACGCCTCTGTTCGCCGCCTGCGACAAAGGCGACGGCGACTGCGTGCAGCTGCTGCTCACCGCCCACGCCGCCGTCGACCAGGCAGCCAGCGACGGCCGCACGCCTCTGATCGCCGCCTGCGTCAAAGGCGACGGCGACTGCGTGCAGCTGCTGCTCGCCGCCCACGCCGCCGTCGACCAGGCAGCCAACGACGGCATCACGCCTCTGATCGCCGCCTGCGGCAAAGGCGACGGCGACTGCGTGCGGCTGCTGCTCGCCGCCCACGCAGCCGTCGACCAGGCAAACAGCAACGGCATCACGCCTCTGTTCGACGCCTGCGTCAAAGGCGACGGCGACTGCGTGCAGCTGCTGCTCGCCGCCCACGCCGCCGTCGACCAGGCAGACATTAACGGCACAACGCCTCTGATCGCCGCCTGCATCAAAGGCCACGGCGACATAGTCACGATGCTTGTGCATGCTCGCGCACGCACCGACTTGCGATCTGCTTCCGGCATCACAGCCCTCGATGTCGCAGAGGCCCACGGCCACACCGCCATCGCAACATTCCTGCGCAGCCGGCGCCGCGCACCTGCGACGATCGCTGCGGTCGCTCCGGTGTCGAGTGCGGAGCGTGCGGCAGCCGAGCGGGCAGCCGAGCTTGCCGCTGCGGCTCTGCTGGCTGAGGAGGAGGCGGAGGCTGCGCACAAGCAGCAGGCGCACACGAAGAAAGCGAGCAAGAAAGCCAAAGCCAAGCAGCCAGCGGCGAGCGAGGCGAGGGCGCCGGTAGCGAGTGCGTCAGCGGCCGCGATTGGCAGCGCCGAGGCGGACGACGAGGTGACGGCGGCGGCTGGCGACGAGGACGTCGTGGGTCCTGCTCCTTCTGCCGCCGCCGACGAGGCGCTGCGTGTGGCCATGGCGGCCGCGCAGTACGAGGGCCTGGTCGGTGCGATCGAGGAGCACCACGCACTCGCGAGCAAGGGTGTGTTGGCGGAGGCGAGGGCGATGCGCGCGCGCTTGCACAAGAAGCGCAAGCAGGAGAGCCAGAAGCTGCGTCTCAAGCACGCGGCGGAGATGGAGATGCAAGCCAGCCTGTCGAAGCTATCGCTGCACGAGGTCACACAGTCGCCGCCTGCCGCTGGCTCAGCATCCGCAGAAGCGGCGCCAGCATCGGAGGTCCTCGAGGCTGAAGAGGCGACCGCTGCGGCAGAGGCGGCCGTAGCAGAGGCGGCCGCGGCTGCGGCGGCTGAGCAGGCGGCCAAGGAGGCCGAGAAGGCGGCGGTACGGGCAGCAGCGCACGAGGCCGCCAAGGCGGAGGCCGCGCGGGCAGCCAGGGCTCAGGCGGAGAGGGCGGAGGCGGAGAGGGCGGAGGCGGAGAGGGCGGAGGCGGAGAGGGCGCAGGCGGAGAGGGCGGAGGCGGAGAGCGAGCGCGCTGTGGCCCTGGCCGTGGCAGAGAGCGCTGGCCGCTGCGGGCGAGGGGGGCGAGGGGGGCGTGGAGGGCGTGGCGGGCGCGATCCGACTACCGTGCATTCATTGCCCCCTGCCCCTGCGCCGCCATGTTCGGCCCCAGCACCGGCTGAAGGTTGGATGGCGGCGTTTAGGCCTCTGACGCTCGCCGACGTGGGCAACATCACCGGCCGTGTGCACGACGAGGCGCCCGAATCGACCATCGGTGGCCAGACCACGTGCATCGTGTGCATGGTGGGGCCCAAGTCGCACC
>Ga0210243_102246_pt1 | contig 11061 bp, 7 predicted proteins | sample ChrtobMeP5a_32mM_FD_155461 | JGI IMG/M metagenome (GOLD analysis project Ga0210243, IMG submission 155461) | Chrysochromulina tobin associated microbial communities from unialgal haptophyte culture, Seattle, Washington, United States - P5a_32mM | ecosystem: Host-associated > Algae > Haptophytes >...
CACACCCTCCCCCGCCTTTCCCCACCCTCCCCCGCCCCGGGGGCCTTGGCACTCATTGATTTATGATTTTATGTAGGGCTGATTTCCAAAATTACCCTAATGAGTGCGAGCGGACTACCTTAACATAACAATTGAAAAACAAAAGAGAAAAGTAGTAAGTACATCACAACTTAAAGAAATTAAACGCTATTCCGGCTTCCTTAACGATAACGTTGGAACTCATCAACTCAAAGTTAACGTTAGGAACATGGTTAGGAAGCTCGCTCGACTCAAGAATCTCGTCTTCCTGTTGTTCTCTACAGGTGTTCATTACCCGTTTCGAGGTTGCTCTCACACGGTCACAGTTACCGTGCCTCTTACCGTGCCTCGCCGCAGCGTCGCACCTGCCGCTGCAGCAGCCGCCGCCTGCGCCGCCGCCTCCCGCTGGCTGCGGCCCCGGCGCCGTGCGGCGGCGGCCTCGCTCGCGGCGAGCCACAGATTGTCACGCAGCTCCTTGACGAAGCGGAGGAGGGGAAGGGCGGCGCGGAAGGCGATGCCAGGCAGCCGCCGGTGCGTCGCGAGCAGAGGACGCGCTGCATCGAGCACATTGTACTCGGGCAGGAGCTCCTTGGCCATGCTCTCGAGGCAGAGCACGTTCATCACGAGCGTCATGTAATTCGCTTCGAGGGTGACCCGATGCGCGCGCACGAGTCCTAAGACGCCGCGCAGCACCGACCCAAACTCGACGCCGGTGCCGTAGCCGCGGCATCGGTCGAGGAAGAGGGTTCGCATGTCCTCTGTGAACACGCTCACGCGCTCGGTCCCCACACACACCTCCTGCGACTCGGCAAAGCGCAGCACCGACCGCGCGGCCGCGGCGCCGTCACCCGCGCCCATGGCATGCAGCAGGCTGATGAACGCGGCCGACTCGGCCCGCGTGAGCCGAGCGACCATGCCCACGTCGAGCAGCACGATGCGTGGGGGTCGTCCACGTGGCGCGTCGAGGAGGATGTTGCCCGGGTGCAGGTCGGCATGCATCAGGTTATCCACGAGCAGCATCTTGAGGTACATGTCCTCGCCGCGGGACACGATAAAGTGCGCGAGGGACTTGGACAGCTTCGCATGCGTGCCGTCGGCGCGCGCGACCGTGTAGCGCGAGACGAGCTCACCTGCATGCAATTAGGGAGGCAATCAGCATGCAAGCCGGGCGCGACCGTGTAGCGCGAGACGAGCTCACCGGGTTCATAAGTCTCGACGAGCACTGCTTTGCTTGGCGGCCGGCCGAGGGGTGTCAGCCTGCGCGGGAAGACGCAGTCGCGCCACGGGCCAAAGTTCCAGTTGAAGCGGTCGAGGTGCTCGCCCTCAATGTCGAGGCGCGTCTGCGCGACCATCGTCTCCGAGAATTGGCCGACCGACGCCTTCAGGTTCAGATAGCTCAGTCCGGGCACATGCGCGCTCGCCTCCGCCGCTAGGCGCATGAGCGTGAAGTCGGTCACGATGCGCTCGACGACGCGCGGGTGGCGTACCTTGACGGCGACTTCGCGCCCGCCAAGGGTGGCGCGGTGCACCTGCGCGATCGAGCCTGACGCGAGCGCCCGCGGCTCGAATCGTTCGAAGACCGTGTCCAAAGGCGCACCCAGGGCTTGCTCGATCTCCCGTCGGCTGTATGCAAACGAGTGCTCGGGCGCGCGCGAGTGCAGCTCGCCGAGCTCGGCGCAGAGGCGCTCGGGGAACATGTCGGGGCGCACCGCCGCCCACTGGCCCCACTTGATGAACGCGGTGCCCGCCGAAGCGAGCGCGCGCGTCACCAGCCAGAACCACACGCGACGCCGGAAGGGCCCAAGCAGCGCGGCGAGCGGCGCGGTGAGCAGCACGGGCAGGAAGAGGAGCATCAGCGCGAGCGCGCGCATGAAGAGGGCAACCGGGCCCGGCGGCGCCTCGTCGACGAGCGCCGCCTCCTCGCGCGCGCCCAGCACGGAGCGCAGCGGCGGCGGAAAGCCACGTGCAACGCGCTTGGCGACGACGGTGCTGGCGCCGCCGGCGAGCACGATGCGGCGGATCTGGCGCGGTGAGAGTAGCGGCGGCTCGCCATCGCGCGCTGACCACGTACCGGCGGGAACCAGAAGCAATACGAACAGGAGCGCCGACGAACAGGCCATAGTCGCCGACGAACGGGAGCTCAAATCTTAAATTCGTCAGTTTTCGCAGACGCCCGACTGCACACCAAAACACCAGGTCAACTAAAATAGATAATTACTCTGAGAACTTCGAGAGAGGATCGCAGAGAATCATCATGACGGACAGCACGTGTTACACTGCGGAGCCCGTCAACGTGCTCGACGTGGACGCCCGCGAAACCTCGTTCCTGCCCGACGCCGACTCCGACGTTCTCATCATCATCATCATCTGCTGCATCATCGGCTGGGCGCTGCGGCTCCTCTTCCTCGCGTATGCGCTGCGCGAGTTCGTGTTGGCCAAGGCGACGGGCCGGCTCTCGGTGCACTCGGACGTGCCACTGCACTCGTACATAGTGCCCCTCGATATCAACGCGCGGCTGCGCTTCCTCGGCTACCTGCGCGCGCGCACGCCCGCGGCACCAACCGCCGAGGTCGTAGCCTACACCAACCCGGTGGAGCTGCGGAGGGTGTGCCTCACCCTCGACAGCGAAAGCGCCGGCAGCGGCGGCGAGGGCGAGGACGTCGCGTCCACTCCGCACCTCTCCATCTCCTTTGACTGCATGCTCCCCGCTACGCTCCAAGTCTTCTGGGGCGTCGCGCCGCTCGCGGGCCAGCGCCTCGAGCGCAGCCTCGGCGCGAGCGCGAGTTCATGCGGGGGCACAGGCGGCCGCGGCGACCACAGCTCGTCGCCCGGGGGCCGCGCCTCTGCCAGTGGTGCGCGCCCCTCCGCGTCGCGTCCGGAGCGCTCGGCGCGGAGCTCGGCGAGCTCGGGATATAGCTCGGGATATAGCTCGGGAGGTCACAGCTCGGGAGGGCTCTGGCGACCTCGGCCTCGCGGTACCCTGCCGCAGCTGCACGATATCTCCAGTCCGCCACCCCCGGCCATCGAAATGGCCCCGCTCCCGCCCGTGCGCACCAACCGCGGCTTCTCCGGCCGCTCTGCAGTCTCTGTAGGCGCCGATCGCGGCGCGGCGGGCGGCGGTGGCGCCGCAAGCGCCCCCAGCGCCCCCAGCGCCCCCAGCACCGCCAGCGCCGCCAGCGCCGCCAGGGATGGAGGCGCTCCATCCCACATCCTGTCGAGCTCGCTGTACATGTACGCGTCCGATGCGGTGGCAGTGAGCGCGGGTCGTGGGCACACGATCAAGCTCGGCCCCGAGGCCCTCCCCAGCCACGCTGACCTCGAAGCGACCCTCCGCTCCCCATGCCTACTCGTCTTCTCCGGATTTGGCGAGCCACCGCCCCCCTCCGCAGGCCTTCCGAAGCCGTTGGTGCTGCGCTCCACCGGCGCGCACGTGGCAGCGGCCAGCGCGGCGCCCACTGAGGCGGAAAGTGCGGCGGCCAGTGTAGCGGAGGAGGATGAGGGCCCGGCAGACGAAGCCGGGACGGCCACTCCAGATGCAGCCGCCTTGACCGCCGCCGCCGCCGCGACCCTCGTCACCCCATCAGACATTCCTCCGGAGCAAGCGACGTCCCGAGCGTCGTCCAGGTCCCCCCAGGGCATGGGGCTCATGCCCGCCCTTTGCGTCGCCGTCACGATCGGGTTCGGCTCCTCTCCCGCTGCTGTCGCCTCCGCGAGCGACGCAACCACCGCCGCCACCATCGCCCCCACCGCCCCCACCAGCGTGACGTCGACGGCCTTATCCTCCGCCGTCGCCTCGGGAGCCTTGCCATGTATGGGAGACTCTTCAGCCGTCGCCTCCGCCACCGCCACGCCCTCCGCCACCGCCACGCCCTCATCCACGGCCACGCCCGCGAGCCCTTTCACACCTCTCTCGCCGAGCCCTTTCGCCCCTCTCTCGCCGAGGAGTCCGCGCACACCGCCTGCCACACCACCTGTCGGGCCCGTCTCGACCATCGACGGTCGGACCGACCCTCTTCCCACACCTCCCCCCTCGCTTACCGTCGCCCCCCCCCAAGACGCCAATGCCGCTGCCAGTGCCGCTGCGGGGAGCGCTGCCACCGAGAGCGCGCCAGACAGCGCTGTCTTGAGCAGCGGCAGTTACCTGGGCACAGTCGAGCAGCTGCTCCTCGGGACGGCCGATGGCTTCCTCGAGGTGGCCGAGGTGTTCGGCTTCCAAAGCGTTGGCGACGGGGAGGACCAGAGGCTCTGCGTCGCGTGCATGGCCGAGCCAAAGGATACCATCGTGCTCCCGTGCCGCCACCTATGCGTGTGCTCGTCCTGCTTCGACCAACTCACCAACGAGCGCTGCCCCGTATGCCGCACCCTCTTCACATCCTTCTTACGCATCGATCCAAGTATGAATACGTTTAGCAAACAATGGGATGTACTCTGAGAGAAGTGTAGTCGGCCGTACATGTATCTACTATTCTAGATCTGATGTTCAGTTTTACCAATCTCTCTCTCTCGACTCATGCCCCAGACCAGCATGGGGCCCATTGCATGGCCAAATCAGATCATCATTTGAGTTACTCTTGTGGGAACGATTCCATCAGTCCGACACGGGGGGTCAATCTCCTGAATCTCGCCGTACGGCGCAACATATGGCCTCGGGACCGGTGGTCTTGCCGAGATGCATAACGTGTACTGTTCACGTGAACAACTTTTAATATGGGGATCCTCGTCGGCGCTCTACGAGGCGGCGCTAGACGCGCGTCGCTCGCCCGATGCCGCCGCTATGCCTTCACCTTCTCGCCCGAGAACTTTCGCGATCCCAACCTACCTTCTGGCCTGCGCGTGATCGATGTGCCCGCGGCGAAAGCGACGGATGAGACGCTTGCCGAGGTGGGCGCTTGCCTGATCCATGGGCCGGACGAGCGCACAGTGGCCAACAAGAATTTTGAGATCGTGCGATGGCCACAGCCGGGCTGGCGCCCGCTCGATCCGCAGACAGGCGATGAGGCGGGCACCACCGAGGGCCACTTTGACGTCCACTGGCAGGCGGATTACTTCTTCGGGCACAATCTGGCGATCGCGACGGAGAACAACTACTACCTGGACGGGATCGGCTGCCCGCCCGAGCAAGCTCGGCGCGAGCTGCCGAGCGCGGGCGACGGCACCCACATCTTACTTTGGATGAGCGACTACCATCCGGACGGCGCGCAGCTGTTTTGGCCGTGCACGGAGCCGCCCGCTCCGTTCACAGTGTGCCTGGGTGCGGCGCGGTTTGGCGACGACATCCGGCCGACAGACATGCGAGCCTTCACTGTGCCCGCTGGTAAGGGCGTCTACCTTGCGCCGGGCACGTGGCATAACGGCATCTACCTTCGGCCCGAGCACTGCCCGGCGCGGTTTTTGACGCGCCAGGGTAAAGTGCACGCGAGGGTTTCGTGCTCCTGGGCGGATGAGTTTGGCGTGCTGCTGAGGGTGCCGCTGGGCGAATAGCGCAGGAGGCGGCATCGGCACGAGGATACAGTAAAGCACGTTGACTTGTTGGAATGTATTCGTTTGCGCCGACGACCAGGTTCGAGGTTCTTGCGAAGGCGCCCGCGGGCGGGCGTCGCGCGAGTCTGTGTGTATACATGTAACTGTCGAATTATACCGATTGGCTGTGAAAGGCCATTTCGCAAAAACTGCGGTAATTTGCGAAACTTGCTAAACCATGGTAACTCGCTTTTTTCACAAGTTTGCCTCGCGCGTGACGTCCACACACTTGGCCGATTGGTCGGCGCTGAGGTTGATTGGCGGCCCTTCTTGCCTGCCTTCGGACCTCGTTCTAGCGGCGCCTCATCTCCCTCAATCGCGCGCAGGCCTCTCCGTGAGCCCGCTGCAATGGGTGACGTGGCGCACGAGTTAAGGACGACGAAGAAGGAGATTGAGTACATGAAGGGCTCTTACTCGTCGACCGCGGGCCCGGGCAGTCCTGTGTTTCCGGGCGCAGCAGCGATGGCCAAGAGCGAGGCGGGCGAGGCGATCAAAAAGTACATCGACGGTCTACAAGCAACGGACCCGATGGAGGGTGCCGTAAATAGCTGGCTAGTAAAGGGCGGCGGCGGCGGCGGTGGTGGCGGCAGCGGCGGCGGGTGTGTGCTCCTTTAAGGGGCATGGCACGAGTGGGCGCTTCGTGTACCTTGGCCACGTGGGCGCCGCAGCGAGCGCTGCGGCTGCCAGCCGCGCCTCCTGGCCGCGTCACGGAGTTGCCGTCAGCGCGACCGCGACAGCTGTGTATGTGACAAGTGCGGTGTGATCGGACTCGGTCGACGTGTGCAGCGACGACCGACGTCCGTTTGTGTCATGTCCTTGGGACGTCGCCTTAATCAAGCGTGTTGGCAAATTGGCGAGTCGATTCCATTTATCACAACCACTCTCCTGAGCTACTCTGCGCTGTAATGACGACTATACTGTCGCACCCACAATGCGAACCCGCCCGCCCAACATGAATGTCACATGCTGTGATCAGTGCATGGAGCCGCCGCCTGCCTTCGCCTTCTGCCGATCGAGGAATGCCTTCCGCCCCTCCGCGTTCTTGCCCGCCTGCTGGACGATCTCCTCTCTCCAGTCGAAGCAGCGGTTGAACCATCTGATGTGCGAGACGCCGAGCACAGGGTACATGCCAGTCATGGCGGGGAAAAAGGCCCAGCCAAACACGGCGAGCTTGGTGACGACGGCGGCGGCCGTGATCTGGAGCACGACGTGGATCAGCCACGGGTCGCGCTGTGGGTGGGGCATGCCCTCCCAGCAGCCCAGCCCGATGGCGCCCATGCACAGCGCCGTCGAGAGCACGCCCTCGAGGCCGAGGCGTAGTGGACTCGTGCCGAGGCCGTCGAGCACCGGAGGGGCCACGACGAAGGCAAAGTAGCGAAGCGCCGTGTCAAGCCAGACGCGCACCGGCCGACGGCAGCAGCCAACCTTGTCGCCGATGTCCAAGAGCGGCACATTCACATCCGACCGACGAGGCGGCGCGGATCCGGAAATCCTTGCCAAGACCTTCTCGTACCCTATTCTTATCGCATGCGCGTAGGCGTCCTCAAATTCATCGATGTCGATGTCGCCGTCGGTGTCGGTGTCGATGGCCTTGAAGAATTTGTCTCTGTCGAGCTCATCGAACAATTCCTTTGCAAAGGCGACGTCGTCGAAGAACTCTTTCAGCTCGTTGACGGTTATCCTTCCATCCTCATTACGGTCGATTTTGCAAAAGAGATCATGCGCAGCGGGAAAACTCTTTTTGAGCTCTTCCAGCTCTGCGATAGACTTGTAGGCGACCCCAAATTCTTCGGCATCGATGTAATCGTTGTCGTCGATGTCTTTGGCGTCGAAGGCCCTTGACAATCGCGTCTTAAAGGCGTCGTCGGTATGATTCAGCTCGTCTTTCAGCTCGAGGACTGTTATCCTTCCATCCTTATCACTGTCGATTCGGCAAAAGAGTTGATGCGCATCGGGAGAGCGCTTCTTGAGCACGTTGAGTTTGTCTGCGAGAGACTCGGGTGCCAGCTCCTCCGGCCACATGCCCTGGGAGCATGGCCTCAGGTTTTTACGGCAGGTCATTCGCTCGGTCGCATCGACGCGAATCTTGTAGATAGGCGGCAGCACTTGGTCATCGACTTCCTTGATCACCGCCCTAGCCACGGTGCCGTCGCGCTTGCGATAGAAGCACTCGGTGTCGACGCGCAGCACCGATGCGTCAGTGTCAGTGCGTGAGGGCGTGGATCCCGAGCTGAGCATCCCGAAGAAGTAGTCGAAGAAGGGCTGGATGAGCCACAGGGCCGCCAAGGCGGGGGGTACGATCCAGGCCCAGCTGCCGATGGCGTAGCCGAGCATGCCGACCGCCAGGGCGCGTAGGCACATGTCGGAGGCGAAGTAGAGGGCGGAGCCGAGGAGGAGGGCCTTGGAGGAGATGAGCCACCCACGGACACGGCAGGGGCGGTCGGTCGCTGGGTTGAGGACGAATGAGGTGAGGGCGATGAAGAGGGAGAGGAAGGAGACGCCCGCGGAGAGGATGAGAATCAAGTGGTGATGATACGCGCGCTGAGGGCCGATGCTCATGATGATCAGCACCTGGAAGTAGAGCATTGGGGCGGAGAGGAAGAGGGCCTGCACGAGCCGGAGCACCGTGAAGACCTCCTGCAGCTCCGCCTCGTCCTCCATTGGACTCCCGCCGGGCATCATGACGCGGAAGAGCTCGACGAAGGCCGTGAGACCGAGTGGCGTGCAGCAGCCGTACGGCATGAGCTGCCGGCCTGGGTCCGCGAGAGATCGGATCTCCGACCGCTCGACGCGCACCTCGTTCTTCTTGTCCGCGATGCTGTTGATGTGGTAGCCGGGACCGGTGAGGGCACCGACCTTGGGCCGCGACCACACGTCGCCTTTGCCGCCCTTGCCGCGGTCGGCGGTGTCACGGTGGCCGCCGAGGCCTGCGAGCTCTCCGACCGAGCGGTCCGAGTCCGCGCCCGAGCGGTCGGTGAAGAAAGGAGGCTCCTCGATCTCGACTGTGAAGTAGCCCCCCGTGGAGCCGTACCCCATGCGGGGCGTCGTAAAGATCGAGTCCGTGAGCGACACGTCCGTTCGGGCGGAGAGCTCCAGCTTCAAGTCCTTAGGCGCTGGGGCTCGGATTGACGGAGCGGTCGGGATGGAGATCTGCGAGATCTGCGAGATCTGCGTGCGCTGCGTGCCGGTCACAGTGCCCGAGCGCTCTGTGCCAGTGCGGAAGGTGGACTCCTCGCTCCTGTCCTTGAGCTGCTGCGCGCGCTGTGCTTCGAGGACGGCCATCCGATCTGGAGCGTTGGGATGGAGGCGGGGGATCGCCTGCGCAACCGTGCCCTTGCTCGGCGTCCTGCCCACGACCTTGCCAAGCTTCTCCTCGCCCGCTTCGTCAAAGAAGCGCACACGCTGACCTACCTCGGGCTTCGCGGGCTGCGAGATGGATGAGGCGAACATGAGGGAGACGACGAAGGCCATGATGAAGATGAGCACCATGTTGATCAGGTAGAGCACGTATCCGTGCTGGGCGAAGTGCAGGATCGAGAGCCCGAGCGCCCCGAGCTGCAGCAGGTTCATCACAAAGTCACGCAGGGCGCGCAGCTTCCAAGTGACGCCCGCGCCGTAGCGCAGCTCCGTGTCCCATCGCACGCAGAGCTGCCCCTGGACCTCGAGGTTGCCCTCGACGGGCTGCAGAGGCATCCAGAGCTCCGTCATGTCTCCGGCGATGAGCTGGCGCAGCCGCAGCCGGCACTCGCCCATCTTGTCATCGCCAGTAAAGGTATCGTTGTCGTAGACGGTAAGGGTCACCTCCTGGTCTGGGTCGAGGTCGGCGATCGCGCAGCACGGTGCGCACGTGCGTAAGAGGCTCGAGACCAGAGGGAGCTCCTTCTCGGCTCGGAGCGTAAACGACTCCTCCCAACTAGGGTACAGGGTGTCGTACTGGGTCGATGTGTACCAGTAGCGCGTGCCAAACTCGAGCATCACGTACGGGTCGGACGAGGCCTTCTGACCCACCATGGTGAGCGCGTTCTGGTCCATGGAGGGCAGGTTGGAGGCCGAGGCGATCGTGAACTCGATAGTGGCGCCCGTCACCTCGAGCTCGCCGGTCTGAATCTCCCACGGCAGCACTGGCATCGACTGCATCATGAGCTGCGCCATGGTCATCGCTCGGGGATTCATCCCTTCTGCGATTCCGCCAGCCCCCATCCCCATGCCACCTTGCATCGCCATACCTTGCCCCATGCCCTGCATCCCCGGCCCCATGCCCGCAGGCCCATGGCCACCCATGTTGAACAGGCGCTGCTTCTCCAGCTTATCGACGAGTGCATTGGCGCGATTGATCTCCGCATTGACGAGATTGTCCCAGACCAGCCCGAAGAGCACGGTGCACACCACGATCGCCAAGGCCCAGAGGACGCCCCCTTCGAACGCGCCCCTGTAATCGACCTCGGGCGGTGGCTGACACACGCACGCCGAGCGGAAATAGCCACTCACCTCCTCTGGCGACTCACCCTTGTAGCACGACCAGCCGGAGGCGATCGGGAGGAAGAGGTACATCTCGGTGACGACCGCCGCGGCGGCCTTGGCCACGGCGGCCTCGTACCGCCTGCGCTTCGCTTCGGCGTGAGAGTCGCCTTCCCACGTCACCTCTGGCTCGACGTGCACGGGCACCCCACACTCGGTGCCGACGCGATCGGCGTACACAAAGGATTCGAACGAGGACCCTTTGTTGCCCCCGAGAGTGCCTTTTGTGGACTGATCCATGCCCACCTTGCCGCCGACGGCCTGGTCGACGATACCCTGCACATCCGCGCGGAACTTGGCGCGCTCCTGCTCGTCGCTCAACGTGGTCACAATCGCCGACAGCCGAGGCCCGCTGTGCTCGTCGCTGTGCTGGTCGCTCTGCTCGCCGCTCTCGGCGAGGCGTCGGGCAACGGCGGCGGCGGCGGCGGCGGCGGTGCTGCTGACTGCCTCGACGAGGCTACGCCGCCGGGCGGGGTTCTCGAGGTCGATCTTATTGGTGGCGAGCCAGTCCTCGAGCACGGTGATCGGGCGCGGCGGCGCGGGCGGCGAGCGGGGATTCGGCGGCGGCCTCGCGGGTGGCTTCACCGGAGGCGGCGAACCGGGCGGCGCGGGCGGCGCGGGCGGCGGCGGCGGGGGATTGGGCGGCGGCGGTGGCTCGGGCGGCGCCGGCGGGTGGTCATACACGAGGCGCCCGAGCCCGTAGTACGCCGAGAGCGCCTCGATGATCGGAAGGCGCCATGCTCCAGCGAGAGTCTGCTCCAGATTGGTGGCCGACTCGCTGCCGCAGAGCTCGGTGCAGGTTTGGCCGGGGTCCGAGAGCTCCCAGCAGTGGCCTTCGAGGTAGATGCCCAGGCAGTTGGGCGGGGCGGCGGGCGGCGGCGGCGAAGGAGGCGGCGGCGAGGGCGGCGGCGGAGGAGGCGGCGAGGGAGGGGGCGGCGACGGAGGCGGGGGCGGCGGCGGCGGGGGCGGTGGCGATGGCGGCGGCGGGGGAGGGGGCGGGGGGGG
>Ga0210243_102247_pt1 | contig 11042 bp, 6 predicted proteins | sample ChrtobMeP5a_32mM_FD_155461 | JGI IMG/M metagenome (GOLD analysis project Ga0210243, IMG submission 155461) | Chrysochromulina tobin associated microbial communities from unialgal haptophyte culture, Seattle, Washington, United States - P5a_32mM | ecosystem: Host-associated > Algae > Haptophytes >...
AGCCCCCCCTCGTGCAGGGCTGGCAGCAGCCCCCCCTCGTGCAGGGCTGGCAGCAGCCCCCCCTCGTGCAGGGCTGGCAGCAGCCCCCCCTCGTGCAGGGCTGGCAACATCCCATCCCCGTGCGAGCCGGGCCACACCAGCCTGCCAGGGCTCAGCGCCGTGTTGGGCGAAACTGGAGTCGGGCTCAGCGCTAGAGGTCGAGCTGAACGGCGGCGGTGCAAGTGCCGAGTTGGCCATGATATTCGCCGCGAGCTGCCTCCCATATTTGCCATACTCGCCCGCTTTGAGCGCTGCCTCGAGCCTCTGCACCTCCCCGAGCGAGGTCGCGCTCGCAATCTGGCGCGTGATCTCGGCCAGCTGCTCCTCCGTCAGCTCCGCCGTTCTTAGCGCCGTGCTGAGCATCGGCGTGGTTGTCGGGATGGGCGCCGTCGTGGGCGCCGTCGTCATGGCTGAGAGGGTTGCAGGTTTCGAGATCGCGATCACGGCGCATTGGACGCCGGTGACGCTCGCGAGCATGGCGGTCGCGCTGCTCGGGCTGTTCGTCGCGCTGGCCATCTTCGACTGCACCGAGGTCGCCGTCGCCGTCGGCGTCTGGATGCTCACGTCGACGATGACGCTGCCCGAAGTCACAGCCACCTCCACCGCCGACGGCTGGACGCCCGCCTCGGCGGCGATTGCAGAAGTGATCTCGGCTTGCACGCTCGGGGTGAACGAGGAGATATCGCCGGCGAGCTTGAGGGTGAATGCGACCACGCTCATCGCCGGTGGGGGCGGGGCACAAGCGCCGTCGCGGGCACCCGGGGGTGGGGCACTGGCCGGCTGCCGAGCGCCGTCGTGGGCACTGGCCGCCGGCGGCGGCGGCGGCGGCAGCGTCAGCGGTAGCGCCAGAGACGGCGCCGATGCCTCAGTAGAAGCGGCAGCATCTGCGAAAGCGGCAGCATCTGTGAACGCGGCAGCAGCAGCGGCACACGACGATGAGTGCACGTCGGAGGGCCTCGCGTTGGCGCCCGCCGGCATCCACACCACGCCAACGCAGCCCTTGAGGTAGCCGCCAAACTCCATGCCGGGCGGTGGCTGCTGTGCACTGTAACGGCCGCCTGGGCGGCCGGCAGCGTCGTAGCCTCGCAGCGCGCGCTCGGCAGCTGCCTCTTGCGCGGCCGTCAGCTGCTCCATGCTCAGCATGCCCGGGCAGACGTTGCTCAACGGCGTCGTGAGAGCACCGTCCCAAGGCTGGCCTAACGGCTCATTTAAATGCTCCTTTAGCGGTTCGCCGAACGGCTCCTGTGACGGCCGTGCGAGAGACGGACGCCACGGCGGCGACGTGGACGATTGTAACGGCTCCTGTAACGGCTCCTGTGACGGCTCCTGTAACGGCTCCTGTAACGGCTCCTGTAACGGCTCCTGTAACGGCGGATACGTGGACGATGTCGAATCGAGCGGCGGCGGCGACAAGCGAGGGTGGTGCCTTGGCGGGAGAGGCGGCGCCGGCAGCGGTTCAAGCGGCGCCAGCGGGGCACTGCGCACCAGCATCTCAGTCGGCGACGGCGGCATCTTTACACTGCGCAGCATCTCCGCCTCGAGATCGTATCTCTGCGCCTCGAGCTCACGTCTTTCCGCCTCGAGATCGTATCTCTGCGCCTCGAGATCATATCTCTGCGCCTCGAGATCGTATCTCGACGTGGGCACCGGCGCGCTGCGCAGCATCGCCGCCTCCAGCTCGCTCACGAGCTGATCGAACTCGTCACGGCTCAACAGGGTTTCGTCACGGCCCATCAGAGTTTCGTCACGGCTCATCAGGGTTTCGTCACGGCCCATCAGGGTTTCGTCACGGCCCATCCGGGTTTCGTCGCGGCTTCTCTGGGCGCTCGAAGTGCCTTCGTCCGGCATGACGTACCGCGCCAGCACCCCGAGCAACCCAGAAGCCGACAGGTCGATGCCGCATTGATGAAGCGCCGCGCCGAGCTCCCGCCGGTCGATGAAGCCACGCTGCCCGACATCGAACTTGTCGAAGGCTTGGAACACACGAGGAGGCATGCGCGCTGCCGGCCGCTCCGGCGGTGCAGCAGGCGGCGGTGCAGCAGGCGGCGGCGGCGGTGCAGCAGGCGGCGGCGGCGGTACAGGCGGCGGTGCAGCAGGCGGCGGTGCAGGCGGCGGCGGTGCAGGCGGCGGTGCAGGCGGCGGTGCAGGCGGCGGTGCAGGCAGCGGTGCAGGCTGTGGTGGCGGTCGCTGCGCCGGTGGATCTAGCCGTGGTGTTGGATAGGTGGACGGGCTGATTGGGCCGCTCATTAGGCCAGCGATCGAACCCGGACGAGAGTGGATCACCTGCCGGAGCTTGCTATTCTCCTCCTCGAGCTCCATAACCCGCCGTGCCATGTAGTCCCCCGCGGCCACGGCGGCGTTCGCGGCGGCGGCGCTGGCGGCGGAGGCGGCGACGGCAGCGGCGGTCACGGCGGCGCCGCGCGCTGTCGCGGGCGAGCTCCGAAGCGGTGTACACAGCGGAGGGTGTGAATGTGTACACAGCGGCGGCCACGGAGGCGCCGTCCCGTCGCCGGCGGTCAGAGCAGGCACCGGCGTTGGTACTTCCATGCATGGTACCTGCGAGACGGCGGCGGCATCGGACGGCCACGGCGTGCTTGGACGCGAAGCGCCGACTTGAGCGGTCTGAGGGGTGGGTAGCGCAGCCATCGGGCGCGCCCCTCGCTCCTTGCGCACCAATGGCGACGGCTGACTAACCTCCGCCATGGTCGGCGGCGGGTGCGCTGCGACACTCCCACCTACGGGTAGCTCCCATACAAAACCAGGCTGCGCCATGGCATGCACCGTTGACGCGCTGTCGCCGGTCTTGCTGGCCATCGGGTGGCCGCACGGCTCCTGCAGCGGTGGACGATGTGGCGGAGCACTCGCGATGGGCATCGCGCTCACCATCGTAGGCACCGGTTGTACGGGCGGTGGCGGCGGTGGGGCTAGCGGCAGCTGCAGCGCTGCCGCTGGTCGGGATGGAGGCTGCAATGGCGTCGCCGCCGTGCTGTCAAGACCGTTGCCGTGTCGCGACGGCGGTGTGCTGCTGATTCGGGTGTGGGCAGCGGTGGCGGCAGCCACGCCGAGCACGCCAATGGCGGCTTGCAGCGCCTCGTCATCGTGGTTGAGCGCAATGTCGAACTTGGCTGTAGCCTCCCAGGTGCGGAGGCGCTCCTCCATGTCGCGCAGCCGACACTGCCATCGGACCAGTGAATACTCGAGCTCGGAAGCGCGCAGCTCCTCGGCAGCTTCTTTCTTGCGTTGCGTTGCTGCTCTCGCGAACTCCGCGCCGTCGATCGAGCCGACGGAGAAGGGGCCCATGTGAAGAGCTTCGTTCATTCATGATGAATTCACACCAATCTAAGCCACTTCATGACTCCACAACGTTCACAGAAGGGTCCGTCCACGACGCACTCCACACACTATGCAACACAGTAACTCTCCACCCTGCAACACACAGGACCCCACAGCCAAACATCGTGGCCCAATCTCATTGGTGCCCTCAGGGTATGCCACACATCTAGTTCCAGGTCTCGCTGGATGCCGGAATGCGCGGGATGTGCTCCTCATGTAGAGGCCCGGGGGCACGTCACCTTAGTTATTGTATCGAGAGAGCGAGAGAGAGCGAGAGAGAGCGAGAAAAGCGAAAAAGAGCGAAAAAGAGCAAGAGAACGAAAGCGAGAGCGAGAGAGGGCGAGAAAGAACGAGTCGCAGTAGCTGCGAGAGCCGAGAGCGCGCCTCACCTTGAGAGCGCATCCTCAAGATAGCTGTCGAACCCAGGCGAGAGGACACGCATGCGTGAGACCGGTGACTTGGCAGGAGGCGAGCTCCGCTGGAGCGCCTTCTCGAGCGTCTTCTGGCAACGGGGATGGAAAGGGCCCAGGTGCGCCACGTCCTGCGGCTCGAGCCCAAGGCTGAGGAGCCGCTTCGCCCATTTTTGGCCATCGCCCAAGTTGTCGAGCACGTGCTGCAACTCGTCCATGTAGCGTACCTGTGGGGACGAGGCGCCGTGGTGAGCACCCGCATGCAAGGCAGGTCATCAGTGGCAATCAGGTCATCAGGTGGCCATGTAGCGCACCTGCCGCCGGAGCCATTTGTGCCGCTGGATGCGCCAGCGCGCCTCGGCACACCAGTATGAGAGCGCCACCTTGAGCACGCGATGGCGGCGGCGCGGGAGCAGCTTCGAGCGACGTCGCCAGCTCGCCAGCGTGTACCAGTGCCACAAGGTGTCGACCTTGAGCCGCCACGATCGGCGCGGGATGACGCGCAGCTTGAGGGTGCTCATGGCCTCGTGAAAGTTCGCCTCCTTCACGCACCATTGACGAAACCGGCGCATGCCGCGCCGGCACGCGGCGCCATCGCCTCGCGGCTGAAGCCATCGAGCCTCGACATCGCGCCGTTTCATTCGCCACTGATATGCAACCCAGCGCTGCACCGCGGTGAAGAACATGTGGCGGTGCACCTGTGGGGGCGAGGCGCCGTGGTGAGCACCCGCATGCAAGGCAGGTCATCAGGTGGCTATCAACGTGATGGCAGCGGACGGCGGATGCACCTCGGCCTTGATCGAATCGAAGCGCAGCTTGAGCATCGCCATTTGGCGGCGCACCTGTGGGGAAGGGAACAGGGCGCCATGGTGAGCACATGCATGCTGAGTTGCCTAGGCACCAACTGGCGGCGCACCTCCGCCAGGTGCGTCTTGAGCGCCTTGCGCGCGAGGTGCGCTCGGACGAAATGACGAAACTCGAAACGCCTTCGGATCTTGAGCATCCGTGAGCGACTCGTGATGGCCTCGAGCCGCCGACGCTTGCGCCCATCCACCGCCGCGCGAGTTGCGGCGACCCAGAACTGGATCGCTATGCCCGTACGGGCGAAGCCGGCCGCCTCGGCGAGGTCGGCCTCCGCCTTCGCCTTCGCCTGGGTGGCACGAGCCCAGCGCAACAAGCCATCCTCGCGCTCGCTCTTCTTCTGCTTCGCGCGCACGTGTGCGGCTTGATGGATCATGGACGCCATATAGGACCACTGGCGGAGCGCCCGCTCGAGCGTCGTCTTGAGCGCCGCCCACTCCGACCTGGCTTTGAAGAGCCGGGCGAGCTTGCGACGACGCGCCTGGCGGAAGAAGGCGCCGAGGGCTCGCCGGCAGCCGAAGCGGGCGCACACCTTGTGCATGGTGCCCACCGCGGCGCGTCGCGCGTCGGCGTACCGGTACCACACTGCGCAGGCGTCGCCGAGCTGCCCTGTGCTGTGCCAGTCAGAGGCCTTGTCCATCCTCCTCTGTTGGAGGATGGTGCGGGCTCGATGGCCGAGCCATCGACGAGAGCCCCACTTGGAGCCGATACGAACCCAGGCTGTGAGCACGGCTGGTTGGCGCGCGCGCGCCGCCTGCCGCTCGGCCTCGCGCGCCGCGCCAAAGGCGCACCAGTGCAGCCACCCCGAGCGTGTCTGGCGGCGCAGGTGATGGCGCAGCACCGTTTCGGCTGGCACGCTCGGGGTGTTCAGATCGCACACTGCCCATGTGGCGGCTAGCCGCTGATGGAGCTGCCGCTTGATGAGCTCGTCATCATCACTCTCGCAGAGCAGACGCAGCGCGCGAGCCGCAATTGCGAGAGCCGCCGCCGCCGCCGCGCCCCCACTGGCTGCCGAAGCGGCGGCCGCTGCTTGCATGAGCTCCTTGGGCGTCGTGCCGTGCGCTGCCTTGAGGCCCGTGCCGGCTGCGCCAGCGCCGTCGTCGTCGTCAGCGTCGCGCTCGTCCGGATCGCCCTCGACCAGCGCGCCGCTCTTCGGGCGCCGCCTCTTCTTGGCGATCTTGGTCTGTGAACAGCCCGCCGCGAGCACCTGCTGCGTCAGCGAGCGCTCATAGATGGGTCTCACCTGCCAAATTTGGGTGTGACGCATGCGCCTGCGCTCCTCAGAGCTCCCAACGGGAGATTGTTCGAGCCAGAACTTGCGCGCTGCCTCGAGCTGCTTGTGCACGTGCTCGCGCGTCGCCTTCGCCTCCGCTGCGTGCGCCGCCGCCTCGGTGGCTCTGGTCTGCGCTGTGTGCTCTTCCATCGCCTGTAACGAGCGACAGACGACCGTTCGTGGAGGTGCGTGGACCGCTCGTGGATCGGCTTTGAAGGCTTCGCGGCTCACAAAGAGGCCGTGGGCTGAGGTCATCTGGCTGAGCAGCGCGCCGCCCAGCCACTGCGCCAGGCGCCGGTCCGGGTTGGCAAACACGCGAGGCATCAGTGCCGTGGCACCCTTGTCCACGAGAGTGGTTTTGAGACCTTCCTCAAGGCGCTCTGGACACTTTGCGAGCTTGCTCGTACCGCCGACGAGGACGACATGCCCGAGCAGCTGCTGCCGGAGACTCACGTCCGCGAGCATCACGGTGCGCACGATCGCCTCGGGCAGCCCGCACAGCTCCTTGGCCGCTGCGTGCTCGTCGTCCAACAGTGAGGGATCAAAGAGTCCGTCGCAGCTCGCGTCGGCCGTGCGGCCGCAGTGCTTACCGCCGAGCCCATGGAGCACTGCGCCGTCGAGCACGCTCTTGCCATCGTACATGATGTAGATGAACGTCGCGGGGAACCCCACGTCCACTAACACGCCCGTGTCGAACTGGGCGTTGTACACGGCAAGCAGAGGTCCAGGGTAGCAGCACACGGCCTGCACGGCCTGCACGGTAAACGCGGCGGCTGCAGCGCGCTCACGATGCGCCTCGGACTCGTCAGGAGGCTCGGCGAGCACGAGCGCACACTCTTCCAGCTCCTCGAAGCTCTCGAGCGCTTGGAGCGCGTCCGGTAGCTTCGCCTCGTCCATGCGCCCATCGGCAGTCACATGTGCAGGTAGAATCACGCTCGGCCCACCATCTTCGACGTACCCAAACCGCCACTCGCACGCACCCGCGTCCGCCACGACGACAACGTCGGGAAGCATCGCGAGGTCACCAGCAAGTCGCCCTCGGCAAAACGCTGCCCTGGGACCGACCGTCGTGTGGCCGCTAAAATTCGTTTCAATTTGTGCCGCTTGCTTGCAAACAGGCGCTGTTCTGGAAATGTGCAATAAAACGTCGTGAAGAAAGCAAATAAGGGTGCACCAGTATTCCAATAGTAGATATGCTCTTATAATGCAGTTATGCTCCATGGCGCTTGGCGCATGGGACTTAGCTCATCAACCCGTCGGCAAGGAGGGCAAGGAGGTCAAGGAGGTCATCAGCTCCTCAGCATCCTCTGAGAGCGACCTCAACGAGGAGGAAGTCCGCGCGCGCGAGTGGCGCCGCCCAACGGAGCGTCCGCTGATGCGGCTGATCGGCGGCGACCGCGGTGGCGGTCGTCCGTAGTGCGGCAGGGGCGTGCAGGTCGTACTTTGTGGCGTGGGCTGATCGCAAGCGCCGCCGAGCAAGGGCGGGCTCTCAGTTGCAGCGCGCAAGATGATCTTGCTCCGCCGCTCGCTCGCACCAGGTGACGCGAGCACGGCTTTGATTTGCTCCGAGTATAGGTTTTCCGGGATAGAGAGTGATTTTCGTCGAGCGGGAGCCTGCAGCAACGGAGGCAACTTGCTCGTCGTGAGCTGGCCCTGGGCGTCACCGCCCGGCTTGAGGAGAGCGCCCACGTCGGGCCGGTGCGCGGGCAGCACCTTGGGAGCCATCGTGGTCGGACGGAGGGTGGGAATGTCGCTGATGACGGATAGACTGTGCATGGCCACTACGCTGAGGTGGTGAACACCTTGTGCGAGGGAGCCTCTCTGCTGAGTGTGCTCGGCAGGCACGTGCGGCTCCTGCTTGGTGCACGACTTGGATCCATTTGGAGCCGCGCTACCGGCCGCGGGCGATTCCATCGCGCTCGCTCCGCAACCCATGGTCGATAAAGCGGAGCGGTGCTCGAAGACGGAAGTGGCCAGTCGGGAAGTATCGCCGGATTTCGTCAGAGAGTCAGAAAATTTGCGTTTTGCGTGCCTACCAACACTACACTAGACTCACTAATAAGCGTCGTCCACGTGCTTCCGGTCTCACCCGGCACCGTCGCGTCCTCTCCACATCGTACGAATGGCAGCGTCCGCGCGATCGTTCCAGTCGACCAGGTCGAACAAGAGCTGGAACTCGCCGAAGACGGCGCCTCTTGGAGTCGCGTAAATGTCGATGCGCGCGAACGCGCCGACGGCGGCGCCCAACCGGCGCGCTGTCGCTACCATGTGGTCCCAGCACAGGGGCTTCAGTGGAAGTGGCACGAGCTCCACAAGGCCGCTCTCCGCACTCGTTGGGAGCGCGCACCATGTGGGTTGGGGTGTAAACGACTCGTCGCAGTCGGCGACTGCAACCGTGTACCCTTCGCCGCGCCGTTCTCGGGACACCATGATCGTCACGTGCGCAATGGTCGGGCCGAAGCACCAGAACTTGAAATCCACCGGCAAGCGCGAGGGCGCAGCGTCGCCCCGTTCATCCGCCAGGAGCTCCTCCACCATGTAAGAGCTGAACTCATCGTCGGCGGCGATCACATCCGCGGCAGCATTCACGTCAAATGATTTGTTGCGAAGCAGGTCGTGTGCCCCTCCACGCACGGCAAACGCTTGTTTGTTCTGGTAGCCGTGCACAGGTTTCAGCACAAAATCCGAAGAGCATCGCGCGAGATGTGAGCGCAGCGCCGATTTGTCGGCGGCGATCTCGGCAGCGTCAAAGACGGCCAGGGTGGCGGGCACATCAGCTCCGTGCTCTTTTGCAAACGCCTTCTGACCGAGTTTGTCTAGAATCTTGAACGGAAATGGCGTCGGCCGACCAAGGAACTCCCAACGCAACTTTCGATCAGCCATGCGCGCGGTGAATACCGGCGCTGAAGTGCCCTCAAGGAGCGCCTTGGCGATGACGCCTCTTTTCAGTACTGTCATTCGGCGTGATGAAAGAGGTGCGTGCCACGATCAGGTCTGGTCAGGGTCGGTCATCAAATGTGTTTGCAGTCAAGTCATGGCAAGTCAAGTCCGTCTTCTCCGCCCCCTCCCTTCCACCCTTCCGGTGCTCTCTCGATAGGCTTCCGTATGGGTGTCTGTAGTATCTGTATAGACTTGTCTTGGGAGGTACGAAACCGCAGCCCCTGGGACACTCCTGGGACCGCAGCGCAGCTTGCAGCGCAGCCGGCCGGACTGTTAGGACTGCCCTTGCCGGACATCTGCCGGAGCCCGGAGGACCCGCCAAGGGACCCGCGCTGAGGCTAACACGTAACAGGAGCTGTCGTGGGGAGATGATGCGATTTGCGCTCATTCTCCCTAATTTGGAACGCGCGCTTCGTCCACGCAGATGAGTGGTCCTCGCGGCGCGGCCACTGAAAAGCGTAGCAGGGTCAGCTGTGCTCGTTTACGCCTTCTCACCGAGTCCCTACAGCTCATGCCGTCACGCAAGCGCAGCGCTGATCCATCGCTGCAGCCCTCGATGCCTCATACCTCCGCCATCGGCCAAAGTACGCACCTCTTTGCTGAGCCTGCGTCCATTACCGTGCCCGAGTTCATTACCTTCCCAGTTCAGAGGCAGAGCAAGCGAGTCACGGCTCACGGGCACAAGTGCTGCCAGATGCATGAGCGCGACGGCGGTGTGTTCGGATGTGAGTTACCCTCGGGGCACGCGTGGCCACATGCACTCGAGGCGCTGGACTCGCTCCGTCCCAATCGGTGTGGACGAGAGCAGTCGCAGAAGGAGATGAAGGCTATCATGCTCTGCGCTCCCCAAATGAAGCAGCCAGAGCTTATGTACGACGGCGAGGACACTTCCGATGAAGCAACGATTATTTCCCTCGGGGACGCTACCAAGTTGTCATCAAGACGGACCTCACCGGTCACAGCGCCCTCGACACCGACAATCACGAGCAGCTTCTCGAGCGACGCGGCGGAGGACAAAACTGACGAAGTCGAGCTCTTCGACTTTTTCGAGCTCGATGCAGCGCCGCTGGTGATGGAGGCGAAACGCTCTAGTGCCAACGCGGTCGAGGGCCGTATTCTGCGCACGCCGTCCTCGTGCCCGTTCCTTGAACGGGCTTTCGAAGGTGTGTATGAGACCGCGGAGGAGGCGGTGATGCTGGACATCATCATCAGCTTCGAGGACGAGATACTGGACGAGATCGGGCCCGACCTGCGCACGGTATGGGACGCGGCAAGTCAGCCCGCCACGATCGAGTCGTCGCTGCTCTGGGACGTAGTCGCCACCCCTGCCATGATGCGTCGGCACGCCGTGCACACGCGTAAGGTGAAGGTCAAGGAGGCAGCCGAGGCTGCCTGCGCAGCGGGGGGTGTATTCTGTGCCGCCGACGACGATGCGGACCATTTCAGTGAGTAAGCCGCCAATGTCATGCATGAGGGCCTCTGCTGAGGGTATGCTGAGGGGTGCACTCAGCGTTCGTCAGCGTTCAGCAGCGTTCAGCGGCACTCAGTTCGATGGCCATGAGTGAGGACGAATCTCGCGCGACTGCCTGCAGCCGCCTACGCTACAGTCACCCCGGCCGCTCTCCTCGGCGGACCTCTCCGTACTGGCTCAGTGCCGCGCGCCGTGCCGGGCGTGTCGACCGGGCGTAGACCAGGCGTGGGCGCGCGCCAGTCAATCCAAAGGGGGGGGGGGGGGGGGGGGGGGGGGGGGGGGATGGGCGGGTGCGCGCTAGGTGCGCGCGCCAGTCCATCCAAATGAATGCCATGCGGAAGGGCCTCTGAGCGCTCCAGCCACAGCGCGCGATGCACTGTGCAACTCGGGGGGCTAGGAACAGCTGAGAGGATCAGGATCAGCTTGTGTGTGGTTTTATCGTGCGCGTCTGATGCACTCAGAGGCAAGCAGAAGCAATCAGCTCTTGTGGGGTAGTTTAGTGTGCGCGCAGACAGGAGAGGGGCATCGCTCCTGGTAGAGGCTGCTATGCCCCGGCAATGACGTCGGGAATGGTGAGATGCCGTCAGGTAGAGTAGCCTAACGTTAAGGACCAAACACTGTTGAAGTGTTTAACACTAACAACATAACAACAATAGGAACCATTAACAACAACACTTTAACGTTAAGGGTTTTCAGTTAACATTAACAGTTCACT
>Ga0210243_102280_pt1 | contig 10829 bp, 5 predicted proteins | sample ChrtobMeP5a_32mM_FD_155461 | JGI IMG/M metagenome (GOLD analysis project Ga0210243, IMG submission 155461) | Chrysochromulina tobin associated microbial communities from unialgal haptophyte culture, Seattle, Washington, United States - P5a_32mM | ecosystem: Host-associated > Algae > Haptophytes >...
CCGCCGCCGCCGCCGCCGCCGGGTACCGTCGATGGAGTACCGCCTCCGCAAAGTTACGCACCACCGCCGCCGCCACCAGCTTACACGGCACCGCCGCCGCCGCCGCCGCCGCCGCCTGGCGCCGCGCCGACTGCTGCCATGTTTGCCATCGGCGCCTCTGTGCTCGTTCCACGGTCCGACGGTACCGAGTCCGTTGGTACCGTCATCGAGTTTGAGTCAGATACCGGTGTCTACACGGTGGAGATCGGTGGTGCTCCTGGCTCCAGCTTGAAAAAGCGGGTCTTGGGGAGTGCACTGCGAGCAGCCTTGGACCTTGGTGTCGTAGTTTAGCAGCCCTGCAGCTTTACCGTAGTGCCTGTGCAACCTGACTTAATACTTTACAGCTTTACCTGGATCCCTGTCCTCCACCGGCCGGCTGCGGGGCCAACATGTACAGATGTCGTGTCGTGTAGGGCGTGGGGCCGTGAGGCCGTTGACAGAGCGCCGCAGGATCTACGATGGGACAACAAAGAGCCGACGGGGCGGTGCTTCCTTCTTCTTCTCGGTGCTTCTACTCCCCATGCCGTGAAAAAGGCTGCCCCAGAAATGCCAACGATAGCTCGTCCACATCGCCACGTGCAGCGTGCCGAGCACGAGCATGCTAGCCGAGAGTGGCAAAAGCATCGAGATGATCAAACTCGCGAACCCGAATGCTCCCGCCGAGAGTGCGGTCAGCGCGGCAACAGGAATGCCCTCGATCGACCAGCACTCGACGTATACGTGGTTAGTGTACCACGCATACTGCTGCACACACAAACCGGCAAAGGCGCTCGCGACAAACGCAGCCGCGCGCCCGACGATCCACGGAGTGCTCAGAAGGATGAGCGCGGACGCAACGGCTGCGAGTAGGGCGAGGCGCATCAAAACGAAGGCACCGTCATTCGCCGTGTTGTGCCGCGGCAGGCCAAGCGCGTGACGAAGAGACTGCTCGTAGACGGACTTCGACACCTTGACCCGGCCCTTCGCATCATCGGCCATCGCGAGCGCCTCGCGGATTCCGACGTGTTTGTCAAACTTCGCGAGCTCGGACTTGTCTTCGCGGATCCGGCGCCTCTCCTTATCAAGGCTCTCCGCGGCCTTTTCCAGACCCTTCAGGGCGGCAAGAGCGAGGTCGATCAGCTGGAGGAGAAAGTGCGCCGCCATCGTTAACAAAACTCGTGTGAACGTTAACACGACGGACGCGACGACCGGTGCTACGGCACTGTTACTGCCTGCTCAGAATACACACACCTTACATGATACGAGACACGGAGCATGCTGAGTGCTCGTTTTTCTCTCCAAGTCAAGTTTAGTCAAAAGTCTCCTAACAAACTCTTCGGACTTCGCTCCGACTACCTGTCACACGTGTCACCCTTGTCGCCCGCCTCATCCCCTGCCACGAGCTCGTCCAGTCGGCGCGCCGCGTCGGCGACGGACATGCGCGCGCCCGCACGGGGCGAGAGCAGCGCGTCGAGGAGCGCGAGCAGCGCGTCGAAAAGCGGCGGCTCAGGTGCGGCGAGGCCGTACAGAACGGCGCGACGTTCGATGAGGCCGCTCACGCCGAAGCCCCATGCGCTGCCCGCGCCCCCACACTCGCCCGCCGCGCCGGTCGGGGTGGCCTGGAGGGTGTTGGAGAGGCCGGGTGGCAGGCGGCGCGGATGCGCGCTGAGGCCGTGGGGAGTCATAGGCGAAAGCAAGGATGGTGGAAGCGAGGCCTTTCCTGGCGGACTCGCTGTTGCGAGCGCGTGCGTACGGCCGGGGGGGGATGTCAGGCCAGGCGGCGATGGCGGCGGCGGCGGGCGCTGCGGTGACGTGTCCCATGCATCCGCGAAAGCCGTTACGAAAGCCGCCGACGCAAAGGCCGCGTAGTCGTCGTCGTCGCACGCGTCCGCCCGTGCAAATGGGTAAAAAGGCGTGCGATCGTACTCGTACTCATCCAGCTCACGCGGCGCGACCAGAGTGAGCAAGCACACACCAAGCGACCACGCGTCGGCAAGGAAAGGACAGTGCCAGCGAGCGGCGAGCGCCTCTGGCGCCATCGTCGTCGGCGTGCCGCACGCGTCGCCGCACACGCCGCGCGTGGCGCATTTGAGCCGACGGAGCTCTGCGGCACTCAAGGCAGTCGCGAGGGAGTGCACGGGCGTGAGGGAGGCGGCGTCGACCCCCAGACCGAGATCTGCAATCTTGAGAGAGACAGGGGGCGAATGCGCCACGCGGCTGAAGGAGGCGGGCTGATCGAAGAGCAGAGCATTTGAGAGCTTGAGGTCACGGTGGGCCACATTGGCGGCGTGGAGGTGGGCAAGCCCCGCCCCGAGCTGCCGCCCGAGATCGAGCGCCGTCGCTCTTGGCAGCACGCCACGCGCACGCCACAGGTGCTCAAACAAGTCGCCGCGGGTGGCGAGATCGAGAGCGAGGCGCACGTGCCCGCCGACCAAAAAGGAGCCATGCAGCGTGATCACGTTCGGATGTGCGCCGGCGGTGTCGAGCACGTGGCGGAGCAGGGCCGCCTCGCGTGCTGCGCCGCTCGCGGCCTCGCGGCTGCGCAGCGGCACCGCCTTGACGGCGAGTTGCCGCGGGAAGTGCCACACAGGCCGCGGCTGATACACGCATCCAAAGGCTCCCATCCCCAGCCGATGGCCACTCGCGAGGCGGGGGAGCACGAGCGACCGCGCGTCGTGCGTGGCGCCGTGTTGGGCGCTCGCGCGGCGCGCGTCTGAGGACGCGAACGCCGGGTACGTGTCCAAAAAGGCGAGCACGAGCTTCTGGCGCGCCTCGGCGAGTGCGCGTCTGCTCGTGCGCGCAGCACGCCCTCGCTGCGCACGCTGCAGCTGCACGGTGGCGATGGCACGTCGCTTCCATTCACAACCGGAGAGGGCGGTCCAGAGGGGGCGCGCCACGCTCGCGAGCAGCAGCGGCGATGGCGGCGGCACCGCGGCGGTCGCCGTGGCGGTCGTCGCGGCCCCAGACGCGGCACAAGTTGGCGTCTCCACCCGCGTCTCCGTGCCTCGTTTGCCGTCCAGTTGAAGGCGGGCGAGATTGGCGACCACGAGGGCCAGTCCCTCGAGCGTGGCCGCGGCCGCAGGCGTCGGCGTCGCCGGAGCCTCCATCACGTCCAATTCGCCGTCGCTCGCGGTGGCGATGGAGCCCGAGACGGCGCGATTGAAGTCGATGGAGCCCGAGCCAGCAGCACCGGCAGCGCACGAGCCGCCGCCGCCCCCGCCCGAGCCCTTGGCCTCGAGCGCGGCGGCCTTGGCGGCAAGGGGCTCTGGCGATCTATCTGCGGCACCTGAGCTGCGAGGCTCCGCACCGCGCCGCTGGCGCTGCGCCTGGCGCTCCTTGAGCCACTTGCGCTGCATGGCACGCCTCTCCACATCCGAAACGCTCACCTCCGCCGCCGCGATCTGGCGCTCGAGATCGTCAATCCTCCGCTGCAGCGCGTCCTGTGAATCGGAGGCGGGTGTCCAAGCGGCTGGGAGCCGCACCATGTGCGGGGAGGCGGGTGGCGCACTGGCCACGGCGCTGCCCCTGCTGCTGCTGTGTTTCGCGCGGCGCGGCAACTTGATGCGTGCCGAGACGTCGCCGTGCCAGGGCTTGCCGTGCACAGCTTTGCTCAGGTGCCGCTCGGCCATGAACCACTCGTCGTCGATCATCGACTCGAGGTCGACGGCGTTCCGATCAATCCTCCGATCCGTCATTTATGGAGGCCGTTTCGGCCGATCATAAGGCTGCGCCTGTGAACGTAAATCCGCGCGGGTTTTCACACACGCACGCAGAGTTGGCAGTGTACCTCTGAGAGACACTTCCGGGACTGACTCAGTGACCGATGGCCAAGGACTGAACGTGTGAAATTCAAATGATTTTTACAGATAATCAGATTTTCAAACACTCAATTTCCAGCCATTAAAATAACCACCACATGCCCACACTTATTTTTTATATTTTATGACCAGGCACTGTATCGGGTACGCAGTATCCGGCCATGCGCTCTTTCATGCGATCTCCGCAACGTCGGCACCTTCGGCGCCAACCCGTCTTTCCCGAGGGGCTCTTTCATGCACTTTCATGCACTTCCTCACGTTCTTCGCGCCTAATGGTGGCCGTGGCCGTGGCCGTGGCCGTGGTGGTGGTGGTGGTGGTGGTGCTCCTCCTCCTCCTCCTCCTCTTCCTCCTCCTCTTCCTCGTCGTCGACGTCGTGGTGGTGGTGGTGGCCGCCGTGGTGGCCGCCGTGGTGGTGGCCGTGATGGCCCCCGTGATGGCCATGTTCGTGAACGCTGTGGTGCCCGCCGTGGTGCCCCCCGTGATGGTGGTGGTGGTGGTGGTGCTCCTCCTCTTCTTCTTCTTCTTCCTCCTCTTCATCCTCGTCGTCGACGTCGTGATGGTGGTGATGGCCGCCGTGGTGGTGGCCGTGATGGCCCCCGTGATGGTGGCCGTGATGGCCATGTTCGTGAACGCTGTGGTGCCCGCCGTGGTGCCCCCCGTGATGGTGGTGGTGGTGGTGGTGCTCCTCCTCTTCCTCTTCCTCGTCGTCGTGGTGTCCGTGCGCGAACGCCGGCGAGGCGGCCAATGCGGGTAGTAGCGCCCCACTAATGGCTCCGCCGATAGCCGCACGGCGGCTCACGAATTTCCCCGCGTCGAGACGCAGCGCGTCGACCGCACAGAGCCCAAAGAGCACAACGCTGACAAAAATCTTCATGACCGCGCACGCCACAGGAGGACCTTTTCACCGACGATCTTCTCAACGTGATCAAAGATTCCATTCTAGTTAGGCAGGTGAAATCTGGGATGAAGATTCCAAGAAATTTGGGAAAAGGCGCGCGACTCTGCATGCGATTACCCCCCGCATGCTTGAAGGGGAGAGGGGGGAAGAAGGAAAAGTCATCTATCGGCTGTAATGTCACATGAGGAAGTGAACACAGAGATGTGAACACTTCGTCCAAAACATGCGACCCACCGATAGCGAACAGGTAGTTGTCGATGTGATCTGGACCCCCATCTGTGTGACAGGGAGCAAGATTAAGGCTCAAGTCAGTAAGGAGTGGATAGGAAAAGGCTATGGGAGTGAAACAAATTCGCGATGATGTGGTAGACGTGCTCCCTGTGGAGGCCTTATGTTCGAGGCCTGCCTCGACAAGAGCCGCTTGGCGAAGTCGTGGGTGTTCATGAAGCCTGCACCTGGCGGGTGCAGACGCAGCACAGGATTTCGCAAGGCAGCTTCCTGGCCATCAATCTGCCAAGAGCTACATGTATGAGCAACCGTGCGCATCCTGATGCCGCCCGGCGATTGGCGTGACCACGCAGATCTCCTTGGCCTTCCATGAATCCATGGCGGAGCATAATCTCGTGGCATCTCTTGGCGTGGGCCTTGGCTTTGCTCCCCACCGGGCCAGCCGTTGAGTAACAAAGCCGTGTCGGCATGAGGTCGAGGTAGTTGCAGTCCGCGCAGAGATGTAACAGTGGCGTCCCGCAGCATCCTTGCCGACGTACTTGAAGCAGTCGATGTCCTTCGCGCACAGATCACCGGCCGGGTCTGGCGCGGACGACCACGAGCGTGAAATCGCCGCCTTGAGGAGGTTCATGTGGATGGCCTCCTCGTGCCGGCTATCCGTGCCAGGACGTAGTGGAGGGGGCTGCCTCCAAGTGGAGCTCCGCCGTATGAGAGCGGATCAGCCCCTCGAGATGGCCGCGTCGAGCTTCAAGATCTTGGGGAGGGGCCCGACAGGCGGTGCGGTGACCGTCGCCGGGGAAGGGTCGCGTGCGGAAGACCATCTGCACCAGGTAGTCCGGGATCTTGAGGAAGCGCGACTTGTAGGTGGGGCTGGAGGTGTGGAGGATGGTGACTGCCTTCTTGATCAGGTGGGAGATGTCGGACAGCATATTGATCACCGAGTCGGGCCTCGTGTCGTCGACGCGCTCGGAGGACACGAAGATATTGGCGGTGCCGCGCCCTTGCCCCGACGTGGCCTTCTTCTGCTGCAGCCGGAAGGCAGATGCGCCGTCCGAGACGGTCGCCAGCTTGTTCTGCAATTCGAGGCTTCAGGATCACGTTGATGATTAGCCGCGTGCGGGGTGCTCAGGGCCTGCCGTCCCAGCGGGCGGCTTGCCCTGGGGCACCGACTGGCCCGAGTATTTCCAGGGGCTAGTCATGTAAACCGGGTGCGGATGCAACCCGGGAATTTACTGCACAACAACCTGGCGGGCTCGCGCCCAGCCTGTTACACACTAATTTGGTAAACACAGTTGGCGGTTTGGAATTGCATGTGGCTGCATGCCGCCGGGACCAGGGGTGTGGCCTGGCAGGCCTCACGCGCGCCCCCCAATCTGGCCTACGTATCGCGTAGGGCCGATTGTTAGTGGGACCGGTATGGCACCGTTCCTTTCCGTCACTGGTCTTCGTATCTCGCATCCGAATCGTAGAAGAACTCCGGGTCCTCGAAGCACGAGGGCTCGTAAGAGGATGGCCCCGGGAGGCCGTTGTCGTCAAGCCGGACGGCAACGTGCTTTGGGTCAGCATGCGTCGTGTCAGGCGGGGGGCCGGGTTGGGCGGGCGCCACGGGAACAGGCGTCGGCGCAACGACGGGCAGCGGAGCTTGGTACTTCCGTTTGCCCGAGCGCAGCTTCATGAACGCGTTGTCTGCCTCGAGCACCGAGACCTCAAACGTTGGGCATTCAGGCCTGGCGCTCTTCTCGGGTGGGTCGCCATACGGATCGTCGTCGTCTTCACCGTCGTCTGCGCGGGCGGTGCGGTCGTGTTGCTCAGCGCGGCGCTTGCGGTCGTTGATTGTTTTGGCGTATCTCATCCAGTCGTCCACGACGTCATCGTAGTCCTTTGCACTCATTTCCTCGCGGTGGCCCCATCCCGGAGCGTCCGTGTCCATGGTAGCCGATCCCGACACCGCAGGGGCAGAGGTGCGCCGGGCTTCCTTGAGCTCGATGGAGAGGATGGCTTGGTTCACGAGGTAGAGCATTGCGGCACCTGTGCCGAGGTACATGGTGATCGCGCCGTCGGCGATGATGCCGAAGGTGAAGGGATCGTGGCGGTCGGCGGTGAGCTGCGCACGTTCGGCGGTGCCCTCGCGGAAGGCAACATGGTCAAACTGCAGCTCGTCCGGGGCCGGTATGATGCGTGCGTACTCGGCGTACAGCTGGTCGAGGCGTTCGGTCTGCGCTGCGGGCGAGATGTCGGTGTCGACGAGCAGGCCGAGCGGCTTGAGCAAAGAGTGAGTGGCCATTTCGGTGAGCACGAACGGCTCTAGCTTGATCGCCATGGTCGTGTCATTCTTGTTCCAGAAGTAGGGGACGGCGTCGGTCTCGAGCGTTGAGGTCTCGAGGGCTGATGCTTCGGCGCTCGCGGCGATCATGTTTTTGGAGTTGGTGAGGTACGCGACCGCCGTATCCGTCTGCTTCTTGCCTTTCCACTTCGTCATAAAGTCGACGGGCATAGACGCCGTGTCGACCTTGGCGAGAGTGATGTTGCCCTGGCGCACTTGGCCACGGATGTGCGCCCACCGACGCACTGCGTACTTCGCTTTGCCAGGCGTGGCCGTGCCGAGGCCGAGGGTGAGGTTGGCCGAGTTGTCCGTGCCGATCATGATGGGGCCCGCCGGCGGGTGGCCGAAGGCACGCAAGATTTCGGCAGCGTACGTGGCAACTTGCGAGGCGCGCTCGGTCGCAACGCTCTCGTTTCCGACGCTGCCAAGCTCGTCGATGATCTCGACGACTGTGCTGATCTTCTTGACCGCGTGCGCGACGGCTCCGCCGTTGTGCGTGAGGACCAGCGCATAGACAGAGCGGCCGTCGACGTTGGCGTCAGCGTGGACTTCGGGTTGCTCGGGTGCCGTGGCCTCGAGGTCCATGTTCGCAAAGAGTCCGCCCTGGAGCATGACGCGTTCAGCGAGCTGGCCGCCGTAGGTGATGCCTTCCTTGCGTCGCGCATAGAGGGCGGCGATGAGCGAGCGCGCGACCGTGAGTGCTTCGGGCTGCTTAGCCATCGAGGCCACGCACGCGATGCGGTGCTGGAAGAGGCTGAACCGCAGCTGGACGCCGGCGACGATGTAGGACGTGGCGCCGGCGATCTGCTGCGTCTCCTTGCCGGCCGTGCATATCTTCTTGGGCGCGATCTCCGGCTTGCACAGGGCATCGGCCGCGGCTTGCAGCTTGATGCCGCTCAGAATGTCGGCGGGCAGGGGCGCGTCGACGTCGAGGAGCTCTGGCACGTAGTCACGCGCCAGCTGCACGATGTGCTGCTCCATCGTGAGCGTGACGATGGAGCCGTCGGCAGACCATGCGAGCGCGTAGCCATTCCACGAGAGCGGCTTATACTTGATGGTGACGTCGTCGTCGCCGTAGCTCTTCTTGAAGTGCGCGATGAGGCGCTCCGTCAGGACGCGGTTGCGCCCACCAGTTTCCTTGTAGAGGATGTCGTCAACGTTGGTGATGATCACGAGGAAGCTGTCCACGTTCACGTCTTCCATGAACCAGGCGCCCGGCACCGTGAGGGACTCGGTCATGCCTGCCTCGACGAGGCGCTTGTTGCGGTCCTGCTCCCATTCGTTGCCCGCAGCGGCCTCTCCCCAGATTGGGGCGCCGAGCTTGTAGCAGAGCTGGTCGCCCTCATCGTCGTACATCTTCTCGTAGGTCTCCATGAAGCCAACGTCGCGGAGGCGCGCAGCCTTGGGATACGCGTTCTTGAAGTCCGTGGACGTGACGTCGTTCGGGACGCGGCGGAGCTTCGGGTTTTTGGCCATCAGCTCGCGCAGTGTGGTCGCTTGCGCTTGCTCGTCTTGGCCATCTCGCCAAGGGAGGACGCGGCGTCCCTGCTCATCTTGAACGTCGCCGAGGGTTGCCGTCGAGAGCATGAGCTTGAACTGCAGGTTGTCCGAGATCGTCGCGTGCGTGGCCGCATAGTCCTCAACGCCCCTCGCGATCTGGATGCGCTTGACTTGGTCACCGGCGGAGCAGAGCCTGGACTTGAACTTGAGCAGTTCGTGTGTCACGGGATCCTTCTTCACGGAGTCCTGCATCACGACCGGGGAGATGATCGCGCCGAGCGCCTTGGCTACCTTGCGCTTCTCCATCGTGTTCAGCGGGTTCGAGAGGACGGATTCGTGAGCCGCTTGATGCGAGAGGCGCCATGCAGCTTCGTTCGGGTCGGCCTTGAGCGCGCGCTCGTTCTTGGGGATGGTGATCGTGTACCACTCACCGCTCGCCGACTTGACGTCGACGATGTTCTTGAGCGCCTTGGAGACCTCGAGATCGTCGGCTAGCTCGGTGGCGCTCACCTCGGCCTGGAACGGGTCGATCTTGTTGAGGGCGCACTCGAGCTGGTGGATGTGCTCGCGTGCCTTGTCAAGCTCCTCGATCGACTGCACCTCGATCGGCACGACGTGGCCGAGCCATTGGTGCGCGATTGCATTGAAGGTGTCGATGGCCGCAGTCTCCGAGAGCCCTGGGAGGACGCGCTCGAGCGCGGCCGAGACCGGCATTGCCAGCCCGGTCGATCGCAGGACTCGACGTGGCGCCCCCTGCTGCAGCGCGATCACTGGGGCGATGGGCGCGGCAGGCACGGGTGCAGCAGCGGCAGGCGAGGGCGCGTTGAGCAGCCGCCACGGCTGGTGCTGCGAGGTGAGGTCAAAGAGTTTGCCCTTCCACTTCGGATCGTCGGCCCAGCTCGTGTCGTCCCAGCTCAGCTCGGTGAACACCTTGCCCGACTCTTGCTTGTGGGACTTGGTGACCGTGGCCGGGAACCATGTAGGCTTCTGCTTGTCCGTGTCGAAGCACATTTCGAGTCGCGTGCCATCAGGCAGCGGCTCGTAGCCCGCCTGGATGATGATCGGGGCGGGCGGTGGCTTCGGCGGGGCAGCGAGCACGAGCGGCGCGTAGGTCGCATCGTCGTCCGTCTGCACTTCCGCCTCGATCGCGGTGCCACTGGCTGGGATGCCCGTCAGCGCGAGCTGCATCTCGTTCAGCGGACGCGGGTTCGTGCGGTGGATGATGCGCTGCGTGTCGCTCTTCCACAGCTTGTACTTGCGGGCGTTAGGCTCGTACCCGATTATGTCGGCGTTGTCCGTGCGCTCCGTGCCGACCTCCGTGCGCTGTGAGTTGAGCCCGTCCTTGAGGACCGCGCACGTGGTGCCAAAGAGGATGAATGTGGCATCGTCCGCCTTGCCCATGTGCCGGTGGATCCTCGAGTGCGTCTGGTGGTGCGCGACTTTGTGGTTCCTGATTTGCACCGCGTAGGAGCGCGCGTGCAAGAAGAAGCCTTTGCCCCACACGCGACGCTTGAGCATCGCTTCTGCCATGCGCGTCAGCGGGTCTTGCGCAGCCTCCATCTTCGGGATGCGGTTGTGGTCGCCCCCCGCTGCGACGATCGCCTTGCACTTGTAGCGGGCTGCGATTAGCGGGATGAAGGCGGAGTCGGATGCCCACGTCGGGCACGCGTCAAAGATGAGGACCTTGGGGCTGTGGCCGAGGGCCGTCTCGTTCGCGTGCCAGGTGTCGAGGAACTCGAAGAGCGTGGCCTGGTTCGACGTGCACGTCAGGTGGTCGTACATGTAGTCGGAGACCGCGTCGATGATCAGCCACTGGTACGTGTCCGAGCAGCCGGCTGCCTTGACGCCGACGTGCCCGAATCCGTCGACTTGGAACGTGTGACCGACTTCGGTCGGCCGATGGAGAGCGGGCGCCCGTTGCACCGCAGGTGCTTTGCGCAGGTTGGCCGCAATTCTGATCATGTCCGTGTCGATGAGGCGCGCCGCTGTCGTCGGTACCGTCTTGAAGTCGAAGGTCGGGGCGGTGCCGGCGAGGCGCCGGAG
>Ga0210243_102296_pt1 | contig 10741 bp, 8 predicted proteins | sample ChrtobMeP5a_32mM_FD_155461 | JGI IMG/M metagenome (GOLD analysis project Ga0210243, IMG submission 155461) | Chrysochromulina tobin associated microbial communities from unialgal haptophyte culture, Seattle, Washington, United States - P5a_32mM | ecosystem: Host-associated > Algae > Haptophytes >...
GGCGAGTTATATCATCATATATCATGTCATGCATTTGTATCATGAATATATCTATATATCATGTGTCGACGAGGGACATGATACATGAGATACAAGATGATGATACACATGATACACAATGATATAATAAAGATATATGATGATATATAATGATATCTTGTATCGAAAACTCCCTTTTCTTGTATCGAAAACTCCCCCAATCCCGGGCTGACCAAACCTCGAGACCTCGGCACCTCGCGGACAGGAAGTACTCCACTGACCAGCAGTCCAGCACTGCCACTCGCATCTGATAACTCTTGACTCTGTGTGTGAAGGTAGCCCCCCCTGGCCCTGCGCTGCTATGTGTTAAAAGGCAGGCAGCCAAAGGATTGGCGCAGTTCGTGTTGTATTCGGAATTAGTATTGGAATTGCTAATAAATTGCTAATTAAGCTGGGTCAACACAATGCGCAGCACCCGAGCGCCCGCGCGACGGACCCGCCTATCTCATCCTTTACCCTCGTCTCTCTAAGTCTAACGCTCTATTAACGCACAGCGGGGGCCATTTGTTACAAGAGCTGGATTAACATCGCTTCACGCAGGGGCATATCCTCGGCAAGTACGTCCTCGGCCATGACCCTGACATCAACCACGGCATGAAGCTCGGCATGCGTCTCGGACTCTTGCCGCTCATGCCCCTGCGGAGGCAGCGGGCTAGAAGCGAAAGGTCTTGCAGCGAAAGGGACGGCGAATGGGACTGCTGAGAGGCGCACTTGACCGTTGCCCGCTGCACCCAGGATATTGCTCTTCCAAACATTCAAGAAGCCCTTGGAGTCAAAGTCGACCAGCACGCGATCCGCCTTGTCAGCAAGAGTCGCGTTCTCGCATGGCCCCATGATAGTGCCCATGTCGCCCGCAACCACATTTTTGATTCCTTGGTCAATGCGCGAAACCACGCGATCGCCCTTCCGCCACCCGTCCGCGAGGGAGCCCATTCGCCGCCCATTTCTCCATGGAACCCGTGAGAAGCGTGCTTGGGCGCTGCTGGGCTGCCACGAAGTCGCCGGCTGCAAAGCAACGACATTCCTTGCCGCCTCATGCTGCTGATCTTGCGCTGCTGAGGCCCATGCACGATGGCCGCCGCCTTGATGGCCGGGGGCGATTTGCCACGCGCGATGACGGGCAAACGAGGGGGCAAAGTCCGGCGGGGTCGCATCGGCAGTGATCATCTCGACCTCTTCGACCGTTAGTATCATCTCTGCCCTTACCTCTTCGGCTGGCGCATTCGTGGGCGCCTGCGCCGGCCGTACATATGGCACGGCCGGGCGAACGAGCGTCGAGGTAATTGCTGTTTTCATCCAACCGTAGTCAAGGGCGGGCGGCAACTCCGGGGGTGGCAGCGGGTTCGGCGGGGCCTCAGGCTTGGGTCCTTTGGCAGCGAGACGGAGCGCGGCCAACCTCTGCTTGCGTTGCTGTCGCTCCAGGCTCATGGCGTGCGCTCGCAGCTCGCGTGCCTCTGCCTGCGCGATCGAACCATTGGTTGGCAGCTTGGTGAAAGGACGGGAACGTGCCGCCTGCTCCAACCGCAGCGAATCCATGACCATCTGTTCTTCGCGTCGGAAACCCTGGGCGTGGTATACGGCAGCGCGGGCCAGCCGGCCCTCATAATCGTCGCCCACGGCATCGAGCGGTGGGACCAGTCCAGCAGCAGGCCCAATGATACCGATGGCGCATGGGCGCGCAGCGGACCTGGGGTCCTTGCGAAGTGCACGTAGCAACGCGAGCGCGCCGGCCCGTTGCAAGACAGCGGTGCTCGGGAGTCGCGCAAAAAGGGCCCGTCGGAAAAGTCGACCGTCGTCAGCCAGTCCTGGATCTTTTGGCACTGACGCCTTATTCGCTTCGGCTGCGGCGGATTCAACAACCCTCGGCTCAGCCACCCAGCAAGAGGCGTCGCTGACCCACCACGTCCCTTGTTCAATGCTGCTCAAAGTCCCCATTTGTGTGTACACAGTTTGGCTGGATTGCCAAATCTTTGGAGGTGAGAATGTGATCTTGATCTCAGACATCCAGCCTGCAGAAGCGAGGGCCAGCTCACATGCGAGGACTGGCTCTCGAAGCACCACCGCCTGCAACGCCTCGAGCACATGCTGGGCGTCGGGAGTTTGACGGAGTATGAGGGCGAGCGCCTCCACGCCGAGCTTGAGGAGCTCGATGTCGCGTTGAGGCCCGCGCGGGTCCTGCGACCGCGAAAGGTAGTCGCGCTCGGTCGCGAGCTCTGTGCACCTCACAAATGCCTCGCCACTCATTCTGGTTCTGGTTCTTGCTTGGAGCACGGGTGGGAGAGTTAGTAGGTTTTGGAGTGCGAGGACGAGTTTTGGGGGCGGCACTTCGCATGCATTTGGTTTTCATGGGTTTTCCCCTCAAAGTACAATTGTTTCAGAATCGCGGAGAATGTGTGAGTGAGGGGGAAAAGGTCGTCCGGAACTGCAAGTGCAATCTTGCATGCAATGTAACTCCCAATTGTGTGATACCGAATTGCATGCACCTCACATGCCATGACCACATGCACAGTCGTCCGAGGTGCGAGGATTCTTTTGCTTGTGATACATGCGAATCCCACCAAGAATATAATCGTATGAAGTAATGTAACGTATACTTCCGATATTAGTACATGTACAAGGTACGTCTCATTCTGCCCCACCGTCTCTAGTTGGCTCGTAGCTTTCACGTTAGTCTCATTCGCGTGCGACGGACATTGATGAGACAGAGATGATCTCACGCACAGCCACGCCCACGGACGAGTTGAGCTTGCGCTCCAGCTTTGGGCGCCGTTGCCACTGTCTCGCCATCCAAGCATCCAAAGTCGGTACGCGGCGCGCCTGCTCCTCTTTCCGCTCCCGCTCGATGACAGGCCCGACCTTTTGCGACTGCCAGTGGCCATCCTCCGCCTCATGGACCAGGTGTGTTGTGTGAAGCATTGGTGCCGCACGATACTTGACGCGAGACTGCGCCGCCATCATACGCGCGTGCTGCTGCATGGCGCGTATGATGCCCGCCGCCTCGCTAGCGTCCGCCTGCCGTTCTGCTGCGCGGCTGGCTGGCCCAGCGTCAATAGCTGCCGCAATTGCGCTGGATCGTGAGCCTGCTGGCTTGCTCAAGTAAGTTCTTCGTGGGCTGCGCACCGCCTTCGATCGACTGGCCGCCGACTCTCCAGGTGCGGCGTCAGGGTCGGCCACGACGCCCGATGTCACAGCGTAAGTCACCGCGAGACTCGAAGTTCCGTCTGCTGAGGACGAAGTACTTGCTGAGGCGCGGCACGAGATGTTGGGTGCAGCCCGACGACGCGAGGCCACCTCCAATGCAAGCAGTTCAGCTTCTTCCGTAAACGGGTTCGTTGATGCGTCGACAGCGGAGTCGTGCACAGCTGTCCGCCAGGACGCAATATCCTCGGCCCAGCCGACATCCGTCATCCAGGCCACAGGCATCGGGCGCACTGAGGGCCCGGCCATACAATATGGCTCGTCGGGCGCTCCACGCGGAGAGCTTGGAACTGAACAAGCACCGCGATGGAAAGCCCGAAGCTGTGACATCTCCTCGCGCTTCTGCTCACGCAGGACCTTGTACCGATGCTGACGATCGAGAAACTCGGGTTCGGTGGGCATGCCCATGGGGACGGATGGGTACAAATGGTGATGCATGTATTTGGCCACTTCGGGCGACCTTGGCGTGCTGGGTGCTGGGTGTCGAGCCTGTAAGAGCGCTGCGGTACACGGTGTGACATCCTCGTCGTAGCGAGAGGGCAAACTCATCTGGGCCATTTGCAACCTTAATCGGCGCGTTGCTTCCGGTGCGGAGCCAGGCCGCCCGGCGTCTTTCTCGATCTCGTTTTCCGAGGCCAAGCGGACCCGCCGCTGCGGTGCGCTGTCCGGGCGCATACTCTCGGTCAGCATTGCGCTGACGAGGCCTCTGCACACCGAATGTCGTTCGTTTTTCGTGAGCTTTTTTTTGATGACTGATTGAAAAGTTGGTGATGCATGCGTCGATGGTAACGTACAAGTGCGATGGACAAGGGATCAAGGGTCTAGGCGCAAGGATAAAGTACATGTGCAACAGCAACGCAACATTTCCACATCTACAATATCAGCGTATAGGGCATAGCTAGTAAAATAGGTTGACCAGCCATGCACGCCTCGCGCGGCCGAGGCTGCGTTTGATGTACGAACTTGAGTTCAAGCTGAGCGGGAGATCCGTCCGCTCTGTGAGGTCTCCGGCTCCCCGTCCTTCGACGCGCCCGTGCTGTTGAAGTCGGTCAGGGTGGAGGCGGCGCGGATATTTCCGCCGAGCGTCTTGGTTATGTAGTCGGTGAACTCGTAGAGCGAGACGGTGCCGTTACCGTCCGCGTCCATCAAGTCCATGGCGCGAACCACCTCCTCCTCAGGAACGTTTCGGTGCCCGCGACGACGCTCGGAGAGGTCTTGAATGAGCATGCGCACCTCGGCGAGCTCGAGCTCGCCCGATGCGTCGACGTCGTAGTTGCTGAAAAGCTCGACCGCATCGTCCTTGTTCAGCTTCGAGCCCGCCTCGTACACGAGCACGGGCACGCGGTTCGTCACAGCGAGCGCATGTGCGCCCACACCGGGCGTATTGGCACGCACGAGATACTGATGAGAGCGCATCTCGAGCAATCTCGAGAGCGTCCGGTCGAAGGCGAAGACCTCGTCGTGCGCGCTCGGCACGTACGCCGCCGTGCCGAGGAGGTCGCCGTGAGAGGTGCTCGGCGCCTGCCGCTGCTCCGGCACAAAGAGTTGCTCGGCGGGCACTTCGGCAGAGAGAATGAGGCGCACGTGCTGGTCATAAAAGGCATCGACCATCGTGATGAGACGGCGCACCTGGTTGATCTCGGCGAGTGAGAGCTTGGGTACGTCCTCGACGATCACCGTGTGGAACGCTGCCGATAGCGCAATGTAGTCCTCCGCTCCGAGGGGCTTGCCGCATAGCTCCGCGAAAGAGAAGCGTGCGACGAAGTTGGCGGCCGCGGGCACGTAGAGCTCGCGGCCTCGAAGCCGCACTGTATGCGGCTTGGGCGCGGACGACTTAGAGATCGTGGCAAAGAGCTGGTCCATCCTCGCCTTCGTCTGAGGCCCGAGGGGGTGCAGGTACGTGCCGCCCTCGGTTGCCGTGACTGCAGCGAGCGTGCGGTAATCGGTGCCTGACGCGAGGTCATGCACGTAGCATCGCTCCTTAAGGTCCGCGATGAAGGGCAGGAAGGAGGCGCGCTGGATGCCGTTCTTGTAGAGCTCGTCGGGCTTCCGGTTGGACGTCGCCACCAGCACCAGCCCATGTGCGAACAAGTACCGGAAGAGCCTTCGCATAACGAGTGCGTCTGCCACATCCGTCACCTGGAACTCGTCGAAGCAGATGAGGCTTGTGGCACTAGAGATGTCATAGGCAATGTACGGCATCGGATCGCCCATATCGGGGTTCGCCTGGCGCAGCTCGTGCATCCGCCGGTGCATCTCGAGCATGAACTCGTGGAAGTGCACTCGGCGCTTGCGCGATGGGTCCAGCGGCGCGACTTCGAAGAACGTGTCCATCAGGAGCGACTTACCGCACCCTACGCCGCCGTACATGTACACGCCGCGCGGAATGTCTCCGACATTGCCGAGCGAGGGCTCGCTCGAGGTGCTGCTGTCGCTGCCGCCGCTTTTGCCACCTCCGAACATGGAGCTGATCGACGACCACATGCTGCCGCCGCCGCTGTCCTTCTCCTTGTTGGCCACGCCCGTGTACATGGCCCCACCGCCGACGGGTTGACCGTATGCATCAAACTGTGGTCCGCGCCAAGTCTTCCCCTTCGGTGGTGGTGGCGGCGGTGGCGGCGGGCGCGGCTTCCAGCCGACGAGCTCCTGGTGGAGCCGCTGCAGATGGACAAGCGCTGCCTCCTGCTTGTCGTCCGAGCGCAAGTCGCCCCGGGCTACGCGTGCATGGTAAGAGGCCTTCGGTCCACCGCTCGCTGCGGAGCTCAGCTGTCGTACGTGCGCGTGGAAGCTAGAGAGTCGCACACGTACACGCGAGTCCAACAGAGGCCGACTTGCCTTCATTGACTTCGATACTATTGTAGCCCCTTTCGTCCCTGTTCATTATTCACAGGGAAGATCTACAAAAGTTTTTGTAGTTGCCGGTCTGCGGCCGGGTCCTTTGGCTACACCACAACCGTCAGCCCGTGCGCGGCCGCGAACGCGCCGATCAACGGGCTCGCTTCCTCGTGACTGCTGCCCTTTGGCACATTCGGCTTGTAGGGACGCTCATGGAGCCAAAGCTGCGCGATCCACTTCTCGTGGCCCGTCGGCTCGCCTGCATGCAGCGTGCGCTCGTCGGGCGCGCCGTCGGGGGCGCTCGGGAAGAAGAGCAGCGCGCGGCCGCGCTTGGGCGCCACCTCGAGGCGCGCGGGCCGCCCGTCGGCGCCGGTGCCTCCAGCCTGCAAGTCGCGGAACGCCGTGCGCCCGCCCTCGGGCACGTCATCAAGATAGACGAGCAACGTTGCGAGGCGCTGGCCGCCATTGGCGAGCAGCGTGGGCGGCACCGCGTCGTAGTGCCAGCTGAAGCTCTGGCCCGAGGCGTAGTGCACCAGCTGCGGCTCCTCAAAGTGCGTCGGCGGCACGCCCAGCAGACTCGATGCTTTGGCCAACAGCTGCGGTGCATCCTGGTAGCGCACAAACCACGTCGTCGAGGTGCGCGCGCTCGCGGTCATGGTGCTGAACGTGGCCGACTGGGCCAGCTTGTGCGTCTCCGGCTGCTCTTTCAGAGCGCGGTAGGCGTCACACTCCTCGGGCGTGAAAAAGTTATCGATGGAGAGGACAAGAGGGCTGAGGTGCAGCATTCTCAGCCCCGGGTACTCGACGTTGAGGCCGGTCGGTAGCGCTTCCGGTGGCGCCTTGGAGATGGCCACGCCACCCTTGCCAGCGAATTTCTTGTGCAGTCGAATGGCAACGCGATTCTTGGGCAGCGGGAACACGAGCGATGTGCCACCGATATCGCTGATCTCATACTCCTCGAAGGCCGCGGCCGCCTTGCGTGCGACCTTGGAACCTAGCCGAGGCGCCAAGCAGCGATGTGGGGATGATGGAGTGAGCGCGTACGTGTGCGCTGAGTACGTGTGCTGCGGCACGGCAGCCATGCCGAGCACGACGACACAGATGACGAACGACATCGTAGTGAAGCAATTTTCTCTCGAGCGACCTCGTCAGCGAGATCCTCCAAGAATCAAAATAATCCACGAAGGTCTTGACTCGATGGATTATTTCCATCAAGGTTCATTCACAGCTGCGACGCACCGTTGTGAAGTTTGCCTGCGACGCGCTATGAGCGCGCTATTGGATCTCGTGTCGGCGGCCGATGCGGGTGCCGAAAGTGATGTGTCGAGTGCACACGATGCAGTTGTGAAGAGGCAGCGCACGGGCGACGCTTGCTTCGGCGGGTCGTCGTCTGTGTTGCCAGAGGAGCCTGAGCCAGAGGTTGCGATGCACAATGGCGCGCATGCGCAATACTACGCCTCAGTCCGTGTGAGGCAGCCCAAGAAGGGATACGAGGACGAGGTTTACTTCGATTGGAACTCATCGCGGCGCACCGGCGCCTATGCTGTCGGCGGGTCAGCCGGTAGCAGCAGCCCCCGAGCGCAGCGCGAGGACGAGGCGCGGCGCAAGGCGGAGGAGGCCCGGCTTGCCAAGGAGCAAGCTCGGCTCGCGGCCGAGGCCGAGGAGCGCGAGTGGGACCTCCCCGAGGGCCTTGAGATCACCCCCGACCTCGAGGCCATGCTGCGCATCCTGCGCGAGCTCTTTGCCCCCAAGTACCTCTCCTTCGCGCGCCCATTTACCGATCCGGCCGAGGCCAAGGAGAACGGCCTCGACTGGTTCGTCGCCCGTCCGAACGCCCGCCGTGCCCGGCTGCCTCTCACGCGCCCCTCGCTCGCGCCGTGCCCCCTCCCCCCCCCCCCCCCCCCCCCCCCCCCGCCCCCCCCCCCCCTCGCAGCCATCTGGCCACCGTACGCTCCAGGGTGGTTGCGGGCGCGTACAAGGGCCTGGGTGAGTTTGCGGTGGCCGTGCGCGACGTGTTTGCGAGCTGCTACCTGACGCAGGGCCACCCGGACCGGTCACCGGTGTCGAAGAAGTGTGAGCGGCTGGACGCGGTCTTCGAGCAGAACATCACGCTGCTGCCGCGCTACCTGCGCGACGCCGCCTCGCTCTTTGCCGCACCGACCGCGGTCCTCGGCCCTCGCGAGGAGGTGGCCCCATCGGCCAATTCGTTCACGGGTCGCCGGCAGACGCAGGTGCAGGCGGTCTCGACGCTGCGGCTGGTGGAGTCATTCAAGCAGCGGCTGGCGGCCGAGTCCGACGCGCAAAAGGCTCGCGCCGCGCGCGAGCGGCGCGAGCGGCTGATCGCCGAGGCAGAGGCATGGGCGAGCGAGAGCATCGACACGCCCGCTCTAGAGACACTTCGACTCGATTTCGACGCGGTCTCGCTCAGCGCCTTCGTGACGGCATTCGCGACGCCGCTCGCGATCCCGGCGCTCGCGAACGCGCCGGGCTTCTCGCTCCTCGAGTTTGAGATCGGGCTCCTCGCCTTCCCTCATGCATCCATCCTGCTGCGCGTGTCGGTCGACGCCATGCTTCGACACTCGACGGTGCGCAATGGCCAATTTGTGACTCCGAGCAAGACGGGCCCGCCCTCGGGCGCGGCGCTCGCGGGGCAGCTGGCGCAGCGGGTGGACGCGTGGGCACGCCAGCTCCATAAGGTGCTTCGGCAGGAGGCGCGTGGCGAAGAGGTAGAGGAATGGGATCTACCGTACTCGGAGGGCTACGGGCTCAGGGAGATCATCGACCGTCTGGGGCCGCTGGCGAACGTGTCGGCGGCCCTCAAGAGCGGAGGGATGATGGCGCTCTCGCTGGCACAGCGCGCGTGCCTGCTGCACGGGATCGCCGAGCAGATGCTCGACACCGACCGTGACGTGTACAAGCGAATGGCGCCCGCGGAGATTGAGCTCGCGCGCCCCCAGATGCTTGGGCGCGACTCGAACGGCCGTTGGTATTACCACTTCGCGCTGCTCACCTCCGATGCGCCCGAGGGGAGGCTGTATACGCTCACGTCACCGTACCGGCCCAAGCCGCAGCCGCCCGTGCCCCACCTCGTGCGCGTGGGCGAGCGCGTCGAGGTCGAGGTCGAAGAGGTCAAAGGGCAAATCGAGTGGCGGCAGGCGTCCGTACTCGAGCTGCTTGCAGGCGGCAAGGGGCGTTTCTCAGTCATGGTGGATGGTGCGGACGGGCAGCCGGACGAGGAGTTCATCGAGGTCTTCACCGCGCCGCTCGTAGGCAAGGAGTGGCGCAAGATGCCACCCAAGGAGAAGAAGCCCAAGCACTCCGAGACCAAGCTGGACCAGCTGGAGACCGCTGCGCCGGTCGAGGAGGAGTCGGCCGGCATCAAGTGGTTGCGCCGCACGTCGTTGCCGGCCGATGAGACGGCGGCAAGCAAGGCAGGGGTGGCCAAGGGAGCCAAGGAGGCGGCCAGTGCGGATGTGGACGCGGCGGCCATGGCAGACGCGTCCGCTGGGCCGTCCCGACGCACGCGCGTCTCAGACGTTCAAGCGGCCAAGGCAGCGGCGGCGGCGGCAGAGGCGGCGGAGGCCGCAGCGGCGGCGGAGGCGCTCAAGGCGGCGCGGCGCAGCAGCAAGGGCGACAAGGGCGACAAGGGCGGCGACGGGAGCGTCGGTGGCGGGGGGCGCAAGAAGGGCAAGGAGCCCGCCGAGCCCGAGGTGGTCGCGCCGGCCGCTGAGGATGCGCGAACTCTCGAGCGCATCAGCGTCGAGCAGGCGATGCAGTCCCTTAAAGGAAGCAAAGCTAAAGTCGACCTGGCGCTACTCAAGGCGCTCACCGCGCTCAAGGAGGCGGGCGACACCAGCGAGGCGGCAGCCAAGGAGGCAGCTCGAAAGGAGGCGAGTGGCCACGCAAAGAACAGTGCGCGCCCCGAGCGCGGCCTCACGCCTTGGACGGCGGCCATCATGAAGCTCCATGGTGAGATACAACAAGCCGAGGTAGAGGCTGCCGCCGAGGCGGCCGCTGCCGCCGAGGCCGCCGCCAACCCGCCGCCGCCGCCACCCACCGAGGAGGACGGCGCCAAAGCCATCACCGGCGCGCGAGCCGACTTGGCCGTCGATGATGCGGCCATCGCCGCAGCGATGTCCGACGCTGGGGTAAGCATCGGCACGACTTTACCCACCTCTACCGAGGCAGCCGTGTCGGCGGCGGCGGGCGGCCGAAGCGCGCGCGCCTTTCAGCGGGCGGCCCTCGCCGCCGCGATGATGGACTCGGCGGAGGTGCAGCCGGCGGTGGCCAACGATGGTAGTGAGTGAACGCGCTGCGTCCGCGGATGCACGGGGCAGCGGGCGCGAGGGTGACATGGGCGATGCGACTCTCTCGACCAGGCGCGCATGCGGCGTGCATTGTTGCGCGTGTGCTCACGGTCGGACGCTTCGTTCCGGTCGGCGGCAGTCTCCGCGGGGACGGGATACAGCAGAACAGCACAACTGTCCTTGAATAGATCATATGGCCGGCGTAGGATTTTGGGGCTGAAAGTAGGATCGTGTCCTGAATGTGTGTAAACATGCTAGGAGAGAAGATAATGTGGATCCCGAGTGGTCATGAATGAATGTGTGAAGCATAGTGACGCGATTTGGCGCGGTGTGAACCACACACACGCTTTGGCGCATGAAAT
>Ga0210243_102297_pt1 | contig 10734 bp, 8 predicted proteins | sample ChrtobMeP5a_32mM_FD_155461 | JGI IMG/M metagenome (GOLD analysis project Ga0210243, IMG submission 155461) | Chrysochromulina tobin associated microbial communities from unialgal haptophyte culture, Seattle, Washington, United States - P5a_32mM | ecosystem: Host-associated > Algae > Haptophytes >...
TGGCGGCGGCGGGGGCGGCGGCATCGAGACGCGGAGGAGGCGGCTCGCCATTCTTATGCCACCCGTGCCCCTCGGTGAAGCGCCACAGGGCACCCATGCGATCGATGGCCATCATCGGTTCCGAGGGGGCGGCGGGCTGGGAGGGGCCGGCGGCGGGCTGGGCGGTTGCTAAGGGCTCCTCCGCCGCGTGGTTGGCTTGCTGAAGGTAGCGGGTGGCGAGCACATGAGCGGCAAAAGAGGTGGTGAGGGCAAGCACTCGCCCCGGTGGCGGCGAAGGGGCGCGAGGGGCGCTCGGGGCGGGCGGCGGTGGCGTGTCCTTGAGGACATCCGCGAGGTGTGCCCTCGCCCTCTCAGCCGTCGCTGCCCCGAAGGGGGGGTCAGCGGCTGCACGGGCAGAGGGGGCAGGCGAGCTGGTGCGAAGGTGGGCGAGGGCGCCGTGTTGGGCGGTCGTGGCGATCGAGGCGCGCGAGGCGACGACCGCGTCGTACCGGGCACGCGCACGATCGGTGGAGGTATGCGGTCCGTAGCTGGCTGGGATGAGGGCGGTGGATGGGGTGGCGACGGCGATGGTGGATGGGGTGGCGACCTCCGTCGCCGTCCGCAGACCCGCGCGAGATGAGGAGCGCTCAAAAAGAGTGGTGGCTCGCGGCGAGTCCGGGGGGATGGCGGGGGCGTCTGCGGCGGTGGAAGGGGCGGCGGTGGAAGGGGCGGCGGCGACGGTAGGGTGGCTTGGCGATGGCATCAGCCCTCGTAGCCACCCGCCTACCCCCTTCCACCACTGCGGGCCTCCCTCGCCGCCGCCGTCCGCCGCCACGCCGCTGGATGGCGCGTCGCCGAGGCACGCGTGGTCAGCTGCCAAGAAGGACACCGGCGGCGGCGCGGCGGCGGGGGCGGGGGGGGCGATGGCAGGTGCAGCGGCGGGTGCAGCGGCGGGTGCAGCGGCGGGTGCAGCGGCGGGTGCAGCGGCGGGTGCAGCGGCGGGTGCAGCGGCGGGTGCGGCCACGCCACGTCGTTCGAGATAGGCCCGATACGCGTGCGATTGGCGCTCCGCCGCGGCGGCCCTCGCGGCGGCCGAGGGTGGCGGAGGTAGCTCGGGGCGCGGCGACGGGGCGCGACGGCCGCTGCGACTGCTCACCGAGAGGCGAGAGACCGAGGGCGTAGGGGAGTCGTCGCCAGCATAGGCGAGGGGGCCGCTCGTGCCTTCGGGACGCAGCCCATGCACTCGATCCAGGGCGGCTTGCACCTCGGCAGCACTCGCGCTCAGCCGTGGCGCCGTCTCGGGCGGTGGCGCCGCCCACGCGGGCTCGCTGCTCGCTGCTCGGCTGACGGCCACCTGGGCGAGCACCGAGTCCCGATAGCGCTGCGTCTCCGTGCGTGTGTCCGTGGCCAAGACAGCCGCCGCCGCTGCTGCAATCGTTGCTGCTTCGGCGTCGGCGTCTGCCACCGGCGTGTCTGAAGGCGATCGCTCGGTGCCAGCAGCAGCAAGGGCGGCGGTGGTGAGGGCTGTGGACGGTGGCATGCCCATGGGGCGGCGTCGCGCGGGCAACGCACTCGGCACGGCGGCGGGCGCGGAGGCGGGCGCGGAGGCGGGCGCGGCGGCGGGCGCGGCGACGCAGAGACCGCGCGCGGCAGCGTCTGACTGAAGCCGCTCCAAGAAAGGACGGCGCGAGCCGCCGCTGCTCTCGCGGATCCGCTTCGGCATGCTCAGGCGTGCGGCCCGCTGCTTCGCTTCCTCCTTCAGCGCGCGTAACCGCTCGCGCTCAGCCACAGCCGCAGCGGCTGCTGCGGCTGCTTCCGCTGCTAGGCGCTCCGCCTCTGCCTTCTCCGCCGCCACCTCCAAACGACGCGTGCGCGCGCGTCGTCGGGCGAGGGCGCCTCTCATCCCCGCTTGCAACTTGATGACCGCATCGTAACGGCTGCGGTACTCGATCCTTGCATGCATCCCTCGCGTCCACGACTGAATCACCAACGCGGCAGCCTCGCGCCGCCGCCACCTGGCGAGCTGCGCCGTGAGCGCCAGATACTCTCGCAGCTCTTGCACCAACCGCCGGGCGCGCTCGCCGCGCCAACGACGCTGCATGGCGGTGGCAGCGCCGTCCTCGTCATCGGGACAGCCGCGTGTGTGGAAGCGGTTGGGGGTAGCCCCTTCCCAGAGCGCTTCGCGCTCCCTCTCTTCTTCTGCGAGCCGTATCGAAAGTCGTAGGTCTTCGATGCCCTCCTGTGCCTTCTCCGCGCGCGCCGCAGCCTGCTGCGCCTCGCTCGCTGCGGCCGATGCGGCGGCGGCCTGCGCAAAGGCAGCGTCGTCAAACGCCGTAGGCTTCGCGGGCGTGCGGCTCGTCGCCCACGGGGCCCCAAAGTCCACCGCTGCCTGCGTCGCCGCCGCCGCCGCCGCCACTGCCGCCGCCATCGCGAGCTGCGCGGCCTGCGCGGCCTGCGCCGCCGCCGCCTCGGCCGCCGCGACTGCACCCACGGTCGACGACTCATCGGAGCTGGCCGCGGCGAGTTTGTAGCCTGCGACCCGCGCCGCCGCCGCCGCCGCACGCCCGGCCGCCGCGGACGATGCGCGTGAGCCACCGGCTTGCCGGCCGTCACGTCCGCTGCTGCCACTGCCGCTCGGCCCGCGCCGGCCGGGGCTGCTTCTGCTGCCGCCGCCGCCGCTTGGCAAAGCCTTGCCCGGCGTCTGGGCGATCACTGAAGCCATCGCCGGAGCCGTCGCACGCGCTGCTTGCCACTGCCGCTCCGGAAGGCGGGTGCGGGCGGCCACTGACAGGGAGGCCGGACTTTGGTTGGGGGTCGGCGGCGCCTGAGAGCCGGGCGTGAGCGGCTCCAGGGTGCCGGGCTGCTGCTGCTGCTGCTGCTGCTGCTGCTCATGGGCGCCGCTCAGGTACTCTCGTACGGCTGGCCCGGTGTCCAGGTCCTCCATGCGCTTGAGGTAGGCGGCCAGCCGCACCTCCGCCTCACGACTAATGTCGTGCAGCCTCCTCTCTGAAAGGGTCGCCTTCATTAGAAGGCCTTTTTGAGGCCGCAGCGTTGAGCCTCGCTTTCACGGCCACCAAATGTGCTGTGAAGTCGCTGGATGACGAGACAGCCCTACGCGAAGCCTACGCGAATGTGCTCCGGAAGCCAGCGGGGGGACGGGTGTGACTTGTCTTGACTCGTGGCTGGCGACGCGCGCGCACTCGACTTGACTTGACTTGACTTGACACTCGACGCGGGCTTGGGGCCGCACCATGGTGTCCCAGAGTCAGGAATCGTCGCGCCAAAACTTCATAGCCGGCGCCGCAGCAGGCTGCATTGTACGCGCCGCATTGTTTCCGATCGACACGGTCAAAACCAACATGCAGCGCTCAGGGACGAGCGTGATAGTGACAGTGAGGTCTCTGCTGTCGCGCTCGTCTGCAAGTGCGTCCTTGTATCGCGGGCTTGCGCCCGCCGTCTTCGAGGTTGGCGTGAATCGCGGCGCTTTGATGGGAATCAGCACGGGCATCAAGCAAATGCTGCCGCCTGGGCTACCAGAGTATGCCAGCGACGCCACTGCGGGCTTTGCGGCCGGGATGGCCAAAACGGCCGTCCTCCATCCACTGGATACACTGACGTGCCGCGGGCAGGTAGGTAGGACGCAGCTGGAGCTCATCTGGCCACGGCCGCGCTTTGCAGAGCTCTACAGTGGCATGAGCCCCGCCATTCTGCGCTCGGCTGGAGGCATGGCCATCTGGCTGAGCACGCGGAATGGCCTCGAGCGCTCGACGCCCGAGTCGCTGCAGCGCATGCCGTGGGTGCGCGACTGGCTCGTCGGCATGGCGTCGACCGCCATCACCGACCTGTGCACGTTCCCGCTCGACACGCTCAAGAAGAATCTGCAGGCCGACGGCGGGAGCCTCGGCGATCTTTGGAGGCGGCTCTACCGCGACGGCGGGCCGCTGCGCCTCTACCACGGCTACGGCCCGCGGCTACTGATCATGTCGGTCCAGGGCGGCCTCTGGAATTGGGTCTACGTGCGCGTGCAGGAAGCGCAGAGAAGCGCCCCCACTCGATGAGTGGTCGAGGTCGTGCACAGACTCGAGACTGGTGAGGTCCCGTGCGCCACTTCGCATCTCAAGCCGTGATTGGGCTTGGCCCTAGTTCGGAATACAGCACGCTCAGTCGCTAGCAGTCAGTACTGTATCGAGTATCTATTTTCGTTCAGCTTCGGGGACTCGTGGCAACTCAGTAAGTGATGCTTCACAGACGACAGAGGTCGTCAGGTACAGTATCGCAATGAGCCTCGGCGTGAGTGAGGTGTTGGCTCGTGCTAATCTCCCAAAGACGCCGCTCCGCTCGATGTGCGACGACCTGGCTGTTCGTGAGAAAAAAAGGGTTTCACACGAGTCAAAGTGTGAATACACCCCACACCGGTGTCGGATCACTCCACTCCCAGTCAAAAGTGAAGCGAAAACCTCGCGGGAGGTGGCGACGGACGCATCCGGCGGAATTGCGCGGCGCCAGCGCGCCCGACGTGTGGCCCATCGGCACCTTGAGGGGTCTTCTACTTTGAACGACGAGCGCGCGACGCGGCGTCATGTGCCTGGGGCGCGCACAACGAATTTGGTGATGAGGACGAGCAGTTGACTACCGGGGCACGGCAACGCGCTAGGGCGACCGGAGCGGTGCGACGTCCGTGCCCACCGTCGACGAGCGACTCGACGCGCTCGACCCCGGCGCCGAGCGTCGCCTTCCCCACGCCCGTCCCCATAACTGCTGAGAGCGACGCTCGTTTCCACGTGATCTGGTGTCAAGACGTCCAGGTGACGGCGAGCGGGACGTTCGAGCCGGAAGGAGCGGCTCCCTAACATCGGCGTGCGGTGACTCTCCCTGGAATCGTCGCGGCTCTGCGGACGACGCATCGGGCCGTGTTCATGAGGCTTCTGGCAAGCTGTGACAGGTGCTCCAGCCACTGGACGCTCATTGATTGGTGGACGCTCCAATTGTTGAGCGGCAAAGTCCGGGCGAAACATCCAGCCGAGCTCGCCCGTGGCTGCGCGAGCATCCGAGCCACGCACGTCTCGCTGCGGTAGCAGGCTTCCAGTACCGAACCGTGAGTATAACTGTGGTACTGTGAGGGAGACCTATTGCGCCTAGTAACGCTCTCGACGCAAATCGCAATACCGTTAGAGTAGATCGCTCCTTCTTACTTGTGAACACGCCCGTCGTCACACTGAAAACCAATCATCCCCTGTGTGTTCGGCCTCTTCTCTGTTTCCAGTGCGCGTTCAAACGCTATCCGGCACGACCCGTCGCGAAGTTTAACGAACCACTTCGGGAAAAACGTCAAGTTGTGGAAAAACTCGTCAAAGAGTGCGCGTCCGCAATCTGCAATCCAGGGCCAACCAAAAGGCGCTCCTTCGGCCGATCATCTTCCACGCGCGCGCGGCACCCTCAGTGCGTACGCGTTTTGCCCCAACCCTTGCCGATGTCCGCATCCTGTCGGCCATGCCACAATTGCCCGAAGATGAGCTCACTGTCGCCCCTCCACGCCCGCCCCACGCGAAGGAGATCCTGCAGGCCAGGAACCCGAGCATGGAGCTGGAAGCGACAGGATCGAGCGGTGCGCGCCATACCGCTCGCCCAGGTGAGCTTGTATGCGGCCATGCGCCGTGGGCGCTCCGTCCCTCATGCTCCGTGCGGCGCACGTGCCCTCACCGGACACCCTCACCCCGTACTCGCGCAGGCAGACCCGGCGCGTGAGGTGAAGCAGAGACTCTCGGACCGCTTCCAGGCGCAGGGTGCTCGCGGTCGAGAGCGAGTCACTACGGCACGGTCAGATACGACCGCGGCCGTCACCATCGCGTACCTCTCACCAGCACAGGGTCTGCTTCGACGACGTCGACATGGCCCTGGTGGACGAGGCGCAGGTGCAGACCTGCTATGGCAGCTCGCAAGATATCATCGGCGCCACCGAGACGGGCTACCTTCTCTTCTACGAGGCGGTGGAATGGGGTTCGTTCGGAGACCCGCCCACGAGCACTCCCCCCCACGGCGGATGAGGTGCGCGTGCTGCCCACAGGCGGCTCTAATAGAGCGAGAGGAAGCCTCGAGTGCGGACGCGGTGGGGCGAGCCCGTGCCAAGAAGGGTGCGCTTGACCGCATGAGACGAACGCAGTTCAGATCGTGCTCCATGGTAAGTTGGTAACTAGCCAGGTGGAGGCACGCCTCTAGGCGGTGCATGTCGTACAGGTGGGTCCTGTTTCCTGTATCCGCCCCGGCGACGGGCCGGGTGTCTTCGTAACAAGTGGGTTCTCTTCTTTTCCCATGTTTTCCCCTCTTCACGGTGGGGTTCACGCGCGGCCGGCCCTGAAAGGCATGTTCCCACAGCCGGCCCCCTCTTGTTCTTCGCGTGCGGGGACTCTCCCGAATGTCGTCGGCGTTCTTGCTCGCCTCGGCGGCGGCGGCGGCAACGGCTCTGCGATCGGGCGCGACTGTGCGCATGGCTGTCACTGGGCGTGTGCTTGGCGCCACCTACAAGCTGCCCGCATATCTGCCCGACGAGGCCTATGATATCAACGAACCGGCAGCACTGCGTGTGCTCGGCAAGCTGAGGCGTGAGGCGGTGCAGGTGAACACAACAGAGCTGCAAGCCGTCGTGCCCACGACCTTTTGGAGCTCAGAGCATGCGGGTGCGGGCGTGCCTAAGGTGCTGTTCTTGCACGGCGCCGACTCGTCCGTGCTCGAGTGGCGGTACGTGGCCGACAAGCTCGGCGGCACCGGATGCTCATGCACCGCAGTCGACTGGTGGACAGGCGGCTGGACGGAGCGTGCGCCGATCACGCAGCGGCTCGTCGCGTCCGGCTCGGTCGATCCAGCGCCCTGGACGCTCGTGCGGCAGCACTTGCACGCATTTTGGCGGCAGCAGCTCGATGGTGCGCCAGTGGTGCTGGTGGGCGCGTCGCTCGGTGGTGCGGTTGCGCTCGACTTCGCCGCGGCACATCCGGAAGCGGTGCGCGCGCTCGTGCTCATCGACGCGGGTGGCGAGAGCTACAAGGCGCCGCCGCCCGCGGTCGTGCGTGCACTTGCACCCGCCGTCCTGGGCGTCAAGTCGCTTGCCGCTTGGGTGCAGCGCCGTGTGCCTTCCGAGGCGGCGCGACTCGCGTCCTTGCACCGGACGGAGGCGGGCTGGGCAGATGCGTACGGCGCCTACCTGGCGAGCGGCGGCTACGCGTGCCGCGTCGGCCCGCCCCTCATCCGTACCGTCGCACAGCCGACGCTCGTAATCTGGGGCGCGCAGGATCCGATCCTGCCGCTCACAGACGCGTATTCCTTTCGTCGCGACCTGCCCAAGTGCGTGGGCGTGCGCGAGGTGGCCAACGCCGGGCACACGCCGCACCTGGACGACCCAGAGAGGGTCACTGCACTGCTTCGTGAGTTTGTGGAGGACCTTGATGGGATGAGAAAGGGGGATGGAGAGACGTGCTAATACCCGCCTAATGTCGGCGCGGATATCGAAATAAAAAGTCGGAACCCGAAAACTATGCCTTAGTTTGAACGATTGTCTCGAACGATTGTCTACACGCGCGTGAGACCTACCAGGCCACCCTGTCCCGGCAATTGTGTCCCGGAGGCATGCAGGCATGCATGCAATCCCATCCCGTCAATCGTCTATCGTGTTACCAAATTAGTGTGTAACGGTAAGGGCGCGAGCCCTCCGCCAGCCCTCCGCGCTCCGGTCCGGTTTGATGTCGTGTGCAGGTAGATTCTCCCGGCTGCTGTCGCAGCATGGTTTCATGACTACCCCCTGGAAATACACGGGGCAGTCAGTGCGTGATGCGTGCCGCGAGCCAAGCAATTGCCGTTGGGACGGCTGCGCTCGAGCAGCCTGCACGCGACACGTAACCTCCAAACCTGACGCGAACGGACTTTACGGAGCACCAGCCACCACGACCCCCGTAAGACCCGCCGGCGGTTTTCCGAATTCCGATCAACGTCACCTCAGCGCTACCGGTAGAACGCTGAGTGACACCCAAAACCAACCAGAAACCAACTCTCACGCCCAACACACCCGCTATCCGCGCTATCTTTGGTACGCTTACTACTTACAGCAGGGGGGAGCAGCTGTTTTAACTGTTTGGGCGGCGACCAACAGCTGTAGAGGTACGCGTATCGGCGTCGGCGTACTGAAACATGGAGGGGGGAGGGGAGGCTGTGCGGCTTTTGGGTACCTAAAACCTTTCATGGAAACTACCCATTGGCGATTACGCGCCGCTCAGTACGGCGCGAAGAAGTTTTGAAACTGATAATTTACTGTCGCGAAGTGAGCAAGCTCACATGCGACGATTCGTGTCGCTGCCTTCCATCGAGCAGCACAGATCGCGTGCAGCTGATAAGAGCCTGTGCAACGGTCTTGTCCAGGCATGCTTGGACGACGCTCACCTGAAGCTGCGGCGCGAGAAGTTGTGTCGGGTGGAAGCAAGACAGGTCGAGCACGCAACGCAGCACCTCAGAAGGGGCAAAGTGAAGGCGGATGTAGATGCTAGAGCTGCAAAGCGATCGGCAGCAATTGCCCAGCAGGTGCTCGAGGCCCGATCACGTATCAGTGTGCAGCTTGGCCTCATGAACCTAAGCTTGCGCAAGGAGCAGGTAATGCTGCTGGCACCAATGCAAGACATGGCTGAAGAGCTCGAGGAGGCGTGCTTTGAAAGTAGGGATGCCGCTCGAGAGCGTGCGGAAAAAGCAGCTTCGAAGGTAGCTTCTATCTGCGAGGCGGCAGCTGCTCAGGTGCGACAAGAGTTGGCAGCGAGGGCACGACTGCACGACGCCTCCATCGAATCTGATCGCGTGCAAGCCGCAGGACTCGGCCCGAGGCGGGCACGGGTACAGCCAAAGCTGACGGCTGAGGAGCGCGCGGCGCATAGGCAGGCGGCAGCGGAGCGGGCGGAGGCCGCGACGCGTCTGCAGGCGGTCGTCCGTGGCAGGAACGAGCGACGGTGCAACCAACTTGCACGTACGGCACGAGAAGCGGCAGCTACGGCGACGCGGGCGCGGGCGCGGGCGCGGCGGGTTGCAGCCGAGGTGGAGATGTCCCGTGCGGCCGACGAACTCGAAGTGGCAGCGAAGGCGGCGTCAGCCGCGTCGATTGCCACTCGCGCAAAGGTGGCTAAGAGCTCTGCGGCGAAGAGCGTTCCCACGACGGAAGTGGAAAGGGCGATGAAGCAACTCGAGGAAGCGGAGGCGTTGGTCAACGCCAAGGCGGCGCTCGTGGAGAAGGCAACTATCAAGGTGAGCCAACTCGCAGATGTTGAGGGCCGAACCCATCATCTGCACAGTGAGCTGTCACCATTTCGCCTTCAGTACGCCTTCACCTGGACATCTGACTGCTCACATGCTGGCATATCCTTGCTTCCAGGTGAATGCGGCCAAGGCGGCGGAGGCTGCGGTTGCACGCACCGAGGAGATGGAGGAGCTGCGCCTACTCGAGCAGAGCTGGCGGAAAGAGGCAGACGAGCGACGCCAGGCGCTCATGGCCGAACTGGAGCGGGCCAAGTTGCGCATGGCCGAGCAGACACGGCAGCGCGTGCAGGCGGAAGCCAACGCGCAGCCAACGCGGCGGCGAGTCCAGGTGGAAGAGGCGTATAGTCAACTGGCGCCGTCGAAGAAGAACGTGCTGCAGACGAAGAAGGATAGGAACCACGCGGGGGCAGGCGGGATGGGCACCAAGCACGTCGACGGCTGCGCCGCTGGCCTAGCGGATGGCCGCGTAGGGGACCCGGATGATGGTGCCTGCTGCACCAAGGGTCCCGGCCAGGAAAGGCACATTTCAACTGAGTCGCGCAGCCGTAGTATCGACGTGAACGAGGGCAGCGCCAGTGAGAATGGCCTGTGCGCTTGGTGACGCGATTGAATCAGACTATTCGACCAGCTTCAGAGGCCGAGATTAGGCGTGAGGGATCCCGGGAACGCCCGAGCGGAGTCGAGTGCTCATACCCCTAACCTTACCTCCACAGGTCTTCCCGCGCCCGCCAGCTCACTCACATTATGGCACCGCATATGTGATATGACCGCATCGCTTCACGCTCATTCCCACGCTCTTCAACCACGCGAGTCGCGACGCCCGATTGCGATTCAGTCGCCCACGACTGGAAATTTAGGTGACGTGAGAAGCTAATTGTGGGCTAGGGGACCCGCTGGGGTAAGAGCGGTCTCACGGCCAGATCGCGGGGCTAAATTCTAGCCTGGGGGGCTTGATTTTAGGACAGTGCTTCTAGAGTGCTCCAGGCATATCAGGCACCTCCACTGGGTGTGTGGATTCGTTCTTGAAGCGTTTGGCTCAAGGTTATTACGTGGTTCACACACAGGTCGTTCTCCATTCACAGTCCGTCGATATGTGAATTTACTGTGAAATTCTTCATACTGCTCAGAGTCACCTCCAGGCATATCAGGCACCTCCACTGGGTGTGTGGATTCGTTCTTGAAGCGTTTGGCTCAAGGTTATTACGTGGTTCACACACAGGTCGTTCTCTATTCACAGTTCGTCGATATGTGAATTTACTGTGAAATTCTTCATGCTGCTCACGTCCCATTCTAGACAGTACGGGTCCCGGGGAGGGAGAGGCACGACAAACACGCGGTGAGAGGGCGGCGGCGGCGAGGGCGGCGGCGGTGAGGGCGGTGGCGGCGAGGGCGGCAAGGGCGAGGGCGGCAGCGGCGGCGGCGAGGGCTGCGAGGGCGAGGGCGGCGGCGGCGAGGGCGGCGGGGGCGAGGACA
>Ga0210243_102299_pt1 | contig 10721 bp, 8 predicted proteins | sample ChrtobMeP5a_32mM_FD_155461 | JGI IMG/M metagenome (GOLD analysis project Ga0210243, IMG submission 155461) | Chrysochromulina tobin associated microbial communities from unialgal haptophyte culture, Seattle, Washington, United States - P5a_32mM | ecosystem: Host-associated > Algae > Haptophytes >...
GCGACGGCTGCCGTCCTCGGCCAGTGCAGCGGCTAGGACCTCGGCCGGAACCGCCATGCTGAAGATGCCACGCGGCTCCATGGTGCCTGTAATCCCAGCGAGAGAGACGAGGTCGAAGACGGTGGAGGCGATGTAGTCGTGTGCGTCGCGCCACCCGTCCCCGGGCATCTGCACGCGCTCGACCTCCCAACCTCCGGCATCGACGACGAACCGCTGACGCCCGCCGCTGTATCCCGAGAACGAGGCGCCCAAAACGCCCGGAGACGAAGCCGCTGGGCTATCCACGCCCAAGTAGGAGACGAGCATCTCGCTGAACTCGCTGCACGAGCACACCAAGCCGAGGCGCTCGGAAGGATGCGACGCAAGCCAACGGCCCGCGATCTGGGCGTGATCCCCAGCCTCCAGCCACGTGTACCGGTAGATGTCGTGTTCGTCCCGACCCGTTTCTGAACCAGAACCGGTACGCTTCTGTGTGAGCAGGAGGTCTCGTTCCGTCTCTAGAACCGTCAAGTAGGGGACAGGAGCCTGGCAACCGACCGCTTGGTCCGACCGCCCGGAGCCACAAGGCCATCTACAGAGAGGAAGTCTCGTACATGTATTGGTCTACTACAAGGGGTCAACAAGTAGGGGACAGTTTCTGAATTTTTATCTCAGTAAAACATGCATGCAATTCTCTAATGCGTCACGGGCTTTCTTCGTGCACTGCACAAACACGATTTTATTTCACGATTATGTCACAGCGAACCTATAATGCTTACTTACGCTATGAGGCCATCCGTCGCGAAGAGAGCACAAGTTCAGCCGTGAACGCGGAGGTCCTCACAAGGCCGCGCGCCGAGCTCATTATCGCAGCGGCGGCACCAGCGGCACCACCGGCACCACCGGCAGCAACGGCAGTGAGAATACCAGCGCGAGGGCGGACGGCCGCCATGGTCGCCGCTGAGCGACACGCTGAGGCTGAGAGGGCATTCGTACGGGCCAATGCGAGCATGGAGCGAGCGGAGCTCCGGCATCAATCAACTGTTGTAGAGGCACGTGAGGAGCAGCAGACGCGTGAGCGAGAGCGTGTCGTCTCCGAGCAAGGTGCTGCTCGCCGCAGGCAAGCCGAGGATGCGGCAGAAGCGAGCAGACAAATGTCGCTCGATCACCTGATTTCGATTTCCAAGGGCCCGGTTAGCGCGAGCATCAATGAATTCCGAAGGTGACCTTCTTCTCGATCCTGTTCCAAGAGTGTGTGGGGGGGGTCGGATGTGAGCGACGCGGACAAGGTGGATAAAATCCCGTTATGTGCACTTAAACAACGCATCTAGCCTGAAGTGAGCCGCCACGCCGTGAATTCACAGTGCGCGCGAGGCACTCCATGCACGCACACACGAGGAGAGCTCTCACCGTCACACACGCGCCGGTTTGGACGCCGCGCCGTGTGAGTGATGACGGCCAACGCCGCCGTGCCTCTGCTCGTCCTTTTTTACGACGACAGGTACAATGAAACGCGCGATCGGCACACGATGCCCGTGTACCGCAGCCTCGACCGCGAGAACATTCCATTCCTCGTTGGCAGTCCGGAGGGTACCATCAGCGTCGGCCGGCCTGGCGACGGGCCGGCCGATCGCAAGCTGTTGCACTATCGGCCTGGACACAAGATACGATGGCTTCTCCAGGTACTGCCCACGGTGCGTTCTGAGCTTGTGCTTCTGCTCGACACCGATATCCTCTGGCTGTGCAGTGCGGCCGAGGTGATCGAGAAGCGCGTGAAGATGCTCGCGCAAAGGGAGCTGGCGGCAGCACGCACCGTCATCCTCTTCGGAGAGAAGGGCATGTGGCCGCCGTACCAGGAGTTTCGCGGCGTGCAGCTCCGCTACAATGAGACGTCGGGCTACCCGCCCGCGACAACGCGTGAGCCCTTCCGTTTCGTGAACGCCGGCGCGGCGCTCGGGCGGCCTCGCGACGTGCTCGCCATGCTCGAATGCATGCAGGCACGGTACGAGGGCTTCCCGGACGCATGCCCCGCTGGCCATGGCCCGGACGGCGAGCTGCGATATTATTCGCCCAATCGATCCTACGTGCCACCGCCGTTAATGGTGCCGAGTCGGCTGACCAAGTATCATGGGATGCGGCTGCGCGGGAGCAACTGGGGGTGGGAGCAGGGATGCTTCCACATGTACTACCTCGAGCACGTCCATGCCGAGCTCACGGCTGCGTGCCCTCCGGTCGTGCTCGACCGCGCGGCAAGGTGTGATGGCCTCCCTGATAGCCTCCCTGATGACCTCCCTGATGGCCTCACTGATGGCCTCCTGATGATCGCCTGTGCTCGACCGCGCGGCAAGATGGCTCGTTCACCTGGCAGGTGTGGACGGTACCTCGCTGGCGCTCTCGCGCGCCGACGCCGAGCACGGGCGCCGTGGTGGGCGCCCGCGCGCGCTGCTCCTGTCGACGGGCGAGCGCCCGTGCGCGCTGCACGCCAACGGCCCTTCCAAGGCCTCGCTCAAGCCGTTGGCCGAGTGGTGGAATGGCAGTGGCGGTGTAATCCGAAAGTTCTGGCCATCTGCTGGCCGGGGACCCGTACTTTTGAAGCTCCGAGAAAGAGCGCGACGAGTATAATCTTCTGTGGTGTGAGTTCAATTTTTGCTTGCTTGGGGTGGGCTCGTTTAGAGAACCGGCGGCGGCGTCTCGCGGACTATCGGTGTCATTTTACCGGTAGGAGGGGCGCGCGCCGTGACATGCCGTGAAATGGCCGAAACTCGCCGACCTTCGCCGACTACATGGCGGCGCCCGTCCTGAAGCCCGGCGCCGCCACCGCCCGCGCAGGCTCGCTGATTTACCGCGACATCCACGCGCCTCGCGACTTGCTTCCCGATCTCGCCGCCGCACTGGCCAGCCACGATCGGGAGCTCATCTTGCTCACGAGCAACGACGACCAGTATGACCTCGCAGTCAACCTGATCGCCAACCTAGCCACGTTCGGGCTGCATAACCACGTCTTGCTGACGGACAATGCGGTGCTCTCGGTGCACGCGAGTCGGCAGGGTGCCGTCGCAGCCGTGTGGAGCACGATGCTAGATAGCTACACGGAGCGACCGGCGGTCGGCCCTGACTGCCCTGCAGGCTGCCACGACCCGGATCCGCGCACCTCCGGTCGCACACATACTCCGCTGCGATGCCGGCGCACCGCGCCCGATGCCGCATCAGCGGGCGCCGAGTCCTGCCCACCCTCGCCCGCAGCGTTTTACCGCGCGGACGCGGTGCGCCGGCTCTGGCTGATGCGCTATCACTACGCAGCGCGGCTCGTGGGCTTGCGGTACCGCGTGCTCGTGCTTGACTCGGACTCGATCGTGTTGACGAACCCGTACCCTCTGCTGCGTGCGCTCGCACACGAGGTCCGCCCCCTCGGACTCGCGGTCGGCGTGGAGGACGTAGGCGCCTGGCCCGACATGTCGATCAACGGAGGCACCTGGTATCTGAGCGCGCGGCCGGGTGGGCCGGTGCAGGACTTGTTTGCATCGGTGATGGAGCACGCGCGGCGCGTGCTCGACGCCTACCCAGCACGGCGCATTTTGGACACGAGCCCCAAGGTGCGGCGGGGCAAGGCGGCCGATTTTTTGCTCTTCGACCAGACCTTAGTCAACGTCGCCCTGCTCTCGCGATGTCTCGGGCGCCCTGTCAACCTCACCTCCTCCGAGTCCGTTCGAATGGCGACCGGGGCTGATGAGCGGCAGCGCGTTCAGTGGAAGCGCGCATGCTGCTACGCCGCACCTTCAGAGCTCGGTCACCCGCCGTGGCGCGCTGGCGACGAGGCACAGCAAAAGGGCACCGGCTTGTTGTTGTGCGGCGGCGGCGGCGGCGGCGGCAGAGGCGGCGCGAGCGGCGTCCGCGGCATGCCGGTGCACTTGCAAGGCTTCAATCCGCGGCACATTTCGGCGCTGCTCGGCGGCGGCGGCACCTCTGCCGGCTGCGATCCGAGCAGCGTGCCGTATGGTACTGCCTATGAGCTTCGGTACCACCTCCTCCGCAACCACAGCCCCGAGGAGTCGAGATCGTACCTCCCCGAGATTGCATCTCTCTCTGAGCTTGCATCTCGGGAGATTGCATCTCTCTCCGAGCTTGCATCGCGCCCGCCCACCCAACGGCCGTCGGTACCGGTACCAGTACGTGCACCCCTTGCCGGAGTTTGCGGCGAGCGTTGTGTGCCACGGGACGTCTGCGCCAGGCTGTGTGCGCGCCGGGCGGGCGCCGTCACGGTCGCAGCCGCCCAGGTGTGTGCGCGCGACAGGTCGTGTGCAAATTGGAGCCGCTTCAGCGACGAAGGTCAAGAGGCGGTGCTCAAATCGCCACCTTGGCTCTTTGCTTCGGAGAGCGATCGCGACGGCAAGAGTGGGCGTGCGCATGCCACCTTCTGGGGCGCGCGCCCACCGCCCGCCGCCATCATTCACTTCGTCTGCTCCAGCTGGCCGGGCTCTGACGGGCGGCGCGCGGCGATGCGCCTGTGGGGGCACTGGCATGCTGCGGACGTGTATGCGGAGGCGCCCGAGAGGGGACGTGCCCTCATCGAGTTTCGTCAACGCGGGTTCGTCAGCTTCGACGCCCCGGTGGACGCGGCTCGACCGGCGGCGCTCATGCCGTACCTGAGGCTGCTCACTCTGGTGGCGCACGCCACAGGTCGAACGCCGAGCCTACCGGTCGTGCGCTGCGACGCCGAAGGGCAGGCGTGGGTGGAGGAACGCATCGATGCGCGCACCGGCTGGCCTACGAGCCAACGCGACGGCAAAGGCAAGGGCAGCAAAGGCAAAGGCGGCGGAGGCGGCGGTGTCAGCGGCATGGATGATCGATCGGGCCGCGGGCGCCCCTGTGGCTGGGCGTTCCACCACATCGCTGAGCGCTCGAGCACTGTGGAACTAGAGGAGCCCCTCTGCGTGCAGCGCCCATTGGAAGGGTGCTTCCTCGCCTTTGCGACCCCGGATGAGCTCGCACCGCACGTGCCGCTCGGATTTTGGCGACGCTTCGCCGCGCGTGGCCGCACACCAGCCAGCACACCAGCCAGCACACCAGCCAGCACACCAGCCAGCACACCAGCCAGCACACCAGCCAGCACACCAGCCAGCACACCAGCCAGCGCACAGCCGGGAGCAGTCACGGAGACAGTCCTGTCCGCCGCCACCGCCGAGGTCGAGGCGCGTCAGCACGCCACCCCCACCGTCGAGGCGGACGCACATGAGTTTCGTCGAGTTTCGTCGAGTTTCGCCAAAGGCCCACCCACCGTCGAGGCGGACGCACCGCCGCTCCTCAGCCTCTTCGACGGCGCCAACGGTCGCAACCTGACTCTTGACGATCTCTCGCGACGCACGCGCCCATACGTGCTGCCCACGACGACGCTTCCCACGACGTTTCCCACGAGCGCAGGCGCGACCGCAGCGCGCGTGCCGCTGCTTCTGATTGGGACGCCCAGTGCGGCGCTTCTGGCTCAGCAACCGCTGCTCGAGAAAGAAAGAGTAGGCGAGGCGCTGCGCACGATCAACCGGGGCTCTCTCGTGCCCACCAACGGCCCCGCGCGCTGGGGAGCGACTTGGATGCAGTGCATGCGCATGGTGCTGAACAACAAGTGCGCCGCCGTCTGTTAGGTTTGAAAACGGGATATTTCACTCACAGCATCATCTGTGAACGCGTAGTCGTGGTTTTCTTGGACCGGACGCGACAGACGTGTCAAGCAAAGAACGTAATCACGACACATGCGACGCTGTGGGGGCGACGAACGAGTGTGAAAAAGCGTGTGTGAAACTGGAAAACAACGGTCGGACCCGCGCTTCGCGGCAGGTGCGCTGCGCTTCGTGTGGATGCCAGCCTGGACTGGAGGGGAGACCCGAGACAAATCAGCCGAGGAGGCGATCGACTTCTCGGGGACAGAGCGCGCCTTCCTGTGCGAGCCGCTAGCCGAGGAGGCCTGCCGCAAGGCGGGCGTGCTGCTCGAGGAACTGCGCCCGCGCTCGTATGCCTCGTTCTCCGTCAAGGGCCAGGATGAGTGGCTGCAGCAGAAGCGGAGTGACGCGTACGAACAGAGGCGGCAGTTCAAGTGGCGACTCGTGCGTGAGCAGCACGCTCGCCTTGAGGCGGAGGACGCCAAGCGTCGGACCCTGAAGGCCATCGAGGCCAGTGCCGGCGCTGCGGCTGGAGGTGCGAGCGTGGCGCAGCGGCAGCACGAGGCGGCGCTGAAGATCGTGGTGGAGCGGCAGACGCGCCTTCTCGAGAATGAGCTGCGTTCCGAGGCGCAGCGCCAGCGCATCGAGCGCAAGCAGGAGGCGGCGGCACAGGCGCGCGCCGAGTCGGCGAACGAGCGCTCACGGGCAATCGAGGCGGCGAGGAGCAGCCGAGAGCTCATGTACGAGGTGCGCGGCGCGCGGCGCGAACTTGAGGATCGGCTCGGGCAGCCGACGCCGCGCCCGGCGCGCCCGGCCTCAGCGCCGCACGCGCGGCCATCGAGCGGCGGCATCGGCTGCGGCGGCGGCGGCAGCGGCAGCGCGCGGAGCGCGACGGGCGAGGCGGTCCGGCAGCGTGAGGAGGCGCAGCGCAAGCAGCAGCGCGCCATGGTGGAGGCGAAGATGGCGGCCAAGGAGGCGAGCACGGCGCGCCGACGGGAGGCCGTTGCGACTGAGCGTGAGGTGCGCCGCCTCTACGCGGAGCAGATGAGGTTACGTCATGAAGAGCGCAAGGCGGCTTGCGAGCTGCAGGTGATGCAATCGAAGATGCGCACGATGCGCGAGCTGCTCGACAAGCAGGAGAAGGCGCAGCATGAGCGTGATCGGCGCAACGCGGCCATCAAGAACGGCGAGGGGATCCTAGGGTCCTTGGTACGCAGTGCATCCGACGGCGCCCTCGGCGGCGGCTACGGGGGCCGTAGTGGCTACGGCGACGGCGGCTACGGCAGCGACGGCGGCGCGGGTGCCGGCGGCGAGGAGAATGCTCAGAACTCGCGCCAGGCGCGGGAGGAGAAGCGTAAGAATGTGGCCGCACGCCTGCAGCAAGCGCACGAGCGCCTGGCACACAAGCAGAAGCAGCAGCAAGAGGAGTTTGCTCTCAAGGAGAAGAAGGCCGACATGGCGCGTGCGCTCGCGGCGCAGGCGGCCGAGGCGGCGCGGCAGCAGGCGGCCGCCAGGCAGTTCGAGCACGAGCAGCGGAGCCAAGCGGCCGCCCTCGCCGCCGACCTCGCCCTCGAAGCGAAGCGCGCCAAGGTGCAGAGTGCCGCGGAACTGCAGGCGAGGCGTACGGAGGATTCGAAGAAACGGGTCGACGAGGAGCGAAGGCGCAAGCGGATCGAGGCGGAGGTGAGGGAGGAGGCGCAGCGCGAGAATGCCGAGCGCGTGCGCCGCGCTGAGCAGTACCGGATCAAGGAGACTGAGCGTTCGATTGAAGACAAGGACAGGCGTTACGACGAGAAGCGTCAGAATGCGGAGCAGCAGCAGAAGATGCGGCTCGCGTACCAGATCGCACGGGCGAAACAGGAGGAGGCCCTGCAGGCGAAGCTCAATGCGCGCGCGCACCAGGAGCTGCAGAGTTTAGGCAGCGCGCGTGCGACGCCCGCCGCGCTTGCGACGGCGCTCGAGGCGTACGAGCCTGTGAGGCACGAGCCGCCGCCGCCGCGAATGCGCCCGCGAGGACGCGAGGGCAGGCGCGACGCTGGCGGCGGCGGCGGCGAGGGCGACGGGGCTGGAGGGGGCGAGGCGGCGGTGCTCGAGACGGCGCGCGATGGGCGGCGGAGGCGCCGCGAGGCCAGCTCGGAGGCGGCAGAGCCGGCGCTCGCGACGGCGCCCCACGGCGACACGCGTGCTGACAGCGCCGCCGCGACGGCCGACGGCGGGTACGGGCGCAGCACGCAGCAGTTGAAGGCCTATGCCGCCATCGAGAGGCTGCGCGCTCGCCAGAACGCCGAGCTGCGCGCGGCCGTTGAGGCTGAGCAGCTCAAGGAGGCTGAGCGCGCACGCATCCTCGAGGCCACAGCCGACGGCGCCGACAAGACGCGCTTGCTCAAGCTGCTCAAGCTCGAGCGCGAGCGAGCCGACTCGGAGCTCATGGCGCTCACCGCCGAGCACGAGCTGGCCCTCGCGGAGCAATTCGCGAAGCTCGGGGTCACGCGCTGAGGGGCAGCCCTCGGGAGTGAGGGGAGACATAAATATGTCACCGTCTCGCGGACGAATCTGGGATCCAGATCCTCAGGTGGGAGGGCGCTCAGGTAACGCCTCGCCACGACATTAAGGTAGTCCGCTTATGTTGTACATGGGGCGAAACCTGTGATCTCCAAAAAAACTGTCTGACACTTAAGGGGATTATGGAAGAAACCGCTCGAGCAAGAGGGAAGAGGTGTTCCGCCCGTGTGGTGCTCCCGCGTTCTTGGCAATGGCATTCGACATTGATGATGTGATGCGTCGATCATGATTGAAAAAGTCAAAGTGGTCTTCCGAGTTCGTCCGTGTACAATTGTACCGTGATTCTTCGGAGTGACGGTGCTGAGTTGTGCGTGAGTGAGTGCGGGACTATAGCCTCCTCCTGGGGCTACTTGTAGTCTGTTCACATGAACGACGCCGCGGTTTGGCAAGTCGCGTGGAGGAAAAGCGCCCCGCGAGTCGTCCTCTTCGCTCTTCGTGCTCCGTCGCTCTTCGTGCTCAACGTGCGTCGGTGCGATCGCTGCACGTGCGCACTGTGCCGCCTTCGCACGCGGAATCGATCGAGTCCGCTCAGGTGCTTTCCTCTATGGTGCCCCGCGGGCAATCCTGCATCTCCGGAGGGAGCACATATCGCGTCTCCCCAGGCGCCGCCTCCTTCCTCTCCACTCCCGCGCGCTTCACTGCCATGTGACTGCCCAATCCTGAGACCCCGAGCTGGGCTGCTTCTCTCGAGGGCATGCGACTTTCCGTTCGCGATGAGCTTCGGAGCCACATACGCGCACGCGAGTCCCCTCATCCTTGCGGCACGCTGTTGGCTGCTGCATATCTGCGCCGAGACACGTCAAGCGCCCTTCAAGCTTGCAGCCGCTTGTGTGCCCATATCTCTATGCTGCCGAATCTCGCATGCAGCCTAATCCTCTCTATACTTCTCTCTTGTTCGCAGGATGGTCGCGATGCTCATCAACTTTGTAGCGGAGAAGACGGATGCGCACAGCGACGGGATCAGGTCGGTGGCGTTTTCCCCAGACGGGACGAAGATTGTGTCTGGATCGGTCGACAAGACGATCAAAGTCTGGGATTCCGGTGCGCTTTTGCCCTCAAATCGCCCCTCCTCTTGGCCAAACTGATGCCTGCTGGCTTGTCTGGCAGGCAAACTGGAGCTGATGAGCGAGAAGACGAACGCGCACAGCGAATGGATCTCGTCGGTGGCGTTTTCCCCAGACGGGACCAAGATCGTGTCGGGATCGGGCGACAAGACCATCAAAGTCTGGGAGTCTGGTGCGCCGCGAACTCAAATCACGCCCCTCCTTGGCCAAAACTGATCCCTGCTGGCTTGTCTGGCAGGCAAGCTGGAGCTGATGAGCGAGAAGACGACCGCCCACAGCGACACCATCGGGTCGGTGGCATTTTCCCCGGACGGGACCAAGATTGTGTCCGGATCGGACGACGGGACGATTAAAGTCTGGGATTCGGGTGCGCCGCGAGCCCTCAAATCGCCCTCCTTGGCCAAAACTGAACCCTGCTGGCTTGTCTGGCAGACAAACTGGAGCTGTTGAGCGAGAAGACCAATGCCCACAGCCACTTTGTCATGTCGGTGGCGTTTTCCCCGGACGGGACCAAGATTGTGTCCGGATCGGCTGATGGGACGATCAAAGTCTGGGATTTGGGTGCGCTGAGCCCTCACAATCGCCCCTCCTTGGCCAAAACTGATGCTTGCTGGCTTGTCTGGCAGGCAAGCTGGAGCTGATGAGCGAGAAGACGAATGCGCACAGCGACTACATCAACTCGGTCGCGTTTTCCCCGGACGGGACCAAGATCATCACCGGATCGGACGACAAGACGATTAAAGTCTGGGATATCATCAATTGGTCTCGCAAAGATCACTTGATGTTCAACGTTACCACCCAGCGATTTGTCTTGCAGATGCTGTGGCTGAACAAATACATAATGAAGTTTCCTGATGATGTGATTGATCTGCTCATCGAAGCTTGCTTGCCGAAGCAGGTGTGAGGTGAGGCGGGATGTCGGTAACCGTGCCGTGCATTGTTTGTTTTAGCTCAAAACTGTCAGAATCGAACGTGGAAATCCCATTCTGCATACTCTAGTTCACAAACCAGCCCATAACCAGCCCAAAACTTACAATTTTACTAGACAAAAGTCAAAACCCTCTAATTTCGCACAGAAAGCACGCACGACGCGTGCGGGATTGGGGATATTTGTCCCATGATTTGTCCACTTCTTTGTGGTAAAGGCTGCGAAACTGCGTTCGGTAAATTCGGTCAGCGTTCACTGTCGGTGCAGCGTGGAGATAGATCCAGAATTCATATGGATGGGTAGGGCCAAGAAGAAAAAGACCTTCCTAATTTGTGATGAAAGGCTGCTGCAAAATGAAAGGCGGCAACTCTGCAACTCTGTCATCATCTACTTCAGAAGCCAGCATCGTACGCCACCCGCACGTTTTTTGCAGTGGGGAAATCGTCTCTCGCGATGGGACCACACTGGTTCCTGGCGTCTCGCCTGGGTCCTCGGCTGCCCCTGGTCTCGGCGTCTGTCGTCGCGATGCCTGACGAC
>Ga0210243_102303_pt1 | contig 10694 bp, 11 predicted proteins | sample ChrtobMeP5a_32mM_FD_155461 | JGI IMG/M metagenome (GOLD analysis project Ga0210243, IMG submission 155461) | Chrysochromulina tobin associated microbial communities from unialgal haptophyte culture, Seattle, Washington, United States - P5a_32mM | ecosystem: Host-associated > Algae > Haptophytes >...
AGCGGGGTTAGGGGTGGGCAAGGGGTGAAGCGAGGGCTGAAGGGGGGGATGTGGGGTGAACGAGGGGTAGAGTGATCGGTGCGCGCCCGCGCGCGTGTGGCAGGGGTCGGGTCGGGTTGCCATGGAGGGCGTGTGGCAGCTGGAGGCCTCGCGCCCGGCGGCGGCGCGAGAGGTGGGGAACTAGGCGGCCGTTGCGTACCTTGCACGTTGAGTAGAAGACGTTTGACGTAGCGGGGCCGTCGACACCGTCAAGCTCTGTGGGGAAGAGGCCGTTGCAGTCCTGGGTGTACGGCAACTCGAACTGCCACGAGCCCTGAATGCGCACCGAGAGGTAGTTGCCCCCGTCGTACATGTCCGAGCCGCCGTCGCGAATGCTCCGGCCGGTCTCGCCCTCGGTGAACGGGTAAATGTTCGGAATGCCGGCCGGCGGCCACACGCGGTCGATGCAGCTGAGGTCAAGGGTCGAGGCGCAGCAGCCCGAGCAGTCGCAACCGAGCACATCCTTGAAGGCCTGGCATGAGTAACCCCTCCCGTCGAGGCCCGCGAAGGCGCCGCAGGTGCCGCCTACGCACGGGACGCCGCATGCCAGCGGTGCGGGCGCGGGCGAGCGCGGCGAGGGCGGCGGTGGGCTAGGCGGCGGCGGGCTCGCTTGCCCGGCTTGGCAGCAGCCGGGATTGCAGTCGCAACCATCTCCGCCAAAAGACACTTTGCGCTCTTGCACGAGCGAGCACGGGGTGTTGACGAAATCGGCGCAGGTGGCACCGGTACCGCACGGGCGCGAGGCGCACCCCTGGACCGGCGGCGGCGGCGGCGAGTACCCCCCCACGAGGGGGTTCTCGGGCACGACACCGAAGCACGCAGTCCCCATCGTGTTGAGCACCGACTGGAAGACGGACTCAGCAAACTGGTAACCGCTTCTGCCCGCCCACAGGATGTAGAGGACGTGGTTGACCGGGCGGTCGAAGATGATCATGTCCTCGTCCGAGTCTGTCGAAGCGCCAATCGTCTGGGTACCCGCCGCGCGCACGATCACCAGGTGGTTGATCGACGGGTCGGTAGCACCGTACACCTGCTTGTAGAAGCCACGGGTGCCGTTGGTGCCGAAGAGCGGAGCCGCGGGTATGTTCTGCGCGCCGCCGCCGTCCGCGCCCAGGTTGCCGCTGATACGAAAGCCATCGATGATGCCTTGGTCGCTGTGGAAGGCGGCGGAGAAGAACCGACCCGGCCCGTCTCGGTTTTCCTTGCACGTGGCGTATGTGGCGCCGCCGCGGCCGACCGGCTCGGCAGTGCTGCCGTCGCAAATCTGCTTGTACTGGAGCGGTGCCGACCACTGGCCGCGCACGCGCAACCGCATTTCATTGCCGTTGTCATACATGTCACGGCCGCCGTCAACAATCACCGTTCCAGTAACGCCACCGGTAAAGGAATATGCTTGCGAAGGCCCACCAATGCCAGGCCAGGCCCGCTGGACGCAGGACAGGTCGGTCGGATCCGAGCCCATGAGAGGGGCGAGAAGCAGGGCGAGGAGCGCCATTCTGTTCCCTCGACTCGTATTGACTACTATTGTATCAGGTCGGCACGTCGAAGCGGCACCGCCGCGAAAGCCAGCAAACTTCATGCGGGGAATTTCGATGCCTTCACGAGAACGCCATGAATACCCCGCGGACGCAACCGCCGTGACCTTTTCTTAAGCATGGTTGCCTTGTCTTAGGACGAAACGAGTGAGTATGAATACGGTGATTTTCTGCTCAGGTTGAGCCTCACCTGTTACGACGATGGCGGCAGGGCTGGTGGGCGTGACGGGCGCCGTGGCCGTACGCCGAGCAGCGGGCTTCCGCGCTCGGCAACGCAAGGCGGCACGGCGCATGGTGCAGCAACGCGCTCGCGCCGCACAGGTCGCCACGTGGATTGAGCAGTTCGGGAACCCCGGTCATGGACGCCTCGAGCGCGAGGAGCTCTCTCAACTGCTGCAGCACCTCGTACCGGAGATGGGCGTGCCCCGTGCTCACGTGCTCGATCAGCTGCTCATACATGCAACGGAGGTCAAAACGTACTCGTTGCACATCCGCGGCGACCCCTATGGCTCGGTGCGCGCGGAGCTCATCATGCTCACTGTGTCCGCGTACACAACGTACTGCGCCGTCGCGAGTGCGTTTGATCGGCGGGCGGGCGAGAGCGGGATGGTCTCGTTGCGCGATCTTCCCGCCCTGCTGCGCGAGGCGAACAAAGGCATGCCTTGCGATACGCGCGATTTCGACTACGTGATGGACTGCTGCGCAGCGCTGCTGCCCATGGGGTTGTCTCTCGCGCCCACCACGGCGCTCTCGCGGGAGAATGTGCTCTCGCCCTTCCTTGCGAACGACATCAAATTCGGCAAGCGCGTATCCGTGCATTCCCTCCTCGACGAAAACACGAGCGACGACACGGGCTCCACAAAGTCGGACGACATGATCAGCGCCGACGACGCCGATGAGGATATTGAAGACCTCGTATGGGACGGTGCGCGCGTGCACCGCCGCCGCGGCGGGGGGGTGGGGGGTGCCATCACATGCTGTCAGCGCACCACTCACGTTCTGCACACCGCCTCCCTCCTCCTGCTGCTCCTCAACTCTTCTCCCCCGCGCCCCCATTCGCGCGCAGATATTGAAGTGCACATATCGCGCTTCCATCTGCGCCAAGGACGCGCCCTGCGCATCCAAACTGCATTGCGCCGTTTCACTGCCGTCCGCTTCCTCGCGCGCTGCCGCCTCGCTGCCATCAAGGTGCAGAGCGCCGCCCGTCGGAAGTTCGCGTGGCAAAAGATGCGCAAACGGCGCAAAGCGGCGGCGATCATCAGCCGGATGGCCAAGGGCGTGAAGCCGCGCCGGCAGGCACAGCTGCGGCGAAAGGCAGCAACGGTCATCGGGCGCGTGGCGCGTGGGCGCGTGACGCGCGTGATGATCCTCCGCATGCGATCGATGGTGAGTGCGGCGCCGTCACTGCCACGCATGGGCTCGATGGCCAGCTTCGGCTCTGTGAAGGCCCTCGGTTCTGTGAAGGCCCTCGGCTCGTTGAAGAGCTTCCGCGAGCGACGCTCGAGCACGGTTGGTAGCTTCTTTGGCACACGGAACGCCATCACAGCACCGGCCACGGGATCATTCACAGCAACGACCAAGAGCGCGTCCCAGTTCCATCAACGCCCGATGTCTCGCGCCAACACCGTGCCCGTCCGCGGCGAGCACAGGCAAGACCGGTCACGAGCGTGCATCATCTCGTAACGGCGGCTGCCCCATTTGCGCCCCATGTGTGCCCCATGCAAGACACCGGTGCCATGACGGCCCCATGTGTCGGCATGTCATGTGTGCTCGCGAACTCGTCGTGTATGCGTACGCCCCCACCTCTCCCTGGTCCCTGCTCCGCGCCGTGCTCCCCGACTCAAGCCGAGCATGGCCGAGGAGACGGTTCAAACCGGGAGGGGACAAATCAGTGCGGTCTCACAGTGTTGTGGCGGCCGTACAAAGCCTTTGATCAAAGCGTGCGTGTAACATATGTTCAAAAGCGCGCTCTCTCAGGCTTACGAAGCGAGGGTTCTTGAGATATGTCCGATATGAGCGAAGGCCGAAGCGGGGACGCAACCATTCGGAATCGGAACCATGGACGCAACCCCGGTCGGTACGATCGGGCTTCGGGCTTAACTTCGGGCGGGTGGCACGCGACGCTGGTCCCTGGTCGCGCTGCCCCTTCGCTGCCCGAGCGATGTTGCGCAGAAAATGTGCGGTTCATTTGAAGTTCCTACATCCCCACGAAGAACGCGGCAAGTTGACGAATTTCTCTCGTTTTGACGTGACGCGACGCGTCGCGTCGAGCTAATTTCATTTCTGATGGTGAGTAGGCCGCTCCATCATCCCAGCTGCTGCGCCCGCGGTCGCGAGACGCTGGATCACAGCGCTCCTGCTGCCTGGCATGGCAATGGTCGCGCTGCCTGACCGGCGCCTGGTGTCAGGCAGCTTGGGGCAAGCCAGCAGCTCCGCCATTGGTGGCGGTCACTCCATCACTCGTTCGATGCCTCTTTCTCTCCGTGTGGCAGGGGTGGGAGGACGCCGTTGCGAACTGGCAGGAGATCCCCAAGGGCGGCATCAACCGCGGCCCCAACGCCGTGAGGAAAATCTGGTACAACCCCGCCATCGTGCCCCTCTGGGGTGCCATCGGCCTCGCATCGGTCGTGTGCGGCGGGTTCATCATCAAGTACTTTGCCGGGCACACTGAGATCTCGTGGAGCAAGACGATGCGCGCGACGTACGACCATCAGGGCCTCAGCGAGTCCCGCGTCGCCTCGCACAACTCGCACTTTGGCATGCGCGACCTCAACAAGCGCGACGTCAACCTCTTCCCCTTCAAGTTCACGGCGATGGACAACATTATCAAGAAGCACAAGGTCGAGGTCGAGTAAGCGCCTGTGACCTGCAGCAACCACCGTCGGGCAAGCAGCAAGGCTGCTGGTAGGACTTCGAGAGCTGCGAGAGCGAGACGCTCTACAGTACGTGCTCCTTGAGTTGTACATGTATGTGCTTGGGCCGCCGCGCGGTGTCGCGCGACGGGTTCGGGGTTGAACGTACTTACGTCGTCACACGTAGATCGTAGTAAATATATTTCGCACCGGCGATAAGCGTGTCCGATACCACGAGGTATTTTCGATTTCGTGAATTTTGCCGACAGCGCGGAGCCGTCGGAGCCACCGCGGCGCACGGCGGCGGCCGGGCGGTGATACGTCTCTGCCCTCATTCATATGACAAGTCCATACATGTCCAGCTGCCGTAAATACGCACCATGCTACCGTAAGCACCCTCTCCCCTTAATCGCCCTCCAATCAGTCGGGAAGGGGTCATCCGGTCATTAGCGTTAGCTATACATGCAAGCATGCATGAGCTCCCAAGATCTCGGGAGCTCTTCACGGACACAGGTCCCCACGTGGTTAGAGCGAGACAGTCACTGTCCCTTCGCTCCCTGAACCTCTGCGCGTTGCCTAGTGCCTGAACGATAATAAAGATGATTCACGACAAACGAGCGTTGGCCAAGCTCAACATTGGTAAGCCCGGACGAGATGCTAAGCTGGTCACCAAGCCCAGCTCATCTTCCAAGACCCGCAATGACCCGACGAGATTGCCCCCCTCAAAGCCATCCGATGACTCACCCGTGACCATAACCAAGCGCACCAATACAATGTGCTCGACCATCTTGACGTCAACGAACACCACCTCGATCAAAATATGCAGCCAGACCGAACCGATCGCCAACAAGGCCACGCCATCGTCTGAAAAGGCCGCGTCCTTCAAGCCAGCATCTTCCACCGTCGGAACCACGGACCTATGGGTGAACAAGAACTTCAAGCCTCGTGACCAAGCCAAGCACGACACGCAGGGTATCGCCCTCATCGCCACGACCGACGCGCAACCGCCGTCGCCGCCACTCAAGCGCGCGCCGTCGTCTGAGAAGGCCGCGTCAAACAAGCCCGCGTCCTTCACCGCCAAGACGGAGCCAACCCTGCGCACGCACTCAACGACAGCGAACGACGACACGACAATCGCCATCAAGGACGGACGCGCAGCGACCATCGTCAAAGCAACCTCCGCACTGCCAACCAATAGTCGCATCACTTCAATGCACTGACCGACGTACAGTCCGCAGATGTGGAATGGCCGGCCATCGGTAACACGGCGCCCGAGAAGCCTAAGGACCCTGTCAGCAAGCTCCACGAGCAGCTGCTCCGCCTCAAGCAGATCGAGATTCCCGACGCAACCAAGATGCCCAAAATGCCCGAAGCAGCTAAGACGTACGAAGTACAGCCCGATGCCAGTAAGCACATGGTACCCGAGTGCAAGGCTAAACAGCACGTCGAAGGGAATAACTGGGACGAAGACCGCGAGAAAAGGGCGACGCTGCAGGCGATCAAGGACGTCGAAGAGTTCGAGAAGTACAATCAGCCGCAGACTCTGGTATTCGAACCCGTTACAGGTAAGACACGCAAGTCGAGGACCCACGACCATCCGAAGACCGAGACGGTGACTGTGCCCAAGCAGAAGGATGAAGAGATCAAGCCTGAGATCAAGCAGACGAAGACTCGAGACGAGCCAAAGACGCCGGCATCGACCGCCACCACGGTCAGCACGCGCAAGCTGGCCATCGTTGAAGCCAATGACAAGAAGATGGCCACCACCGTCGCCGCCGCCGCCATCGCCACTGCCATCGCCGCTGCCAAAGCCGACGCAAATTTCGACTACCACTTCATCGCGCCCGCCCGATGCGAAATAATGGCCAGGCACGCAAGTACCCTGAACTCCGCACTGTGCCTGCTGCCACCATGCCTGCGTTCGCGCCTGCGTCTTCGGTACGTCAATGCACCCTACCTTCGTGGGTCAGCCCCGGTGGTTTTCGGAGTCGACAATGGCGAAACCAACTACACCGAACCACGGTATGCGAAGGTCAACGTCGCCACCAACTCGCAATCCAGGAGCCGCTCGAAGCCCCAGATGCGCGGAGAACAGTGGGATCCAAGCAAGGACGCTTCCCACCAACTGAGGCCGCAGCCAAGACGACGTGCCCGCAACACTACATCGCGCAAGGAGTGCCACCACGAACTACCGCCCTTGCAGGCGCGGCGCCGTGCGCACCGTGCAAGCCGTCGACTCATGCGCGCATCTGCACGTGCACTGCCATCGTGTCGCAAGCACACATGCGCCCGACCGCGCCCAGCACCGCTTGCACAAGGAACGTCCGCCACGCCTGCCCTCGTACAGAAGCCTGCGGCGAGCTGCAAAGTCGACGATCCGAAGCCACGCCGCTGCACACTCGCTATATCCATCACCTTCTCGGAACGGGTGCATCTGGAACTCAAGCCCCATACTATACTCAAAGCCATGGAGATAGCAGCCTGCATCGCCCCACCACCACGAATCCACGGCAGGACCGATGACCTCCCCAAATGCATCCAGATCTTTGTGAGGAAGTTTGATGGTGCTGCGATCACTCTCGATGTCACACCACTCACCTCCATCGCCGATGTCAAGGCAAGAATCGACGATAAGGCAGGTATACCTGCCCACCACCAGCGCCTTATCTTCGAAGGTAAGCAGCTCGAAGACGAGCGCACTATCGATCACTACGGCATTCGCGCGGAAAGCACACTGCATGCATTGGGTAACCTCAATGGATCTGGGCGCCGCCACGGCAAGCGCGTACGCGCACAGTCAGCGTCAGTGACCCCACCACCACCGCCGCTTCCGCCGCCGCCCGCGATACATCACCCGCTGCACCCCCCTATCGACAACAGCATCGAAAATGTCATGGCATCCGACAGATGGCGGGGAGCACGCCCAGGCATGATCTTTAAGACTGGACCGCTTGGCACCGGCTACTATAAGGATGAAGGCCCCATCAACAAGAGCGACGCGTGCGCATCCTCATCCGTGATGCTGCTGCAGGAGAACAAACACGCGACGGTCGAATACTGGGACGACCCGCTGCACGACTTCGGACTTGACGCAATCACCAAGATCCTTGGGATGTATGCCGAGACGAGGCACGAGGAAGCTACAACCAAACCAAGGCCCAGGGACCTACGACCGGGGGACTTCATCTCCAGCCTCTCAACATCCATCAGAATCGTATCCACCTGCGACTGGGACACCATCTACTACCGCCTCGTCCACGCAAACATCAAAGGAGGCACCTCAGAATCGATCGAGTTCATGAAGAAGGCGCCACTCGAAACCAACCCTCAAGTAATCAGGATCATGGAAGCGCTCGACGTGGGCGGGGTCCACAACTTCCCAAATCGCCATAAGACGCCAGTATATCCTAACCGCACCCTCAACAGCGCAGACCCCGACGACAGTATCGAGACCACGATATTAGGCTGCTGGACACAAAACGACGTCTACTTGAGGCAGTGCGGACCTGAAGGGCACCTGCGATCGGGCAGCACAGTACTCGAGGTCGACGCGTCCCTCGGATTCTCAATACCCACCGAATCTGGAGCTAACCTTCATCGTGGGCCTTGGCCGCACGCCGATGATTTCACAGGTTCACTGAGGCATTTTGTGTCGATTGCGCAGTGCTGACGTACGTGGTGTGCGATCCAGTGGTTGATCGTATGCCAGTCTCGGGTGTGTTGGAGGGAGCGATGCAGTTCCTCTGATCTGTAACGGTCGTAGTAGTGAGAGGGGCCGTTCCAGAAGTAGGATCGTCTCATGATGCAACCCAGTGCTGATTCAGTGTCTCGAAGTGCCTGAAGGATCATGCAGTATAAGCGGAAGGATGCGTGTTCTAAGCGGGTTCGGTAAGTGGGTCCGTAGCCTTGCAGGCACCATCCACCTTGCGGCTCCATAATTGAAGCATGCGGTCCTCGCATATAATCTTCGTATTCGTGGAGGTTGTATGGGCGTACAGCGTCCTGGTGAAGGTGGAGGAGGGTGCCCTTGCATCCGAAGCTGACCGTCGTCTTGCTGTGGTGAGCGGGGGCAAATGTGAAGCGGATCTTGAAAGCTTGCGCAAGTAGCTCAACGCGATCGAGCCACGTCCTCGGTTCGTCCCCGGATGGGTGCGTGATACAGAGTACACGACGAAACTTATCATTGTGGTTCAGGAAGTCGTCATGAACTTGGCAGAAAATAGGTAGCTCTGCGTGTGCGTAGCCCGTGTGGAGTATGTGCAGCAGTAGGAGCTTCTCAACTGCTGTTGAGGCGGCTTGTGCTCGGGTTATGCTCGCGCACATGTTGCGGAGGCGTGTGTCGTCTACCCCGCACGCTCGAGTCGTTATCGTGCTCCAAGTCCAGCAGCATGCCCTAGTCATCGACGACATCAAAGCCGCCCTTCTGTCCAAAATGTTACGACTCATCCTGACATCACGTGCAGTGGCTAAGATCACTAGGCACAGGACAGTGCTCTGGAAAGACCTCACCGACTTGCTCACGCCCACTGACGGAGCCGACTGGCAATCCTCATGGTACAACGTGGACTGCTTCATTCCATTCATCATCGACAACTCAATCGACGTCCTGCTCGACATACTCGGCAAACAACACCCAACCACACTGATCTCACAGATCGGCGGATGGTCCAAGCCCTGGTGGGAGACTACCGAAAACTGGACGAACGCCGCCACACACGACCCTCTCCTAACCACAACGATCATCAGCGACTTACTTCGGAACCTAGACATCGAGGCACCACCATACCTCACCAGCTTCGAACATGGTTGGCCAAACCCACATACCTACCCGGAACTAAAGGTCGACCTCTACCAACGACTCTACAGAGGAGGTGACACATCGGCGCACCATAGCGATTGCAGATGCGCAAGCTGCAAGTCACAAGGTGCCACCATCTTCCATTGTACACCCAGCGGCACGATCTCATGCTTCGCCCCGAAACTGCTCGCTGCAACCGCCGATGATTACCCCCATTACCCAGACCTTTGCCTCTGCGCCCTGCATTTCCGACAATGCAAGTGCTACCCACGATCCCCATCCCCGGACTACATCGACTTCCGCAAACTGAACCATGTAACGAAGATACCATGCGACGATGGAGCCAGCCCTACGCAAGTCCCCAAACGACGCGCACATAGGCGCCGCATGCGCAGACCCCATCGCCACGCCACACTGCATCTGATGGATCTCCCCGTCGAAATGCTCAAGATGATCATAAACTTCGTGGACGAACCATCTTCCCTCTTCAAGACATCAAGAAGAACACTTGCGACCCTACGCCCCACATTTGCTATGAGACGCATATCGAAAGATGCCTACGAGATTTTTTTCTCCGACCCAAGCCTTGCCAGCACGCATCCTTCGGTGACGTTATACTCGGGAACTTCGAAGACGTCTCGACGATATCCCTCGCGCTCCTCAGGGCCGATGAAACCCTCAACATCAAATTCCCAGGCCTTGTCGCACCGCCAGATGGAGTATTCAGATGGAACAGCCCAAACGTCCTCGCCACTCACGCCATCCCGTCTCGCATATACGGCGGCGACGGTGGACAGTTTTCCACTACAAAGATCAGTTATGAATTCATGCTCGAATTCGCACCTGACTGGGTGCAGCAAATCGACACGACGCCACGGGAACCCTATGGCCCGCACGACAGGTCGAACCTCATAGGCTCCGTGCACGTCGCCATCAGATTCGTCCCTTACGTTGGTTACACTGCGTTGTGCGCCCTCGTCATACGAGGATTGACGAGCCGCATCGAGGTTGGACGCGACGTAACGCACGGCAACAGTGTACGGCCATATGTACACTATGGAGACTCGGATCGCAACCATTCACTCCTCCTCACGCGAGTGGGGCGACTGGACCTTTTTCCGCCTTACGAGTTCACGTTTGGATCTTTCCACGACACTCTGATGCTCATCCGCGACCATTTCGGTGGTGAGGCGCTCGACCCGACAGTTACATCCAGCTCAACCGCTACAGCAACTTCCGCGAGCGCCGTGGTCGCAACGATCCACACCATCTATAGCGTCAAACCAAACGTCAAGCTCTATAGCCTCGACGCAATCGAGCTTTCTGACGAACAGAGACAAGACGAGCGACGCGATTCGCAACTACACGACTGCGAACACTACAAGATCGGCATGCACATCGTCGTCGACATAAGGTACTCGAAAACCCTCGTGCGCGTCAGCGCATGCCCCGAAATAACACGTCGCTTCG
>Ga0210243_102316_pt1 | contig 10630 bp, 7 predicted proteins | sample ChrtobMeP5a_32mM_FD_155461 | JGI IMG/M metagenome (GOLD analysis project Ga0210243, IMG submission 155461) | Chrysochromulina tobin associated microbial communities from unialgal haptophyte culture, Seattle, Washington, United States - P5a_32mM | ecosystem: Host-associated > Algae > Haptophytes >...
CCCCCTCCGCCTCCGCCTCCGCCTCCACCTCCGCCTCCGCCTCCGCCTCCGCCTCCGCCTCCGCCTCCGCCTCCTCCTTCGCCTCCGCCTCCGCCTCCGCCGGGCGTAACGGTGAGCATAATGGAGCCTATGTACGTGAAGTGAGCGTCGAGTGTCGCGGCCGAGTCGGCCGGCGCGACGCAGACCTTGTACTTCATCGGACCGCTGAGGCGCACGTTGAGCGAGCCGCTCGAGAGCACGCCGCCGGTCGGAAAGCGCCCGCCGGCCGCGGCGCCCGCGCACGTATCGTCACCAGAGGGAAGGAAGGCGCACGTCGCGCCGTCAGTCACCGCGTTGCCGACGAAGGTGATGGCCGTGGGGACATCGGATGGTAAGGTTGTAGGAAAGAGGGTGAGGTCGAATCGGCCGCCTCCTGCGCCGCCGTCGCCTCCTGCGCCGCCGCTGCTGCTCCCGCGTCGTCCGCCGCCAGCATGATTCCCGGAGCCACCGCCCGCGGAGCCGTCGTTTTCTGAGTCACCGCCTCCTAGGACACCACTGCTCTTGCTAGCACCAGTAGTTCCAGCAGCAGTGCGACTGCTAGAGTCAAGTTCATTCCTTCCACTTTCGTCTTGCGCGATGTCGAACGGATCATCGAAGGAGTCGTCGTCATCATCACTGCCATAAGTTGCTGGTCCGAGCGAGTTGAACAGATCCTCAAAATTGCCGGAGGTGCTTGCTGGAGGTCCAGCAGCCTGAGTACCAGCTGATGCACCAGCTGACGCATCAGCAGGAGCACTAGCACGAAACTTGACAGATGCTTCACGCCTTCTAGCGTCGACAAGGTCGCTCACGCCCCGCAAGCTGGGCTTGGGAGGCTCCTGGGAGTACTTGCGCCAATTATGATAGTCTTGTTTCTGTGCCGTCGGAAAGTGACCTAGCGCAATATGACTATCTGCGAGCAGTAGATGCTTAGATGTGGATCGAGCCTGCTCCTTTCGTGGGCCGGGCATAGTGCGGACGATAGGTTCTGGGCGAAGTTGCGAAGAAGAGAATTGTAGGCCAGCTACAAGGCCACCGTGAGCACGAAAGGTCCTCGGCCCCGAATCAACGTGTAAGTGATCAGGCTGAATCCCCCAAATGGTATCGGGATAGGCCGCCGCTGTCGGATGGGCTGGTGCTTTGATCGCGTAGCGCACTTGCCGGAGTGCACGCATGTGCTGATTGAATAGATCGCGCTCTGGACAGCCGGTGGGTGCGTCGCTTGTGCTCTTGAAGGCGAGATGGCACAGCCGCGATTGACGGCGGTACATCTGATCAAAGTCAGCCGAGGAGCCAGTGACGACTTCGGGAGTGGCCTGTTTGCTCCACGTGTGATCGGCTTGAGTTTGAAGCAGCTCAGGTCGTTTCACAAACGCGCGTCGAGTTTTTGTGGCTCTGAAAGCTTCTTGCCACCTAGTTTGAGCTGATGTCATTTTGGTTGAACCAATGCGAGCATTAGCAAGGTAGGCATTCGTGAGTAGCGCCTGAACCAGATCGTTCGCCCTCAGTGGCGTCGTTTTGGCGATCGGCTCGCCAAAGCGGCGCTCCTTTGCGCGCGGCGTGGCAGTGAGGGAGAGCACCGTCTCTTCCCACACATCAGTATTGAGGGCACCTTCAAGAAGAGTACAAACCGGGCAGCGATCGACAAACTCCACATGGCCGCAGAGCAGGTCGCAGGTGTGGCCCCTTCCAAACTTTTCTGCCAAGTAAATGATCTTCATCTGCAATCTCAAAGCAACCCGACGCCAGCGACGATGAGCAAAAGCGTCTTTCTCCCTCTGCTTCAGCCTTGTATGCCACTTGCGAAAGTCTCGGAGCATTGGCGACTCCTCTTCTTCTGGATCCAAGGGTGCCGGAGCAGCGGTTTCGTAGGGAATTGCCGGCTTGCTGGCCTGTACTGTGCCATCCTCTGACACTTTCTTGTGCTTCAGAGGGCTCCTGGGTAGGATTGGAAACGATTGTTGCAGTCTCTGCCTCCGCTCACGATCCTCATGCTGCTCTCGGTACCTCTGCAGCATCGAGCGAGGAGGTGCCGAGCCAACTCGCGTGAGACGTTGCGACGTCCACTGGCTAGACTGACTGGACAAGTCATCCGTCGACGACTGCGATGACTGGGCAGCGCGCATCGGGGTTGGGTGAGCTTGCCGAGTCAACAACAGTGCGCCATCCATATCCCTCCAACTCCCCGCATCCTCATTTGTCGCAGGTTCCAATAGTCGCCCATCGAGTCCAATCGTTATGCTCCGCTTCCTCGTCTTGGCTATCATCGTCCCCGGGAACATCACGAAGAGGGGAACAGGGCTCGTCGGTGGCCTGGGCTGGAAGGATGAGTCAGGCCGCGGGCTTGAAAGCTTTGTGGTTGTGCTTTTTATAACGGTTTCATCAATCGTGTCGTGAACGGTCAATGTGTGTACGGTAAAAAGACTCCGGGGGGAGCCGGGACACACACGGGACACACGGGCGCACACCCGGGCACACGGATGACACAGACGAACCTCACAACCATCCCAACCCACTACCCGGTAGAACGTCCGCACCCGCACGACAACGCGAGCACCTCGTGCACCGAATCCGCGGCCGACTCAACCAAGACTCGGGGACTGTCTGTATCTCTGTAACTGGAATGTTCCCAATTACACCCATGTGCGCACCACTGGGTTCGATTCGTGTGATCTGTGAACCCTTTTTTTCATCACCCAGGTCTTCGCAAACCGTGCGGAGCGGGCTGCGTCTCGGAAATTTCCGAAAGATGAATTTCCATTCACGGGGAGAACGGGAGTGCCGAAAGGGGTGCGCGCGCAAGTTGGTGTGCGGCCGTCCGCGCGATCGCACCAAAGACATTGAGCGAGAGATGGCACTCATCGCCAACGCCATCGCGATGGCTGTGACGCTGGCATACACGGAGATCGTCCCGACTCGCTCACCATTACCTGGGTACGCGCCGGCCGCGCCCAGCTGGGTGCAGTTTCCGTCGCCGGACGTCGCAGACGTTGCGGCGGGAGGAGCTGGGGTGCTGATGCTGGCTCGTAGCCCTGAAGGGCTTGTCGGCTTTTTCTATCAAGAAAATGCGAGCAGTCGTGTCACGAGCGTGGCGCTCGATGCCTCCATCCCATGGGATAGCCGCTCACGCTTCCTGGTGCAGCACAAGAGCGTCGTCGCAGTGGCTATGCCAATGGGCCTGTGGAGCGTCCAGTGTGCTGAGAACGCCACCGCTTGCAATCTCAAGCAAGAGACGAATCAAAATTACGGGGCCGTGCACGACACGGCCGTGAGCCAAGATGTGCTATGGCTGGCCACGACGTCGGGCTTGTATCGCCACGAGAAAGGGCGAAATTTCTCGATGCCGGTGCTCGGTGGCAGCATCATAGGAGTCGCCGTGGCGGCGAGCGGCAGTTTCGTGGTTGCTGGTAACTCGGAGCGCATCTGGGATTTGCGCCCCAACGGTAGCGTGGTACGCTGGGAGTGGGTGACCGAGGAGGTCAAGGGCTGGGGTGGCGTAGTCGGTCCCGTGAGCTCCCTCGCCTTTGGAGAGACGATGGCACTGGCTCCGCTAAGCGGCAGCATCTGCGTCGGCGCTGCGTCGGCGTCCACGGAGCCGTGCGAGCCGGGCGAGATGCTCTTCGTGGGCACGCGCCTGGGTGAGCTGTCCACGCGAGACACCTCCGGAGCGTATCGGCGAGTCGGCCGCGATCAGGGCTTGCCCGTGGGTAACGTGACCGCGCTGCTGCCGAGTGCCCTCAACGGTGTGGCGCAGCTGTGGGTGGGCACGACGCGCGGCGTGGCGCTGTGGGAGCCGAGCTACGACCCCCCGTGGCGGTATCTGAATGGGCCTCGCTGGCTGGTGGGCGAAGCTGTGCGTGCGCTCGCATCGGTGGACGACCAAAGCATAGTCGTGCTGACCGAAGGCGGCGTCACGTGGCTGGTTCAGGAGGAGTGGTCGTTGGCGCGCAAGGCTGCGCATTATGAAGGCATGCTCCACGCGCGGCACGACCGGCACGGCATGACCTCCGAGTGCAACACCGCCGCCTTTGGCGCGGTCGAGGCGTCCTGCGTCATGCACGACTCGGACAACAACGGACTGTGGACGTCCCTGGTCGTCGGGGCCGAGTACTACAGGTACCGTGTGACCGGCGAGCCCGAGGCACTGAGCAGTGGCTCGCGCTTCTTCTCGGGCATGGTGCTCCTGAATGAGATCTCGGGCAAGCGCGGGCTGATGGCGCGCTCCGCGTGCGACCCTCAAGAGGCCAACGTGACGTGCGCCGTCGGCGGCGCGGGAGGCGAGGGGCGTCAGTGGCTGCCGTCGCCAGTGCCCAAATACTCGGGTTGGCTTTGGAAGAGCGACACCTCATCCGACGAGGTGGTGGGGCACATCTTCGCGTTGCTCGCGGTCGCCCAGCTCTCCCCCACGCCTGCCGAGCGCGCCCGCGCCGCCGAGCTGCTGGTTGACATCGTGGGTGGCCTGTGCATGCATGAGTACAATCTCATCGACGTGACCGGCCAGCCGACGACTTGGGGCCGCTGGGGCCCGGCCGACGTCAATGGCCGGCGTGCGTGGTCGGACGAGCGCGGGCTTCAGTCGCTCCAGATCCTCGCCTTCGTCGCGGCGGCTCTGAACGTCAGTAGCCCTGCGGGCGCTGCCGCCGAGGCGCCGTGGCGAGCGGCCTACGCGCAGCTGGTCGCGGAACCGAATCAGTACCTCGAGAACATGCTGAACCTCAAGATCACCGATCCGGTCGACGACAACTACTCGGACGATGAGCTCGCCCTCCTCCCCTACTTGACGCTGCTCGTACTGGCGTGCCCCGCCGGGTCGGCGTGCGTCGGGTCTCTCCGTGATGCGGCACTTGCCTCGCTTCAACGCACCGCGCGGATCTTACGGCCCTTGCGCTCAAGCTTGTGGTCGGCCATTCTGCTCGCAGCTGACGGGCACGAGCAAGCCCTCGGGCCCGCGTCGCGCCCCGACGGGGACCTCGCCGACCTGCGCTGGAACCTACGCAACTGGCCGCTCGAGCTCATCGAGTGGCCAGTTGCCAATTCGCATCGCATCGACATTGTCTACGAGGAGGAGGGCGACCGTTTCGCAAGGGTGCACAACGAGGTGATCCACTCGCGCCCGCCATTGCCGGCTAACGAGCGCCGGCAATATCGGTGGAACGCCAACCCGTACGACGTGAGCGATGGCGGCGACGGCAAGGCCGAGGGAGACCCGGGGGCGTGGTTGCTCCCTTACTGGCTGGGCCGCGCCATCGGCGTCCTCTCCACTGACGAGTGAACAGTGATATCATCCGGCGAGTGATGTGAGTCTGTGACTCTGCGTTTTCTGCGCATCATCAACTGAACGCAGGCAGCGGGGTGGGAGCGGCAAGAAGGCCCAGGCCCGGTGTTTTTGAACCCCGTCAAGTCAAGCGGAAGTGCACTATACCGCATTCTTAATTCTTATTACCGTCGTATTACGTGTAAACATACATGATACAGTTAAATCTTAAAATACAGACAGTGACAGCACAACACAAATAGGAAGCCTATCGAATGTGCTCTCGAGGCTATCAGTGGAGCTGAGAATCGACGGAGAGGATGAGGCACAACAGAAGTACATGTAGCTTGAGAGCGCTCTTGGCTTGACTTGACTTGAGCTGAACCCCGCGTAAACCCCGCGGGGATGTAAAAAATGTGAACCGTGAAACCGTGTGAACCCTTCCCGTCCCCTTTTTGTACAGCACCCTCGCGGACGGATAGAGAAAGCAGGATCTCGGCAGGTTGCCTCTGTATCGCCGCCGGCATGCCCGGGAAGCACAAGAAGCGGCTTCAGGCTGGGCTAGACCCGCGGATGTACTACCAGACCACCAGCGTGCTCAAAGCCAAGGAGTCAGAGCCTGAGCGGGCTCTGCCTCACGCTGATGCCTTGACAGTCTCGGCTTGTTCCCACGCACCTCTGCTCGTGCGCGCACTGCTGGCCCTTGACGAGCAAGGCGCGGTGCGCCTGACGCTGCTCTCGACGCCAACGGAAGACTCCGGTCGTGCGGAACAAGCGCCGGCGCTGGCTTCCTCGTGTGATGGCTCGGGCACTGCTCACGCCGCCGCCACCATCCATCCATCCAGCGTGCCTGCAGCAATGGACCGTGTGCCTCCCGCGGCTTCAAGCGCGCCCGCGTCGCCGATGAGCGCACCACTCGGCGCCACTACCGCAGCTGCCGCAATCTCCGCCGTTGTCGACGCAGATGCGGAGCTGCCCTCCTCACCAGCTGCGGCGACAGCAACAGGCCGGGACGACGACATCTTCGCATTGGACGAGGAGCTGGGCGCGCCGCCTCCACCGATCGCGCGTGGCGCCTTGGACGCCTCCGAGCGCTCTGACTGTACTGACGACGAATCGGGGGGCGCCAGCACGACCGTCAGCCTGCACCTGCCGGCAGGCGTTGGCGTCAGCAGCAGCGGAAGCAACGTGGGCGGTGCTTGTATGGCGAACTGGGCGTGCCTCGCGCGCGGCTCGGAGCCGATCGCCGTGTCGGGCTCGCTGCCCGCGCACCTGGCGGACGTGCGGCTCGGCAAGAGCAGCACGCCCGGGCGCGGCGGCGGCTGGAGCGCCGGCTCCTTTAACTCGCGCCCATCGGGGCTCTTCGACGCCTTGGATGAGAATGAGTGCTCCGACGGCTTGCGGCTTGCGGCGCGGCGGGAGCGCGCACTCGGGACGGGCGCGACGGATGTGGCGGGCTCGCCGCCGCCGCGTCTCGCCTCGTCCGCGCCCGCGGCGTGGCCGGCGATCGCGGTGAGCCCCACCGAGGCTGCGGCCGCGGCGGAGGCGGCCGCGGTGGAGGCAGCCGCGGCGGCGGCCGCGGCCGCGGCGTGCGATGGCGACAGCGAGGACGAGGGCGTCATGTGCGCCATCTGCCACGGCTCGATCCAGCCGCAGGAGGCGGCCCTCGTCCGCGGGTGCGACCACCCGTTCTGCGTCGATTGCATCCTGAATTGGGCGCTGCAGAAGCCCAAGTGCCCGCTGTGCAACATGGCGTTCACGCACCTGTGGACGTATCGAATGCTCGACGGCACGTACAACGACTTCCTCGCCGAGGAGCATGTGGAGATGCTCCAAGCGACCAAGTGGTTCAAGAAGAAGGTCGCCTCCGACTTTACGCCCAGGGCGGCGCGTCCGGGAGACGATGAGGACGATGAGTACCTCGAGCAGCTGCAGTACCAGTTTGGAGGTGCGCTCGACGACGAGGAGGAGCGCGCCTACTTTGACGACATGGAGGAGGGCCTCATCGCGCGCCGTGGCGGAGGCGGCCGGCGCGCCTTTGGCAACCGCCCGTGGGGCGCAGGCGGAATGGTCATGAGCGGGCGGTTACAGGCGCGCGCCCCCGGGATACCGCGCACGCCCGTGCTGCCTAGTGCCAAGAGCACCAAGGGCTTTGGCGTCAAGGGCAGCAGCGCGGCCGGCGCCTCCTCGGGCGACTACTGCCTGACCCCCGAGCGGCACGCGTCCGACGGCAGCATCGGCAGCACGGGAAGCGGCTCGGGCAGCAAGGGCAAGTCCGCGATGAAGAAGGCGGAGAAGGCGCTTGAGAAGGAGGCCGCCAAGGAGCGACGGCGAGAGATCGCGCAGGGGTCGCGAGGGTTGAGCAAGTGAGAGCGAGATGGTACACTGCCGGCACCGCGGGCAAACAGCACATGGACATGTGGAAAGATGGCAAAGCATGCATGATAATAGGAGCGTACCAGGGTTTATGGCTGAGTTGGAGAGGTGTGGAAAGACCTGATTGGACTCGAAAAGCAAAGCGTGGTTTCAGCGCTTCGGAGAAAAACTTGGAGGGTGGGTTCTAGCGCTGGCGCTAGATTGGTTGTCTTCCAGAGCGAACAACGTTAAGGGCGGCAGGCGCAACACCTCGACACGTACTGTCGAGCCCGGAGCGCCGGCGGGCGGGTGAAACTAACATGCATGCATGCATGAATATACAGAAGCATACTGTGCTTGCCAAATCTGGCGAAGCAAGATCCGTATTGCGTGACGTGTCGCATAGATCTCCTGAGACGTCGCTCCAAGCGCGTCGCGCATTCTGGTCAGCGGCTCCGCCGCGTTTGTCGTGCATAGGGACCAGATACATTTGCGCTCTCGCTTTCAGCGCCGCCTACAAGGAGGACCTTCCTCTCGACGAGGATGACGGCAGCGCCAAGAATTGCGCCAGGGGCAAACGCCTCGCTTGCCCCGTCAGCAATGCCGCACGTCTTCTACAGTAACACCTGATGTGCTCTCCCCAAGGGACTGAGCTCGAGCTGGAATATACCTAGAATAAACCTGCATGTGCCGATGGTGTGCGCCGTCTATCGAGCGCTTCCCACGCTGGGATGGCGCCAAATGCGCGCCGTCTTCCCGGGGCATGTGGCGGCTCTTGCTATGGTGTTGCTCGGAGGAGGCTTGGGAACCTCCAACTCTGGGCTACGCTCTCGTCGGCTACGCTCTCGTCGGCTACGCTCTCGTCGGCTACGCTCTCGATCTATGCTGCTGCTCTCGCTCTCTCGGAAGCATGAGCCGCACAGGCCGCTCGCTGCTCGGCGTGCGCACCGCTGATCGCCCTGTCGGGTGTGACGCTCGCCGCCGCGGCTGCGTCTGCTACGCTCTCGATCTAAGCTGCTGCTCTCGCTCTCTCGGAAGCTTGAGCGGCACAGGCCGCTCGCTGCTCGGCGCGCGCACCGCTGATCGCCCTGTCGGGTGTGACGCTCGCCGCCGCAGCTGCGTCGGCTACGTTCTTGATCTGAGCTGCTGCTCTGGCTCTTTCGGAAGCATGAGCAGCACAGGCCGCTCGCTGCTCGGCGCGCGCACAGCTGATCGCCCTGTCGGGTGTGACGCTCGCCGCCGCAGCTGTGTCGGCTATGCTCTCGATCTATGCTGCTGCTCTCGCTCTCTCGGAAGCTTGAGCGTCACAGGCCGCTCGCTGCTCGGCGCGCGCACCGCTGATCGCCCTGTCGGGTGTGACGCTCGCCGCCGTGGCTGCGTCGCGTACGCTTAGGATCTTACATGCCGCTCTAGCTCTCTCGGAAGCTTGAGTGGCACAGGCCGCTCGCTGTACGCTCGCTGCTCGGCGCGCGCACCGCTGATCGCCCTGTCGGGTGTGACGCTCGCCGCCGCAGTTGCGTCGGCTACGTTCTCGATCCGATATGCTGCTCTCGCTCTCTTGGAAGCTTGAGTGGCACAGCCTGCGGTCAGCCTGAACCAGGGCTTCGTGCTCTTCCTCCTTTATCTTCTGCTGCTCCTCGTGCCGTGGATATCCTCTACTGGATCTGGAGGGATCCTAGGGCCGCGGTGCGTCTAGCTCGCCTTCTCTCAGAAGGCTTCATTCCGGGCGTGGGTCTCCCCCGCGGGAACCTTCGCGAGTCGTCGGCTGGACTAGCCGAGGACGGCTCAGGGGCGGGGCCGCCTGCCCCTCGAGCCTCATCCCCTGCAGGGCAACGCAGGGGGTGCTCAACGTCTATCTTGCCGCAATGTGTATCGCCAGCTCGATCGACGAGCTCGACGAGCTGGCGACGGCCCAGGCGCGGACGCGCCTCGAGCTCGCTGCAGCCCGGGAGCGGACGTGTCGCGGGTCGCCGGTCGCGTACACGCAGCTCGAGCCGCATCCCCTGCAGGGCAGCGCAGGGGGTGCTCAACGTCTATCTTGCTGCAATGTGGCACAGGCAACGGTACAGGCGACGGCCCAGGCGCGGACGCGCCTCGAGCTCGCTGCAGCCCGGGAGCGGACGTGTCGCGGGCTGCGACCCCCGTGGGTCGCGTACACGCAGCTTGATTCCTCTCGATTCTTTCTCGGGTGACCCCCGTGGGCCCGTCGGTGGGCTCTGCGCCTGCTGGCTCATCACCTCAGCTTGGCGACTCGCGTCGAGTAACGCGCGCCCGTGGAGGTGGTGAGCCCGAGGAGGATGGTGTGCCGCCGCGCACCAGAGCGTAACATGCGGGTGGCTCCTGCCGTCGCCTGCGCTCTCGCCGCCTCAGGGCCGGGAAGCGCAGGGCTCTGCGAACGATCCGGCTCCAATGCCCTCTCGCACTCTGGGGCGCCATGGATACATGGGCACGGAAGAGAGGCGTAGCGAAGCGGCGCTTCGGCCTCTCGTCGTTCACGATGTTGATCACGGTGATTGCGATGTTGCGAGAGCTGATTTGACTTGATCTGATTTGATCACTGATCTGATTTCAGAGTTGTGATTTGAAAGCCCTGCGATCCTGACGCGGGTAACCCGTCTGCGAGACGCAGGCAGCGAAAGCCCTGCAATCCTGACGCGGGTAACCCGTCGGTGAGACGCAGGCAACCGAGGCGACCTGCCCGCGGGCTCTGCCCGCGAGCCTGGTCCCTCAACAAGCCCTGCAACAGGCACAAGCCCTGCGATTTGCCCAGCACAGGCATCCCGCCAAAGCGAGCTGCGTTGACTACGCTCTCGATCGGGGCTGCTGCTCTCGCTCTCTCGAAAGCTTGAGCGGCACATGCCGCTCGCTGCTCGGCGCGCGCACCGCTGATCGCCCTGTCGGGTGTGACGCTCGCCGCCGCGGCTGCGTCAGCTACGCTCTCGATCTATGCTGCTGCTCTCGCTCTCTCGGAAGCTTGAGTGGCACAGGCCGCTCGCTGCCCAG
>Ga0210243_102322_pt1 | contig 10579 bp, 7 predicted proteins | sample ChrtobMeP5a_32mM_FD_155461 | JGI IMG/M metagenome (GOLD analysis project Ga0210243, IMG submission 155461) | Chrysochromulina tobin associated microbial communities from unialgal haptophyte culture, Seattle, Washington, United States - P5a_32mM | ecosystem: Host-associated > Algae > Haptophytes >...
GGCGGACCATCGTTGAGCTGCTGCCCGGACGCACAGTCAACGCTGTGCGCAATCGTTATCTGCGCTGTGAGAGCCAGGCACGCACGGAGTTCTCAGGAGGAGGACGAGCCCCACAGGGATGAGTCCGGAAACGAGGACACTGCAACGCCTGGCCAACGCCACGGAAGCGCATGCACGCAGCCAGGAAGTACAGAGGCCGCCACCAACACGTGGTGCGCTGGTGCGCTGGTGCGCTGGTGGCAGCTCACAGCTGCACAAAGTACAGTATACAGATTACAGCTGTATACAGACCGTACAGCTGTATACAGCCTGTACAGCTCTGCGCACTCAGATCTCAGTACCGATCGGACCCCATCAAAGAGAAGTTGCAGTGCAGCGAGTGAGGGTTAGAAGTGCAAGAAGTGGCAGTGCAGCGCGGTGGGTCGTTGTGATTCGAGTCTGACGTGAACGTCAGTGCCCCCCCCCCGTGTGATGGACTGTAAGCCGTGCGTCCGTGTTGAAACTCGTAGTATAACTATTATATGTAGACTGTCGTCGTACTGCGACCTCAATCCCACGCCATGGCCCCATGCCGCCACGCCGGGCCCCGTCACCGGTCACCCCTGACAGGACAGACCGGTTAGTCGTTACAATGTACCGCTTACCCCCCGATCCCGGGCGCACACGAGAGCGTCACGACAGGACACACCCGGCCACTCACCCGTGTCCCGTCTCGTCTGACTCGCGTCACCAGACGGCGCAGACACACAGCACAGTCACCACACAGACACGCTTCAGACACGCACCACAGATCCCCCTGAGACGAGAGAGTGAGAGGCGAGGCACAGAGCCAGTCGAGCGGAGACCGGAGTAAACGCGCTGCACCGGGCAACACCGCTCCCTCGCACAAGACAGTGCTGCAGCACACCCGCACACATCTGCGGGGGACAGCCGGGGCTATGCTGAGCCCACGTCAAGCGCAACCATAGAGGTTGGACCGTACGCTGCACCTATCAGACCGGACACACCGTCGAGCCTGCCCCACACCCAATCACGCATCGCCAGTCGACCACAGTCATCAGCAAGTGCGAGTTCGGTTCAGGAAGCCCGTGCCAGTAAGAGTGCCCACGCATGCGACAGCGTGATCGGATCCTCTGTGAATCCTCTGTGAATCCTCTGTGAATCCTCTGTGAATCCCCTGTGATTCCCCTGAGATTCCCCTGTGATTCTCTCGGTCACTGGCGTTCACATGCCCCAGTCCCCCTTCGTCTACTCGCTCGCTGGCGAGCAGTGCACGAGGCCGTCGCCGCTCACAGGCGGCATTCGACGAGGTGAGGTACGCAGACCCCTTCGCCGAGTACCTGTAGAACCTCACCCACGATGGCCGTCTCGCCGTAGCCAGCGGCCACAAGCGCCTTCACGCAGGCGTCCGCCTGGGCGGCCGGTACTGCAGAGAGCAGCCCTCCCGCGGTCTGCGGATCAAACAGGAGAGGGTAAGCAGGATGGGCGAGGGCGGCTTGCTCATTCGCGATGGCACGACGGAGCCGAAGGTTAGAGGGCTGTAGGGAAGACATGTAGCCCCTCGTCACCAGGTCAAGCGCGCCCGGAAGGAGCGGCAGTCGCGCCATGTCGAGCGCCACACGGGCTCGCGATGCCGAAGCCATCTCAAACAGGTGACCCAGGAGTCCGAAGCCCGTGACGTCGGTACAAGCCGTCGCCCCGTGCTCCGCGAGCACACGCGCCGCCCCTGCATTCGACGTGAGCATGCCGCGCGTGGCGGCGGCCATATGGGCGCCCTGCGCCGCCCCCCGCATGTGCGCGGCAAAGAGCACTCCAGTCCCGATCGGCTTGGTGAGCACGAGCTTGTCACCCGCCTTCAGTCCGCTCTTACGAAGCACGTGGGACGCTTCGATGCTTCCAGTGACGCAGAAGCCGAGCGAGAGGTCCGCTCCCTCACACGAGTGACCCCCGAGCAAAGGGCATCCTGATTCTCGAAGCGCCTTAGCGGCGCCAGCCATCATCTGGAAGAGAGACTCCTCGACCTTGGCGTCCAGCCCAAAGGGCACCACCGCAATCGCGAGCGCGCCCGTCGGCTTCGCGTTCATCGCATGGCAGTCCGAGAGGGCGTGATTGCAGGCTATCTGGCCGAAGACGAACGGGTCGTCGATGAGAGCGCGGAAAAAGTCCACCGTGTGGACCGACGCGAGCTTCGAGGGGGCGAGGACGGCGCAATCGTCAGGCGAGTCGAGGCCAAGAAGCACCTCCGGCGGATCGGGCGGCAGGTGATCGCCCTCACGAAGCCGGGCCATCACCCGCTGCAGCACTGACACGCCTACCTTGGCGCCGCAACCGCCGCAGCGCATCGACGCATGGGCGAGCGCGTCGAGAGCATCGCGGCCCGAGGCGAGAGCGACGGCGGAGGGTGGCGGCTGCGCCATCTTGGTCATCATCGGAGGCGGCAGGCCCTCAGTGTACGCATGCATCCACGTGCGGTCGATCCAATCCTTAAGGGTCCACAGCCACGGCGCCTCATATGCCAGCAGCCCGCGCGAGGCCACGCAAGTCGCCACGTCGCCTCCGCCGATGAGTCCGAGAAAGGAAGCTTGGGGGACGAAGGGCACCAGCGGCTCTGCACGAAGGGCGCGCCGCAGGTTGTTGGTGAGAGGCATGCCTTGGCGCACCGCGAAGACGCCCGCCTTTGGGCGTGGGTGCTCTAGCACGGCTGCCACGTCGCCGGACGCGAAGACCCCAGGCGTGTTGATCGACTCGAGAGTCGGGTGCACCGCGATGAAACCACCGGGATCGAGGGCAAGGGTCGTCTCGTACAACCACTTCTGCGCGCCGGCGGCGGTGCACCAGATCGCCTCGTCGTACTGGATCGTCGATCCGTCGGAGCAGTGCAGGTGTGTCGGAGTAGCGTACGCGATACTCGTACCGAGGATCGTCTTGATGCCACGCCGCTCAAGCATGCCCTCAAAAATGTGACGCACGCCCTCCGCGTGTTGCGGCATCAGCCGGCGACCGACCAGGGTCACCTCGAGGGACGCAGGCCGGCGGCCTCGCTTGTGGATCTCACGACGCAGCCTGCCCTCCATTGAGAGAGCGAGCTCCACACCGCCCGCGCCCGCGCCGACCACCACGATCCGCGCCTGATCGCCCTCGGGGAGTGCGAGGACCTGAGGAGAGGGACCATCAGCGGTCATCAGGATCAAGCAGAGGCAATCGTTGAAGCCATCCAGTAGAGGCAAATCAAGGCAGAGGCAATCAAACGAGGATACCCGCTCGAGGATCGCGTCCCAGCGACGGCAGAAGCCATCGATCGGCTTGACCGGCGTGACCGACGGCAGGTGTGCGGCGACCGCCGCCGGATCGGCCGCACTCGCGTCCGGCGCGAGGGCTACAGGCTTTGGTGCGGAGCCAATATCGATGGAGATGACATCGTACGCGAGGGGTGGACGCCCTTTGAGGAGAACACGCTTGTTGGCCGTGTCGAGGCCGCAGGCCTCGGCGTGGACGAGACGGGCACCGGCGTAGGCTGCGAGCCGCGCCAGATCGATATGGCACTCGCGCCACGTGTACGCGCCCGCCACGTAGCCAGGGAGCATGCCCGAATACGGCGTGTCCAGATCACGCGTCACCAGCGTCAACTGCACGCCCGGCTCCGGAGCCATACCCCACATCTTGAGCACGTGGGCGTGCGAGTGGCCGCCACCAACGAGAACAAGATCTTTGAACACCATGTTGTCCCCGGCAGCCATTGTCGGCGGCGCTGGCGCTGGACCAAGACGCGAAAGAAAAGGTGGCAGCCGGACAGAACCAAAAGGGCCGAGGCGAATGGAGCGCGGCGTGGGCGGCGGCTCCATCGGACTGCCGATGAGGCCACGAGTGTGCAGTCGGCGAAGCTTCTCGAGCCCCAGCAGGGCGGCTAAGTCGCGCTGCATTTGCCGCCACGAAGCCAGCGAAGTTCTACTGCCCACAAGGCCCAGGTGCATTAGGCTGAGCTGCATACGCAGCATCGCGAACTCCACGAGCGTGCGCGACACGAGATCACGCAGCGAGAAGCATTTCGTCTGTATTGCGAAAGTGGCAATCCCGGCGCTTGCAAGCACGGGCACAAGTATGGCTGGCGACACGCCAAGCCGCAAGATCATCCTCGGTGATTGCGCGTTGAGTGTGGCAGCCGTGCGAGACGGGACGCGTCCGGGAAGACCTCCCGATGCCGACTGTGAATGCCGACTGTGAATGCCGACAGTACACCCCGACCGTCTGAATCCCCCCGTTCCGCTTGTCGTTTCATCTGTGTGAGCCGCGTTGTACCGGTGCGTGCGTCGCTTGATCGGGTGTGAGAGGTGTGCGGTGGTTTGTGGCGATGTGTGCGTCCCGGGGTTCGTGTGTGGTCTGGCGTGTGAGTGTGTCCGGCTCCCCCCGGTGGAGCGGGGGGCGGCTGGGTCGGGTTCGCAGGGGGCAGCCTCCGAGTCGGCCGCGGGGAGCGGTCGGCTCCGGGGCTGCGGCCGTTGAGTCGGCCGCTGATTCGGTCGTCTCGCGGTCGCTCGGGTGCGTTGGTGGGTTGGGATGGTTGTGAGGTTCGTCTGTGTGTCCGTGTGCCTGTGTGTGTCCCGTCTCCCCCGGTGTCTTTTTACCGGTGCGTGCGTCTTCGACTCTTCGTTCCCTGTGGGATTTCTCCGGAGTCCCCCTTCGGAGTTCTCTCGTGTGCGAAGCGCCGCGAGTAGTGTTGCGCGGGTATTTGTCGACTTACTGGGTTCTTCTGAGGACAACACTATGCCTTCTATTCTCTTCCTCTCCACAGGAGAGGTGGGTCAGTTTCACTTATCACGGTGTCCAACTTCGACACAACTTAATCAACACACCCGGACCAACACGTACAACGCAATCTCAAACAGGGGTCGTCGAGCTGGGGGCGCCGAGGCGGGGGCGGTGGAGACAGTAGACAGGGGTGGCGAGGGCGGGGGCGGCGGAGGAGTCTTCGGACACAACCTCACACGTCACTACATGCGTGTGTCCTCGAAAGAGTTGTCCGAAAGTTTGAAGGCGGTGCGGTGAGGCGGTGCGCCCGGGGCTCGCCGGCCGTGTGCGGTCTGCTCAAATCACAAATGTCAAAATGCACCGGGCCATTTTTTTGAGCCACGATATTAAGTCACAGTCAACAACCTGAACAAGTAAGCATTAGAGAACAACCTGAGCCTTCAAATGTGCTGATTTGCGGGACTCGAAGGCTCCCTGACATGCTCCTCGACATCGGACGCACCACCGCAGCACCCGAAGACTCCTCCGCCTTTGCGCACCCGCTCCCTCAGCCCCTTGGTGTCCTCCTCGAGAATTTCCACGCGAGTCCTCAGCGATTTGTTCTCAGCCTTGGACTCGCGTAGGTCGATCTGCAGCCGCTGCATCTGCTCTCGCAGCTTGGTCACCTCGGGCTCCCACGCCGCCGCACACTCCCGCTTGATTTGAGGTCGCATCGTACTCTGATCCGACTTCAGGGAGTTGATCTCGGCGCGTATCTCGGCTCGAAAGGCGTCCAGGTCCTCGACTCCAGGTCCTCGATTCGACTCCGGCCGACGCGGCGTGCGTAGCCCAGTCATCACTTGCCCCAAGAATGAGGCAACTCCCGACTCGCGGGGGCTGGCTGGAGCGGGGGCTTCCTCCTGCTCCGGCTTTTGCACTGAGAAGATTGGGGACGCCACTGCGGGCGTCTTGGGCGGCGCAAGGTACGGCGACGGTGTCGGCACGTGCCGTGCTGGTGTTTCAGGCTGCGGCTGTCGCTGCGGCACTCCATAGCTCGCTGAAGAGGTCGAGCCGCCACCGTCCGCTTCAGGGTTGAATGGGATTGGAGAGGGCGGCGCCGAACTCCTATCTGACGAACGACGCGACAGCATGTCGCTGTTACGCGACGCCTGAGCCTTCATCCCGCTCACCGCGCCGCTCAGCAGGGACCGCGCCGATGCGGCGTCCGTGGCACCCATGCCCGTGGGCTTGTACACCTGCATATTGACGTAGTTCTTAGGGTCGATTTTAGCGGGACCGCCTTTCGGGTCCTCCTCAGCAGCCACGCCGAAGGTCGATGGCCTATACATGAGGGTCTTGGCGCGCTCGAGCGACATCTTCTCCTGGAAGGCCGCGCTCGTGCTGCGCCACTTCGAGGTTCGCGCGTTCTTGGACCGTTTCACGCTGTCGTCGTCCTTCCCGTCCTTTTCGGAGTTTTCGGACAGCTCCAGCAAGCTCAAGGATTGTGCGGAGCTCGCAAGGAACTCCTTGCGAACGAGCGGGTACAGGTCGAAGCGCCCGCTGCTCATCTCGTACAAAAAGTAGCCGTTGTTGTCCACCTCGAGGCCGTCGGCGAGCATACTGAAGCCGCCAGGCTTCTCATTAGGATTGATCCACGCAAAGTGCGAGAAGCCCGCATCCACATAAGGGGCCAGCGAGATCTTGCGTAGCCGCGACGCGTCCCGGAGGGCTGCAACCGCCTTTTCGGACGGTTCGAAGGGCCCCGTGAGCGTGAACATCCGGTCCGTGGGCGTCAGCACGAAAGAGTTGGTGCAAATGAGTTCTCGCTTGGAGTCAAAGTATGCGTATCCGCCCAGCATAAGGAAGGAGAGCCAGGAGTCGGTGCGGGCCTCCTCGCAGATGAGCCGCTGGTACTGGGCCGCCACCGCGTCCACAGGGTAGCAGTATGCGTACGAGACGGCATTCATCGGGATGCCGGCTTTGCGAGCCCGATCTCCCTGGATGGTGATTTGGGTCGGTGGCGACAAGTAGCCGGAGTAAGAAGTTTTCAGGCCGGCCGCGGCATCACGCGCCTGGCATTCCTTCAGGAATTGCATGACATGAATCGGCCCGGTGATTTGGAAGGGCTGGGCCCCGCGGACTTCGTCAAAGTAGGCTGCTCCAGTGCCCATGCTCTGCCAATCGGTCTTCAGCGTGAGGCCGACTTCAGGCAAGATGAACTGTTCAATTGGCACGAGCTCTTCGCTAGCCATGTCAACCGTAGAGATTGGTGGGTGTCGGAAGGATACCTTCTTAGGGCTATCCGTGGGTGATCGGGTGAGCACCCGTGTCGCCGTGGTGTCGGACCGGGCGGCCAGGGCCTCAAGATGTCAGCCACGCCAACGCAGAGGTTTGCAGAGGGAGAATGGCTCAAAAACCCCCAAAGTGCACGGTTACAGCAAGGGCGGTTCAAAAAGACTCGGGGATGGCGCTTCAAAATAGTCCGTGTCGCGTATGAGTCGGCCAGCTGCGAGGGTCGCCTAAACCGGGTAGTTCGCTTCAAACAATTTCTGTCATTCACAGAAAAACGCTGAAATACAATGCTCGTCGCAGTGATGTTCTTGACGATGGCTTTACACGCTCCGATTGGGTTGCGGACCTTACTTTCAGACCGTGCACGTTTACCGCTGGTCCGTATGCAGGATGATGACGGCGTGCGCGAGGCACTGCGCATGCCCAATCCTGGAGCGCCTAAACTCAGAGATGAGCCTCCCACTCCACCAAGTTCTGAGCGTGATCTCCTCATTCCGGTGATATCCGTTGGATCATTTGCGTGTTTTGGGCTGCTCATTGCCAACGAGTACTTGACCCGGGGCGTGTGCCCACCCTTCCTCAATACTTGCTTCTCTCTGAGTGATGACGCCGGTGGATGGGGCTCCTAAGCGAAGGCTGTGGGGTTGCACGAGCGGCCGCCGTGTCATGACGCGCGATTTGTGAGCAACTTTCGATATTTATGAGCAAAAAACAGGACTAGAAGACCTCCACAACTCCGTCCGAGTCGTCGTCGCCATCCTTTTTGGCTACGAGCGCCCTGCGTGCAGCCTCCTTCATCTCCTCCGCTTCTTTGGCCGCTCGGCGCGCCTCAGCCTGCGCTGCTGCTTTGCGCCTTGCCTCTGCGAGCGCCTCCCGCTTCGCTTCTTGCTCAGAGCGCATCGGCTGAGGTGACTGCCTGCGCTGCTCGGGCACGCTCTCGTGGGCCTCTGTATCTGGAGCGTGCTGCAAGGACCGAAGAGATGGCAGCGTGGGCATGGAGGCGCTCACCGTCAAGTTTGGATCTCCACGCCTCTTGACTTCTGCTGTGCCCTGTGCAAATGTCAAATGGCTCGTGTGCGTGTGCGCCCGGGTTAGGTCGGGGAAGCGCAGCTGATCGATTTTTGAACCCAGTGAAGCAAGGCGTCTGCGAGAGAGCAGAGCCGCCCTCCGTGGTCTTGGTGAGCTCAGACTGGTTGGCGGAACAATTCTTCCGTTGTGGTCGACCTTTAAGCCCTGCCGGTCAAGGCCAGCGAGGCCCAGAGGCAACAGAGGTTCGTCTGGTGGTAGAGAAGTGGGTGGTTGGCGAACTCGCACGCCGAGCGGCGTGAGTGCAGACGGCCTTAGAATGTTTGGCTTGAAATTGCCCTGCGGGTCCAAGATGCGCGCTGATCTCTCGAATGCATTCAGCGGCCGGATCCAAACTTCAGCGGCAGTGCGAGGCGCAGCCTCGTCGCTTTGCCGTCGCGCAGGCGGTGCAAAAAGGCCGGCCCTACTGTGTGATGACTGGTGCCCGCGATGAGCACCATTGGAACGGCTATCCGTCTCCACGCGCCTCTTTAGAGATTCTTCAATGGCCTTGGATGCCCGTTCTGCTCCTGCTTTAGCCACTCTATCTCTGCTCCGTTCTGCGTGCGTCCTCGTGGTTCTTTCCAGCGCAGCTGCTTTTGCAGCAATTTCCGCAGCTGCTTCCATGGCCTTAATCTTTTCCAGAGACTGGATGAGTGCTCGCGCCTTCTCTCCCTCGCTCTCAGTGTCCGGCAGAGCCGCTTCCAAGGCCGCCCTCTGCTCCTCTGCTGCGCGCACAGCCTCCTTCTCCATAGCAGTCGCCTCTGGCATCCGTTTGATACAGCTGGTCGCAAACGTTGCCAGCATGTCGTCCCCCTCCTCGACTATTTGTTGCAGGCGCAGGCGTGCTGAGGCGATAAGCAGACCTTGAATTTGAGACACGTCATCAACAAAGTGGACGAGTGCCGCGAGAGCGTACAGAACAGATTCGTAAGACTCTGTCCATAGATATGGAAAGATCGAATTCATCACGTCTTCACGCTTAAGTAGCTCTCTTGTCTGCTTCGCATGCACATCGACAGCGTCAGCAGCGATGTTGCTAAGGACGAGTAGCGCATCCTCGTGCAGCGCGGGCACAGCAAGCAGTTTTACAAGCATTGCACATGCACCACTCTCCCGAAGCTCCGCACACACGGAAAGGAGCTCGGCTGTGGGCAGACCATCAATGAGATCGACCAGCCATGCCAGCGCAGTCTGACGAGCAGCTTCGGTGCCACTAGTCAGCTCTTTGATCATCGTCTCCAGAGGTGGCATTTCGTACTCAACGGGACCTGCAACACTTGTGTCCTTTGGCAGCAACATACCAGCGATCCTACGCGACGATGGTCGCGTCTCGAGAGGCAGTGCTGCCGCCATGCTCAGACGGAGAGTTTCAATCGTGGTGCTGCCGGCGCGCCGCGAACATGAAACGCTCGCGTGTGCTCCCGAAACGGTTTGCACGAGATGCCTGTTTCTGTGCCACTTTTAGAAACCATCAACCTGCGTGAACCACCAAGAGTCTGAGAGTGGCGGCCGAGTTGCTTCACACAGAAACACAGGCTTTCCGAAAAAAAAAGGATCGACACCAATCCACACCACCACACGTGACACGACCACGACAGCGCAGTCACGGTCACGCGGGTGGCGCCACGCGGCCCTTCGCGTCCATGCCGCACCCCCTGTGCGAGCAACACGCCACGGTGTGAGAGGTATCCAGTGTGAAATTGTCTGTGAATGCGTCGGCGTCGGACGTGTGATTTAAACTTTGTTTTGCTCTGTAAACGTGTTCCAATGACGTGTTCATGGTGTGTCCGTGAATTCTCCACCGTGCCAGCTAGGGAGCTTGGCCAAGGGAGCTATGCATGGCGGGTTTCAAGGTATGTCGGTATCAGACCCGGGCTCCCGGGGCTGACTGACCCGGGATGTGCCCTTGGGATGTGCTGACTCTGATTGCGAGACTCACTACTGAACGAGTGTGTGTGCGGGTTATGTGCGGGTGAGCGCATTTGAATCAGTGTGACAGTGATTGCGTTTTGGTGTGTGAATGTATGTACGCAAGTCCGGTGTCTAGGGCGTATAACCATTGGCTGTGAATACATGGGTCTCGCCGCTCTTTCTCTTATTTAGGCTGTTTCTCAGATCTGACCGCCTGCATGTGTCTCATTTTGATGCTTGTAGTCCTGTATTGTCTTCACAGTTGTGCTATTTACGTGTTGTGGACTGTTGTGTGTCTTTGCTGTGTGTTTTCAAGTCAAGTCAAGTCAAGTCTATACATAAACAACAGACAACCATACGGAAGCCTATCGAATGTGCTCCGGAAGCCAGCAGGGGAGGACGGGAGTAGGCGGAGATGACGGAGGGGGTCCATCTAGAGGTGACACGTCATAAGTGCTGACATACGTGCCCTCGGAGAACAAGTAGGTGAGAAGTAACGGGCCGATCTCGAGCCGATGAGCGCCACTCTTACGCCGAAGAGGAAATCGGCTCGAGATCGACCGTGGCGTCAAGCATAAGATGGGGG
>Ga0210243_102333_pt1 | contig 10544 bp, 5 predicted proteins | sample ChrtobMeP5a_32mM_FD_155461 | JGI IMG/M metagenome (GOLD analysis project Ga0210243, IMG submission 155461) | Chrysochromulina tobin associated microbial communities from unialgal haptophyte culture, Seattle, Washington, United States - P5a_32mM | ecosystem: Host-associated > Algae > Haptophytes >...
CTCAGGCTTCTGCGCATCGACTCGCGCTTCGCCTTCACCGCAGCCCACCGCGAGTGCCAGCCCACCCAGCCGCGGGCGAGCTCGCGGTTGAGGAAATAGAGGAGTGCCTTCGACATCGGGTCATCACGAGGTGCGAAGGCGGCGATCCACCGATCAAACCCGAACGCGAGCTTGCGGTTGATCATCCGGCTCAGACCCTTGCGCAGCTTGCGAAGGAACTCGGCGCGCTCAGCCGCCATCTCGACCCATGCGCCCCAGCCGCGCGACTGGCCGCGATGCAGCAGGTGGCCCACACTCTTGCGCATCGACTCGCGCTTCGCCTTGAGCTCCGAAAACGCCATGTACCACGCCACCCAGCCTCGAGACAGCCCGCGGTTCATCAGATGCAGCAGCGCCTTCGTCATGTGCCCCTGCTGCGACTCTCGCATCTGCTTATGCGCGATCGCGGACAGCCAGCCAGCGAACCCGAGCGCCACCTTCCGGTTGATCAAGAAGCCCAGGCCCTTGCGCAGCAGGCGCAGGAACTCGGCACGCTCGACGGCCATCTCGACCCACGCGCCCCAGCCGCGCGACAAGCCGCGATTGAGCATGTGGCCGAGACCGCGCTTCAGCGCTGCGCGCTTGCGAGCGCCTTCCTCCCATGTAGAGTGCCACGCGTTCCAGCCGAGCGCGAGCTTCCGGTTGACGAAGTAGCTCAGAGCCTTCGACATCGGGTCGTCGCGAGGCGCGAACGAGGCGCGCCATCCCTCGAAGCCAAGCGCGAGCTTGCGGTTGATCATCCGGCTCAGACCCTTGCGCAGCTTGCGAAGGAACTCGGCGCGCTCGACGGCCATCTCGAGCCACGCGCCGAAGCCCCGAGACAGCTCGCGGTTGATCAGGTGGCTCAGGCTTCTGCGCATCGACTCGCGCTTCGCCTTCACCGCAGCCCACCGCGAGTGCCAGCCCACCCAGCCGCGGGCGAGCTCGCGGTTGAGGAAATAGAGGAGTGCCTTCGACATCGGGTCATCACGAGGTGCGAAGGCGGCGATCCACCGATCAAACCCGAACGCGAGCTTGCGGTTGATCATCCGGCTCAGACCCTTGCGCAGCTTGCGAAGGAACTCGGCGCGCTCAGCCGCCATCTCGACCCATGCGCCCCAGCCGCGCGACTGGCCGCGATGCAGCAGGTGGCCCACACTCTTGCGCATCGACTCGCGCTTCGCCTTGAGCTCCGAAAACGCCATGTACCACGCCACCCAGCCTCGAGACAGCCCGCGGTTCATCAGATGCAGCAGCGCCTTCGTCATGTGCCCCTGCTGCGACTCTCGCATCTGCTTATGCGCGATCGCGGACAGCCAGCCAGCGAACCCGAGCGCCACCTTCCGGTTGATCAAGAAGCCCAGGCCCTTGCGCAGCAGGCGCAGGAACTCGGCACGCTCGACGGCCATCTCGACCCACGCGCCCCAGCCGCGCGACAAGCCGCGATTGAGCATGTGGCCGAGACCGCGCTTCAGCGCTGCGCGCTTGCGAGCGCCTTCCTCCCATGTAGAGTGCCACGCGTTCCAGCCGAGCGCGAGCTTCCGGTTGACGAAGTAGCTCAGAGCCTTCGACATCGGGTCGTCGCGAGGCGCGAACGAGGCGCGCCATCCCTCGAAGCCAAGCGCGAGCTTGCGGTTGATCATCCGGCTCAGACCCTTGCGCAGCTTGCGAAGGAACTCGGCGCGCTCGACGGCCATCTCGAGCCACGCGCCGAAGCCCCGAGACAGCTCGCGGTTGATCAGGTGGCTCAGGCTTCTGCGCATCGACTCGCGCTTCGCCTTCACCGCAGCCCACCGCGAGTGCCAGCCCACCCAGCCGCGGGCGAGCTCGCGGTTGAGGAAATAGAGGAGTGCCTTCGTCATTGGATTCGTTGTCCTCGGCGCGCGCAGCTCGAGCCACGTAGCGAACCCTTGCGCGAGCTTTCGGTTGATCAAGAAGCTCGCTCCTTTCCTGAGCAGGCGGATGGACTGAGCGCGCGTGACTGCGAACGTGAACCATGTTTCCCATCCTTGTGCTAATCTGCGATTGGCCAGACGTCCGATGGCGCCACGTGTCTTCTCATGAAACTCGACTAGGCTCTGCCAGACGCTGAACCATCCATTCCAGCCCTTCGTGAGCCCACGACGGCGCTTATGGTTGACCGCACGAGAGAGCAGGGCTACTCGCGGATCTACAGCTTCCTTCGTGCGCCATTTCGTAAGCGCCATCGCCACCTTCCGGTGGATCAAGAAGCCCAGGCCCTTGCGCAGCAGGCGCAGGAACTCGGCGCGCTCGACGGCCATCTCGACCCATGCGCCGAAGCCGCGCGACAGGCCGCGGTTGAGCATGTGGCCCAGGCTCTTGCGCATCGACTCACGCTTCACTTTCAGCTCCTCCCACGTCGCATACCACGCCGTCCAGCCGCGCGACAGCCCGCGGTTCATCAGGTGCCGCAGCGCCTTCGACATCGGGTCATCACGAGGTGCGAAGGCGGCGATCCACCGATCGAACCCGAGCGCGAGCTTGCGGTTGATCATCCGGCTCAGACCCTTGCGCAGCTTGCGCATGAGCTCCGCACGCTCAGCGGCCATCTCGGACCAAGCACCGAAGCATCGCGACAGGCCGCGATTGATCAGGTGGCTTAAGCTCTTACGCATCGAGTCGCGCTTCCCTTTAATCGCAGCCCACCGCGAGTGCCATGCTGTCCAGCCGTGCGAGAGATGACGGTGGACGAGGTGGCGAAGGGCACGGCTCATCGGATCTGCAGTGCGCGACTCGCGCAGCTGGGAGACAGCACTCCACGCGCCAAAGCCGATGACGAGCTTGCGGTTGACCATAAAGCCCATGCCCTTGCGCAGCAACCGGAGGAACTCGGTGCGCTCAGCAGCCAGCTCGATCCATGCACCCCAGCCGAGCGAGAGCTTGCGGTTCTTTAGGTGTCCCAGAGCCTTGCTCATGGGCTCGAGCTTCGCCTTGCGCTCCACCACAAACCACTCCCACGCGGTCCACCCACGCGCGAGGCCGCGGTTGATGAGGTCGGTGAGGGCGCGACGGGCCACCCCGCGTGCTGCCTGCCGGTCGCCGCACAGCGCCCGCCAGCCCTGCCAGCCGAGTGCCAGCTTGCGGTGGATCATGTGCTTGAACACCTGCCTCATCTTCGTGCGGTGCGCGTCGCGCTTGCTACGGCGGGCGTCCCATGCGTTCCATGCAGCGACGAGCCCGCGCTTGCGGAAGGCACCCACTGCCTTCTTCATCAAGGCCACGCGGTCCTTGCCGCTGGCCAAGGCCGCGCGCCACTGCTGAAACGCCGCCTTTCGCAGGCTCGTGCGCTTGATCGTGAAGGCGCGGTTCAAGACGCGCAGCGAGTGCGTGCGCCACTTGCTGGACGCAGCCCAGTTTCGAAAGTCGCTCTTCTTGTCACGCTTCCCCGCCAGCTGGCGCGCGCGGCGCATCCTATCGCGCTGCTCGCGCTGCTCGACGGCGCGGACCTTCCACAGACGCAGCCGATCGAGGCGGCGGCGCCGATCGCGCCGCTGCCGGAAGCTCGCTGCCTTCTTGCTGAGCGAGCGGGCGTACGCGAGGTCACCCCACTGCTGGAACGCGCTGGCGCGAGCGCCGCTCACCCACTGCTCCGTCGCGGCGAGCGCCATGCGCCGCTCGCGCAGCTCGTGCCCGTGCATCACGCTCTGGTCCCACTGGTTCATCGCGCGCGACAGCTTCTGCTGCCGGAGGTGCTGCATGGCCTCGTGCATGAGCTGCAGGCCACGCACGCGGTCCGCCCACCGGTAGAACCAGTTGGCCTTGCGGAGTTTCTGCATCAGCTGCTTCTGCTTGGCGCTCAGCGCGATGGGCACACGCGAACGGTTCCCCTTGAGAGCGCGCAGGCCGCGTCGCAGGCGCAGGCGCCTCGCCGCTTTCGCACCGTACTTGATCGCCGCACGCCCGTGCGCGATCGTGAACCAGCGTAGCAGCATGCCATGCTTCCACTTGCGCAGCGCGGCCTTGAAGGAGGCGGCCGAATCGGCGTGCAGCTTAGGCGAGACCGTGCGCCGCCGCCATGCGCGCCAGAAGCTCTGCCGTGTGATGCGCGCCACTGTTGTGCGTACCCTGCGAAGCTGCCGCGCCACCTTTGCCGCCCGCCTCCAGAGCTTCCATACCTGGCGCCGTCGCAAGTGCAGGAGCTGCACCCCCGCGGTCCGGCCGAACGTGCGAAGCGCGGCCTCCCGGCGCCACCGGCGCAGCGCACGGTGGAACTTGGAGCGCAGCAGCTGGCGCTTCTGCTCCTCGACCGAGACCTGCCAGCTGCGCACGTAATCGAGGAACTCGGCCCATTTCCACAGCCACACGCGGATGCGCGTGCGGCGCATGAGCACACCCACGCGGAGGAAGGCGGCGTGCAGGGCTGCATCGGACCTCCAGAAGCGCAGCGACTGTCGCCTTCGTAGGTTGTTGAGCGCCTCGAACGCCGCGCGCTCGGGTGCCGCGCGCTGCAGCTTGGCCACCGCCGCTTGCACCCACACGCGCAGGGCCGTGCGCTGGCGCAGGTTGCGCACGCGCTGCTCCTTGTCGAGCAGCCCAAGCCCGTAGCGCGTCCCCTCACGCCACACGTGGAACGCGTCAAACTTGGCCGCGGCGGACGAGTGCTTGCGCGCTGTCGCGAGCATCTGGCTCTGCATCTCGCGCCGTCGCGCGGTCGTTACTTGGCTGTTGAGCTTCCACTCGACGAGGGCCTGCCGCTGCAGGTACCCGTAAGGCAGCTCGAGGATCGCGCGCGGCCGGAGCTTGCGCGCGTGCGCCTTCTGCGCCCATCGCTGGAAGAGGCGCGACGCACGCTCGAGCACGAGGATGCGAGCCGCGCGCGCGGGCGCGACGCCGCCTGAGCGCGCGGCCATCGCGCGCGCGTACTCCCACCAGAAGCGCGCCCACTTTTGCACCAAAGTGAGGTCTTGCTTCCGCCTCCAGGGCGCCATCGCCTTGGCAAGCCGGACGCCGCTGTACTGGTCGGCATAGAACTCGCACCACGCCTCGAAGCCCGCCGACATCTTCGTCTTCTTGACCGACCAGCCGCGCGACTCGAGCTCGATCTCCCACTTTTTGTAGCCCTTGGGCTTCTCGCCCGGCCGGATGTGGCGGAGCGCGGCCATCTTGGTCGACTCTTTTGGGACTGTGAGCACGGTCCCGGGCTTGGCCGGCTGCTTTTTCAGCGCAGCCTTGCCCTTGCCGCCCTTGGCGGCGGCGGCGGCGGCGGCGGCGGCGGCGGCGGCAGCGGCGGCTTCGGCCTCCTTGGCCGCCACCTCCTCGAGAGAGAGGATTGGACCGTGGAAGGGATCCTCCTGCTTCACACCGCCCTTAGTGGCCAGGATGGCGTCGCGCGCGGCCTTGCGCCGCACCGCTCGTTGGCCGGCGGCGATGGCCATCGCCACTTTCGTATCATAGACGTGCTGCTGCTGCTTCTGCTTGCTAAGTGCGACCCATCGCTCCTGCGCGCGACGGGTCGTCAAAGGCGGCCGTGGTCAGTCAGAGCTGAGGCGCTGCTGGGAGCGGCAGAACCGGGGTAGGCAGCGGCGATGGCCGCCGCAGCAGCAGCAGCGGCAGCAGCAGCAGCAGCAGCAGCAGCAGCAGCAGCAGCAGCAGCAGCAGCAGCAGCAGCAGCAGCAGCAGCAGCAGCAGCAGCAGCAGCAGCAGCAGCAGCAGCAGCAGCAGCAGCAGCAGCAGCAGCAACTTGGGCGCTACTCCGGTTACCGCGCCTGCGGCGACGAGCAAAGACTTTGGTTCCTCGCTCCTTTATGACGTCGATTGAGCTGCCCGCCGGCTTCACGAGCATCGTGGACTAAGCAATTGTGCCCAAGGCCGCTCAAATCAAGCAGCGGGGCGACTGATCTGGCCTCACGAGCCTCGGTGATGCCGCATTCTTCACCTCTCCATTTCGTGGACTCCGGGAACCAGGATCATAACGCCAGAGTTGATCAGAGCAGGAGCGGTCGCAGGGAATCTGTGCAAAATCATTTTCCTCATTCCTGAACTATAGTCACTATCTTCCACAGAGCGCTTCGAAGAGCGCTAAAGACCATGGGGTAGTTCTTAGGTAGTTCTAGTTGGTACCACTTTATTAGTCTAATTAGTCTAATGATTCATGACGCAGCGTAACCGTAAGAGGGGAAATTTGTACGGCAGCGACGAGCGAGCAACGAGCAGCGAGCAGCGTTCTATCACGCTATGGCGCTTCTGCGGTTCTGGCAGTTCTGGTATAGTTCACCCAAAGTGGGGGGTATCATCCCGTAGGATCATCCTTGTGCAGCGGATTGCCTCCCGGAGGCTCAAATACTTCGCGTCATAGTTCCCAAAGTGGGGGGTATCATCCGATCATCCCCTTGGGCACAGCCACAGGGCAGCGGATGGCCTCCCGGAGGCTCAAATACTTCGCGATCTGGGGCGGTCGCGGCTCCTGCGGGCGGCTCGTGCGCGACCCTGTGGCCTGTGCTCACACTTTTGCAATTTGCATGCACTTTTGACTTTAGTTTGCTTCCTGCTTAGACTAAGACTTAATCCGCTTGCGCCTACCTTGGCCGCTTGTACCTAGCTACCTTTCCTTCACCCGAGCGGTCGTGGGAGCCGAAGCCGGTACGGAGTCGGAGAGCGGCGGGAGCGCAGACCCCCGGTGCCCCGGCAGCGACCCACGGTAACGCCATGGGTAATGCGACTCTAAGAAAATGGGCCTGCACACACTGGACACTCACACGGGACAAGAGTCAAGACGCACATATGATATATGATGCATGATATGATCTGACGAACGCGTAACGGAACCGCCGCGACCGGGCAACCGGCTCAACCGCGCACGTCACAGATCTCTGTCATCTGTGATCTGAGATCACACACGACGCCACAAATTCAAATACCAGACCGCGGGTCGACCACAGTACTCAGTAGCAGTACGGACTGGTCTCGTCGTGCGGTGGTCGCTTCGCGTTAACGGCGTTAAACCTGGCACCCGGCCTGTGCGCCTTCACTTCTGGCTACTCTCTAAACTGTTACTATCCGGATACATGGCCCCCTTCATGAGCGAAAGCCCGTCAATAACGCCAAAGTCGGCATCGGTGGCCGCGCGCACGCTCGCGAGATCGACGCCAGATGCAATCTCGCGCAGCGTGAGGCCGGAGCCGTCGGGTGCGACGTCGAAGACGCCGAGTTCGGTGATGAGCATCGACACGCAGCGTGCGCCGGTGAGGGGCAACGTGCAGTGGCGGAGCACCTTCGAACGCCCTCTCTTGTCGCAGTGCTCCATCGTGACGATCACCTTGGCGGGAGAGGAGACGAGATCCATCGCGCCGCCCATGCCTTTGACGAGCTTGCCAGGGATAAGGTAGTTGGCCATGTCGCCGTTAGCAGCGACCTGCGCCCGAGCCGAGGGTGGTCGCAATCAGAGGCGCAATCTGAGGCGCAATCAGAGTCGCAATCAGAGGCGCAATCAGAGGCGCAATCAGACCTGCGCCCGAGCCGAGGGTGGTGACGTCGCAGGAGCAATCAGTCTCAATCAGAGGCGCAATCAGAGGCGCAATCAGAGGCGCAATCAGACCTGCATCGAGCCGAGGATGGTCACGTCGCAGTGGCAATCAGTCGCAATCAGAGGCGCAATCAGCGGCGCAATCAGACCTGCATCGAGCCGAGGATGGTCACGTCGCAGGAGCAATCAGTCGCAATCAGAGGCGCAATCAGAGGCGCAATCATGGGCTATCAGAGTCCATCAAGCCTGAGCCCGAGCTGAGGTTGGGCCTCATCAGGCGCAATCAGTCGCAATCAGAGGCGCAATCAGAGGCGCAATCAGACCTGCATCGAGCCGAGGATGGTCACGTCGCAGTGGCCGCCGCGGATCATTCCAAAAGAGGCATCCGCGCTGAAGTACGAAGCGCCGGGCAGTGCAGTCACCTGAGTAGGGACGTACTCCGATACACTCAGCCGCAATCAGCCGCAATCAGCCGCAATCAGTCGCACTCAGCCACCATCAGATGCAATCAGCCGCCATCAGAGGCACTCAGCTCACCGTCTGCTTGCCCGCGTTGATCAGATCGGCATCCTCTTGCCCCCTTGTGGGGAAAGGGCCGACGCCGAGCATCCCGTTCTCGCTCTGCAACGTGATCGAGACGCCTTCGGGAATGAAGTTGCTCACCTGATGAGGGAAGCCATCATAGGTCATCAGAGGTCATCGGAGGTCATCGGAGGTCATCAGAGGTCATCAGAGGTCATCAGAGGTCATCAGAGGTCATCAGAGGTCATCAGAGGTCATCAGGCGCTCACGAGGGTCGGCAGCCCGATGCCCAGGTTGACGTAATCTCCGTCAGCGAGCTCGAGCGCCGCGCGCCGAGCAATCCGCTCTCGGTCCGGCGTCATGGCGTCCCCTTCGGTCCGTTCACCGGCGAGGGTGAGGCGCTCGATACAACGCTCGGACGGTCCCTGCACAATCCGCTCGACGAAGAGGCGCCATCAGCGGGCGCAATCAGATGGCGTAATCAGCCGGCGCAATCAGCCGGCGCCATCAGCGGCGCCATCAGCGGGCGCCATCAGAGGGCGCAATCAGTGAGGTGCAATCAGAGGGCGCCATCACCTGCACGATCCGGTCGACGAAGATCCCCGGCGTGTGGATGTCGTTTGGGTCGAGCGTCCCCGCGGGCACGAGCTCCTCCACCTGCCTCGAGGAGGCAATTAGTGGCAATCAGAGGCAATTAGTGGCAATCAGAGGCAATTAGAGGCAATCAGGAGCGGGCACGAGCTCCTCCACCTCCGCGATGGTGATCTTGCCCGCCGTCGCCACCGCCGGGTTGTGATTACGCGAGGTCATGCGATAGATAAGGTTGCCCTCGGTGTCGCCCTTCCACGCGCGCACGAGGGCAAAGTCGCCAGGCAGCGCCCGCTCCATGATGTACTCCTTACCCTCGAAGAGCTGCGACGCGCGTGGCGTCGAGCCCTTGATGACCTTGCCCGAGCCATCGGATGCGTATCGAACTGGCATGTTGCCGTGATGAACGAGGGTTCCGACACCGGTGGCGGTGAAGAAGGCCGGGATGCCCGCGCCGGCCGCGCGCATCCGCTCGGCCAGCGTGCCCATCGGCACCAGCTCGACATCGATCTCGCCGCTCAGGAATTGCTTCTCGAAGAGAGCGTTCTCGCCCACGTACGAGCCGATCATCTTGGAGATCTGCTTGCCCTGGAAGAGCAGGCCGAGGCCACGCTCGCTCGTGCCCACATTGGAGCTCACCACCGTCAGGTCGCCCACACCCTTCTTTTGCAGCGCAGCGATCAGGTTCTCAGGCACGCCCGTAAGGCCGAAGCCGCCGACGAGCAGCGTCGCGCCCGACGGCACGTCGGCGACGGCATCGGCGGCCGACGCGAAGACCTTGCCGCCGACCGGCACCGTCGACGAGCGATGCCGTCGCGCTGCGGCCAACGTCGTCATCAAGGCGCGACGCACCATGGCGAACGCGCCGTGATGGGCTACTCGAATCTCCTCGGGGCACCTGATCTTTAGAAAGCAGCAGGACGGGGCAAGTTCAAGTCATGCATAGAGTCGGAACCACGTCGCGTGCGATGTACATGTAGTACCAAGTACCTTTGTACTAAGGGACCCAACCTGAAGGTGTGGCCCCAGTCTGCCCCTTCAGCGATGGCGCCCACTGGCATGCCCACGGGCTTCAGGGCGCTTGCTTCGTCTGTCCTTGCCATCCTCGCTGCCATGGCTTCCTTGGCGCTTGCCATCCTCGCTGCCATGGCTTGTTTGGCGCTTGCCATCCTCGCTGCCATGGCTTGCTTGGCGCTTGGGGCGTCGTCGGTGGTGTCCGCTGCCGCCGCCGCTGCGAAGCCTTTGAGGGGTGGGGCCTTCGCTGCGAGCGTCTCCGCCAGCCTCACCGCCCTCGCCATCGCCACCGGCCTCGCCGCCCTCGCCCTCGTCGCCGTCATCGCCACCGTCGCCACCGTCGGCGCTACTGTTGGCACGCCTGCTGCCTGAGCTGCTGCCGCGCAGGTCGCCTGAGGTGCGCCGGTGGCGGTGCCGGTGCCCTTTTCCCGTGTCCCCTCGGCGCGTTGCAGTCGCCTTCTTGAACGAGCCGCCCATCGCGCCCGAAACGGCGCCCGATATGGCGCCCGACACGGCGCTCGCCGCGCCGCCGACCCACTTTTTGAACGAGCCGCTCGCGGAGGCGCCCGCTGCGGCACCACCGCTCACGACGGCGCTCACGCGCTTCAGAAAAGAGGGCGAAGAGTCCGGTGACGTGCCAGCGCCATCCGCGCTGCCGTGGGCGCCATCCGCGCTGCCGTGGGCGCCTCCCGCGCTGCCGTGGGCGCCTCCCGCCGCGCCTCCTATGAGCCGTTTGAATGAGTTCATCCAGGCTGAGTCTCCATGGGCTGCGCCGTGGTCAGCGCCGTGGTCAGCGCCGTGGTGAGCATCGGGGTTGTCAGGGGAGGTCCAGTGGACGGCGGGGGGGCGCCCGGCGTACTCGGCGCCAAGGACATGTTTCCACCACTCTGTTGTGCCCTGACGCTCGCAAAGTGGGAGG
>Ga0210243_102336_pt1 | contig 10524 bp, 6 predicted proteins | sample ChrtobMeP5a_32mM_FD_155461 | JGI IMG/M metagenome (GOLD analysis project Ga0210243, IMG submission 155461) | Chrysochromulina tobin associated microbial communities from unialgal haptophyte culture, Seattle, Washington, United States - P5a_32mM | ecosystem: Host-associated > Algae > Haptophytes >...
CAGGCATTTGTACAATCGCACCCATGTCGGGTGCGATTGTACGCTAAGATCGCGGAGCCGCGGCCCCGCTCAAACCCATGGCGCGCGCTCAGCAAGCAACGGCGCCTGGCGGCGCCCGCGCATCGCGCGCACGGAATCAGAGCAAGCGCGCCGGTGAGCCGTCGGCTCCTACGCGCAGCTTGCTTCCCCACCCACCCACACCTGCACAGGCCGCGTATGCGCGGTCTCCCTCGTCCCCGTTGGCGATATGTGCACTCGGGCGGGCCAGCGGGCCTCTGCGCATATGCACAGGCGCTCTACGAACCCCCCCCCTTATCACATGTGCGCATGCGAGTATGCGCACCACGAGTCCTTGAAGTGGTTCTTCTGCTGGCACCGGGGCGCATCATCGTAGCCGCCCCGTTTTGGCTTCCGCTTCGCGGGCGTGCCGTTCACGTCGTACTCGACCTCGGCATCGCGCTCGCGCTTCTGCCGCTCGGCGGCCGCCTTGCGCCCGCCCGCGGGCGAGCCGGGCTTCCCGCCGCCCTTGCCCGGGCGCCGCCGCGGGTTTATCTTCGCCAGGCCTGCTGTGACACCCGAGACGATCATCTCGGCCACGGCCTCGCTCGTCAGCGCGCCGGCCTCTTTTGGCGCCGCCGGAGGCGTGGCTGTCTCCGGGCTCAAATTGGCGGTGCTAGTGGCCGCCGGGGGTTGCGCGATCCGCACCAGCTCCACACGCTCCTTCAGACGCTCCAGCCCCTTGCGAATCGCCATCGTGAAGTTCTTGCGCTCGCCAACCCGGGCGTTCGCCACCTCCGCAATGTTCTGCAGCGTGGCGTCCATAATCGTCCGCAGCGTTGCCAAGGGCACCTTCCCCAAGGTCGCCGTGAACTTGAGGAACTCGTAGCACACCGACAGCGAGCAGAACTCCTCGGTCTCGTGGCCCACCACGACATAGGGCGCCTTGTTGCACTTCACTCCGTGCAGCATCACGGCGATCGTCGTGAAGAAGATCTGTACCTTGGCCAGGTAATCCTCGGAGCTCGCCGCGGACGCCGCCTTTGGATCACGGCTCACGTCCTCCACCTTGCCGGTCTTCGGGTTCAGCTCCATGGACGGGTCGTCGGTCGCGCTGAAGGCGCCCGTCTTGGTGGCGAAGGGCGCCATCCGGTCCACCGCCACCAGCATGTCCACCGGGAACACGCCGTGCTTCAGGGACTCACGGAAGTGGCCGATTAGCGTACGATTGGCGAGCTCATACAGCTCCACCCGCGTCTCGCCGTGCGGGCGCGTATTGAAGACCTCCTGCAGGCGCAGCACGAACTTCACGCTCACGCGCTCCTCCTTCTTCTCCTCCTTGGCTGCCTTTGGCATGTGGCTCCCGATGGCAGCACCGAGGCTCGACCCGAGCGACGCCAGCGCCGCCGTCAGGCCCGACGCAGGCCCCACCCCGCCAGCCGCACCCGAGGGCTTGTATGAAGGAGGCAGGGCGCTCATCTCCAGCAGCTCGCGAAGGGCGGCGAGCAGGCGTGGTATGTCATATTGACGGTTGTGGTGATCCAGCGAGGCGTCGACGGCGCTCAGTTCGATGAACAGGAAGCCGGCCAGCCGTCTGAACTCGGCGAGCTGCCCAGGGCTGTCGCCGAGTGCCGGCCGCAAGGGCTCATACTTGCCGGGGCTCGTCTCCGCCTCCAGGTTCTTCACATACGACCGCTGCAGCGGGCGCTGGTTCCGGGCAGTGGAGATGGCGCCCACGAGAAGCGGGCCGACCACCGCATCAGCCTCCAGGGCGATAGCGGCTAAATCATCGGCCACCTTCGGTGCCGGCGTCACGGCCGGCGCAGACCCGCCGCCGCCGGTCACGCCGCCGCCGCCACCGCCAGAGGCGCTCCCGCCGCCACCGCCGCCATGGGCGTGATCTGGCTCTGAGTGGCCCTCGCTTTCCCTGCCCGACTCCTCATCGTCGTCCTCACCCGCCCCCTCAGGCGGGACACAGGGATCCACAGCATCGAGGCTGCCGCCCTGACCTTCGACGGCTGCGGCGAGTGCCGCCAACGCGGCGGCGCCCTGCTCCTCTGCGGTCCGAACCACCATGGGCTTTGCGCGCGCCGCCGATGCGAATCGCCGCCATTTGCAAAGCCGGCGCTCTGCAAGTTCCTCGAACTTGCGGTTTCGTCAATCGGCGTGGCTGCGCCGACGGCACTCCATAGGGCACCCTTCGCCCTTCCCTGCGCCATTGCACGTATTCGACCCCGGTCGACACGGCGCTTCACAAGTTTTGACACTTGCGCGCACCATGCGCATGGCCGTGCTTCTTGGTGCATGGCTGCGCGTCTACGGGCCCGCGCTGGACTTCCTTGGCGACTTGCCGCCGCCGTGCCACCACTATGCTGAGGTGGTTCGTACGATCGAACGCATGCGCCTCAGCACCGAGCCGCGCGAGCGCTATCCGTGGAAGCAGGCCGCTGCCGATGCGCCGGGTGGCGGCCGCATCATCCTCCCGCCCGAGCAACGCCGAGTGCGCACCGTCTCGGGATATGCGGCGCACTACTCTGAAGCGGTCAGCAAGCTCTTGGCCGAGAATTTCTTCCCGGTCGATGCCAGGCTACGTGGCACGCACGTGCAAGGCAACCTCCGCAGCGCAGTGCAATGGTCACTGCGACGAGGCGGTGCGCTTGAATTGCGGCGCAACGAGCGCATGCAACGCCTCTTCACTGCGATCAGCGGCCTCCGGGCCTGCAGCCGAGTCATTGTAGACCAGCACATGCCTCCCCACGCTCTGCGCATCGCCGGCGATGCGAACGTTGCGGGATGGGCGGCACTCGTTGATGCGCTCGCCTGGCCTCACCGCGAACTTGCTCGGCTTGCGGTGCATGGCGCCCCAATCTGGGACCCCATTGACAGCAGCGTCTACAGGCCAATCCACCCAAAGCTCACCCCTGCCGAGGCGGCTCGGTGCCAAGCGAACCTCTCAGCGCACGCTAACGCGGTGCGCCGGCAAGTTGAGGAACGGGTACGGCGCTCCGCCATCGACCGACACGGGCGCCTTACGCTGGGGGCCGACGCGGTGCGCAACTGCACCAAGAAAGAGCTCGACAAGAACCTCCTCATCGGACCCATGTCTTGGCACGACCTACGGCAGGCCTGCCCAGAAGGGGCTGCGACCGGGCCGCCCATACCGATGCCTCGGTTTGCTAAGCTCGAGCTAAAGGAGTCGGGACCGTCGTACAGGTGCATCGACGACGGCCAATGGGTCCGCACCAACAACTGCACGAGGACCACGGAAACCATCGTGACCCCCTCGTTCGTCTTCGCCGCGGTGGTTGCCAGAGTGGCGGCCCAACTCCTCCGCGGCGCCCCTCTCCAGGCCATCCGAGAAGGCCTTTCGCTCCGGTCGGCATTCCTCGACCAGAAGAGCGCCTTCAAAACGATCCCCACGTCGCAGCCATGCCTCACAGCCATCGCGGTTTGGGACCCGGAAGCGAGCTCGGTGCGCTACTACTACCACCCGGGGCACCCCTTTGGACTCACCTCATCGGTGATCAACTTTGGGCAGAGTCCCGAACTCGTCGTCGCGGCCTTGCGTGAACTGTGCGGCGTGCCCGCCGATCACTACGTCGATGACTACATGCTAGTAGACTGGGACAGTGGAGGGCACAGCGCCCAACGCTGCCTCGAGGGCCTCATCGACGCGCTTGGTGATGGTGGCCACCGGCGCGAGCCCCGGCGAGCCCAACGGCTTGACCCGGAAAAGACGAAGCCGATGGCGACTCGCAACATGGGCCTCGGCGTCGACATTGACCTCTCCACGCTGCCCGAGCGCGGCTATGCCACGTTCACGCCGACGGATCGCCGTCGGGCGAAGGTGCTCGCGCAATGGGATGAGGCGAGCACGCATGGCATTAGCGGCGCTAGCGCGGCCCACCTTATGGGCACCAGCGGCTTCCTCTTGGAGACGGCGTGTGCGCGCGTAGGGCGGGCGGCGCTGCTTCCACTGGTGGACAGGCAGAACCACCCGGGCCCGACCACGTTCACGCCAGCCATGCAGCGCTCGCATGCGTTCTTCCGCGCGCTGCTTGATGGCGCCAAACCGCGCCTCCCTCCTCTCCGCATCCCCATCGTCGCGGATACGACCCCCCCGATTCTTGTCTACACCGACGCGGCATTCAGCTGGCGCCGCAAGAGAGAGCGCGACTGCGACGCGCAGCCCCGCGGCGCTAAGGAACACTTTTTGCCGCGAGACCACCCGCTGCCAGAGCCCTGGCAATTCAACGGGGAGCTCGGCATGATCATCCACGATCCGACGGACGGTTGGACAGTCATGGCATCCGGGCGTCCGGACATTGACACGGTCCGGTACTACATGCGCAGGCAGCGGCGCACGTACATAGCGCAGCTGGAAGGGCTTGGAATGCTTGCACCATACTACACGTTCCCCCAGCGGTTCGCGGGACGGCGCGTGGTGCACTTTGCTGATAACACGGTCGCCCTCTCGGCCCTCGTGCACGGCTACTCGGCCTCAGTCGACATGGCCGACATCTCCAATGCCTACCACCTGCTGGCAGCCGGCCTGCGCACGGCTGCCTACTTTGACTACGTGCCCTCGGCCGCTAATATTGCGGACCTACCGTCGCGGGGCGAGTTTGCAATACCCCGCGCACTGGGCGCCGACGTCGTCGAAATGCGCGTGCCCTCGCACGCGATGCTCACCGGCCCGCTGGAGGCGTGGCTTGAGGAAGGTGAGCAACACGGCCAGCACTCTGACTGGCCTACATAATCGCTGTCTCTGACGGCGATTCCCCCGGGCGGGGGGCCCCTGGAGCCCGTCGGCGCTTGCGCTGGCCGGTAACCGGGATCATGTCCAACGCCCGGATTGGGAGACACCGGCTTGAGCTGATCCCTATAACTTTATGGGATCGCCCGGTATCGGAGTGTGTACGCACTCGTTCTCCCACACATAGCAACGGTCCTATAGGCGACGCTCGTCGCCCCATAATTGAGAGTTCCCGTGAGATTCGGAGGGAGTCCCAAAAGAAGTTGGTGCGCAAGTATCGTAAATAATCCAGGGCGTCTGTCTGAACGAGACGAAGGACACATGGATGGACAGAGGGGAAAAGCGGACAGATGGATGCATGCAACTCTAACGTCAAAACTTTGGACAAGTTTGGTTTTTCGCTAAAATGCAAGGTTGTCCTTGTCGTGGCCATCCTCCTCCTGAGCTGCTTTGATCGTCGGCCGAAGGTCGAAGTGGCCCAGTCGTACCCAACGGAAATGTCCAAACCTACGGGGTCCGCCGCAAAAGTCGTGTCATCGCCGCCTTTAAATGCCAACGTCGCCGCCTCGTATCAGCTGGGTATGAAGTCCACGTTGGAGAAGTCCATGGGCCAGACAAATCCTCCTGTTGGTGTCGCCGCCAACTTGCCGCCGCCTCGTGATGTGCCCGGCAAAGGCGTACTCTGCCCGGCCAAGTGCCGCATCGTCTTCGTCAACGCACCCGGAGAGGCCGCCGCACATCACGAGGTGCACTTTGTGATCGAGGCTTATGATCAAACGGGTGCCCGGATGGGCAAGGGTGGCGATGCCTTCTTTGTCACGATCCGCGGGCCTGCACAAGTGCGCTGCCGCGTCAACGACAAGGGCGATGGCACATACGCGTGCGTGTGGATGCCTCCCATATCTGGCGACTACGGTGTGGTCGTCTCCTCATTTGGGCTTGAGATCCTGCCGGGGACGCCCTTCACCGTGGTAGTCAAGTCGCAGCAGCCATACGCTCCAAAGTGCCTCGTGAGCGGCAGCAGCCTCAAATCGGCCATCGCCCGTGACCCCCAGTCCTTCGATGTCCAATTCAAGGATCGATTGGGCTTCACTACCTATGCGGTCGAGCTTGATGTCTACCTCGAGCGAATGCCGATCGGGAGTCCGCGTCCTGGGTCTCAGAGGGACGGCTCGCCGCCGGCGACTCGCGCGCCTCCGGGCTATAATCCGGGCTACGACTCCCCCGATGAGGATTGCACGACGCCCTTCGTGAGGCGACGCAATGTGCGCTACAGCGTCAAGGATGTGCCGCTTGTGATCCGAGCATCGGCAGAGCTGGACTCGGCGCAGATTGGGACCTTGCACCCTGACCAGATGTTCACAGTGATCGAGGAGATTGGGGGGCACGGGCGCGTGCGCGCGATGATTGCGCTCGAATCTATTGCATGGCATGCGGAGGGCATTGGCGTGTCGTCGTCGTTGGAGCCAACCTTATCTCCGCGCCTGAGGCTCCTGCCGCCTGCACCAGTGGTGCCATTGCCCTCGGCGCCGCCACCACCGCCACCACCGGCGCAGCCACCACCGCCACCACGGGCTGAATCGCCGACGATGCCACCACAGCCAGCCGCCACCTCACTCAAACAGGACAAGAGTGCCAAGACGAGCCCGACCAAGTCTGTCACTGTCCAACCCGCTCCTCGTTCCCTCTCGCCGCCAGCCACATTGGCGGCAGCGCCTGTGATTAGCGACGCTATCAGCCCGACCCGTTCAACTCGCGTGAGCACCGAGCTCGAGGACGCGGACGATGGGCTGGCGGCGACGCTTGGGCTCATTGGCTGGGTCACGACCGTCAAGGATGGCAAACGGTTCGTCACATCCAAGGTGCGTCCCAGTTGACCGAATCGCGCCTTTGCCTTCTTGCCTTGACCTGCGAGTGCTCACCACGCGAGGCCTCATGCCCTCCTTTACAGGTGCGCCAGTCAACGGAATCGCGCCAGGCACACGCAGAGCAATGGGCTCGCCGATCAGCCACCGACCGTGCGCTGAGCAAGAGCAAAGCTGAGAAGGTCGCGCGAGCGGAGTCGGAAGGGAGGAGCACAAGTAAGGGTCACGAGGTGTACAGCCGAGCCCATATGATCCAGAGCAAGATCTCGCTCGAGCTTGAGGTGTGGGGACCCAAACGAATCGGCCTCTGCTGGCCTCCAAATGCCTCTGATGGCCTCTGATGGCCTCTGATGGCCTCTGATGGCCTCTGATGGCCTCCGAATGCATCTGACGTGGCCTGGTGATGGCCTCATTCTTTATCCCTCTGTAGGTGGACCCAAGCGGGATAGGTTTTGCCTTTGGCGGAATCTACCCGGGCACCCTGCACGCAAAGGGAAAGTATGTTGAGACCCATAAAGTCTCGTACTCAATCGGGAAGGTGGGCACGTATCTGCTGCACGTGCGGCTTCGCCAGCAAGCGGTCCCGCTGCCAGGCTCGCCCTTTACCCTCAAGGTTTCACCGAATGCAGCGCATGCAGTGTCGACGACGCTGCCGAACGTCAAGATCCACGGCCTCGTAGGAGTTGACCCAAACGCGGGCTGCGGAGTGACCATCCAAAGTGTCGACGTGATGGGCAACCAGTGTGTGGCGGGCGGTGCGCCACTCAGCGGCGATGCGGATGTACCAAGAGGTACCATTGGTCCGGTCATCTCCGTCACGGTCAAGGATAACGGCGATGGCACGTACTACTTCCACTGGAAGAGCAAAGTGTGCGGCGAGTTCCCGGTGTCCATCAAGATCGGTCCCGATCACATCAGCGGGTCCCCCACCACCGTCTCGTTCATGTCAATCGCGCCACTGCATACGAAGACGGTGCTCTCGGGTGACGGGCTGGTCAAGGGCGTCGCCGGCCAGCCGTCGAAATTCCGCATCAAGTTCTTCGACGAGTTCGACAACCGTGCGACGCCAGGGCCAGAGCACGTGATCGGCATCGCCCTGCTCCAAGGCAAGGAGCTCAAGCCTAAGGATGTGCAAGGCGCAGGCCAAGAGTACGAAATGACCCCGGTCGACGACCAAAAGGGCGAGTACGAGATCACCTACACGCCCGACACCGATGGCACCTACTCCCTCCACGTGTGGACGGACATCACGAAGAACACCCTGCTCTTCGTGGGCAAGGAGCGCTACCCGTTACCGCGCTCGCCCTTCCAGTGCATTGTCGTCGCGGGCAAGGCGAGCGCTGCTATGTCCTTCGTGGACGGGTGGATGAAGGAATCTCGCGCGGTCGATAAGCAAGGGAAGATCATTGAACGTCCAGACTTGATCGTCGCCGGCGATGCTGTCATCTGCCGCCCAGTCATCTGTGATGCTCTGGGCAACAAGACTGTGCCCGAGCCGAACGCACTCCAGATCTTCCTCTCGCTGCCCGACGGGACCATGCAGCGACCCGATGCGTTCGTGGCTGACAAGGAAAAGCACGAAAAGGGCGCGACGGGCAAGCCGAGCGGAGGGGAAGCGCGCAAGGCCGGCGGCCGAGGCGGCCAAGAAGGCGGAAATGGAGGCGAAGGAAGGGCTGGAGGAAGGGGTGGAGGCGAAGGAAGCCTTAAGGTCCTCGAGGTCTCCAAAGGAGGATTCACCACATACGACATCCGGCATGACGTTTCACGCTCGGGCAAACACAAGGTGCACATACAGCTCGATGGGCGTGAAATCAAAGGCTCTCCCATCCTGTTCGAAGTCCAACCGGCCTTCCCCGATGTCAAAGCGGCCAAGCTGTTCGCGCCCATCGAGAGTCCCCTTTACCCGAACAAGGTGTACACCATCCTGCTTAAGACGTACGATCGCTTTGGCAACGCGATCCCGAACGGCGGCCTGGCGGTGGCCGCGCGCCTTCAAATCATCAAGGCGTCGGCACACGATTTGACCACCCTCGTCCCCAATAACCACAGCGTCGAGGTGGTTGACAATGAAGATGGCACGTATGCCGTCAGCGTGTCGCTCATCAACCTGGCCGCCACGGTCAAGGCGATCGTCAACATGGATAAGAACTTGCCAGCCAACGGTGGCGAGCTTCCCGCGATCCAGCTCTCATTTGAACTGCCCCCGCCCACATCGTCATCGCCGCCAAAGTGAGAAGTCGGAGGCGGGGGCTCGGAGCCATCTTGCGCATGTGGCCCGGCCCTCCGGGCGGGTCGTGCTGGGCCCATGCTGACGTCGCTGTCTAGTCGCTGTCTGGCAGTCCCTCTGAGCCTCTAAGCACAGTGCTGCGAAGGAGAGTAAACACGTACATGTGTGAGACATGGTCGTGTGAGACAAATGTGCACGATGGAGGTGTGGCGTGTGTGGTGTGTTACGCGTGCTGTTGTACAGAGAGGGCATGAATCGAATCGAGAACATGTGTAGCCCCAGGCCTTCACTCGCCTTAAGTTTTAACCCGTTCGACATGCTCGAGTGCCTCACTCGAACACTCGCATGAAAATGGCAACTGGCTTGCGACAAAGTGGGCAGCTGCTGCCCACGATGTCTTCCTTGCCGCATTCGTCGCATAGACACTTGTGGCCGCAAGGTACGCAAGCGACAGTACGCTCTCGCGTCATGCACACTACGCACTCAAGAGCAGTGGCCACGGAGGTAGCCGCATCGTCGTGGTTGTTGGACAGTGCGACGCGGATCATGCTGAGGTCAACAAACTCAGTCGGAGTCGCCTCAGTGCCATGGGGATAGGTGTCTGTGACGTCATTTGGCTCGGGGAGTTGGCTCGGGGAGCCCACAAGTTGCACTGCCTCGGTCGCTGCTGCGGTCGCGGTCATGGTAGCTTGTCCAGCAGTACTAAGGAGCCCTCGGCCGCCTCGCCCTCCACGCCCTCCACGCCCCCCACGGGCATGGGCTACCATTACTGTCTGTCGGCCAGCGCCGCGAAGAGTTCTAGCTTCCAAGTTGGGCAGCACATCAAGCAGCGTTCTCTGCTCGGTCGGAACGCTGTTGGATTCCGCTTCAACCCTTTCCGCACCGATAATCTCTGCCGCCAGCCTCTCCGCCTCCGCCCTCTCCACATCCAGCATTCTCTCCACCTGCGCCCTCTCTGCTGCCGCCCTCTCTGCCGCCGCCCTCTCCGCCTCCGCCCTCTCCGTTGCCAAGCGTCCAGCATCGGCCTCTGACTCCTCCGACCATGCGTCATGCCAAGACGCCCCCTCGGCCTCCTTGGCCTCAGCCTGGACCCTGGCCGCACGTGCCTTAGTACGCGCCGCATCTGCCATCCTCTCAGCATCGGCCTCGGGCCTCACATGATCACTCGCCGCCGCCACAAGTGCTTCTGCAATGCGCGCCTCAACTGCCTCTCGCTCGGCTGCCAAGAGCTCTGCTTCCGACGGCTCTGACTGCAGTGCCGACAAGCTTTCGCCTGCTGCTGTGGGCCCAGCCCGAGCTTTCTTGCGCGCCTTCTTCTTTGCATTCTTGGACGCCTTTACAGTCTCCGCTTCGGCTCTCGCTTCCTCCTCGGCAAGTATAGGCTTGCCAACATCGCGTCGGCGCGCGCCTGCTCGTCGTCGAACGAGAGGCCGCCTCGGTCATCGCCAGCCACAGCCTCCTTCTCCTTACGCGCGCGCTCCTCGAATGGTTCCTTCTGCTCGGGTGTGAGAGCTCTCCACCGTTTGCCCAGCTCGAGCACCACGGCCGCCGCCAGATCCTTTTTGAACGCCGCCTCCCCCTCGTCCACCTTCTTAGGTTTCCCATCCGGCCTGAGGCCCACGGCCTCCTGGTACGTGGCGAGCACTCTCTCGCGCGCCGCGGCACTCGCCGCAGGACGC
>Ga0210243_102340_pt1 | contig 10510 bp, 6 predicted proteins | sample ChrtobMeP5a_32mM_FD_155461 | JGI IMG/M metagenome (GOLD analysis project Ga0210243, IMG submission 155461) | Chrysochromulina tobin associated microbial communities from unialgal haptophyte culture, Seattle, Washington, United States - P5a_32mM | ecosystem: Host-associated > Algae > Haptophytes >...
GAGGGGGGGGGCTCGTGGTTAGGTGCGGGATTGGTAGCCAGGCTGCCCAGGAACTCGAGGCGGGCCATGTGCAGCCCGTTCTGGCCGTGGAGCAGCTGGCCAGCTGCACGGCAGCGAGGAGCTCCGCATCCGCGGCGGGGCTCCAGTCGCGCGGGCGGCTCTCGCGAGAGGTGGCGGGCGTGCTCGGCGGTGGCAGGGCGGCGTACTGGCGTTTCAGCAGGTGCTTGCTCCAGTAGGTTTTGACGGCAGTCAGGCCGTCGGGCACCCAGCTGGGCTCCGCGAGTGCAGCGGGCGCGATCTCGAGCCTCGTTGGGCAGCCGCTGGCCGGCGGCGTACTCAGGCGTTGCCGCAAGCGCTGCGAGCAGCGCCCCCTCCCTTGCGACAGAAAGGGCTCTTGAGGACCTCGGTGCGGGTGCGTCGGGTTGAAGAAGACACAGTCGCCGGGTTCGAGGACCCCGCTCCCGACCACATCCGGGCGCGTCTCGTTCTTCTCAAGGGAGGTCCACATTTCAATAAGTCTTTGGCGGTTCTGCGGTGGCACAGCATACCAACTGAGGGTCACAACTGCAACGGGCTTGTGGATGGGCTTTCGAATGGTCGGGCACGCACGTCCTACAAAGCCGGCCTGAGTGCCTTGCGCGCCCTATGCTCTCTCTGTTTTTGGCCTCCAGCTGCCGTTGGAATATCATCTGCAGGGCGCCCACCGGCTGGCGTGGTGGCGACGTTGTGGCGACGGGGGCGGCGAGGGCGAGGGCAGTGAGGGCGGCGGCGAGGGCGGCGGCGAGGGCGGCGGGCTTGGAGGTGGCGGCGAGGGCGAGGGCAGTGAGGGCGGCGGCGAGGGCGGGGGCGAGGGGGGCGGGCTTGGAGGTGGCGGCGAGGGTGGTGGTGAGGGTGGGGAAGGCGACGGTGGCGGCGATGGCGGTGGCGGTGATGGTGGGGGTGAGCGCGGCGGTGAGGGCAAACGCCACATTGCGGTGGGCTCTGGCAAACGGCTGCAAGTCGCCGTAGTTGCAGTGCTTACAGATGAACTGATACCGTCTCTCGGAGTCACGTCCCGCGAAGACAAAGTTCTTGTGATTACTCGCGACGAGATCATGAGCGTCGGGCTCGCAACCTTTCGGCGTGAGCGCGATCCATTTAGCAGCAACAGCCGCCGCCTCGACCCCCGCATCATCATCATCATCATCAGCATCATCGACAAGCCGTGCCACAAAAACGATGCCATCTTGTGCAACCCTGTGCGATCATCTACGGGCGCAGCGGCGGCAGCGGCAGCGGCATCGATGGGCATTGACGCTTATGACGCTGCTTGCCGCCGATGAGCCCATGGTTGAAGGTGTCCATTCAACGAAGTCGAAGTCAGTGTCTTCGTCGCCAGGCCCATCGTATTGTGGGATGCTGCGTTGCTGCTTAGCACTCGCCTGAGCGGCAGCAGCAGCGGCCTGACGGACCGCCAGTGCCACTGGTGCTGCTGATGCCGCTGGTGCAGCCGGTGATGCCGCCCCGACCAAGCGCTTAACTAGCGCAGCTCGCTGCGCACTCTCGAACTAGCCATCGAGGCGCCGGGGCTGAGCGGCAGCGTGCGCGCCGCGCAGCTTCTGTGCGACGTGCTGGTGGCGCACTTCGAGCGCTGCCCAGAGCCCGTCCGGCTTGATGGCAGGTGGCGCACTTCGAGCGCTGCCCAGAGCCCGTCCAGCTTGATGGCACGCGCTCGTGCTGCGGCTGCCCGAAGACGGCAGGCGTTGCGCCTTGCAGCGTGTCCCTGTCAGGCAAAACAAGACAAGTTTCACTTGACGAAGTGCAGTCAATCACTTTTCGTACGAACCATTGGCTGTGAATACTCTGTGAAACGATGGGAAACACCCTCCCGAAGTCCGCCGCCGTCAACGTCGACGCTGGGGATTGGACTACGGCTTACAATCGACAGACCAAGACGCTGCAGCTGGAGCGCTCGGCCATGCGATTGAAGATCGGCCATGACACGGACACGGACACGGATCATGCATCGATACGAAAGGAAGGCAACGAGATCACTTCTGTGAACGACTTTTCGGTTGTCAAGACACTTGGCAAAGGTGCGTTCGGCGAGGTCTTCCTCTCGAGCCGCAAGGGTGATCTCTATGCCGTCAAGGTGCTCAAAAAATCTGCACTAAAGCGCATGCGGCAGGGCCGGACAGGCAGCGCTTTGGATACAGTCAAGACGGAGATCGCCACGATGAAGAAGATCAGCCACCCCAATTGCGTCCAAATGTTTGACGTCATTCTCGACCCCGACCAGGACGAGGTATTCCTGGTGCTCGAGTACGTCGACGGTGGCTCGTCGCAAAAGGGCGCCGATGGCAAGCCGCAGCGCCTCCCGCCTCGGACCATCTGGTCGCACCTGCGCCACCTTGTCATGGGGCTCGAGTACCTTCACATGAACCAGATCGTGCACCGCGACATCAAGCCGGACAATTTGTTGGTGACGCGGCCGGGCAAGATGTATCCGGGCGACGCCGGCGTGCTCAAGATTGCTGACTTTGGAACCTCGTGCTTCTGCGAGGGCGATGCAAACGCTCAGAAGACCGCGGGTACGCTGCCCTTGTTCTCTCCAAAGCCCTCGCGCGCTGAGTGCCGCTGAGTGCTGCTGATTGCCGCTGAGCGCCGCTGGATGCAAAGCATGCAGGTACGCCGCCCTTTTTCTCCCCAGAACTCTGTTCGTCGGACACGTCGGGCACGTTCGACAACCGCGTGGTGGACCTGTGGGCAGTAGGAGTGACGCTCTATTTGTGGGCAAGTGCTCGGGTTCCCTTTGAAGCGCCTACGGCCATGCTGTTGCTCAAGCAGATCTCTGAGGCTTCGGAGATCACCCCTGCGCCGCCCGAGGTGCAGGAGATGGGCCTCCGTGAGGTCATCGGGGGCCTGCTGACGCGTGACCCGGCCACGCGGCTCACGCTCGCTCAGCTCCGCCTGAATGCGTGGCTCACTGACCACGACAAGCAGCCCCTTCCCCTTCAGCCAGAGTCGAACGTCCAGGTCAGCCCGGAGGAGATCGAGCAGGCGGTGACCAACCGGTCTACCATCAAGTTTGGTTCGGCCTCAGGGCCGTCGGCGCTCGGCGCGGCGCTTGCGTTGTGCGGCACGGGCGACTCCACGTTTGGGTGGTTACGGATTGGCTCGAATACCATCCGCAAGCGCTCCAACCTGGCCGAGGCGAACTTTTACCGAGCGATCGCAGCGAGTGGGCACCTGGCACCGCACCTGCCGATCATCTACTCGATCTCCGGGGCGGAGAGCAGCAGTGACGAGTTCATGCGGCTCGGCGCGACCGAGGGGGTCGGCAGAGAAGGCGGCACGAGTAGCTCGGGACATGCGAACTACGGCGCCAAGCCCAAGCGCGCGCGATCCAGCTTTGGGCTCAGCTTCGGTAGCAGTCTGAAGCGCATGGTGAGCTTCAGTGGTGGCAGCCCTAAGCGCATGGCGAGCGGTGGCAGTAGCCCTACGCGCATGGTTAGCGTCACCGCCACTACCTCCTCCGACAGCGACGCGGCGACGACTCTGTTTCCGCGCGAGGCCGCCTCGACTCCGGCCGCGAGCGGCTTGCCTAAGGCGGCCTCATTCGATCTCCGCTCCGGCGAGCTCCCGAGCGTCGGGGGCGCCGACGCGGTCGACGCGGCTGTGGCCAGTGTGGACGACGTGGCCGTTATGGGTGATGTGGGCGGTGGGGACCTGGGAGGTGGGGACCCGAGTACGGCTCTGGCACCGGAGCCTGAGGAAGCTGTCCCTACGGCTGTGAACGAAGCTGTCCCTACTCCTGTGAAGGAAGCTGTCCCTACGGCTGTGAACGAAGCTGTCCCTACTCCTGTGAAGGAAGCTGTCCCTACGGCGGCACGCGCCGTCACGAGCAGAACGGCCGCGCCGCCCTCTCGCTCTCTGGCTGGAACCACCGAGGATGTGGTGCACATCCTCATGGGGGATTTGGTCACGGGAATGAGCCAGCCGTGTGCCATGTCGTTCCTAATGGGCGTTCGGACGATCACAGCTATCGACCTCGGGCCAGAGCAGGCGACGCCAAACGCGGCTTTGTGTGGCTCGATGCGCTCGATGGCGCCGGAGCGCGCTGCCCAGATGCTGACCGCAGAAGAGAAGGAGGCCGGTGCGGTACCTCTCCACAGGTACCTTGAGTTCCTCGACACCATCTCAACGAGTCGAACGCTCGGATTCCGCATCGATGCTGCCAAGACGGTTGTCAACGGCTCTCTCGATCTGCTCCCGCTATCCGAGGGCACCACCCTCAATACGCTCGCTGATGAAGCGCAGACTGCGGAGGCCATCGCCATATTTTTGCAGCGGGATGCTGGGCTCGCGGTCGCCACACTCCTCAAGTTGAAGACGCTCGAGGCCGCACTTATGCGCTCCACCTTCTTTGCGCGGCATGTCTTTCTGAGGACCACAATGCTCCTCGTCTTTGACGATGCTCACCGTTCAAAGGGTGTCGACCTCAAGATCATGAACTTCGGCTCGTCGTACGCTCTGCCTCCGAGCATGACTGTGAAGCACACCGAGCCGTGGGACGGCACGGCCGAGTGCCATGAGGACGGCTACCTTACCGGTGTGCGCTCGCTCCTTCGGGTCGTGCAGCGCGTGTGTGACGCGCTTGCACCGCAAGCGAAGGTGACGCCTGCCGCGGCGGCTACGGCGCAGGAGAGCACAGGCAACGCACAGGGCGATGCGGCAGGCGCGGATTGAGTTTATTGAGAGGTTCTGGACGGAGGGTGCGACAGAGAACGTGCGCGCGGGGCTTGAGCGTTGAGGTGTTGTCTACCACGACCTGAGCAGCTTAGAGCATTGCTTGTTGGTCCTGGAAGGATGAGGGATAGGTTGACCTGGGCTTTGCCCATACTACAGCGCGGGCGATGCATGCATCGCGGCGCGTTTTATGAGGCGACGTTGAGAGATTCAACCGTTATTTCTGGACGGTGTTCCTTTCGCCGCGCCACGCACCATTGGAGCACATCGCGCCCTGAAATCCTGCACGATGAAGAGGAAAACATCTCGACCTCAAGTTGATTCTCTTCAGCTCCGCCTGATATCAGCTCGTCGAGAGCTTCTCTCCGATATCGTGCGACAGATCACCTCAGGTCCGTCAGACGGCGTCGCAAAAAGCTTGACCGTCGCCACGCTTCGTCGCCACGTGGATCAAGTGCAAGAAACGAAGCGAGAGCTAGCGACAGCGGACACCGCGCGCGTTAGAGCCTTACTGACGAAAATCTCTCCGACAGTGCATTCGCCGAGTAGCCATGACTCAGATGAGCTCCTCCGGCTCGCGGAACGAATCTGGATTCCTTACTGCTCCGGCTGCGCATTTGCACAATGGATGGCTTTCACAACGGCCCAAAACATACGACTTCGGCGAGCGTATGTGCGCCATCTCATTGAGACACATTCGAAGATACGTCTCAACCTCACGTACCCTGCCCTATTACGCGCTGCGTTGCACCACTGGCGCACCGCTGAGGCATGCTCGCAGCCCAAACTGCACCGCTCGTGCACGCACTTTGCACAGTACAAGATCTACTCGCGCGTCTGCAAGTCGTGGCTCGCAGTGACACTCCGCGCACGCAACCTCGAGAGCATCCACGCGAGCGTGCGTCACTTGGAGCAGCGGCGGGGGCTTGTGAAGGGGCTCCGTGCATGGTCCGAGGCGATCGCGGCACAGAAATCGGCACAGCCGCTCGCCTTCGCGGCGCTCTGTTGGTACGTCCACCGTGAGCTCAGTAGCTGCTGGCAACGGTGGACCCCGATCATGGCGCTGGCGGTGGAGCGAGCGCGCATGAATGGTGTCAGCCGACAACTTTGGACGCAGTCTTGTCTCTCGCTTGCATTCTATGCGTGGCTCGAGCTCGCGGGAGAGCGCATGCGCAGCTGCATGCATGCACCAAAAATTGGTTTCTCAACCTGGTGGCATTCGCATTGCCTGACGCGAGGCTTCAACGCGTGGGTCGAGGCAGCAGCATCGCGATCAGTCGAGCTGGTGTACGCGCGTATGTCCGTCAGCCAACTGACGCAGAGTACACTCACCAGCTGCAGAGTTGCGCTGGTGGTGTGGCATGCGAAAGCGCAGCGGCGCGCGCGCTACCAGCTTCTTGGATTGGTCATCGATCGACGCTCCGGGCAGCTGTACATCAGGCGACCCTTTGCACGATGGTGTGAGTATGCCAACGAGAACTTCCGCGCCGCAGCACTAGCAAAGCTCCGTGTCGAAGAAGCGCTTGATATGGCATGGCGCTGGAGCAGTGCGACGCGTAGCAAACTCATGGAAGTGACGCAAAGAGTCCACAGCGGCCCGCAGCCGCACTTTCGTGAGGACTTTTGTGACGAACGAGGCTTGATGTTGGCCGAACATCAAAAGGTCTTCTTGAACGTTCGACCAAGGAGACTTGTTGAAGCTCTCGTGGACATGCCTGCATGCTCCGAACCTAACTCTGAACCCACGGAGCACGGAACCCTTGCAACATGCGATTGGCTCCCAGTGCTGCAGGCCTGGGATGCGCTTGCGCATGTCGATCCAGCAAGTATAGTGGCCGCCATCCATGCCTTGTCAGACGAGGAAGCACGTGCATTGTCTGCTGCCCTCGGCCTCGACTAGACGCGTGAATGTGGTGATGTGATCGGACATCGTGTATAGAGGTCAGTGCCACACAGTCGCTTCGGTTCTGGACACTGTGGAGGTTCTTTTGCTCGGGTTCACAAGGTTCGCATGCGGAAGTATCCCGTGTGTGCAACGTGTGTGCCCCGGCTCCCCGGTGTCTCGTACAGTACCCGAAACACTATCACATCCCAACAGTACTAGCCCACGCCAACTTATGAACCGTTAAGCCCACGCCGCAGCTACTGTGGGACGTGAAGTTGAGCTCAAGCTCTACACCGCAGGACAACACTCAGGACCTGAGCTGGCGATCGAGGGGGTGTGCCTCGAGCTCCTCTCGCCCATGGAGGAGCACAACCTCCATGGCCATTGTCCATGACAACCTCATCACGGCGCAGAAGCGCATCGCGTGGATATGCTCCATGCAGCACGCGTGATTCGGGGGCGTCGGGTTCATGGGTCGATCTTGGTCTTATATCTTGGTCCGTGTCTCGTGTGTTAGAACTCACACAGACACACTTTCACATGCACACAGACTCCCATGGCGTTATGGCGTTTACTCGTGTGCGTCCTGCTCCCTCCGGGGGTTTCGAGCCGTACCGGTAAGACACCGGGGGGAGCCGGGACACACACGGCGACACGGGACACACGGGACAGGGACAGCGGGGACACACACGGGACACGCGGGCGCACAAAGGCACACGGACCACGCAGACGAACCTCACAACCATCCAAACCCACCAACAACACACATCCCGCACGTCAGCGCGACGACCGAAGCCGCGGCCGACTCAACAGCCACAGGCCCGGAGCCGACCGCTCCCCGCGGCCGGCTCAGTACATGTACAGACGTACAGTATACATCTGGGATGCTTGTGAGGTTCGTCTGTGTGATACGTGTGCCCGTGTGCGCCCGTGTGTCCCGTGTGTTTCCCGGGTGAAAAGAAACCGGGGGGCCGTGACACATTTTACCGGTACATCCAACAAACGATGCGTGGATGAAACTGCTCCAAAAAGTGAAACGCACTTTGTGGTCTCCTCGAGAGTGCTGGGGGCGGAGATGGAGTTGGCAATGTCGCGAGATGAGTCAGGTAATCCGACGATACCTGCTCTATGAGCTCGCTAGAGGTCCAGCAAGATCTCATTGCATGAAACCCCTTTCCTTATTAGGAAGAGATTCGGTGGGATTCCTTTTGTGTGTGTGAATTGGACAGAAGTGGTACTGTTATTAGTACTGTATCGGAATGCGTGCATAGGATTCCGGTAGGTCGCGTGTCGGAGAGTGGCTGTTGCATTCTTGCTTGTCCTCTTGTCCCGAGTCCTCTCAGCAAGGGGGTTCAGGGAACGGTTACGGCGCTCTTGCGACAAGTGGAGCCTCTACCGAGGACGCTTCCTCGACGTCGCTGATGAGCTCCTCAACCGATTCAAAGACTAGACTGCTTGTCGAACCCTTCAACGGGCAAAGAGGACCGGTCTTCACCAAGTGGGCAAAGGGCTACCTTGATGCAGCAGCAGGAGGCCATTGTGGCGATGAAGACGCCAGTTATGCCGAATGTTACCTGGGGACAGACCCCCAGGCTGGCCTATCAGCTGCCCAAGACCGGAGACGCAAGCAGAGACGACGCGAATCCTACTCGACCTTGCTACAGCACATCTCCGACGAATCACTTAAGGCTGTGATTAGAGCAGAGGCAGGCCCAGGCGCAGCAAACCAAGCCGACCGCTTGAACGGCCGAACAGCGTGGCTCACCCTCGAGCGCGAGTGCCAAGAGCCAATGTCAGCGCTTCACATCAACACGAAGATCATTGAGTTCAACGGCTTGACGATGCTAAAGGACGTTGGGATCAATGAACAATCAATCATTGAGTTCAGCCGCATCTGTGTCGAGAAGAATGCTGATCTGCCTGCCCCAAACCGCTTCAGCGATGATGCCCTGACGGAAAAGCTACTGATAGCAGTCAGCATGCCACCTGCTCTCGCACAGACAGTCGACGCATTACTACAGTGCCCCGCTCCCAACCGAGACGCAAGGTTCTACTCGCAGCCAGTAGCTGCAGCGGGTGGTGGACCAGCTGTGCCAGGCGGATGGAATCGCCGGTCTGTGATCGCGTACCTCGATGAGCTCTGGCGGGCGGCATTCAAACGCGGTGAGCTCAAATTCGCCTCGCCGACAAACCGACCCTCGCGCACAGGCCCATCAAACCGCGCCGACGGCATGGCAGCCGAGGTCATCGAGACCGATGGAGCCAACGTAGTCGATGAAATGGACCACGGATTCGACGATGCATGCGCCGTGGCCACAAGCCAGATCGTTTGGGATGCATACCAAGGAGCGACGGTGGATGAACTTGCAGCCCTCGTCGACGCCATGGAGCCTCACGTGGCCATGGCCGTGATGAGTGCGCTCGATAAGGAGCTGTGCTGTTTCAACTGCTTTGGTCTTGGGCACAAGTGGACTGAGTGCCCATCGCCCAAGGCCGACCGCAGCCAAGTCACTGACCGCATCATCGCAATGATTGCATCCATCAAAGCAAAACGAGCTACTGGCCGCCGAGGCCCGTTTACCGGTAAGGGTTCCGGTCGAGGAGGCCGGGGTCGGGGCCGTGGCTACGGCCGCGGCCGTGGTGGACGCGATACACCTCGCCCTGCATCGAGCGGTGTACCCGGGATGGCAGCCATCGCCGAGACGGTACCGCCACAGCTGCCCCATGACACTCACGCTGCTGGTGGCAACGAAGCCGGTGCCGCTGCAATCACCGAGGATGAGATCGATCCCTTCGACATCTTCGGTGAGCCCATCGACAGGCCAGCGAACGAGGAACAGGCTCGTGCTACCAATACGACCACCAATTACGGACCCAAGTTTTGGATGCCGACTGACCGACGCACAGTAGCACAGGTCACAGGCGTTGCGATCGCTGGCATCATGCTGGCCATGGTCATGGCCAGACGTTGCCTGCCATCACCACTCCGCCTCGCCACCATCCTCGTGGTCGCCGGTGCTCAAACAGGGCATGCCCTGGCCCCGCCTGTCGTACGGCCACCAACCAGCTACCCGTATCACTCGCGGATGCCATCGATAGCCGTCGCCGCCGCCATGGGCGCCGTAGCGGGTTCTATGTTGACCCAACGCCTGCACGCCGAACCGACATTCTCGTTCGGGAGCAGCAGCCTACGTGATCTCCCATCGGAGTTTGCCTTCTTGGGCAACGACATCAACTGTGGCACCCTGCACGGAAACCTGCTCATTGACAGTGGCGCAACGTGCCACATGGTTGACAGCGTGGAAAAATTAAACCCCAGCACCGTGATCTCGCTCTCCCATACGTCGTCAAAGCCCCGAAACGTTCGCGTTGCAAATGGAACGGTGATCGCAGCCACCCACATTGGCAACATGGATATCCAAGTCACTGCCAAATACCACCGCAAGAACGACAAGGTCACCGTTCGCGACACAGTCATGCATCTGACGGACGTCCTAGTTGTGCCCGGGCTCAACACGGACCTTTTCTCATGCAACGCCGCGTTCGACAAGGACGGGATCAGGTCGTACTTCAATGACGAAAAGTACCTTGAGCTTGAAGACGGTGGCCGAGTCCACTTCGCTGCTGGCCATGACACCCGGAAAAGCATCGTGTCGTACCATCGCGCCTCCGCAGTGACCACGAACGCGCTCGACTCCCTCATGCACCAGAAACTCGCACATTTCTCGCCGGATCGGCTTGAACTTGCAAGGTCTCGGCTCCAACCCGGCGCTCAATCTATCCCGTCCCACTCGCAGCTCAAACTTCATGACTGCGAACCTTGTGCCCTGGGCGGCGCTCGTAAGCCCAACATCCCACACACTCGCCCTCGACAGCGATCTGGTGTTGGAAACTTCG
>Ga0210243_102342_pt1 | contig 10495 bp, 7 predicted proteins | sample ChrtobMeP5a_32mM_FD_155461 | JGI IMG/M metagenome (GOLD analysis project Ga0210243, IMG submission 155461) | Chrysochromulina tobin associated microbial communities from unialgal haptophyte culture, Seattle, Washington, United States - P5a_32mM | ecosystem: Host-associated > Algae > Haptophytes >...
CGCTCATATCCGTCTTCGGCTCCGTCCACAACTTATACCGCAACTCTGATTTGAATGCGTCGTGGCGCGAGATGCGCAAGCTGTCCAGATCATGGCGCCAGCGCGATCGTATGCTCACAGAGATGGTCGCGCGGCAGTACACCGGACCTGACGGAGAGATCACCTTTAGGGATCAAGATCTTGACCCGAATGCCACGGTCCTCCTTGTGGTCGATGGCATCAATACGAAGAAGATGAAGTGTGCCGACAAGACCAGCTACAACAAACTCGTTACCGAGCTTGTTCGTCACCTGGCGGGCACGTTGCCCTCGCTGAGTATGAAGACTGGCAACTCCGACAAGGGTACTCTATCCGAAGCCTTCTCTTCGAGCCTCGCGATGGCCATGGATTCGGCTTGCTCTGGAACTCCGCTCCTACTTCTGGACGCGCGAACGCGACCATTTCTGGTTGCGTCGGATCGTGCGAGTCTGATTGAAGCGGCAAAGGAAGCCTGCTCCGCGATCGGGGACTCTTTGTTTCAGGCAGGCCTCTGCGAAACTTTCGATACCTGCACCGTCTCGTTTTTCCACAAGGTCCTGTTCGAAGATGGTATGAAGCTTATCCAGACAACAAACGTCAGAGATGCTGCGGATACCTTGCTTAAGCGTCTTAAGCCAGCGATGGTTCCGCTTCATGAGGCGATCTCCTTTGCCAAGGAAGGGCTTTCCACGCAAGCTAGGAACAATGAGCAGCGCTTCAAGCCACCGTCTGCACATCAGATTCATGAGGTGTGCGCGTCGCATCTTTTCTCTCCCCGCTACTCTCTCATGCGCCCTGCGCCTCATGCGCCCTGCGCTCGCCGCTGCGCATCCGATGGCGCTTCAATATGCTCACGACACTTACCTTGCGGCTGCTTGGATGCCACAGGTGGCCGTATGGATCGCAGACAAGTACTTTCAAGACGCGTGGCAGCTTCTCCCCGATCGTGAGACTCGCGAGCAGACGGGCCAGACCTATCAAGACCTTTACCGGGATCGCAGCACAGCAATGGCGGCCATCACTTCTACCATCTTGAGCTCTCCCAACGTTCACCACGTCAATTTAGATGATGAGGACGGTTCGAAAAAGCTGGTTGACCAGCTCGTCCGTCTCGACCGCCTCCCGCGGGAAACGCCGATCGAGGGCTTGCTTCTGATGCAAGAGGCGTGGTGCGCATACGATGTGGCGATGCACCTCGCCGATCGCTACAAGGGCATCAGCAAGTTGATCTTCTTCTTACAGCTGCTTCTCATCTTTGCAGTCATGGTGGCGACCGCTTTGGCAGCACTATCCTGCCCTTGGGCTGGCGAAGGCGAAGCTCACCGGCAGCTGGGCTCAATGGAGCTGGCAGCGGCGACTTCAACGAGCTTGAACCTCCTGCACAGTATGACGTCCATGCCCCGCGCGAGTTACGTCAACATCGCCTTCATCCTCTCCGCGTTCGCCTCGGTTCTAATTTCAGTGGATTCCGTCATCAATGCAAAGCTGCGCTGGCGGCAGTTGCGCAACGGTGCCGGGACTCTGGAATCTTACTTATGGTGCTACCGCACTCGAGTAGGCTCCTTTGAGCTCGACCAGAATTCAGACTCACGCTCCTCCGAACTCGCCCTTTGCAATGCACTCATCCGCTGGCGTCAGGAGATCGTCTCTGGCGGTGACCTCCAGGTGAGTGGATTCGGCCAGGCATACCCAGAATACATTTACAAGCACGCGCAGAACACGGGCATTCTCCCTGATGGCGAAGACGACCACCACTCACCCGTGCAGCCGCAAAAGTACGTCGACTTGCGCATCATACCGTCGATTGCGTTTTACCAGGATCGGATCCCCAAGTATGCGATGGTGCGCTACGTGCTTCGCATGATGCTCCTCACGTCCACCGGGCTCTCCACCATGTGCGCACACTATCAGCTGATTATGCCGGTGGTCATTATCACCGGGTTCGCGGGTGCTGTGACGTCTTGGCAAGAGTTTGCTGATGTGTCGCGCAAGACTGAGCGCTACACGCGCGCCATGTTCCAGCTGCAGAATATGCTGTCATGGTGGAAGTCGCTCTCCGAGGTGGAGAGAGCGAGCAAGGAAATCATCTCGCAGCTCATCCACACATCGGAGGGCATCATTTCAGAAGAGCGAGTCGCGTGGGTCTCGACTGCGAGCAAGCAGGTTGAAGAGAACGGATCCCCATCGTCCCCGTCGAAAAAGAGCACCAAGGCGAGGCGCGGGGATGAAGATCTGAATGCTTAGCGAGTCCCTGGACAAGAGGATGCGGGACGAGTAATTTACGGGAGACGAGTGAGATCACATCTCGCTTAATCTCGCTGGTGGAGGCTGGTGCATGCTAATACGCCTACGGAACACGTACGGAACACGGTGGGTGACGCATGATCGGTGCATGATTGAGATGGAAGAGAGCACACAGAGGGCTTGCATGCATGCAATTGCGCGCAGGCGGCGTGGCTGCCGGTACTGCTGCGTAACTGCTGCGTGCCTCCCATGACCGTTGACGACGCTGGACCTGCACCTGGAGCGTTTGACGACGGGTTTGCCGGGTTACAACTGTATGAGTTTGTAGGTTGAAGTGTGTACAGAGTAGTTTCGAACTCAGAGCTCGGCCCCACAGGGCCAGCTCTTCTAGGGGCTGTTCGTCTTATTTTACGTTTTTTACCGTGTAATACCAGGGACATTTACGTTGAGGCGTGAATGAAGGTCGCTCGAATTTTGATTACCGACGACGGTGAGAGTGAAAATTAAAACGAAAATTTCAATATGTATGGCACGCTCTCAGGCGCGCCTCAGCGAAAGGAGTTGACCAATGAATCGACGTTCTTCAGCGTGATCTCCGCCCCCGGTTTTCTACTTGCAACGATTCTGCCATGGCTTGCACACGTAGCTGAGCTTCCGCCGTCAGGTTCTTATAGAGCGCTTGTACGCTCGGCCATGGGATCTTCTCCTTCCGATGCACATCGGGATCGTGCAGCACATAGACGTGATCCCACTCCATGACGCGCACAAATTTGGTCTTCTTGAAGGTATTGTACGCCACAGGCAGCTCGTGCACGTAGCTGAAGAAGTGGCGCCACACCGACTGGTCGCCTGGATCTGAGGGCGTGTAGATGCTGTTCAGCGCCTCGGAGTCGCGCTTCGAGGTCGTGCCGTTACCGTTCATGAGCGCTTGCATGCGCCCGTGCAACGCCTCGTCAGGCTCCAGTACCATGATCCCGGAGTTCATCTCCCAGATCGGGAGATTGCTGCGCTTCTGGGCCCAGCACTTGAAGCGGTAGACGAACGACGGCGACGGGAGGCTCACGAGATGATCAATATTGCGCAAGACCACCGCATCAGTGTCGAGGACTACGATCCGGCGAAACTGCGTGAGCGAGAGCACCGACAGCTTGGCAAACGAACCCCAGTGGAAGGCACTCGCCCAGCGCGGCACGCGGATGCGATGACGAGTCGCGTCCGCTATGGTCAGTCGCAGCTGCGAAAACTGCTGCACGAGCGCCTGTTCGAAGCCTTCGTGGCGCTCGCCAGAGAGCAGCAAGTGAACAGGCAGCACTGAAGCTGCAGCCTGCAGCGACAGTAGCAACCTCACAATCAATCGCATCGCATTCAAATACGACCGGAACGGGTCGGCTTTATACCAGTATCGGACCAGCGATCGATTGAAACCATAGACGATCACGTAGCTCTCGGCTCCACGGGTGGTATCGCTGGGCTTAATGCGGATCCCGCTGGCCTTGCAATACGTGGTGGGGAGGCAAGTTGGCAATGATTGCCGCGATTCATGGCTGGGCCGAGCCGTGCGGTTGTACGCGCACTCGCACGACTGCGATGTCTGGTTTGGCGGCTGTGGACAGAAAGCTGGAAGGAGGAGCGTCAGCAGGACTTCTGCCATCACTCGGGAAAGAGTGTGGGATGTTGACGTCTGTGTTAGTCAAGTCAAGTCAAGTTTATGTATAGACTTGACTTGACTTCTGTGTTAGCGGCAAGACCCTCTCCATCAAGACTAGAGCTAGACTTGCATGCATGCATCGAGAGAATCCGTAGGTCCTGTTTGATTTGGGGCGTGTCAGCAACCTCGCACATGGATGGACAGTCTTTGCGGAGCGAACGTGACCCGGCCGCTCCTTCTCTACGGCTCAGATGCAGGACTAGGCAATCGCTTTGGCGCGCTCCTTGCCGGCGCTGCCATCGGTGGCGTCCTCGGAAGGCCAGTATCGATGAAGTGGACACCAAAGAACATGTACGATCGCTCGCAGAATCGCTCCTCAGGCTCGGCTACCTCGCTCCTCGAGTTGATGAATCTTCCATCTGCAGTGCAAGTGCTCGACTCGCTCCCCCACACGCAGTCGCGCTCAGCCCGCGATGCAAGACGTAATAAAGATACCCAGGCGGAGATCATCTGGGATGCGAAAGAGCGCTTTGGCCCAAAATTCGTGTTCCCCGAGCCGTCGTTTGAGATCTACGCTCGAGTGCTCCCTCTCTTGCGCCGCTGCAGCTCGAAGCAGGGCTACCTTGCCGCCTACCGCAAGGCACAGGCGCAGCTCCGGGTGCGGTACGAGCCCGTGATCCTCTGTGAAGCGGACGGTGCTGTGGACGGTGCTGGATCCAGCTCGACGCCCCACCATACTGGAGACATGAATGGATATCGCGAAGGAGACGACGAGGCGGCTGTCACAGTGGCACCACGGCGGTACGTTGCAGTGGCTCCACGGCAGTACATGGCGCTTCACGTGCGCCGAGGGGATCGAGGGAGGTGGAAATCGCCCGACTCGACCAATAATACAATCGCCAGCATCATGGCACTGAGTGCCAACGGCCTCAAGTTACCGTGGCTCGTAGTGTCCGACTCGGTCGACGCAGCTCAGACGTTCCAACGCGCACTCCGCCAGCGTGCAGGGCTGCGTGTGTGTGTAGTTCGAGGGCAAGGTCAAGGGCGAGTGGGCGTGGACGCCATCTTCCGTGCGACTATCGACGACTTCGGAGCGCTGCAGGCCGCGGCAGGCGTGATCACCGATGTCTCGAGCTGGGGGACCTGGATCGAGTCTTCGTTCTCGACCGTCGCAGCCCTCTCCGGTGCCACCCCCCTACTCTACCCTTGGAACTCGAGCACGCGGATGACGGTGTGCCGGTACTGCCGCACGAATGCGAGCAGGAGGGAGAAGCTCCTCACCCCGGTCGAGGCGGAGGTGGAATTCAACAATGGCGAGCCGATGAGCGGCATCTTCTTCCTCGATAGCCTGGATGCTTTCAGGTCTGCCGTGCTTACTGCAGGTGTGAGTCGCGTTAGACCGTTCGCGTTGGGGGCGGGATCTGTTTAAGGTGCCGTGCCGGGCGCGGGCGGGGTTGGGCTTGGCCTTGGGGCCGGGCGCGGCGGGGATAACAACCTCTCGCGGTATTGCTATTGGCGGTCGACCGTGTAATCACTAATTTTAATCTAAATATCGTGAATACTACCTCGAAGAAAAACGGATACATGTACCTCGCATCACCCCCGTGTCGTGGTGTCCCGGCGGCCCCCGGTCGGCCGTCGCGCCTCGGCGTCCGCGTCACGCCGTGCGACACAGAGGGAGCCCGTCGCGTCCATTCTGTCTCGTCAAGTTGTCTGGATCATGCGCTTCGCCGGATCGAAGACGAAGCGCTTGTACCGCAAGAGGAGCCTCGACTTGTGGCAGGCCTCCTGCAGCCCCTCGACGCCGCCCGCGCTGTCGGGGAACACGCACTTGAACTTGGTCTTCCCAAACGTGCCGTCGATGCGCCCGACGGGCCCATCATCACCGAGCTGGACAGTCATGCCCACGAACAGGTTCATGTCGGTCCCAGGAGAGAAGAGGGCTTTGCAGATGACCGTGTTCGCGTCCTGGACGCGCTCGATCTGGCCCTCCTTGACCTTGCGCTTGAAGATCTTGAGCGCGTGCAACTCGGCGTCCGAGACAGAGCGCAGCATGAGCCCGTGGAACGCAAGCCGGCACGAGGACGTCTCCGAGGCGCCGTCGAGGTGGGAGCCGATGGCCACAGCGGGCAGTGCGCAGGGCACCGGCGTCTCTAGCTGGATCACGGCCCACTGGTCAGCAGAGTCCGGGTCGAGCTCATCGCAGTGCTCGTACTCGGCCGTTGCGTCAAAGTGCGTGCGCAGCGGCGTGCGTGCGAGGGCGACCGCCGCCGCAACTGCCTTGGCCTTCTCCTCTTCCGAGACTGCGAGCCCCTCCTCGCTCTTACGCTTGGGCGCGTCGCGCGGCGGCCCAAAGAAGGTGGTGGTGCCCATCACGGTCGTGTGCCCGACGGTGATGTGGAACTTGACGCCCGTGCGGCAGGCGGCCTTGAAGAATCGGATCTGGCGCACCGAGACGAGGGCGGCCGAGATGAGGGTCACGTGCCCTTGCGTGCACGCGATGCCGCGCTCGAGTGCCTTGGAGTCGAGTTGCGTGACGCAGACGCCGACGCGGTCGCCCTGGGTCGCCTTAGTGACCGGCTTCTTGAACATCTGCATCGACTTGATCTTGCGCGTTTGCTTGAGCTCCGGGAAGTCGATCTCCATCCCCACCCCCAGCGAGCCCGAGAGCACGGTGCCGGTGACCACTGTGCCTTGCCCTTTGATCGGGAAGCAGTGGTCGATGGCGAAGAGCAGAGGCCCATCCGGATCGCGCTGTGGAAGCACAATCTGCGCACGGAGCGCCGCGAGCAGCTCCGCGATGCCTTCGGGCGCCGTCGTGGGCGCCGCGCACGCGGCGAGCGCGTCGCTCGCGCCCACGACGGCGCCCGACTCCGCCGCGGGCTCGGCGCCGATGACGGCGCCAGTCGTCTCGGGCGGCGGCTTCGCGTCGGCATAGTCCGTCCCGCCTCCCGGATGCGCAGCGACGGCGACCATGGGGGCGTCGGCGAATTTCGTCGTCGAGAGGGTCTTGCGGATGCGCGCCTTCATCTTCTCAAGGTCCGCCTCGCGCGTCGCAGCGGGCAGCACGTCCAGCTTGTTGAGCACCACGATGAGCCGATCGTTGGTGATCTCGCCGATCACGAGGCACTCCGCAGTCTGGGTCTGGATGCCCTTGCCAACGTCGATGACGAGCAGCATCAGGTCGATGATCTGCGCGCCGCCGATGATCGTGCGGATGAGCGACGCGTGGCCTGGGCAGTCGACGAGGGTGATCTGCATCTGCTCGTGCTCTGAGCCCTGTGCGACCAGGTGCGCTGGCACGTCCATCACAAAGGAGGAGAAGCCCAGATCGAGCGTGATGCCGCGCTCCTTGGACTGCGGGCTCTTGTCCATGGACGCCGTCGAGGCGACTGTGGAGAGCGCGCGCGTGAGGGACGTCTTGCCCGAGTCGACGTGCCCGAGCACCCCCACGTTGATGTTCAGCGTGCTGCCGCGGCCCCACGGCCGAGGCGCGGCGGTGGTGGCAGCAGCCGAGGCAGCAGCCGGAGCCGGAGCCGGAGCTGGAACCGGAGCCGGAGCCGGAGCCGGAGCTGGAGCTGGAGCTGGAGCTGGAGCTGGAGCGGGAGCTGGAGTTGGAGCTGGAGCTGGAGCCGGAGCCAGAGCGGGATTAGTAGGCGGAGTAGGAGCTGATGGCGCGGCAGGAGTCGCTGGTGGTGGTGGTGGCGGTGGCGGAGTCGGAGCTGCTGCTGGAGGCGCCGGCGCTGCCGGTGGTGATTTTGCCGGTGGTGATTTTGCCGGCTTCTTCGGGCTCATATCGGATGCTGGCTTGCTGGCTGGCGCTGCGGCGTCCGGCGAGCTGGCAGTGTCTCCAGAGGCCGCCGCTGCCTCGCCATCGATCGCCTTGGTTTTCTTCGGCGTCTTGGGCTTGCCGCCATCTTCAGCCGCCTTTGGCTTCGGCTTGGTCTTCGCCTTGCTCGCCGCGGCGATGGCTGCGCGGATCTCGTCGTCGGTCTTGTCCGGAAAGCGCTCGCGCAGAGTCGCGAAGGCCGCGTCGGCGGCGCTCGGCGTCGTGGAACTCATGGGTGCCGAGCGCAAGATCGCGGTCTTCGAAGCGGTGTGAACATATGCAACTGTCGAGGCGGAGCCACCTGCCTATAATCTCTTATACAACTGCGTGTTTCAATACATGTACCCGGTAGAAGTTGACCGCTCGCTCGCTCGCCGTCGCGGACCGCCGTCGCGGAAGAGAGCGAGCCCAGCTGCGTATCTGGCCAATGCCGACCTCAGACACCTCTGAGAACGCGCTCCCCATATCGCCGACGTCACGCGAGGGGATGCGGCACAGTCTTCGGATCGGCTCGGTCCTCGTGCTCTTCGTCGTAATGCTCTACGTCGGCTCTGGCGTCATGATCCAGATGCTGTTTGATGAGATGCACTACGAGAAGCCCTTCCTCTTCTCATACGTGTCCGTGAGCCTATGCTCGTTCTACCTGCTGAGCTTTGGCGCGACCAGCTGCCAGCAGCAGTGCCAGCAGGTACAACGTGCCAGCTCGCCCCGGCACGCGTACAGCAAGGTGCAGGAAGGCGAGGCGAGCACGCAGGCGAGCCCGCTGCAACTGCTCCGGCCGGCGCTGCAGCTCGCGCCGTCGTACTTTTGCCTCAACTACACCTACTTCTTCTCACTCGACCTCACCTCCGTCTCCACGACGATGATCCTCTCCGCCTCCACGGGCCTCTGGACGCTTCTCTTCTCACGGCTGCTGCTCGGGCAGCCCTTGACGCGCTTTCGGCTGCTCACCGTCGCGGTGTCGCTCGTGGGCATCTCGCTGATCACGGGCGCGGCGCGCGGCGGCGGCCACGGCGGCGGCTCGCCCGAGGCCGGCGCCGCCGGCGCCGCCGCCGCCGCCGCATCGGGCATGAGCGGCGACGCTCTCGCGTTGATGAGTGCGGCGGCCTCCGGCTTGTACATGGTGCTGCTACCGGTGACGCTGCCCGAAAAGGAAGCTGTGCACATGCCCTCGCTGTTCGGCATGATGGGCCTCGTGTGCGCGACCGCGCTGCTGCCGCTCTTCCCACTGCTCCACTATAGCGGCATCGAGCGCTTCGAGCTGCCGCCTTCGCGCCAGGCCACCCTCGCGCTGCTGGTGAACGCAGCGACTTCGACGGTGCTCCCAGACTTGCTGCTCGCGAAGGCGGTGATGATGACGTCGCCGCTGGTCGCGACGCTCGGCCTCTCGATGATGATCCCGCTCTCCGTCTTCGCCGACTACATGCGCGGCCTCGCGCGCCTCTCGCCCCAATTATTCGTCGGCTCCTTGTGCATCTTCGTGTCGTACCTCCTCGAGCTGTGGGAAGAGGAGCCGTCGGAGGCGGAGGAGGGGCGCAGTAGGAGGCGCGCCGGCAGCGGGAGCGAGACGGCGCGCCCGGAGCACGAGAGCATCATGATTGATGCGGTCTACGCGAGCGAGGGGGAGAACTGATCGCTCTCCCACCAACTGGTCACTGGACGCCCACGGCGAGACGACGAAGGCCGCGTCGCGCGGAGATTGTAACAGTCACGAAGAGTGTGAAATTGTGAAATTGAGAAAATTAATGGAACATGAGACATGAATTCAGAAAGCAGTGGCAATTGGGCGGGCTCGTACCATGGCTCAGTACCTTACAACGAAATCCATGCTGACCAAACCAACCCGTGGAGCCTTGCTGATCCTCCTCCAGCTGCGCGGCACGGTGGGACAACAGCGCACAACGTTGCAGGCCGCCGCCCCCGCTGCCGCCGACGCCGACGCCGAACGCGCCAGCGCCGCGCACGGCGTGAGCGCACCCGGCCGCCGCGAGCTCTTCGGCCACGGCCACTCTGCATCGCACGCCCACTTTCCGCACAGCCACTCTCAGGCCGCCGCCCCCGCTGCCGCCGACGCCGACGCCGAAAGCGCCGCCAGCGCCGCGCACGGTGTCAGCGCACGCGGCCACCGCAAGCTCTTTGGCGCGGGCTGTTCTTTGGGTGGCGGTTGTAACCCAAAGCCGCCGCCGCCCCCGCCGCCCCCGCCGCCCCCACCCTACCCCCCCTGCTTGGATGGAGTGAGCAGCGGCTTGTTCTGGACTGATGGCACTGCTGGCGGATCGGTGCCGTGCAGCTTTTGCAAAACAGACCCGAGCGAGTGCTGTGACTATCCCGAGGCGTGGGCCAACTGCCCGCTCTCATGCGGCACATGCCCCCCTCGGGACGTCTGCACCAATACGTGCACTGGTTATGATAACAAAGATGGAATCCTTGGTATTGGCGTGCACGGTAACGTTATTGATAACGATCGGTGCAACGACGGCGGACCCGGCGGCCAATTGGCCTATCAAAGCATTGGGGGGACGGATTTTGGCCCACTCGAAATATGCGAGATCGGCACCGACTGCTTCGACTGTTCTGCCGGCGTCGCCGCCGCCGCCGCCGCCACCGCCGCCGCCCTCGCCTGCTGCGGCAAGCCGCGCCGCCGTCGAGTCACAAACCGCGCCCCCTCTCCCTCTCAGCCGTCACCCCCTCCGCGACCGCCACCACCTCCGCGACCGCCACCATCGCCGTTGCCGCCGCCACCATCGCCATCGCCG
>Ga0210243_102347_pt1 | contig 10463 bp, 5 predicted proteins | sample ChrtobMeP5a_32mM_FD_155461 | JGI IMG/M metagenome (GOLD analysis project Ga0210243, IMG submission 155461) | Chrysochromulina tobin associated microbial communities from unialgal haptophyte culture, Seattle, Washington, United States - P5a_32mM | ecosystem: Host-associated > Algae > Haptophytes >...
CCTCGCTGGGGGTATCTGCCACCGGCGCCGCGGCTCCGCCCGTCGCCTCCTCCATGGTCGCGTTCTCTACCGCCGGCGCTGCGGCTTCGCCCGTTGCCTCCTCGCTGGTCACGTTCCCGCCCACCGGTATGCCGCTCGCTATCGTCGCTGCTGCACTCGACGCCGCCTCGCCCTCTGCTCCGCTCACTATCGGCGCGCCTGCTGCGCTCGATGCCGCCGCGCTCTCTGCTCCGCTCGCTATCAGCACTGCTGCGCTCGACGCCGCCGCGCCGCGTTCTCCACCGGTTCCGAACTGGAAGGGCGGTTTTGCGCTCGCTATCGGCGCTGCTGCGCTCGACGCCGCCGCGCCGCGTCCGGTTTTCCTGTTGCGAGGAGCAGCTTGTCGCGATCGAGGGCTCCGCGGCCCGTCCCGCCTGGCTTGCGCTGGTGCTCGTCGAGTTTCTTCACGCTGAGCTCCTTCAGGTGGATCTCGCTCTTGTGCTCCGTCTTGCGCTTGAGCGTGTACTGTGCTGACTGCGCCGCGTTCGTCGCCTTCCCCGTCAAGCTCGCCATGAGCTTCGGGTACTTGTACTCCTCCCATACTTCTTCGGTCTCTCCCATGGCAAACGACAGCGCCTGGATGATGGAGCTCTGCTGTGCCCGCAGCACTGTCATCCTCTTCTCCTCGTCCTTCGGCAGGACGCCGAGCTTGCGCGAGAGTACCTTGAGCACCTCGGGCCTCTCGATATGGGCGCTCATTGTCTCCACCTCCTGGCTCTTGTTCTCCATGTGCCACCCCTCCACCCGTCCGCCCTCGCCTGCGGCGTACACGAGCATCTTCTCCCCGGACTCCGCCGTCCATCTCGAGACCAGGCCATGTGACTCTGTGACACACGTCCATTTGTCCAGCCTTTTGGTCCCCTCTTTCGGGTCCCCGAGGAGCGCCTTGATGGTCTTCACGTGCACTGCGTCCTCCCATGCCAAGCACGTTGCCGTTTGTTCCAGGATCACCTCGGAATCGTCGGTGGTGTAGAGCGTGCGCTGCTCCGGGAGTGCCCCAGCTAGCGCCTCGAGCACGTTGATGCAGGTGTCGAGCTGATCCTGCGGCAGCGGGGTCTTCTGGGCGTCTTGCGCCTCCACGTAGATCGCCTCGATTGCTTCGTACGTTGCCTCCGTGGTTGGGACCAACCCGTCCTGTTCCATCGCTTCGGCGTCGGTCATCGCCTTGTTCTGCTCCGTCGACATCTTCTGTCGAAATTGTTTCACTCAGCTCGCGTGAACCGGTAAACTTGCCGGTGTTTTCTCGTGGCGCGCCCTCTGGGGTCCCCGTTCTTGGGTGGGGTGTCACCGTGTCTGTGTACTTGTGTCTGTGCTTATTCGCACCCTTTTGTGATACGTTCCCCGTTATGTGCTTCTGCTTGTCCCTATGTGGCGTTCCTACCTGCCGCTGCTCTAGGCTTGCCTTCTCGTGCTTGTCCTGGTGCGCCCGCGCCATGTGGTGCGCGTGTCGTACCGGCTGCCCACGCCGCTGTTGTGTGTGTTCTATTTGCAGCCTGTATTTCCTATTGTACGCTACGTGTTTCTTTCCTATGCCGTCACTCTGGCCCTCTCCATCGCTCCTCTCATCCGGTCGGCCCTCCGCTCTCGGTTGCTCCCGCGTCGGTGCTGCGCGTTGCTCAACTGCGCCGTGCGATTGCGCTGCGCCCCTCTGTTGCGCACTCCCTGGTCCGTCCATCTTCGACAAGATCCTGCTGTTCCTGTGCGCCTGTTTGTGCATTTGCGTGTGCCCTGGCTCTTTGCGCGCTTGTTGTCTATGTGTGCGGGCCAGCTCGGCTCGATCTTTGCGCTTCTTGCGTCGTGTGTCCGGTCGCTGTGCTCCTCGTATGTCCCTCGTCTGTGCACCACTTCGTTGCCTTCCACCTGTGTACGAGTTGTCAGTCTCTGGATTCTGCAGGCTTATAATCAATCGTGCTGCTCGTATTCGCGGCCGATGTGTCTGGTTCTTTCGTGTGTATATTGAGGTCCACGGAGCGATCCGAGGACGCCGAGCGTCCAGGAAAAGTCCCGCATCATTCCTCGGAGTGACGCATGGCGGCGGGGCGACGGTTGGCTCAGACATTGATACCGGTAAACATACCTCGACGTCCATGCATCGATCATCGGCCGCGGTCCGCGGTGGAGTCGCGCCCCGCCGAGCGCCGTGCGCGGACCCTCCCGCGGTGGTGCTCGTGCAAACCCCAAGTGGATAGTGGTGAGCCCGTGTCCGCTGAGCGCTGACCGCTGTGGCTGTCACGCGTGTCAGACTGAGTCTGAGACTGAGTCGCGTAACAGATCAAAGCGTGTGCGAAAGTCGCGAGGCTCGAGCCGGCCGTGATCCAACGCACGACGCGCAGCCCACGGGATACCACAGAGCACAGTAACGAGCTCACGAACGACACCACAACCACATCGCACATGGATTCAGTTACACACGTAGAACTGACACTCCCTCTCATATGGCCGCCACGATCCGATCACTGATGACGCGCGAGATCGGAGATGCCGAAAGAGCACCCAAGAGCGCCCCTCTCAGACCTCGTGGCAGCACGCGCGTTCCGCACGTGCAGAGTGCGCGTCTTCGACTGACGGCCCACACAGCCCGCGCGGGTCGAGAGTCCGCGCGACCGCTCCCTCGAATCATGCAAGCGCGCCACCACACACGCCATTCCAGCCCCGTGGCTCAGCGCAGCTTGGACTCCTCCATCGACTTCATGATTGCCGAGCCGGGCACGAGGTACATGTCGAGCTGGTTCTGGTTGCCCGCGACGTAGTCGAGCAGCCGCGTGCGCACAAGGTTGCGCTTTTCCTCGGGCAGGAGGTTCATAAAGTCAACGGGGGCCAGCTGGCCAGTCTCGTACTGTTTGCTGGTGCGCAGCACCTCCATCGCGTTGATGAAGGCCTCATCTGTTGCGAGCTCGGCACGGAGCGCCGTCATGAACTCGCCGAAGCGGTCGTGGTAGAGCGCCACGGTCCAGTTCTGACGCAAAAAGGCGGGCAGGTCCGGCACGATGCCCTCGTCGAAGCGCGGTGCGAGGTTGTTGAGCGCCGCCTCGGGCAGCCCGATGAGGCTTGCCCAGTGGATCGCCTCGATCGGCTCCTTGCCAAGGTACGTGAAGGCGCGCACGACGTTGTGCTTGTCGAGGCGGACGGAGCAGTAGCTGCGCGGCGTGTCGTCGGTCACGAGCTCGCGACCGAACGAGGGGTGCGCACGCGCCTTGAGGTACGTATCGCAGCCCGGCGTGGGGTGGCTCACCGCCGCGTAGTACAGCCCTCCCGGCAGCACCGCCGTCGTGACAAGCGGCTTGGCGAAGGAGGGCACGGGCGCATCGGCGCCGCCCGCGTTCGCCGAGAGTGGGTCGAGCACGGGCAGCAGCGCCTGCGCAAGCTTCGCGCCGCACTCGCGCGCCGACACGGTACCCAGTGAGAGCTTCGAGCGGTATCGTCGCGAGAATTTCGCGATCACACCACCCGCATACACGGCGGCATCGTTGGTGCAGAACTTGGCGTCAACGACGAGCCGGCCGTCGTACACGAGCGAGTTGCCATTGATCGCCTCGAAGGTGGAGCGCTCAATCTCCTTAGCGCCCGCGCACACGAGCATCGTGCACGGCTGCGAGACGGTGGCGCCTCCGCCCTCGGCCTCGAGCATCACTGCGGTCAGGAGACCACCCTCATCGGCGGAAAGGCCGACAACCCTCATGTTATGCACGAGCTGCACGCCCATGGACTCGAGCTGTGACTCCACCTTCTGCCGCACCTTGGGGTTGGCGAAGATCTCCTCGTCGGCCGAAAGGGGCGCGGTGACGAGCACAATCGAGCGCGCCGGCACGCCGCGCACGATCAACGCATGCACACTCGCATAGGCGTCGAGGGAGGCGCCGTACACATACGTCTTCTCCGGCCGCTCGTTGAACATGTAGTCCATCAGCGCACTCGTAGCACGCTCATCGAAGAGCGAGAAGGCGCCGCGCACCGAGGCGCTCTCGGCGCCAAGCTGCACGAGCGACTGGTCCCCGAACTCGGGCGCCAGCACGAGGTAATCGTACGGCAGAATCGAGCCGTCAGGCAGAACGATCGCCTTCGCCTGCCGGTCGATGTCGACCGGGTTGGCGTCGACGACGCGCACGCGTGAGCCCAGCCCCAGCGACGTGAGCTCTTCGCGTGTGTACGTTGACGTACGCGCAAAAAAGGACGCCGGAGCGCCATCAGTTCGCTCGCCGCGCGGCGTATGCAACCTGTCATGCGCCATCGGAGCCACTAGGTACAGGTACGAGAAGTAGAGGTACGGCACGCAGATGAGCGCCTCGAGGAGCGCGAGCGCCGTGTCCGAGGCGCCCACGACCACGATGCGCGAGTTGTTGATGATCTTGGGCTCCGAGAGGAGCTTGCGTGTCAAAAAGTAGATAGAGCCGTCCGCGGGCTTCGACGGACGCAATGGGAGAGCGAGCTGCGCGCGCTGCTTATTGAGCTCCGCGATGAGATCGGGGCTCGTGCTCACCTGGCGGCGCGGCTTAGCCTGCACGAACTCGGGCAGCACAGTGGGCACCACCGCGTGCCCTTTGGCCAGCTGCAGGTACACGCAGCTCTTCTTGTGCTGCCGGAAGACCTCGCGCAGCACGTACCGCTGGCACTGCATGAAGATGGGATTGAGCACGAGACCGAGCAGCATCGAGTGGGCGTCAGCACGGTGCTCCGAAAAGAGGATGAAGTCCTCGAGCGCGTAGTGCGTCCGCAGCTGCGCCACGTCGACGCCGTCATCGAGCAGCACTACGCCCACCGTGGCGCCCACGCACTCGGCCACGTACGCGGCCTTGGTGCGAGTCACACCCGGCGTGGGCTTGCCGGTGGCGGCGTCGAAGGCGGCCTTGAGCGCGTCCTTGCCGTGCAGATCCCCGAGCAGCCCGCCGACCGCCTTGGCGTCCAGTACCGTTGCAGGGCGTACCGTGAGCGAGCGTGGCCCGCCGAGGGCGTCGCGGTGGAAGAGGTACAAGACGTGGCCAAAGGACGAGGACGGAAGCGGCTCGGCCTGCGTGAACGCATTGACGAGCGAAAACTCGGGAGTCGTGTGCGGCAGCGTGAGCACGGCATACTCGCGCTCGGGGAAGGCAGAGAAGGCGGCGTGCAAGAAGTCGGTCGAGCGCGACTCAAAAGACTCGTCCATGCAGAAGACGGAGATGCAGAAGGCGTTGGGCAGCTTCGGAGGAGCCAATCCCTTGGGCACCTCCACGTTCTCCGGGTCGATCGCCGCGGCCTCGGCGAGCATCGCCGCGGCTTTCTTGGCCTGAGCCTTGGCGGCACCCGCGCCAAAGTCGTTGTCCTCGTCCGCGCCGTCCGCGGATTTGGCTGCCTCCTCAGCCGCCTTCTCGGCGGCCTCGGCGGCGGCGGCGGCAGCAGCGGCAAGGGCCTCAGCCTTGCCGGTCAGCTCCGCCTTGCGCTTGGCGGCGGCGGCTTGAGCGGCGGCCTTGGCGGCCTTGGCAGCCGACTCATCCTCCCGCTCGAGCTCGGCAAAGGGCTCCAGGTCGAAGGTCGTCTTGAGCAGCTTCACATCGATCTCCGAAGAGAGAGCCAGCAGTCCGATTGCGTGCCCGTCGACCTCGGCCACTAGCGCCACGTTGTTTGCGTCCTGGCGCTCAATGAGCTCCGCGATGAAGAACTCGCCGTAGCGCTCCGTGAGCACCTCGGACTGTGCATTGAAGACGGGCACGAGGTCGTCGTGGTCCTCCACGCGCGCCGGCCGAATGAGCAGATCGGGAAGGTACAGCCCGCGCTGGCACGCATGGACTCGCAGCTTCGTCGCGTCCGGCTGCAGGCACTGCAGCGGCTCGAAGGTATCGCGCACGGGCGCGAAGGGACGCACGTCCTCAGGCAGCGCGAACAGGATCGCGTCGGCGTCCGAGAGCGTGGTGAACGCGGTGCGCAGGATCGACTCAGCCACCTCATTCTGGCAGAGAGGGTCGGCGACGAGGAAGGCGAGCCACGCGGCCGTGGCCGAGGTGTACTCGGGGTGGCCAAAGTTGTCGTGCAGCCACTTAGGCCACGCGGCCGCATCGACGCTCGGCTGCAGCGCCGGGTAGTCGTAGAAAGCAGCATAGCCCACCACGTTGCCATTCTCATCGACGGCCGTGATGCCGAGCGTGGCTGTCTCGATCATCGTCGTGACCTCAAAGGCTCCGAAGCGCTTGTGCGCGAGCGCCGCGTCATCGACGAGCTTCTCGATCGACGGGCAGTCGTCGAACTCGGCGCGGCGCACGAAGACACCGCCGGGCGTGGCCATGCTTGACAAGAGGACTGTCGGCTTGCCTCACACAACAGTCGTAGTCTGTCAATGCAAGACAAGTCAAGTCAAGTGCAGTGCATGGCAGGGGGATTTTCGGGTCTGAGGTATGGGAGGACCCTCGTCTTGATGTCTGACACTGACTAGACTTGTCTTTGACTAGACTTGACTTGACTTGACTTGACTTGCCTTGAGCGACTGTTTCGCAACGAGTCGCTCGCCGAACGACAGGACGAGCGCCAAACCGAGGCATGCCCGAGCACCGTGCTCGCGCAGCTACTTCCTTCGACCACGCGACGCTGCCCAAGAGTGAGCAGAGGCTGGGTACCTATCTCTTTGACTCGCTCTACAACCGCAAAGATCCGAGCGGTTCACGGACGCCGCAGCACCTGAAGGTGGCGCAGCCGCACCACCTGCTTGACGACGATGACCTCCTCTACGCCACATCGCACAGCCCGCGCACGCCGCAGTCACTGCCAGAACTGCCTCAAACGCCCGTGATCAATCTTAGCCCGATGAAGGTGTCGACCGCCTTTGAGTTCCGGCGGAAGGGCCAGTGCGCTGGCGACATCGGGTGGGGGTCAAACGTCGTCAATTCGCGCGAGACTGAGCAGTACGGGCGTGTCGAAGGGCACGCGGGTGTGTACGCCGACCTCCAGAAAAAGCACCAGTTCATGCGGCTCAGCGGCGACCCAGGTTTCATGAACCGCGCCGGCAAGGCGATCCAATTCACTGGAAGCCAGCGAAAACCTGCTTTCATCCCGGTCCGCAAATAACTCATCGCTAAGGCCACGCGATGGGCGTGGGGTGAGTACGCGCGGCTCTTCCTCGCAGCATCACCCCGGCTCGTGGTTGCCGTGCACAGACAATCGCATCATACAGCTGGAGTGGACAGAGCGCTTTGCGGGGGGGAGTCGCGTTACAAGGTATCGCGGCGGAACCCTTGCATAACTGCGTGCCGCACGACATCACGGCCGAATCCCATGTGATCTTGTCCCAACCCAGACATTGCAAGCGCCCGCAAGTGCTAATGGGAGGGGGGGGCTCTACAATCGCATTCAAAATGGCACGACGAGCGGAGCGTCCTGGTTAAATGGAGATGCGATCTGAGATGGAGAAATGATTGATTCCTGTCGAGCTATAAAGGCCGCGGAGGCCTGAGCTTTTGAATTCGCGTGTTTCTGTCCAGTGTTGCTGTGCCCCACTTGTCCCTCACGTACACGTGACAGCGTGTTGCATGCATCAGTTACTGGAAAAGAAAATCCAGCGAAGTAACGGCGCGGAGGCCTTGCGAAGCGAAGTTGAACAGCCGGCCGGGGATGCTGAGAAGCGATCCGATGGCGGAGCCGGAGCGACCTTCGACTGCAGCGAGCGACATGGGCGGCACTGGTGAGCAAGACTTTGGCGAGGGTATGCTGCGAGCCGCCGAGGACCGTGATGTCGCCGACAAGGACGCCGACAACACGCTCGACTATGCCGAGTTCTGCGAGCTCGTGCGTGGACGCGAGGAGGGCGACATCCCTGACGAGGAGCTCAAGGTGCGCTTCGAGCTGCTCGACATCAACAAGACGGGTAAGATCGAGATGCACGAGTACTTGCTCTGGTCGCTCAAGGACTGCCTCGCGCGCGCATCCACACGCATCATCGTCCTCTTCAAAGCGTGGGACGAGGATAACTCCGGCCAGATCGATTCGTCCGAGTTCTACAAGGCGATCCGATCGATCGGGATGACCGTCGAACGCGAGGACACCGATGCCGTCTTCAAGCTGCTCGACGTTGACGGCAGTGGTACCATCGACTACAAGGAGCTCAACGAAAAGCTCCGCGCAGGTGTTGGTCACGAGCTAGCACAGCGCAACCTGAGCCGCGCACCACCCAAGCCCGACCGTAGCCGCACTGCGAAGCTGAACGCGAAGAACGTCAACATGAACTACACGACGGCGCATGTGGCTGCGCTGCCCGAGACGGTCAAGCTCGATGCTTCGAGCAGCGTCAGCTTGCAGGAGCAGCTGCGCCAGATCGTCAAGACGAACAGCGTCAAGCTCGTCGACCTGTTCGCCGATTGGGACGAGGACGGCAACGGTGGACTCGACAAGAAGGAGTTCCGGAAAGGCATCGCGGCCCTCGGGTATGACGCGCCGAACAAGGACATCGACGCGAGTGAGTACTGCCTGGCGCTGCGTGCACATACGCTCATACGGAGCTCATGCGGCGGCGGCCGCATGCCCGTGCACATGCGTATTGCATGCATCCGATCGTGCTCTGTGCACTATCTGTGCACATCCCAGCCCCGTCCGCCAGCTGGCCGCACGCGCCTAGCACGCGCCTTTTCCGGCGGCTGAGCACAGCTCTCTAACAGCTCGCGTCTCTCGCTGCTGCTCCTATGCTGCTCCCAGTCTTCGACTCGATGAACGACGACGGCAACGGCTACATCGAATTCGCTGAGCTTAAATTGGCTCTATCCGTGGCGCGGACCGATCTACTCGCAAAGGAGGCGGAGACGACGAAGAAGAAGGAGCTTAGGAAGCAGAAGAGCAGCACCGCGGAGTTTCGCGAGGGCATGGAGAGAGCCGCCGAGGACCACGATGCGGCCGACAAGGACATTGACAACAAGCTCGACTTTGGCGAGTTCTGCGAGCTCGTGCGCGGGCGCGAGGAGGGCGACATCCCTGACGAGGAGCTCAAGGTGCGCTTCGAGCTGCTCGACGTCGACAAGACGGGTAAGATCGAGATGCACGAGTACCTGATCTGGTCGCTCAAGGACTGCCTCGCGCGCGCGTCTACGCGGCTTGTGGTCATCTTCCAGAAGTGGGACGAGGATGGAAACGGTGCCATTGACGAGGCCGAGTTCTATCGCGCCGTCCGCGCCCTTGGCATGCCCGTCGATCGTGAGGACACCGATGCCGTCTTCAAGCTGCTCGACGCGGATGGGTCGGGCACCATCCAGTACAAGGAGCTCAACGAAAAGCTCCGCCAGGGCATCGGCTCGGAGCTAGCAAAGCGCAACCTGAGCCGCGCACCACCCAAGCCCGATCGCAGCCGCACTGCGAAGCTGAACGCCAAGAACGTCAACATGAACTACACGACGGCGCGTGTGGCTGCGCTGCCCGAGACGGTCAAGCTTGATGCTTCGAGCGGCGTCAGCGTGCAGGAGCAGCTGCGCGAAATCCTCAAAGCGAACAGCGTCAAGCTCGTCGACCTGTTCGCCGATTGGGACGAGGACGGCAACGGCGGACTCGACAAGAAGGAGTTCCGCAAGGGCATCATAGCCATGGGGTACGACGCGCCGAACAAAGACATCGACGCGATCTTTAACTCGATGAACGAGGATGGCAACAAGTACCTCGAGATTTCCGAACTCAATAAGGCGCTGTCGAAGGCGCGGACCGATCTACTCGCAAAGGAGGCGGAGACGACGAAGAAGAAGGAGCTTAGGAAGCAGAAGAGCAGCACCGCGGAGTTTCGCGAGGGCATGGAGAGAGCCGCCGAGGACCACGATGCGGCCGACAAGGACATTGACAACAAGCTCGACTTTGGCGAGTTCTGCGAGCTCGTGCGCGGGCGCGAGGAGGGCGACATCCCTGACGAGGAGCTCAAGGTGCGCTTCGAGCTGCTCGACGTCGACAAGACGGGTAAGATCGAGATGCACGAGTACCTGATCTGGTCGCTCAAGGACTGCCTCGCGCGCGCGTCTACGCGGCTTGTGGTCATCTTCCAGAAGTGGGACGAGGATGGAAACGGTGCCATTGACGAGGCCGAGTTCTATCGCGCCGTCCGCGCCCTTGGCATGCCCGTCGATCGTGAGGACACCGATGCCGTCTTCAAGCTGCTCGACGCGGATGGGTCGGGCACCATCCAGTACAAGGAGCTCAACGAAAAGCTCCGCCAGGGCATCGGCTCGGAGCTAGCAAAGCGCAACCTGAGCCGCGCACCACCCAAGCCCGATCGCAGCCGCACTGCGAAGCTGAACGCCAAGAACGTCAACATGAACTACACGACGGCGCGTGTGGCTGCGCTGCCCGAGACGGTCAAGCTTGATGCTTCGAGCGGCGTCAGCGTGCAGGAGCAGCTGCGCGAAATCCTCAAAGCGAACAGCGTCAAGCTCGTCGACCTGTTCGCCGATTGGGACGAGGACGGCAACGGCGGACTCGACAAGAAGGAGTTCCGCAAG
>Ga0210243_102360_pt1 | contig 10380 bp, 10 predicted proteins | sample ChrtobMeP5a_32mM_FD_155461 | JGI IMG/M metagenome (GOLD analysis project Ga0210243, IMG submission 155461) | Chrysochromulina tobin associated microbial communities from unialgal haptophyte culture, Seattle, Washington, United States - P5a_32mM | ecosystem: Host-associated > Algae > Haptophytes >...
GCGCTGCCAGCGGGCCCGCCCTGGGCGGTGGTGGGTGGGCCATTGCACCGACAATCGCTGCACCGAATTCGACGCATGTACGTACGGCCACGAAGGCCACGACCTGCCACCTGCCTGCCGCTGGGGCGTCCACTGCACCACTGGCGAGAGCTGCTTTTACAATCAATTGCACCCCATTACTGGCTGCTCGCCATGGCGCCGCGCAGAGCCTCGCCGCACCGGGCAGCACTGCGGTGGCGACGAGGGCGGCGGCGCCGGTGATGGCGATGGCGACGACGCGGGCAGAGTGGACTGACCAAAATGCGCATGTCGAGTGCGCTCGCGAGGAGTAACCTCGGGGAATTCCCCGGGGTGCCGTCTTGGGCGTTGTGCGCTCGTGAGGAGTAACCTCGGGGGATTCCCCGGGGTGCCTCCGAAGCAACGGTAACGCCCAAGACGTCGCCCCGTCCCCCAAGACCTTCATTGGGCCGCACGTCCCGCGCCGTCGGGCATCCGCCGCGTCGTCGGCACCAGTGTCCTCTGCCCCGTGCCGCGACACGCCGACGCGCACGCCGACGCGGAGCCTCCGGACTCGGGCTCGTCAGCGCTCCACGCGCTCGCGACGGCGCGCTGGGACGACATGGCGTCCCAACGGCCGCTCAGGCTGCCGTGCGCCTGCGGCACACGACATCGGACATGCCGACGAATGTACCAGATAGACGACGAAATCGGTCTTTGACCATTTAATAGAAATGCGTTCCACCAGGACTCGACACGAGACCACCGAAGCCGCCCCCGCGCTGCCACCGCCGGGGCCCCCGTTGAGCGGCCCCGATGCGGCATCGGCTCGCCCGCATATCATGGAATATGCGCCTCGCGCTCGCGGCTCGGCCGACGACAGCGCCGTCGCGTGCGCCGCACCGCCCCGCGCACGCCTCACTACACAAACACACGCTCCACACAGTACCGCACCGGCCTCCCATGCAAGCTCCTTGGAGCCGCCAGCTCGACCCGCCCAGCGCCCGCCCCGCAAGGAGCTCTGTCGTCTGAGTCACACATATCTCCTGTCGACCCGTTGACCTGTTGGGCCGCTGGCACGCCCGCTGCTTTCGCTGGTTGAGCGGTTTAGCGCTCCATCTCAGTCGACTCCGGCGCGCCATTGATGGGGACGGCGACGGCGACGGGGACACCGTGCTGCTGCGACATGGAGCTCGACCCCAGATTAGATGGCAGGTACTCCCCCTTCGACGACGACGACTCCACCCCTCCAACGAGAGCGGCCGAGCTCGGGCGGAAGGGCGCGGGCGACTTGAACTTGGCGCTCTCACCGACGAGCACGAGGCCGCAGCATGCGATCGAAAACGGCACCTCGTCATCGCACGGGAACGCGTACTTGATCATCATACAGGAAACTCGGGCCATGCCCTTGAAACACGTCGTCGGTGAGATGCAGGCGTATTGATAGATGTTATCGATATAGACTGCGTAGTCCGTCGGAGTCTCGGGAGCCATGTCAAACTTCATGTCCATCTCACAGCAGAGGCGACGGTCAAGCACCTCGCAGCCACGCGCGTCCGCGTCCGTCTCCGGAATGAACATCGTCGCCATGCAGCAACAGGCAGCGCAGAGGATGTACTCTTCGTTGATCTTGACCTTGTGCATGGGCACGCCGACGCCGCCGAAGGCCGTCGACTGGATGGGCTTCACGTCGGTGGTGCAGCACTTCGGTGCGCACTCCCCGCCCTCGCAGCACTGGACGCCATAATGTGCGCACCTCATCTTGGAGACCACCTCTTTCTTCTGCGGGAAGGAGTAGCGGGTGGAGCAGCAACACCCTGAGCAAACGTCGATGCACACAGGCTTCTCGCCCGTGAGGCAGAGCGGCTTCACGAAGTAGGACGAGCCCTGGCTCATGCAGATGACGTCGTCACGCTGCCCGACAAGTTTGTCGTATGCATCATGGCCGTTGCAGATGCACCTCTTGCTACGGCTTACAAAGCAGCAGTAGAGGCTATCTGAGTAACAGCCGCAGCACGCTGCACAGGATTCGGGAATGAAGATGGTGTTTTCCGAGAAGAGGCATGCGGAAAAGAGATATTCTGTGCGGTTCGCCATGTGCCGCAATCGTGCAGAGAAATAGTGCAGAGTCCGTGCAGTCCGACTGAGTGCCGGATTTTATATATGCTCCTAATTGTTCCGAAATCGGAGTTTCCGATTATGGGCCTAGGGGGCGAGGGCTGGGGACCCGCTTTTCTTTTCGTCTCTCTATACAAAAACTTGCACCCGGACCCGGTCAGCGGAAACCGCGGACGCCACCTATCCGGATACGGACGCCTCCCACGTAGTCGGGCGGGTCGGCGGCGGGCGCAGGCCTGCGGCGCACGCCGCAGCCGGGCCGGCATCGGTGCGAGGCCGCCTCTGTGGGTTACGCACACGCACCAGGCGGGGAGGCGACGATGGCGGGTCGCGGCGCGTGGAAACTAGATGGCGGGGCGCGGCGCGTAGAGACAATGGCGCCATCGTCGCCTCCCCCGGTTCTGGATGCCGTCCCAATCCCACATCGCCTTGCAATGCGCTTCCTTGCTACCGTGCCCGTCGGGGCGGCGTTGGAGACGCCGGCGGCATCGAACCTGCGTGTACCGACGCGCCCGATGGCGCGCGCCCCCGTGGGGAACGCAAAGACGCACTCGACACCGTCGCATTACGACGGTGTCGAGCACGGGTAGCTTCCATCGCCGCCGCCGCCGCCGCCTCCGTGGGTGTCAAGCCGCAGGCCGAGGCACCACATTCGGCGCCGGTTGCGCCGCGCGGCGCGCTGCGTCGGCGCTTTCGCCGCCGCACCTGCACAGCACGCGCGCACGCTCAGCGCCATCGATCCGTGCTGCGCGGGCACGAGCTGGCCCGACTTGGGAGTCCGAGCGCATCTCCTCCGTAGCGCGCGCGCGTCAAGGCGCGCGGCGAAAGGGGCGCGCAGGTCGATGGCGAATGGAGAGATGGTTGGGAGCAGTGCCGTCCTCCGACGCGCCTGGAGCCGGCCGCAGCGAGGTCGGAGGGGCGCGCGTGCGCGCGCGCGGAAGCAAAAAAGGTAGTAGTAGGAGGAGCAGGACGAGCCAGTACCCACAGACTTTCGCGTCCGCGGCGTTCGACTTCCTGCACGGCCTCGGCTGGGAAAAGTATCCCCCCGCACGGTACAAAAGCACGCAAGCATTCGGCTCCGGTGAAGAAGTCGATCGGGCGGAGAGCGCCTCCTTTGCTATCTTGGCGCTCGAAGTGCTCAAGACCCAGCCGCAGTTTCTGCCGTCCTGCTATAACACCCAAGAAAGCGTCTGCAAGGAGATGCTCGAGCACCTGCGTGCCATGCCGGAAGCCGCTGGGGCGCTCGAGGCACTGAGAGCGTTTGAGCAGCACGCACAAGCGGAGGCGGAGCGCCAGCGCCTTGCAATCCAGCGCAGGCGAGAGCAGGAGGAGGAGCAGGCTGAGCTGCGGCGGCAGCGTCGCAACCTGGAAATTGTGCGCTGCCAGCGGGCCCGCCCTGGGCGGTGGTGGGTGGGCCATTGCACCGACAATCGCTGCACCGAATTCGACGCATGTACGTACGGCCACGAAGGCCACGACCTGCCACCTGCCTGCCGCTGGGGCGTCCACTGCACCACTGGCGAGAGCTGCTTTTACAATCAATTGCACCCCATTACTGGCTGCTCGCCATGGCGCCGCGCAGAGCCTCGCCGCACCGGGCAGCACTGCGGTGGCGACGAGGGCGGCGGCGCCGGTGATGGCGATGGCGACGACGCGGGCAGAGTGGACTGACCAAAATGCGCATGTCGAGTGCGCTCGCGAGGAGTAACCTCGGGGAATTCCCCGGGGTGCCGTCTTGGGCGTTGTGCGCTCGTGAGGAGTAACCTCGGGGGATTCCCCGGGGTGCCTCCGAAGCAACGGTAACGCCCAAGACGTCGCCCCGTCCCCCAAGACCTTCATTGGGCCGCACGTCCCGCGCCGTCGGGCATCCGCCGCGTCGTCGGCACCAGTGTCCTCTGCCCCGTGCCGCGACACGCCGACGCGCACGCCGACGCGGAGCCTCCGGACTCGGGCTCGTCAGCGCTCCACGCGCTCGCGACGGCGCGCTGGGACGACATGGCGTCCCAACGGCCGCTCAGGCTGCCGTGCGCCTGCGGCACACGACATCGGACATGCCGACGAATGTACCAGATAGACGACGAAATCGGTCTTTGACCATTTAATAGAAATGCGTTCCACCAGGACTCGACACGAGACCACCGAAGCCGCCCCCGCGCTGCCACCGCCGGGGCCCCCGTTGAGCGGCCCCGATGCGGCATCGGCTCGCCCGCATATCATGGAATATGCGCCTCGCGCTCGCGGCTCGGCCGACGACAGCGCCGTCGCGTGCGCCGCACCGCCCCGCGCACGCCTCACTACACAAACACACGCTCCACACAGTACCGCACCGGCCTCCCATGCAAGCTCCTTGGAGCCGCCAGCTCGACCCGCCCAGCGCCCGCCCCGCAAGGAGCTCTGTCGTCTGAGTCACACATATCTCCTGTCGACCCGTTGACCTGTTGGGCCGCTGGCACGCCCGCTGCTTTCGCTGGTTGAGCGGTTTAGCGCTCCATCTCAGTCGACTCCGGCGCGCCATTGATGGGGACGGCGACGGCGACGGGGACACCGTGCTGCTGCGACATGGAGCTCGACCCCAGATTAGATGGCAGGTACTCCCCCTTCGACGACGACGACTCCACCCCTCCAACGAGAGCGGCCGAGCTCGGGCGGAAGGGCGCGGGCGACTTGAACTTGGCGCTCTCACCGACGAGCACGAGGCCGCAGCATGCGATCGAAAACGGCACCTCGTCATCGCACGGGAACGCGTACTTGATCATCATACAGGAAACTCGGGCCATGCCCTTGAAACACGTCGTCGGTGAGATGCAGGCGTATTGATAGATGTTATCGATATAGACTGCGTAGTCCGTCGGAGTCTCGGGAGCCATGTCAAACTTCATGTCCATCTCACAGCAGAGGCGACGGTCAAGCACCTCGCAGCCACGCGCGTCCGCGTCCGTCTCCGGAATGAACATCGTCGCCATGCAGCAACAGGCAGCGCAGAGGATGTACTCTTCGTTGATCTTGACCTTGTGCATGGGCACGCCGACGCCGCCGAAGGCCGTCGACTGGATGGGCTTCACGTCGGTGGTGCAGCACTTCGGTGCGCACTCCCCGCCCTCGCAGATCTGGCAGCCGCATTCTGCGTACCTCATCTTGGAGACCACCTCTTTCTTCTGCGGGAAGGAGTAGCGGTTGGAGAAACAACACCCTGACGAAACGTCGATGCACACAGGCTTCTCGCCCGTGAGGCAGAGCGGCTTCACGAAGTAGGACGAGCCCTGGCTCATGCAGATGACGTCGTCACGGTGCCCGACAAGGCTGGGGTATGCATCATGGCCCTTGAAGATGCACCTCTTGCTACGGCTTACAAAGCAGCAGTAGAGGCTATCTGAGTAACAGCCGCAGCACGCTGCACAGGATTCGGGAATGAAGATGGTGTTTTCCGAGAAGAGGCATGCTTCTACGAGGTACTCTGTGCGGTTCGCCATGTGGTTCGGAGCCGCAAACGTGCTGGGGGGGAATCGCGCAATCCTATACCGTACCGGCACGCAAAATTCGGATGGTCCGGGGTTTCGCGGTCGCGCGGGTGCGTTGGTGGGTTGGGATGGTTGTGAGGTTCGGCTGTCCGTGTGTCCCGTGTCGTGTGTGTCCCGGCTCCCCCCGGTGTCTTTTTACCGGTAGGCAAGAACGGAACACTTGTAATCAAGGCTTGTAATCGGGCGTTTCTCTGGAATACATGTAACTATGAAGGAAGTCTTCACATCTCGTGGTCCTTTTACTAGGAATGAAAACTTTTGGAGGATTTCACACATGTTTCGTCGAGACTCTACGTGTCGATCCTCGCAAGGCGCGTCGCCGCGCTCGCCGCGCCCTAGAACCGGGCGAGGAGACCGAGCGACGATACGGTCACGCACCCATGGCCAAGCGCGCGCGCGACGAGCCGGACCTCGCAGACAAGCTCGCAGACCTCGCAGAGCAGTTTGAAAACGCAGACAAAGTCGTTGATGCAACATCCCAGAAGCGCATCCTGAACGCTTTCGGCGGCGCCGCGTCCTTGTCCAGCGGCACGCAAATTGAAATCCTGCCCGGGCAGCTGCAGACTGCTTTGAATGAATTCGCCGTGGCCCATGCCATACCAACGTCCCTCGTCGCAAGCCGACGGGATGGCGAGGACTCGGATGAGGAGACTCCCGAGGAGTCGGTTACTGAACCGAGTGCCAAGCTTCTGCTTGGCTATGGTTCGATGACCATTTCTTATGGCGGTCGCGAATTCATGTTGACTCGCCAAGGCTTCGGTGCGCCGAGCGCCAAGTTTGGCGTCTACACGACACTCGCCCTGTCGCACCCGGAGCGTTCAGCCGAAATCACGGAGGCCATGCGCAAACTGTGCAGCGCCGCGCTCATCGAATACGAGGCGTCACGGCCGGGGAAGATCGCGTTGTATTCCTACAGCAAGTATGGTTGGCAGCGAGAGCGACTGCTGCTCAAGCGCCCGATTGAGTCGGTCATCCTGCCGCACATCGCCAAGGACCAGGTGCTCTCGGACGTGCGCAAATTCCTCGACGCGGAGTCGCGCGCGTGGTACCTCGAGCACGGGATTCCGTACAAGCGCACGTTCTTGCTCTACGGCCCGCCCGGGTGTGGCAAGTCGTCGCTCATTCGTGCGGTAGCCTCGCACTTTGACTGCTCCGTGTGCATGACGTCGCTCGCCAATCGGGAGCTCGAGGACGCCGACTTACGGATGGCGATGTGCTCGGTGCCACAGAAGGCCGTCGTCGCCTTCGAGGACGTCGATGCCTTGTTTGGGCACCACCGGGAGCGCTCCGAGGGCTCGCACAACGTGACATTCTCGGGCCTGCTCAACGCGCTGGACGGCGTGGCTGACCCGCGGGGCACCGTCATCTTCCTCACCACCAACTATAAGAACCGGCTCGACCCGGCGCTCGTGCGTGCGGGCAGATGCGACGTACAGGTCGAGCTTACCTACGCCGTCGATGAGCAGCTCAAGCAGTCGTTCAAGCGGTTCTACAAGGCCGCGACCGACAGCGACGCCGAGTTGTTTGCGGCCAACGTGCGCCAAAAGGGCGGCGCGAAGGTCACCATGTCGCAGCTTCAGGAGCACTTTGTGCAGCATCGAGCCAACCCTATGGAGAAAGCCATCACCGACATCCACCTCGGCCAAGTCTCCGAAACGCGTGAGTACGAGGGCGCCAGCAGCTTCTACTCGTGACGAAACATGTGGCATGGACGTACGGCTTTCGAAGCCCCTCGCAAAGGCTGCCACTGTTAGTCGACTGCGTCTGAGCTCACCGGAGTGTAAAGGCATTTCTGGACACTGTAAGGGGTGGTCCGTACGGTACAACGGTCAACGTCATACCCGACCCGGCGCCGAGGTGTGATATTTTCTTACCCTTTTGCACTGTGCATGATGGTGTGATTCCAGTATGAGTATCGGGGAGCAGCGCCGCCCCACGGTGCCACACGAGGCAGCGAGGCAGCGAGGACTCAGTTCTGTATGCAGGCACAAACTTGCCAGAAATGGCCGCGGAATCGCAGGGAATGGAGGATTTGGCCTCTTTACTGGCGCGCGCCGGCCGCGACAGCATTCCTTCGGTCTGGTGGTCGAGCCACGAGCTCACTCGGGTGCTACGTGGCTCCGGCTTTCATCTTGAGCTCCAGACGTCGTCGCAAGGGTTGCGCACTTCTGCCTCTGGCTGCTCTCATTGGGCGACATTGGAGCAGCTGCCGCCGGGAGCCTTCTTTGACCCGCATCAGCTAGAGCGACTCGGGCAATTTGGCAAGCTCGGCGGCGCGGACAGAGTCATTGTTTTCAACGTAATTTCTCCGGAGTTGCTTACCTCTGATAGCCGAACCATTCGGGCGCTCGTGCACGGGCCACTTGGCACTTCATCAGATGGCCTTCTCAGCGTGGTGCCACTGCACCTGAGGTACGACGCGCCGTCCACCAATGCCACGCACCGTGCCGTGATTCTGCCGCCGCCACAACTCTTCCTGTGCTGCACCAGCCGTCTCTGGTGGAGGCGAGCAGAGCGGCGGTGCCGATGGCGGCGCGCGCGTGTCATCGCGCCAACATTGCAGGCTCGCGTGCCAGTGGGTCAGCTCGTGCACGCCGAAGGCGTGGTGGTGTTCACGGTGCTCTCCATCTTGGTGGGCATGTGCGCGCTGCTGTTCGCTTCACCTGGTGGTGGCGAGATTGCTCATTTGCCAGCGCCCTCGCAGCCACAGTCGCCGCCACCGTTGCCGCCGCCGCCGCCGCCACCGTCGCCGCCACCAACCGGCACAAGAAGCTCTTCATCACCATAGGCACAAGAAGCTCTTCATAGTTAGGTACGTCCGGCCGATGGATCGAGACCACCGCCTGTCGCTGCTGCTTGGACCTAGACTCCTGCGTTGCTTCTCCTGCGTCTCTCATCCGCAGTCATCCGCTCTCTCTTGAGCTTTTTACAAGGATGGTGTGTATTGCACCCGGATCAATATTTGCCCGATGTTTCGAGATGTGTTTCTTGGCCAACTCGGGTCCGCTGACTCCGTTCATAGCCACAGCCAATGGCAATAGCCGTCCAAAGGCACGCGTGCCGCACGATCGCGCTCCTTCGCGGCTTTTCGCGGCCGGGCCATAGAAAAGAGGCGAGCGCCGAGCCGGATGTGGTACGTCAACGGTCTGTGTCGAGATGTGCCATTTGAGATTACAGATTCCGCGGATTCGTGCCGGGTCGGTTACCGGACCGGGATCGCGGTGACGCCGGAGAACGACGATCTCTGGTCGGACTTGCGGCTGACGCGCCACCGCGGAGCCGGACGGAACGATACGTCGTCGTCTTCGATCGTATACTATCACAAAGGCGCTCCGGTGTATCCGGACGCCCGGCCAACGCCCAGCCCTTCTAAAACCGGCTCGATGCAAGCCGAGCACCCCGATTCTCTGCTTAATTCTCTGACGGTTTTCTGTCCAGGCTCGAACGCTCAACAGTAGTCCCAGAACCGGACGGGTTCCACCGGCTCCCATCCTTCCGGAGTGGGGCCAGCGCATTCCGCCGCGTGCCCTCCCCGTGAGAGCCCAAAGTACAAGACCACTCGCTCGTTGCCGGCAACCGTGTTGGCCGTCCCAAAGTGCAATACTGACGCATCGTACACGACTGCATCGCCCGCACGGACGGTGGCCAGCTCGGACACGCATCCGTCAAGGCTGCCCGGCCGCATGCCGCCGCTCTCACTGAACATCTGCGCATGGGCAGCTGCATTCGCCGTGCCCGGAAGGAAGCAGGTGGGGCCGTGGTCGGCCGTTGGAGTGTCCTGCAGATAAACAAACGTCACGACGCGTGGCGGCATGTTGGGACGCTCGGCAGCGCTGCTGCGTTCGGCGCCGCCGGGTAACACGGGGGGCGAAGTGCCCATCACCATGACGTTATCCCGCCGAAAGTCGGCGTGCACGGCCTGGTGCGCGGAGCCCGGGCGAGCGATGATTGCGCCGCACTCGACAAGTTCGATCTCCGTGAGCTGCTGGCTCGATGTGCTGGCGATGCCATTTTGTGAGGCCGCCTTGTCGACTGCAGTGAGTGGCAAAGCGGCGACAGCCTCGGCGAGGACAGGTTTCAGGCGGGCGCACGCGGTGCGTAGCGCATCGGCTACGAGGCCAGACTCGAGTGGCAGAAGAACGTCCGATCGCTGCGGCGTGAGCCGCTCCTCGAGTGCGGATGAGAAGCGCACGCGAGAGCCAGGGATGTACCGGCTGTCTGCCGCGCCCATCCACACCGCCCAACGCTGCGCGGTGGGGGCAACCGCTTGATCGCGGAGAGTGAGGATGTGCTGCTTCAGCACTGCGCATGCGTCGCTGCTGAGAACTTTGTCCACCCTGGCTACGCCGGCGACTTGCAGAGATGCAGTGGGATTGACTGCGGCGTGCAACACTCCCGCCTTCTGCACTAGTCGATCCTCGAGCCGTAAGCGCCCGGCGCTTGCGATGACGATGCCGATCGCAACCCCGAGGGGCATTATGAAGCCACCTCGCGTGTGTGAACCAGGGGGTCTGAAATTCTGATCTGTGAACCGCTGGACACGGCCTTTCCACCCAAGAAACCGTTCACGCGACCTCACACACGGAGAGCGGCTCATGCCCTAACACACCGTGCCCGAGTAGCATGGAGAGCGCACGACGACGCACGCTGACACTCGTACGAACCGAACACTTGCTCATCCCGAGAACGCCCCACATGCGTGCCGTGTGCCGGCTCGAATGCGGCTTTTGCCACGCGTATTCGAAAG
>Ga0210243_102371_pt1 | contig 10314 bp, 6 predicted proteins | sample ChrtobMeP5a_32mM_FD_155461 | JGI IMG/M metagenome (GOLD analysis project Ga0210243, IMG submission 155461) | Chrysochromulina tobin associated microbial communities from unialgal haptophyte culture, Seattle, Washington, United States - P5a_32mM | ecosystem: Host-associated > Algae > Haptophytes >...
CCACCGACCCCCCCATCGCCCCCCCCTTGGATCGTGTGCCACTGCTTCTCGAGAGCGTCGGATTGCGTGGCCGATTGAGTTGCTGTGAATGGCCGCTGTGAATGGCCACGGCGACAGCGGCGGCGGCCGACGTGGCGGCGAGAGCGCTCAGCGTCGTCGTGGGCGTGGCGGCGAGAGCGCTCAGCGTCGTCGTGGGCGTGCACGCCGCGTCCGCTGTGGGATGCGGGAGCAGCGCCCCGCGAGCGACGGGCGCCGTCGTGGGCGCACTCGCCGCATCCACGGCGCTCCGAAGCATTTGAAGGGTGCGTTGCGAGCTCGCTGCGACGAGGGCGGCTGACGAAACCGAGGCTGACGAAACCGAGGCTGGCGAAACCGCCACTGACGAAACCGCCGCTGACGAAACCGCCGCTGGCGAAACCGCCGCTGACGAAACCGCCGCTGACGGTGAGGCGATCACACCCGAGCAAATGAGCTCGCTGTGAAGATCGCTGCCACCACCACCACCAGCACCGCCGCCGCTGCCGCCAGTGCTGCCGCTGCCGCCAGTGCCGCCGCCACCGCTGCCGCCGGCCACACTAGTCGCGTCGATGGGTGAGGCCTTGGCATTCGGTACGAGAGCACGCCCCCGCACACGACGTCCAACCGACTTCTTGCCACGGAGGGTGGAGGCGGGCGACTCGGAGGGCGAAGTACTCTCCTTCGAAGGCTCGTGCACGTTGCCGCCGCCGCCGCCGCCGCCGCCGCCGCCGCCGCCGCCGCCGCCGCCGCCGCGCATGCTACTCCCGCCCGGGGCGGGGGCACGGCCGACGGCTGCCCCACTCGACGCACCAGCCCCACTCGCCCCACTCACGACAGGTCCACCGAGCAGAGGGACCGCTGGGGCGCCGTCCCGGGCGGCGACGGTGGAGGTGCGCCGAAAGCTGTGGGGAAGAGACGCCGTGGTGAGCACTGGCATGCTGCGCTCAAAGTTCTCGGTACGAACGCTCGAGTCGGACACGAGGTCGCCCGTGCGCGCGTCGTAGTAGCTCACGGGCCGAGTCTCAGACGGAAGGCGTACTCGGCCCGGCAGGGGAGATTCGCCCGGTACGGCGCTCCCCGGGCTGCCGTGACCGCTCAAGGGGCCGTAGTATCGGCGCTGTAACGACGTGGTATCGGCCGTGGCTTCGGCGGCTACAGCGGAGCTGCCGCCGCCGCCGCCTCCGCCTCCGCCGCCGCCGCCGCCGCCGCCGCCGCCGCCGCCGCCGACGCCGACGCCGCTGCCGCTGAGCGCGAGCTTCGTGCACGGGCTGGAGCACACGCAGCCGGCGCGCCCGCCCGCGCCGCTGCATGCGCCCCCCGCCGACGAAAACGTGACGCTCCAAGTGGGTGGGGCGGCGGGGATGGGAGCAGTGGATGCCAGTGAGGGCGTCGGGTGGTGGCTGGCGCTGCTGCTCAGCTCGCCTCGGCCGCTTCCCGTGCCGCTGCTGCCGCTGCTGCCGCTGCTGCCGCTGCCGCCGCTGCTGCCGCTGCTGCCGCTGCTGCCGCTGCTGCCGCTGCTGCCGCTGCTGCCGCTGCTGCCGTTGCAGTGGCGCTGGTGGTGGATGACCGTTGAGGAGAGCTCATCTGCCAAGTCGGTGCGCTTGCCGTGGCCGCCGCCTTGGTCCCCGTGACAGGTGCCGCGTGAAGCACCAAGGAACAGGGAGCTGCTAGAGAGGCTGCCTCTTGAAGGAGGTGGCGACCCACAGCTGCCGATGCCGCCTCCACCATTGCCTCCGCCGCTGCGGTCGCCGCGGTCGCCATGACCGCTGCCGCCACCTATGAAGAGGCTGCTGCGCGAGAGCGGTAGACCACGCTGCGTTGGGTAGCTGAGCATCGAGCGGCTCGCCGAGCTTGCCGTGCACGTCTTCGGAATCTCGTCCCCCGAGCCAACTGATGCTGCATCCTCGTCGTACGGGATGCACCTGGGTGGTGGCGTGAGCATCCGCGGGTGCAGCAAGTCCTTGAGGCTGCGCTTCTCTTGCCTGGACTTGGCGGTGCGCTGCTCTCGCTGGAGGCGGCACGTCTCCAGGGAGTGCCAGCCGGCCACCTGGAGCACTTGCAGCGACCGCAAGTGCCGCGCGTAAGAGCAGAAAAAGGCCCGGAGCGCCCGCGGCTCGTCGTCGCTCGACGTGGAGCCGGAGCCTGACAGCGTCGCGGCATCGTCCTCCTTTGGAAGATTGATGGTGCACAGTGTTGGTATGGAAGTGCACGTCTCACCCCGGCCCCGCGCTCCCGTCATGCGTACGAAGGTGGAGATAGCAGCGTTTCGAGGACCAAGTTTCAGGGTTGATCGAAACGACAGCGCGAACGCGCGCGCGCAGTTTCCGTGCGTGTCTCGTAACAGTGTTTCGTATGGGGTCATGTAAGGTGTGTGTATTCTGAGCGGGCTGTCACGAGCCGTGGCACCGGATGTCGCGTCTGTCGTGTTAACGTTCACCCCGACGTACACTGAGGAGTGCTCAGGCCGCCAGATACCGCGTGTCCGCGCCCGAGACGGTGGTCAAATCACTCATCTTCCGATCCTGGCCCCTAAACACGTGGCCTAAGTGCCCCCCCCTCCGGGAAGGGCCGCCCCCTCCTCCGGGGGGGGGAACGCCCCGCCCCCTGAGGTTTCCACACTTTTTGTAACCACCACACGGAAGTGAAGCACCCCACAGGACACTTACCATGGCTGTGGACGCACTTCTGCTTCCGCGGGCTGTGGGAAGACGAGATGTTTGCTCGTCAGCTTCCGATCGGGGTAAGTTCCGAGAAAAAGCGAGCATCACGATGATGCGCGTCCGTGCCCTCGGTATGAGTTTTCGGGGCTTCAAGATCTACACCCGCACTGGCGACAAGGGTACCTCGTCACTCTTCAATGGCGAGCGGCGGCGCAAGGATGACCACGTCTTCTGCGCCCTTGGGGATACGGACGAGCTCAATGCGGCGATCGGCATCGCGCGGGGGCACTGCGAGGCCCTGTGCAGCAGCCAAGGCGCCGTCGGCGAAGGCGGCGCTGATCTCCTGCTTCTCGTGCCGCCGCAGCTCGACGCAGTACAGTCTCGGCTGCTCGACATCGGCAGCGCTTTAGCCACACCTGTCTCATGCTCGACCGAGGCTCGGCTGCAGCGAGCAAAGTTTGACGAGGGCGGACGCAGCACGACCGAGCTCGAAGCCTGGATGGACGCGCTCGACGCCCAGCTACCGCCACTACGCAACTTCATCTTGCCGTCAGGCGGGGCGGCCAGCGCCTCGCTGCACCTCGCAAGGGCCATCTGCCGGCGCGCCGAGCGTGCGGTTTGGCCGCTCTGCCTCGACGGCGAGTGCGACGGATCCACGGCGCAGTACCTCAATCGCCTGAGCGATTACCTTTTCGTGAGTGCGCGCTACGTCGCCATGCGCTCGGGTCGAGGGGACGTTGCGTATCGCAAGGAGTAGAGTGACGACACGACAGCGCGTGTGAAACAGAGCAGCGACACCGAGGCACCGGCCCGAGCAGCGGCGGAGGGTCGAGGGACTGTAAACCAAAGACTCTTGACGTGTGAACCGGGCCGAGCAGCGGCGGAGGGTCGAGGGTGTGTCCTTTCTCGCGCGATTTAAGACGCCAAATACGATATAACGCCCGGTCGCCCGCGCGTTTTGCCTTATTCCTTACTGGTTCGGTCATGCTGGGGGTCTTGTACGGTGTCGGTTATCTGAGCAGTATAGTTGAGCGAAAATGTGCGCACGAAACAGCGTCGTTTGAAACGAATCATAAGCCCACTACGCCGGGCCGAAATAGCCGAAATAGAAGTAATGCATAAGCACTGAAGGAATGAACCCCCGGGAATAAAACGGACGCCGGCCAACGGAATGACCCATGAGCCTTTGTCCTTTTTCAAACGAGTCATAGATGGTCGCTGCGCCGGGCCTGCGGCGTCCGCCGTCTGCGGATTCAGAGCCAGCTGGGGCGCACGTGGTCAGCGCCGCGGGCCCGCGCCCTCATCGCTATCGCATCTTGAAAACTTTCGCCGGCGGCGGCCACTGGCCACACACCACTCGCACCTCATCGAAGGGCACACCGAGCCAGCTCAATTTGACGACGCCCAGGGCGGTCGGTGCTTGCGAGAGCCCGCAGTCGATGCGCGAGGCCAGGTCGGCGAGCACGCCGTAGTAGGCCGAGCCGCACGAGAGGACGTGCCAGAGGACATGCAGCGGCCAGACGCGGCCATCGGCGGCGCACAGACGCACCTCCACCTCCCAGAGCAGCTTGCCACTGACGATGCAGAGCAGCGAGGCGTTGCGCGCCCACGAGGCCACGCGCTGGGTTGACCTCCAGGTATACCCGAGCGCCGTGTCGGCGACGACCAGCGCGGTGAACGAGGCGACGAAAAAGTCGTACAGGGCGAGCTTCGCGTAGATCCAGATCGTGATTCCGATCGCAGTGGTGACGCAGGCGGTGTATGCGGCGCAGCGGCCACGCGTCAGGAGCAGAGGGTGAGCGTGACACTTGTTCAGGAGCGCGAGACCGATCATGATGAGCATTGGCACCTCATCGCACAGCTCGTACTCGAAGAGCATGGTGGCGTGGAAAGCGACGCTGCCGAGACCGATGGCAGCGATGGAGAGGATGGTGAGCAGGATCAGCGGATCCTTTCGTGTCTCAGGCTTTGACAGCATGTACGCCGCCGCTACAACGAAGATGAAACTCGAGAGACTGTTGTAGAACTCTGCAAAGTAGGGCGATGTGGCATACTTGGGCTCGCAAAACTGATGGACAGACGTTGCTGGACCCCACCAGCCGGTGGAGGGCACATCAGACTGCGTTGGAATATGGAGTATGGACATGCGGGTCAAAAAAAAGGACCTCAAAGTCCGCACGTTTGGTGTGAATGTGTGACGTGCCTGTGAATGTGTGTCTGCCAACACGTTCTAATGAGTGTTGATCAAAATCATACCAGTAAAAAGACACCGGGGGGAGCCGAAAATCATACCGGTACACATATTACCGGGAACAGTGAGTCGGCCGCGGGGAGCGGTCGGCTTCGGGCTTGCGGCTGTTGAGTCGGCCGCGGCTTCGGTCGTCGCGCTGACGAGTGACGTGCGGGGTGTGTGTTGTTGGTGGGTTTGGTTGGTTGTGAGATTCGTCTGTGTGCCTTTGTGCGTCCGCGTGTTCCGTGTGTCTCGTGTGTGTCCCGGCTCCCCCCGGTGTCTTTTTACCGGGAACAGTGAAATAGGTGGGTCTCCGACTGACCGTTTCGATTTTTGCGTCTACTGAGCTTGCTCATCGGGTGAAGCGCATCGAGAAGCGCACAGCGAGAGAGAGTGTGACGCTGACACTTCTTACATGTACTATGCTTTTACTTTCTGTTCGACTACTTGTGTCCACATTATCACACGGCTAATGTGTGTACCCACTCTTACCCACTCGCTCACCCCACTCGGTCCCCCACCACTCGGCTGACAAATTATCCACTTTTAAGTTCGTTACAGTCGGAATTTCCAATTTGAGGATGTTTCTGACTTGGATACGACCCTCCCTCATCTCAGAGAATCGCTCGTGGTCTGTCCTCGTCTACCACTCGCGCCTGCGACCGACCTGCAACCACGAACGCGCAGCTCCCGCATTCAGCCGCAGCTCCTTTCTTTGCGTCGAAGGTTCAGGAATCGTCCGCGTGCGGTTCTCGAAGATGCTCGCGTATACACTCATATCACTCGCACCTTGCCTTTGTGGAGCGATTCGTCGCCATTCTCTGGAGCCCGCTGAAGATTATCGAGGAAAGTGGCTTCTGTTTCTGGGAGACTCGTCGGTTCGCGGCCTATACCTGGCGTTTCATCAGCACGTCATGAAGCGATTCAATCATCAGCCAGCTGGTGTGATGGACATGACACTTTGGAACAACGGCTCGCAGAGATATCTATCATATGGTTGGATAGACGTCGTGCTAGAGGAGCATGCCCCAAACCTATGGCTCGAGGTGTCTGCGAGCGCGGCTGTCCATAACAACACTGGCGGCTGGCCCGACGCACGGCCTGCTCCTGACCAGAGCAGTCATCTTCACCGACCCTGGTGTGACAAGACGCCTAATGTGTCGAAGCGCTCACGGGTGCGCCTGACGTACCAACAAATGACGCAAACCAAGTTCATGCCCGCTCTGTTAGGTGGCATGCAGCAAGGATGGCACGCTGCACCATGTGGAGGACCGGACGCCATCTTTCTGTCACTCGGTCATTGGGACATGGTCAATTCGGTGACCACAGAGTGCTCACGGAAGTGGCTGCTGGAAAGTCTCCTCATGCTTCGCAACAGTAGCCGTCACGTCGTCTACGCCAGTCCAACACATCCCTGGGAGATGGCACATCACGCTTGTTGGAATACTAGCAGCAAAAGTGAATGTTGGAGAATCTTTGACGCCAAGGATCGGATCGATAATGACGACTGGGGTCCTGAGCTTGTGGACGAGGCCAACGCCATCCACGAGGCCAGCGCACTTGTAGCGGCGAGCTTGGCGACTAGCGGCGTCGCATCACCCAAGAGCGTGAGGGCCGCAGACAAATTCGCAGATGGATCTGAAGGCGAGCGCTCTGTTGGTCATAAGAAGGAGGCGCCGAGTTGGGCGCGGGTCCGTTACTTCGACCGCATGATCCAAGTGTCGTCTCTCCTCTCCACATCGTGCTTGTCTAAGTGCGGATCAATCCTTCAAAGCTGGTGGCACCCCCCCCATGCGGTGAATGTGGGCCTTCTACCCACTTTGCTGCATGTGTGGTTCGGGGCAGACGGTGCGCAGGAAACCGACGCAAGAGTCCGAGCTGATGGTGCGGTGAAGGGCGGCAAAACGAGGCTCAACAAGACGATCCCCACGAGAATGCTACCAGAGGTTCGAAGCCAAATCTCCAGGCGCGACAATGCGCAGTGCTGCTGCACGAGGCCTGATGCGTCCTCCTTCAAAGACAAAAATCGGTCTGTAAATACCCCAACATCATACTGGGCCAAAGAGTGCCCTTAAAGTTCCCTGAAGGATTGCGGACTTCCGTCAGCGGACCGCGGTTCCGTGATTCAAGGCAATTTACGTCCGGGTCCGCAAATTCGTATACCTCACTTAGTCCATACGAAACGCACGAGTTCCGCTTGTTAGCCTAAGGCCGGGCGACGACGCGGGAGCCGGACCCGTGCGCGCGGATCGTCCCGATCGTGGATCGTGCTGATTTTGATACGTCGTCCGTTCGACATCTCAGTCTCAAAAGCCGCAAATAGACGTAGACGACCACCGTGTCCACTCTCCGAGAGTCACTCTGGTGTGGGTTGGCTCCAAGCATGGCTCCAAGTGATTCACATATGAATTCTGTAGATCCAAACCGTCTAGGCTCTCTAGGCGGGCTAGGACCCAGCAGCTCTATCACTATCTTCACACGGCGACTTCACGCTTGCGCGCCACGCGCTCCTGCTTGCCCCTACGCTGCTGCTGCGACGCGAGGAAGCCCGGTCGGCGCGAAACGAGAATGCATGCGAGCGCGGCCAGCCCGATCAGCAGCACGAGCGCGAGCTCGCTCCCGAGCTGCACCTCCGTCGGGTGGTTACGCTCCCAACGGCCCAGCGGCGTTTCACGTTCCACTGCGGCCGCCTCCTCGGGCGTCGCCAGCGCCGCGGCCGCTACACCAGCAGCGACGCCCGCGACGACGCCCGCCTCGCCGTTGGCGATGGGCGCCGCCCGCGACGACGCCAACGCGCCCGCGACGACGCCCGCCTTGAAGCCCTGCTCCAACCGATCCGACTCAAGATGGAGCTTCCCCTTGTGCCGAAGGCGTGCCGGGATAGCGAGCGCGGCCGCAGCCTCGGCACCAGCCGAGGTCGTGTCCGCACCGGCGCCCGCAACGGCGCCCGCAACGGCGCCCGCAACGGCTGTGGGGTCTCGCTGCAAGACGCCTTGGTCCACGGCCGCCCCTCCCACCGTCTGCGCCGCCGCAGCTCCCGCCGCCGCGCCTCCCGCCTGCATCGCCGCCCTGGCCGGATCGCCCTCGCACTGATGGCATGAGAGCTTGCACGCAGTGTTCATGAAGGCGGTGTTGCGATGGCACTCACCTCCCAAAGCCCAGCCTAAGCACTTAGGGTTCGTGTCGCCGCAGCATCCCGTGCACGCCTGCCGGCAACTGCCGAGCAGCCCCGAGGGGCATCCGCCCTGCTGCACCCCGAGCTTCTCCATCTCGCGCGCACAGTCGTCGCGCTCGTCGATGCACTGAGGCTGGCTCGTATCTGCCTCGTGAGGCGCGCACGGCAGCTGCTCGGCGCCGGGGCACGAGCGGTGGTAAAAGTCGCACAGCGCGTCGTTGAGCGTGTTGATCGTCTCGGCGCAGAGCGCCTGGCTGGGCTTTGGGCGCGCGGGCGCACGGAAGAAGAGCAGTGGGCAGCTGCCCAAATCGAAATCCTGGTAGTCGTACTTGGTAAAGTGATACGAATCCACATGGCAATGCAGCCCGTAGTGGATGATCGTCGGCCCTTGCGGCGGCCGGGCGGCGCTCGTATAGTCCGTGTACTCGACCAGCCCATTCAGCAGCTTCGTGTCGATGCCCTGCTCCGCCGCGGCGAAGATGTACCCATACATCTCGCTGATCCAAGGCGCCTCGCCGAATTGAACGTACGCGTCGCCGGTCGGGATGTAGTTCTTGGTGCCGACGGCGCGTCGCGCGAGCGGGTGCCACTGCGCCTTGGAGCCGTTCATGTCCCAGTAGCGCTGCGGGTTGGAGCGCATCGCTTCACAGTAGTGCAGCCAGCGAGGCGCGATCTGCTTCAGGTCCTCCAGGTGAAAGATGTGGTACCAGCCGGCCGCGCGCGCGAGCTTGGCCATGCCCTCGTGCGGCACAAAGTTCTCGACGAGGTGGTTATTGATGCCCTGGTCGAGGTAGCCCACGTGCTCGGACACGACCATCCCGCGGGACGCCCCCAGCCGGAGCGGATCTATCGGCGCGCGCAGCAGCATGTCCGCGTCGATGAAGAGCACGTAGGTCTCGTCGATCTTGGCCTCGCGCACCCAGTGCATGACCGAGGCAGGCTTGTTGTACGAGCCCGACGACTCGTGGTTGTGCGGGTTGTTCGCATAGTTCGGGTGCACGAACGTTGGCCCCAAGTCCATGCTCTTTTGAGGGTAAACGCGCCGCTGCTCTTCGGTGCACGCGAGCAGACGGGTGATCTTGCCCTTCGTGCCGAGCATGCGGTGCGTGTAGAAGACTCCCGCATCTTTCCACACAAAGTTGTTCGTGCACTCGGCGCAGAAGACGGTATGCAGCGAGTCCGCCATTGAGAGAGACGGCGTCCTCCCTGTCCCGAAACTTGCGGAACCAAAAGCGTCGTCCTGGGCGCATGTCGCAAGCTGGTACACCCTCGGCCTCCTCCGCCGACCGCGCGCGCAACGCAAGCAGGCGGCGCTCAAGCTGGCTGCAGAGAAGGCCGCAGCGGAAGCTGCAGCGGCAGAAGAGAAGGCTGGCCACGGGCGCTCGGACGCGGTGCGCCGGCCGCTGTGCATGCCGCTGTGGCCTCGACCAAGGCCAGACCTTGGTACGAGGCGTCAACTTACCTCTCTTCTTACGATGAGTGGTATACATGCTCCTTGCCCTCTCTACTTATCAATTTCTTATCAATATTATCGTTTTGTGCCAAAACACCCTCGTTTGCCCGAGTCAAACGTGTCCACAACGTACTGAACGAGCCGACAGCGACACGCACCATATTATGAAAATAATACGAAAACTTCTAGTACGCCATGCACGGCCACGGGTGAACCACGGGTGCACGTCCCGCATCCATGGGAGTAAGTCGAGTAAGTACAGTACCGACCACGCGCACCGTCCCACCGCAGCTCCCGGTCGAGCCGCCTGTTCGACCTTGACCGCCCCGGCGCGGGAGGCTCTTCGACTCAATTCCCTTCATGCTCTCTCTCACACCATGTTTGGATTCCGGCAGCAAGGGTACTGTAGTTGTTCTAGGACTCGCTGCCGTTTAAGCTCAAAGCTGCCGTCAGTGGGTGAAACCTGTATGTACATCGTATCAAGCACGATGCATGTGCACTCGGAGCAGCTGACTCAGAGGCGCTTCCTGCCTGGCTGCTGATGGGCGGCTGGAAGGTCGTAGGTCGAGTCCTCGCAGCCGGGATATCGAGAAGCAGCCCGAGAACGGCGTCTACTGCCAAGGCTAATTCATAGAGGGCGCGCGATGAGATGCTGCGCTCAGCTCGGTCAGCGGCTCGTTCATCTTGCCTGCTTGTGATCCGTGGATGCCCCCGGGCGTCATCGGATCTACTTGCCCCCCGGGCTGTTTTGCAGCTAGAGAAAGCCGGTTAGCAGTCG
>Ga0210243_102375_pt1 | contig 10281 bp, 11 predicted proteins | sample ChrtobMeP5a_32mM_FD_155461 | JGI IMG/M metagenome (GOLD analysis project Ga0210243, IMG submission 155461) | Chrysochromulina tobin associated microbial communities from unialgal haptophyte culture, Seattle, Washington, United States - P5a_32mM | ecosystem: Host-associated > Algae > Haptophytes >...
CTGGTTGATGAGCACGACGACGCACGGTGCGCGCGGCGCGCGGCATGGCTGAGGAGCTGTGCCATCTGCCCGACGAGCTGTTACCCAAGGGGCTGCGCGCGCGCGCTTCCTTGTGGCACCAGCTCCTGCTTAGCAGTCTGCCTCTGATTGGGCCTGCAAGGCGCGAGCTCAAGGGGCTGATGGCGAAGGCCTGGCGCGAACGTCTTCCGCGGCCAGCGCAGCCAGCGGGGAGCGCACGGCACCGCCAGCCTGTCGCACGGCAAAAAAGGGCGAACCAGGGCCCGAGAGAGGCGCATGAACGAGGGGAGCCATGATCGGGCTCCCCATTTTCACGCGACGACCCTCCCTCTCCCAGCCCCTTGCAAATCCCCCTGCGCGGAAAGCACAGTGCTCGGTCGGAGCCCTCGCCTCCGGCGACAGTGGGAGAACGCATGAGTGAACGCCTCGAGCCCAAGGCCACGTCCGGCATCGACTCTGACTGCGCCTCGACGAGGTTCGACTCGCTGTCCATCAGCAACTCGTCCGGCGCGGACGACGACGTGGTGTGGTCGCCGGTGACCTTTGTCACGCGCTCGCCTGGATCGAGGGTGTTCCCATCCGCGGTGGTGCACCGCTCGTCGCTCTACATATTCGGTGGGCACGACGGCACCATCTATCGTAACGATCTGCTCATCTTCAACCTGGAGACGCACGGCTGGCAGCTCGACATCGAGCTCGGCGGTGGGCTCGGGCCGAGCCCACGCGACGCTCACGCAGCGGTGGTGCACGCGGACTGCATGTACGTCTTCGGCGGGTACGATTCGAAGCGGTACCTGAACGACTTCCACCGCTTCCACTTCGACAGCGCGGTGTGGAGCACCGTCGCGTACGGCGGCGGCGCGCCCTCGCCGCGCGGTGGCCACACGGCCGTCGTCAACAACAACGAGATGCTCGTCTTCGGCGGCTGCGACGGCTGGAACTACTTCAACGATCTGTTTCGGTACCGGTTCGACTCGGAGCAGTGGACGCCCGTACGCGTCACGGGCACCATGCCGGGCGCGCGCTCCGCGCCCGCCACTGTCATCCATGAAGAGCAGCAGCACATGTTCGTCTTTGGCGGCTATGACGGCGGTCGCTCGCTCAACGACCTCTTCCGCTTCTCACTCAAGACGTCCGAGTGGGCGCAGGTGCGTTGCACGGGTACGCCGCCGAGCCCGCGCGGCGGTCACACCGCCGTCGTGCACGGCAACACTATGTACGCCTTCGGAGGGAAGAGTGGCCGCTCACCCTTCAACGACCTTCACTCCTTCGACTTCGAGAATAGCAGCTGGTCTGAGTTGCGTTCGGGCAGCTCGGCGCCCGCGCCGCGCTGCGCGCACACGTGCGTGGTGCACGGCGCGTCCCTCTTCATCTTCGGCGGGTATGATGGCCGTCGTTACTTCGACGACTGTTTCGAGCTCGCAGTGCAGAAGCCCGAGGAGGAAGCTGTACTCTCCCTCTCTGGCGACTTGCAGCCGATGGTGAATAATCCTCAATTCTCGGACGTGACGTTCGTAGTCGAGGGTCGCAACCTACACGCGCACAAGTTCATCCTGTTCGCGCGCTCCGAGTATTTCCGACGTATGTTCACGTCGGGGTACCGTGAGAGCACGGACAGCATGATCCACATCCGCGATGTGCGCTACGACGTCTTCCTGTGCGTGCTCTCCTTCCTGTACACCGGCAAGCCGCGCGAGGACATCGAGGAGCTTGCGGTGGAGGTACTCGGTGTCTCCAACCTGTATGCGATCGACCCTCTCAAGCGCATCTGTGCCGATCTGATGAAGCGCTCCATCTGCGTCGAGAACGTCGCCTCGATTCTGCAGGCAGCCGACACGTACCAGGTGACACTGCTGCGACAGCAGTGCATCCAATTCATGGTATCCTACTGCTGCCTTGCGTGCAAGTGACCACCACGGCGCTCCCACCCTCTTCCCCACAGGTGACACTGCTGCGACAGCATTGCATCCAATTCATGGTGGAGCACTTTGGCGAGGTGGTCCGCTCCGAAGGCTTTCAGGCGAGACGTGCTGACTGCCCTCTGTGCTCTCTGACTCTTGATCCGAGTCTCATGTGATTGCTCTCTCATTGTGACTGATGGCGCTCCGACGGCTTCCACAGGAGCTCATCTCGACGCCCAACCGGCAACTCGTCCTCCTGTTCCTCGAGGCAAAGGCCCTCGAGGAGGATGCTCATCGAGCTCGAACGCACAGCGCGGCCGTTGTGGGCACGAGTGGGCCATGATTCAAGGCTCGAGCATGGGCCTGAACGCAACGTCGTCACTCGTCAGAAGCACTCAATAGCTGTGCCAGCATGGTGGAGCAGGTCAGCCGGTTAGGTCGCATCTAATTCACTGTCGGGAGGTGGTTCCGGTGGTTGACTCAAGGTGCACCACTATTTCACGCGCCTAACAGACTCGTTAGAAAAACCGGAGACCCGAAAGTACTCTGTGAGGGTCGAGCGGCGCGTCCTGAGGAACAGTCCTGAGGAATCAAATTTCACGAGTCATGCCGTGAATAACCTGGGAGTCTGCGGATGCTTGGCCTTCACGAGCAAGTGTGCAAACGCGTGGGCTTCGGCAACTCATTCAGCGGACTACGTCATCGCAACTTCAAGTCATTGGATATTGGAGACCTCTATCAGTTTGGCGTCGCTGGTGGCGGGACGCTTGTGCAGCTGCTGCGTATCCACAACACGACGGCGTGGGGGTTTGATACATTCACTGGCCTACCTCCAGAGCAAAAGGGAGAGTTGAGCATCAAGGACTGGAAACCCGGTGCATTTCGTGGCAATGGGGTTCTCAATGCATCCGGCGTGCATGAGCTGGTGGCAAGGAAGGTGCGTGCGGCGACTGGCAGCAGCCTGTTACCCGGCCAGCTGAGCCTTCTCACCGGCACGTTCAACGAGACGCTTCGCCCGGGATTGGCGAGGGAGCGCGGAATGCGCCCCGCTGTGTATGTCGACATCGACTCGGATCTCTTCATTTCTGCGTGGGAAGCGCTTGATTGGCTCTTCACCGAGCGGCTGCTCTTGCCCGGTAGCGTGATCGGCTACGATGATTGGTGGACCATCGCATGCGCGAGCAATAACACTGATGTCGAGGCCCATGGCGAGCCGCGTGCGCACCTGCTGGCGGCGCGCAAGTACCAGGCGTCCTTTCGGTGCATCTGCGGCCCGTGCGAGCCGATCACGCCTGGTGTCGCCTTTGGCGGCCGGACGTACTTTGTGCTTGAGGCCCTCGGAGGCTCGACGGTGTCTTCAAGTGGCTTCACGATGACGCGAGAGGATGCAGCGTACTGGATGGCTCGAGCACGTTCGTGTGGGATCGCGAAGAAGAAGCGCGCCGTCCTTGTGTGAAGGGACAAGTCTGATTAGACATTTAGACTGTGGGAAGGCGCTCGACAGTGCACAGTGGGTGTGGTGTCAGCGTGTGGGTGTGCCTGCGCGGCTCTTGTTCGCTTTATAAAATGCGTTCGGTTCGGTCAAGTAGAACGTACAACGATAGTACTGTGGTCAGCTGTACACACAGCACAAGTGCGCGGCGTATACGCCGTCGAAAAGTGGAGTTATTATATGAGTGACTTCGTCGGCGACTTCGCGTCTTTTCGATCGGATCCTTTGGCAGAGGTCCTCTCGTTCCGCGGTCGGGTCTTTACTTTCGTTACGCTCGCACGTGGCCGCCGTCGGTGCACGGTGGCGTATCAATCCGCGCGGCGTCATGGCGGATTTGCCGGTACGGTACCGTACCTTATCATCTATGATCAATCGATACGAGTATTTGAGGCCGCATGTGCTCGCTTCCGGAGTCAACCGTCAAGCTGGTGCAGTATACCTCCTGGTCCAGCGGTGTGGTAACCCTGCATTGATCCAAGATAGTCAAGAACGAGATCCAAGCCAAGCCAATCTTCATCCTCGCTTCAAGCACGTTCGATACCACACGAAGAAAAGGACCCAGTTCACGACCACAATCGTCCAGAAGATCGTGTAGCCATTCTCCCACTCGAGCTCGGGCATATTCCTGAAGTTCATGCCCCACACGGCCGCGAGGAAGTTGCCCGGTACAAAGACGGCTGTGAGGACCGTGAGAGTGCTCAGCACGCGGTTCGTCTGCAAGTCGATCGCCTGCCGCAGCTCGGTCTCGAGCTCATCGGCCCATTTCGTCAGCATCTTGATGCGCGAGGCTTCGGTCTCCAGTCGATCTTCCAAGTCGCGGAAGAGGCTGTCAATCTCGTCGGCATTCGCAGCTGCACTGCTTGCCGGTAGCCGAGGCTCTGCGGATAATCGTGAATCACGCTTGTCACGCTTGTTCACACGAGGCTCCGATCGAGGCTCCGAATCTGCATACGGCGAGCTGCGGCTGAGGACGCGCGGGTCATCGCGGTCGGCTTTCTCCTCTTCACGAGATCGAACTCGACCAATCTCCTCTTCCCAAGATCGAGCTCGACCAATCTCCTCTTCCCGAAATCGAGCTCGACCAATCTCGAGCCCGTCGCCCGGCGCAGGCATCCCTTGGGCTTCGCTGCTCCATCGAACCTCGGGTTGTCCACGGTCAACGTCCCACGCTCCTGCCTGCTTGGGGATCGATGCCTGCTTGGAGGTCGGTGCCTGTTTGGGGTGAAGGTGGGGGGTGTGCGGTGCAACAGAAACATCGATCGCCGCGCCACCTACTGAGTCTGCAGAGGAGGAGAGGCCGTTGTCACCGGTCACTCCCTCGACGTGTGATGCGTACTGTGCGAGCTCCCTCCGTAGGTTGTAGACCACACGTGGTAGCGGGCTGACGATGGCGAAGAACTGGTGCACTTCGCGCTGCACGTCGTGGACGTAGGCGGAGACGCTCGCGGTCTGAGCATGCCCCATGCGTTCCGGCGAGCGCACCTGCCAAATTTGGGGTCGGGGTCGGGTTAGGATGGTTGCATGCATGGAGACGCTCACTGTCTGTGCATGCCCCTTGCGCTCCAGTGCGCGCACGTGCTCGACGAACTCTTGAGCTCGACGAACTCTTGACGAATTCTTTCCGGTGAGGGGACGCCTTCAGAGGCCACCAGAGGCAGTCCGCGTACCTGCTCGAGGAGTTCCTCCACCACATGCTCTAGGGCGTCGGCTGCCGGCCCAATCGCGTCGACCAGACCGTCGAGAAACCGATGGAGCAGCAAGCTAGCCGGTGCTGATCGGAGGATCGAGTAGTTGCGCTGCAGCCGACGACGAGCCTTCGTGACGGCCATGTGCAGCGCATCCTGACGGCTCAGCTCGAACTGCTGGAAGCCGGGGGGGACGCGTCCGCATGCGTCGCGGTCGTCGGTGGCGTAGGAGACGAGCGTGTTCAGGTGGGGCGCGGTCAGAAAGATGGCAACGAGACGCATCTGAAGGCTCACTCTCTTGTCGCTGCTCTGCTTGCCGAGGCGCAGCGTGTGGCTATCTGACTGGTACGCGCGCCGGTCGATGTCGATGGCCGGGAAGAGCACGAAGATGTGTCCCTCGTAACGGCTGCATTTGGCACGATGGCGCTCCTCGAGGGCGTCTTCGATGGCGAGAGGGTGCAACCCATATTTGGACGCGACGAGCTTGAGCGTCTGCCGCGTCGCATGCAGCTCGTGACCCGCCTGCGTCAGATGAACCCACCGATTCCGCGACCACGAAGGGCGACGATGCTGCAGCCAAACTCGCCGGAGCTCCACCGCCAGATTGGGCACGAGCTCGCAGCGGCTAGGTGAGTAGTCGCACACGCTCAGCTCGCCGCTTCCATCCCCCGAGAGCGCGAGTAGCGCGCACATCTTCACCACATGCGCGCACGCGAGGAACTCGGAAAACGAAAGGTCGCCTCCGCTCGACGCGTCTTCATGTGCCGCTTCCCCGAGCGCGTTGAGCGCGGCGCGGAGCGGCGCATCATCCTTCCAGTCCTTTTCACTCAAGCTGAAGAAGCCGATGAGCACCTGCATGCTGCTGTATGCGCCACGATCGTGCGTCTGGGTCCAGAGGCGAAGGAGCTGGCTGTCGGTCGCGTCGAAAAAGTCCTCGAGACCCTCATGCAATGAGGAGTTCGGGACCAGATCCATAGACGCGTTTTCCTCCCGTCGACGACGTTGCCACGCTGTCATGAGTGCATGACCCAGCGAATGAAGCAGGCGCGTGCGCGAAGAAGAATTGTCTAGTAGCGGGCTCGGCGAATGCGAAGACTCCGGGCTCGACAAGCTGATTCCGGGAAGCGTCGGTGGCTCTTTTATGCTTGCGGGAAGCGTCGGTGGCTCAAATTTGCCGACGGGTACCTTGCTCACCACGCTGGGGCGCGAGTAGTCTGCGAGGAGCGGGATGGCGAGGCCCTTCTCGTCCGACGCGGCCGGCGATGGCATATGTGGGCGAGAGTCCTCTTCCAGGAGGAGAGACCTTTTCTCCGAAGTGATTCCGCAAGTGTGTGAAAAGGCGCGTGAACGTTCACGCACGCAGGTAAAGGAGGGGCGTGCGGGCACAGTTACCGGTAGGATCGTGATAGATTTCCATTTGGGGTTCGTTAAGGTACCCGGTACCGTAGGAGACGTAGGAGTCGTCGTCGGAAAGTGTGTACAATGTACATTGGGTCGTCGTCACCGAATACCGCAACGATATTTTAAACAAAAGAAAGAAAGACCCGCAAGAAGTGTGCGGCGTTGTCCTTTGACCGTACATGTAGTACCGGTACCGGTACCGGTACTTGTACCCGGTGTACACCTCCTGGGTCGAGACTACCGGTACCGGTACCGCTCGAGACTGTAAACTGGGCACGTCCGGGATACGGAGGCACCCCGCGATGAAATCAGGACCTCGGGACTATGAAAGTCACTTGACTTGACTTGACTTGACTTGGAAAACTCGAGCGCCCGAGACCACTCGCCGAGAGACAACTCGCCGCGTGCGAGTGCACACCGTGTGAGACTTTCTGTGAGGTGCGCGGTCGTCGACAGAGAAGGCCCTCCCGATGGCGATGCCGCGCCTCGGACGCCTCTCTTGGTCAGAAGCGTCAGGTGCACTGGGTGATCTTGGGACACTCGTGCCGCTGCTAGTTGGCATGGCTCAGATTGGCGTTATCGACTTTGTGCCGGCGCTCTTCTTTGGCGGCGTTTTCAACGTGCTCACTGGCCTCATTTGGGGCGTCCCCATGTGCGTGCAGCCGATGAAGACCATCGCGGCGATCGCGCTCGCGGACGGCCTGTCACGCGTGCAGGTAAGCTTGGCGGGTCTCCTCATGGCCGCGATCGTCGGCATCCTTGGCATCACGCGCGGCATTGTGATCGTCAACAATATCGTGCCTCTCGCAGTCGTTCGGGGCATCCAGATCGGGCTCGGCCTCTCGCTCATGAAAACAGGTCTGGACATGGTGGTCAAGGACGACCTTGGCTGGGATTGGGGCAGTGCGAAATGGGCCGAGAGCACCATGCTCGCCTCCGCCTGCTTCGGAGCTATCGTGCTCTCACAGCGCTGCTGCCCGCGCTTTCCCATCGCGATGCTTCTGTTCATGGTCGGCCTCGCGATCGCCGGCGCGCGCGTTGCCACGATCGGGGCACCATTCAATGCATACCCTGCGCTGCCGTGGACGTGGGCGCTGCGCGACGCGACGGCCGCGGACGTGACGCACGCACTCTTCAACGCCGTTCTCCCGCAGGTGCCGCTCACCACCCTCAACTCGATCGTGTCGGTGTGCAGGCTCTCGGAGGACCTTTTCCCTGACCGACGCGTCTCGGTGACGTCGGTCTCACTCTCGATGGCGCTGATGAACGGCTTCGCGTGCCTCTTCGGTGCGATGCCCTCCTGCCACGGCACCGGCGGTCTGGCAGCACAGTATCGTTTCGGTGCGCGCTCGGGCACCTCGATGGTCCTCCTCGGGGGCTCCAAGATGCTCTTTGCGGTGGCGCTGGGCACGGCGACGCTGTCGCTCCTCGCCGTGTTCCCAGGCAGTGTGCTCGGCGTGCTTCTCTGCTTCTCGGGCCTCGAGCTTGCCCTTGCCGCCAAGCACCTCAAGTCCGAAGAGGACCTTACTGTGGCCTTTATCACGGCAGGCGCCACCCTCGCACTCAAGACGGGGATCGGCTGCGCGGTCGGGCTTGCGGCGGCATTCCTGTGCGGCGGGTACACGCGCATGGCGGCGCTGTGGCAGCGCGGTGAGCTACGTGATGCGATGCTGCACGGCGTCCTGCCGAGCACGAGTTCTCTCGGCGGGATCTCCTTCACATCGCTCCGGTCGGCTCGGCGCCCAGTCTTGCGCGAGATCCCCTCGTCACCCGTCACTGTTGTCGTCTTGACGGAGCTCTCTGCTGCACCGATGTGCGACGCCGAGGAGGCCATGGAGGAGACACCATGAGACACCATGTGTGTGGCGCGCATCCAAAGTCCGCGAGTTAACAGCCCATTCACAGCACTCTGTGTGCGTCCGCGTGTCCCGTGTGTGTGTGTGTGAATTGAAAACAGGACCACACAGTACAGCGGCGCTCAGTGTGAGTGTCCCAGCTCCTCCGGTGTCTTTTTACCGGTACCGGGTATACCGGTACAGTAGCGGCAGACAAGACATGCTCCGCGTGCGGTTGGAGCAGCAAGGCTTTGCCGTGGTGGCGAAGGCGATCGTACCTGACGCCTGCGCCAGTGCAACGCTGCCGGAACAGCTGCGCGTCCTCTGGCCCGAGCGCTTCCAAACGTCTTCGGCAGCGAAAAAGGCATGCCGCCAATCCTTGGTACTCGTCAACGGCGTGCCTGCGTCAATCACGGCGAGGACTGGAGTTGGTGAAGAGGTATCACTTGTTGCACGTGTGGTTGCAGGGCCTGAAGCAGGCACAGGACGTCGCGGGAAGCCCAGCACGGATCTACCTGTGATGTACGAGGACGATCACCTCGCAGTGGTCAGCAAACCGGCTGGAATGGAGATCGCGGCATTGCACAGTGCGCTAACCTCCACGTTGTGGCCGAGCCGTGCTGCTGATCTTGAGCCCCTTTGGCGCCCGCAGCATGTTCATCGCATAGACAAGCTCACCTCCGGGCTGGTGGTCGCTGCCAAGACCGGCGACGCGCTGCGCAAGCTAAGCGCCTCGTTTTCATCACGCGAAGTGCAAAAGCGGTACCGCTGCGTCGTTGCTGGGAGCCTGCACGCAGCTGACGGCGGGACGAGCTCGGAGATTCGTGTGCCGCTGGGCGGCCAAGAGGCGCGCACCGTCTGGGCGACCGTCGGGCATCACGTGCACAGGTACCACGGCGAGGTCACATTAGTTGACGTGCGTCCGATCAGCGGGCGAAAGCACCAGATACGGCGCCACATGGCGATGCTCGGCCATCCTATCCTCGGGGATGCGAGGTACTGGCCGCGCGAGGGCGTGGACTCGCTTCGTGGCCTCGCGTCGGGGGGCGATGACTGGGAGGCAGAGGCATACAATGATGGCGTCCTGTGCCTCGCGGCGGTGCAGATCGAGCTGCCGCATCCGCACACCGGCGAGCCGTTACTGGTACGCGCACACGAGGGAGAGGAATGGGTCGCGCGTTGCAAGGATCTGCTGGCGCTGTAGCCCTCGGGGCACGGGGGCGTTCGGGGCTTCGGGCTGCCAGTTTTCGACTTTCCCGCGTGCGAAAAAAAGCGCAACTAAGGAGGGAAGCGGTGAGTCGGTTTTCGGATCCTGATGCAGGTTCGCATGTGTGTGAACCGTGTGACTGTCTCTTAATCCCCCACTCTCACTTTGAACACAAAAAGTGCGCGAAATTCACGCGCGTTCCGCGCCTCGCGCGAACGCTCTTTTCGGGGGAGGCGGTTTTTCCGCAGTGTGGGATCCTGGGAGTGACCCCGTCTTTCGTGCATCGCGAATGTCGGGGTCACTCCACTAGCTGGCATTGTTCGCCGCTCTCCGACGACGCGATGGATGATGCTCAAAAAGCGCTGCCGTCGCACGGCGTACAAAGATCTTGGAACTGCTTGTCGTAGCTCGCGCTGCTGTCGACGAAGATCGGCGCAATAATCTACGAAGAAGGCACGGAAGAACAAGACGGCAGCTTTGAGCGCTGCCGTCGTTCGACTTGAGAGTGGTCTTCTACCCGGAGAGCATCGCGAGGTGCAGGCAAAACCGCCGGGATTTCTCGCTGCGAGTGCTCGTGTGCGAACGCGCAGCATCATGCGCAAGGAGAACATTGAGTCAAGTACGGCACGTTCCCATGCGGCGAGTGGTTTGAAGGCAGCAATAAGGCGGCGGGCAAGCTGCCGGTCGCCACTACACTGTCGTTACTCGACACCGTCGTCGTCACGCGACGGCGGCGTCGAGT
>Ga0210243_102387_pt1 | contig 10208 bp, 9 predicted proteins | sample ChrtobMeP5a_32mM_FD_155461 | JGI IMG/M metagenome (GOLD analysis project Ga0210243, IMG submission 155461) | Chrysochromulina tobin associated microbial communities from unialgal haptophyte culture, Seattle, Washington, United States - P5a_32mM | ecosystem: Host-associated > Algae > Haptophytes >...
AAGGGAGGGGTCGAGAGGGTCGGGAGGGGGGGAAGGGAGGGGGGGGGAAGGTGTCACCGGGTGTCAAAAAGTCAGATAAACCCCAGGCCGTTGGCCGTTATACTTGTGGGATTTCACCTCTTAGGGGGGTTCCAAACGAACCGCCCCCTGCCAAGGGGGACAGTTCTAGCCGCCCGAAGGTTACCCGCCTCGTTAGGTACGGTCCGGTGAGACCAAAGACAAACATTTACATGGTAGTCTAACAGTAAAAGGGACACGGAGTTCAGAACGTGAAACAGAGAATACATGTATGTTTGCCACCTGACAAAGGCTGACAAACTCAATTTTACTAAATGTTTATAAATAGCCATCTTCTGGTGTGACTCGCGTTCAGTTCAGTTCAGTTCAGTCAACTGAACTGAACTGAACTGACTGAACTGAACTGAACTGAACTGACTCGCGGCCGATTACTGCATGTAAGTTGTTGCATTGAGTTGTATTTATGCTTGTTAGTAGACGCGTCGACGACTGAGCGCGGGTGATTGTCCCGGGCTCATGCGATGGTCCTGGCTCGCGAGTACGTGCGCACTTTGCCGCGTACAGTACGCATCAGCCCACGGAAAGCCACGGCCAATTACACCGCTCAGCACTGACGACTTTCGTGAGGCAGCTTCTCGTTTTCGTTGCCCGACTGGACCCTACCTCAACAGTGGAAAGGACCGAACACGAAGGCTGCAACGCCATATCCGGCAAGCACTCGCGCGATCGCTTGTGCCGTCGACCATGGACGCACCATTCCGAGGCGGTGCCAACGTCTCGCTGTTCTACACCCACGAGTCGGCTGCGTGGCCCAAACCAGCTCGGTGCCAAGCGCAGCGCGCAGCGGCCTGCCAGCACAACCCGCACTTCTGCTTGCTGCTGCCTCAGGGGAACTCGCCGCGCACAAGCCTCGTGTCCGAGCGCCACGGCATCGAGTTTCGGCAGGTTTGGAAGGTGGCAAGTTCATCGCTCGCCTCATTCTTCTACTGCAACATGTGGGGATCCCTGCGACTCGACAAGCTGCCGCCTAACCAGCCGTTGCCAAAGCGCGCGATGGGCACAGGTGCATCGGCCCCTCGGCTCATTGCTTTCCTGTCCCGTGAGCCAATCAGCCGCTTCGTGGCCTCGTGCTTCGAGGTCCTTGTGCGGCTCCTCAATCATGTCTCGCCAAGCGGGGAGCGAATGCCCGCCGAAATGTACACGGAGCCCAAGGGCCCGTTCTCGCCGAGCGTGCTGCGGCACGGCACGAGCTGGTATGGGCCGCTGCTGCGCACGCTCAATGCCTCGAGCGCATCGGAGCGAAGGCTGGAGCTCACCGCCCTCGTCAACGGCTTCATCGAAGACATCGAGTGCGCCATCGTCTACACTGCTGCAGAGCATCTCGCCACCCAAATGTCGTTCATTACGAGCGGGTACGAGGAGCGCTCGACGCGCCCCGATGAGATTGCATGTTAATTGCATGTTGATAACATGTAGATAACATGCTGATGGCCTCCCTCATCAGGTACGAGGAGCGCTCGACGCTCGACTTCCAAATCCGGCTGGCCAACGCGACCGTCGACCTTGAGCGGCTCGGGCGGCGCATTACGTACCAAACCCTGCATGGCGTCCCGCCGCATGCCAATACCTCCGTCTGGAAGTGCGCTCTCGGCCGGGAGAATGACGCCTCGAACAAGGCAAAGCTTGCGTTCAGCAAGGCTGACTTCGTTAGCGTGCTCGAGCACAACCCCGCGTTCGTGCAGCGCCTGTGCACGGTTTACATTCAGGACTATCTTTGCTTGGGCTTCGCGCTGCCGCCCGAGTGCGAGGGCGGACGAGAATTGCACCAATGGCCCCATCCTCGGCGGTCGGGCCGACGCGGCGCTCCAGTATCTGCTGTCGCTGCCCCCGCTGCCATGCAGGCCGCCGTCGCAGGGGACGTCCCTTACATGCAGGGGACGACGGGTTGGCGGACAAGTCAATGAGTTCCGAAGCTCACGAGCCGCGAGCCGCGCGCAGTGCCAGGGTGGCCTGCGGAGCCATGCTAAAACTCACTGGGATCATGGCGGTTGTAATCGCCATAACTGTTTTCCCATTTTGAATACACAGCTGTCTCATTCGATAGTCCTGCCCTCCTGTACTGCAAACGCGAAACGGGGGCGGGATCGTCTGGTGTGTGGTAGATCGTAACGTAATGGCTGATGCTCGACTTGAGAGATGCATGCGTGAGTTGCGTGGGTAGCTGGGTAGATGGTACGCGTACGGAGCCAGAACCGAACGCTCCGTTCACCTGCTTGCGTTCGGTTTTAATAGCATTTTCTACATACCGCAACTTGTTTACTATTTGGCTCTACGCTCATTGGAAAACGGCATCGTCAACCAAAAGGCCGACGCGCCCGATCATCAAAGAGTGCGAGATCGTCGGCGGCGGGCGAGAAGGCGTCGCCGCAGAAGGCAAAACGAATGGTACGTCGGCGGACGGCCTCAGTGGCGTGGCGCGCTGCTCGGCCCTCCCGCCAAGCGTCGTTGGTCAGGGCCCACGCGCCGTAATCAGCGCAGCACTGGAGTAGGAAGAGGTCGTCGTACTTGCCCGTGGGTGTAAGTGAGATGCACCCAAGCTGATCGACGTAGGCCAACTCAGGGTCGGCCGCATCCCAGCGGTTCTCGTTGAGTATGACAGCCATCTCGGCCGCGTGCAGCCGGCGCCCAGTCGTCCGGCGCAGGTAGTAGTCGACGCATAGGCGGATGCCACGCGCCTCGAACCGTGCGTCGCGGCTGTAGTTGAACGCGACGTTTGCGCCATCGATGATCAGCACGGGCGGGGGCAGCGCACGGGGCGGCCGCGGTACTGGTGCTGGTCCTGGGTCTGCAGCAACGAGCAGATTTGGTGCGAGAACGGAGCCCGGCGCCGCGGACGAGCGTGCGGAGCCCTTTCGATCTCCAGCGCGATCTCCAGCGCGATCTCCCACGGCGGTGACCAGCGCATAGCTCGGCCCGCTCGAGCCTGCGATTGGTGGTGGCGGACATGGCGGCTGCAGCGGGAGCTGGCATGGGGTTCCAGCTGCAAGAGTGCCGCCCGAGAAGAATAGGTGGTCCCGAAGCGCCTCGCTACGATGCTTGCTGGATCGACGCATCGCACTCGCCGCACCCTCACGCCTCGCTGCGGCCTCGTCGTCCCTTTGCAGCTTCCACGCGAGGGCAGCAGAGGCGTCCTCACCAGCAACGTGATTTGCGAGCAGAGCACTGTGGCTACGTTGCTCCTCCTCCGCTTCAAGCTGCATGGCGAGTGCTAGCGATGCGTCATCGTCTGGCAGAGGAGACGCTGATGCAGCCGCTCGTGCTGCCGCCGACTCAGCAGCGTGATTATGCTGCTGAGCCTCCTCCGCTTCAAGCTGCATGGCGAGAGCCAGCGATGCGTCATCGTCTGGAAGAGGAGATGCTAATGCAGCCGCATGTGCCGCAGCCACTGCCTCTGCATACGGTCCGCTGCCACGCGAAAGGAATGCGTCAACGTCCACCTCGACCGTCGAAGCATTGAAACAAGTCTTGAGTTGCTCCAGCGTGATCGCGGGATGAAGCAGCTCGGCAACTTGCTGCACATCCATCGTCCGGGCTGCAGAGCGGGCCGATCCCGCCAGCACCAAGCCAATCCCAATACCGCGAGTCGACAAGGAAAACGAGTGTCTTCCGGGCCGCTTGTGAATGGGCTGTAAATACATATGTTCACGCCGACTACTCGGAAATGTTGGAAGGGCACGCAGGATTAGGTAGGATTCTCATCACAGTTACATGTACCCGCACGGTGTGAAACCACGCGTGCGGACGTTGCTGTTGCGGCAGTCGAACCCTGTATTGCGGCCGCACGCCACACGCACGCGCCTCAGCACTGGCCACATGGTCGCGGGCACGCCGTCCGGGCCGACGGCGTCGGCGCTGGCCTCGTCGATGCGCGCGTTGTACCCGTCGAGTGCCGACGCGACGGCCGTATCGTTGCCGACGGCGCTCATCTCGGCCGAGCGCCTGCCGCCGCCGAACCCCATGCTGCAAAAGGAGTACGCCAAGATCGGCGGCGCGGGCGCCGTACGCGCGGAGCCGGCGGCGTTACACTTTGCGGGCATCGAGATCGGCGCGGGCGGCTCGCTTGTGCAGAAGCTGCGGCTCATCAACAGCTCCGGCCACCCCATTCGCATGCACGTCCTTCCGCCGAGCACGCCCTTCTTCACGATCAGCTTCGAGAAGAAGGGCCGGCTGATGCCGGGCCTGGCCGAGGAGATCATGGTGCGCTTCGCGCCCAACGAGGTGCGCTACTACCACGACACCATCAAGGTGCACCTCGGCGACGGCGACGAGAACTGCCTGCTGGTGCCGATCCACGCGTACCCGGCAGTCGGCGAGCTTGCCTTCCCGGCGCGCGTCGACTTCGGGATCGTGGCGCAGGGGCAGTCGCGCGAGCGCGTGCTGCCGCTACACTCGCCCGATGGCGCCGAGTTCGAGTGGCGCATCGAGGTGCGCCAACCGCACGCTGACTTTGTGATACAGCCGAGATCGGGCATCGTGCCCGCACGCGGCGAGGCGGCCATTGTCGTCACGTTCACGCCGTCGCGTTTGGCCACGGCGCACTGCGTCTTCGAGCTGCTGATCGCGCAGCTCGGCTATGCGCCCAAAACGATCTCTCTCGTCGGCACGTCCGCGCCGCTCCAGGTCAAGGACGCGACGCTCGCCCGCTTGCGGCACAGCGAAGATGAGCGCCTGGCTTCCGAGGAGGCCGAGTTCCGGGGGCGCATGTTCCCAAACGGGGCGCGGCGGGCGGCGGGGGACGATCCGAGCTTGGACGATCCCGCTAGCGGCGCGGCGGGCGACCCGGCTCTCGCGCCCTCGGTGCTCACTGCGCCGCCCCCCACCGGCCTGATCGAAAAGATCGCCCACGAGGCGCCCTACGGCGGCGGCTCGGCGGGCGGTGACTATGTGACGCGCGCGCGCGCGGCGCAGCTGCGCGAGGCGATCGGCGACGCGTCCGTCGAGGTCAAGTACCGGGAGGAGCGCCCGTCATACCCCGAGGAAATGAAGGAGGGCTTGCGCGTGCCGCCCTTCCTCTCGAACCAGTATGCAGTCAACTCGATGCTGCTGCAGCAGCCGTATAAGATGCGGGTCTCGGACTTGCGAGTCGCCATCGAGGAGCAGCAGGCGGACGCGGCGCGCCAGCAGGAGGAGATGGAGCTCGCGGCGATGGCGAGCCTGCCAGTGCAGTCGCAGCTGCTACAGTCGCTCGGCAAGCGTGTCGATGACGTCATCGCGTACCTGTTCGCGCGCGATTCGAATGGCGTCGGAACCGTCACCCGCAAACAGTTCCTGGGCGTACGCCATTTGCTCAAGGTGGCGTGCCTGATGGCATCCCTCATCTGATGACGTGCTTGATGGCCTCCCTCATCTGATGACGTGCCTGATGGCCTCCCTCATCTGATGACGTGCCTGATTGCCTCCCTCATCAGGTGCCCACGGCTACGGCGGCGGACATGGGCGAGTTCTTCGACGGGATGGACCACCTCAACGCGGGGGAGCTCGACTATATGCAGCTGCAACGTGTGGCCAAGCGGCGTGCGGCGACTTTGGGCGGCGGCACGGGGCGGATGGCGTCAACGTCCGTCGAGCCGGGAGAGCTCGACATCGCGCTGCAGGGCCCCGAGCGTACGCGCCAGCTCAAGGACATGCTCTTCATGAAGGAGGTGGATGCCATCGAGACGTACGAGAAGATGAAGGAGGTCAAGTCCTTCGTGGCCACCGGCCCGCCGCTGACGCAGCCGTTCATCATCGAGGCCACTCACCGCGCTCGCGACGTTTTCTACGCCGAGAAGAGGCGTGAGGAGCGCGCGGTGGCGCGCGCGCGCCAAGCGACCGAGCTGTCCGATCCGGCCAAGGTACGCGTCGAAATCTCCGAGCCCGTGGCGAAGCTTGCTGCCGACACGACGCCCAAGTTTGACTCGTATGAGGCTGAGGTGTGGGGAAAGCGCGAGGGGGTGATGTTCGACCTGCAGCTGGCGGTGCGCGTGGCCACACTACGCGCGCGCCTCAGCCGGCGCGTGGCTGCTGTGCATGCGGCGCTGGCCAAGGCCGGCATAGGGCTGCACGACAAGCACGCGGTCCATCAGCTTGTCCTCTCGCGCTCGAAGGCAGGTGGCGGCGGCGGCGGCAAGTCGGCCGGCCTCGGGAGCTCCTCAACCCTGTCCGACGGCACGGTCGGTGGTGGGGGCCTCTCCGCTCTGGCCAAGGCGGCCAAGGCTGTGGGGCTGAGCATGGAGGGCCTCGCGCCCTTCATATTTCCGGAGGCGCCCTCCAAGGGGGCAGGCGTGCCGCAGGGGGATCCTCTCCCCATCCTGCCGATTGAGCCGTTTGATGAAACCAAGCTCTTCGCCCTTCGCGTGCCTCGCCGGTACGTGCAGATGGACTATCGCGAGGCGCTGCTGAGCGCGCCGGGCGCTTTCCCGCCAATGGTGGATGATCGGCCGCTGCGCATCGGCGCGCCGTTTGAATCGGGCCGGTTGCTCCCGACTGGGACAGCTGTACCGGTGCCGGATACGTGGGGTCTGCCGTCGCTGCTGCTCATGCCGCCGCCGCGCCCGCCGCCGCCGCCCGAGCCCGCCGACCCAACTATGGATGACCTGTCGGCGACCAAGGCGCTGGGTGGCGACGAGGCCAAGGAGGCGGCCGGCGACGAGGAGGAAGATGCCGAGCTGTCTTGGGATGAGAAGCATCGGATGCATCTGGCCCAGCTCAAGCCGCCGATACTTGTGCAGGTGCATCCGCGGGTCATGTGCCGCCCTCCTCGCGCTAATGGCCTCCCTCATTGCATGCTGATTGCCTCCCTCATTGCATGCAGGTGCATCCGCGGGTCATGTGCCGCCCTCCTCGCGCTGTGGAGACGGATGCGCGTCAGATGTTCCGCCCGATGCCGCTCACCTGCAACGAGTTTTGGAAGGCGGAGCCGATCGGCTTCGGATCGGGCCTTGTGCTGCTCGAGGCCGCCTCCCTCTCAAGCGTGTGGCGGCGTACGGCGGACCCCTGGGCGGATGCAGTCGCCGAGCTACCCGAGCGAATGGAGGACGTCAACCCGCCCGACGCCGCAAAGGAGCTGTCGGAGGACGAGAGCGATACCGAGATCGACCCGTCGTTGCTCTTCCCGCCCTCGCTGGATAAAGTCGGCCAGATTTTCGACTTGCCGACGCTGCCGGAGGCCGGTACCCTTTTGCCCAACGAAGCCGCCGGCTCGGCCGCGGCCGCCGTGGACGCGAAGCAGGCGTCGCCGGCGGCGGCGGCGTCTGAGTCGGTCGACGATGGCGACGTGTCGATCGCGCCCGAGCGCGACCTCATCGTCGATGCTCAGTCGGAGCGAGCGCGCGCCGAGGCGGACCTCGAGCTGCAGGCCCGCCAGGCGCGACGCATGCAGAGGCTCCGGCTGCGCGAGCAGCTCGCCGCGCTCAACGAGCACATCGAGCAGCCTCGCCACCAACTGAGCCTCACGCAAGGAGCCTAATTAGGCAAGGAGCCCCGCGAGGGCGGGAGCAGCAGGGCACGCGTGAAAGTCAAGGACGATCATGGGAACATTGTGGGGCGCGGTGTGTACCGGTCCTGGCGGCGACGGCGCGAGAGCCAGACCCAGTTCGCAAGCCACGTAAGACTAAAAGTGAGAGCCAGGCCGCGCAACCGGCCGCGCAACCAAGCGCGAAGTGTGCCTGTGAGGGACTGACTCACTTACACACTGACTCACTCACCCGTACCTGCATATGCCGTACCGAAAAGATAGTGGGTGCGCACCTCTCCAAATTGTGTATGGCGACGGGTTATCCCGGCGTCGTTCATAGGGAGACGACGACTTGACTTGACTTGACTTGACTACATGTCCTGCCCGTGGCTTTGCGGTCTTTGCGGTCGAGTCGTCGAAAAGGCCGCCAGAGCTCCACAACAGGACGTGGACGCCATGTTCGCAGCGCAGCTCGCGCTCTGGGCGCGGCGGGCGCGCCTACTTCCCATCGCGCAGCCGCTGCGGCTATTGGCGCTCTCGCCACCCCGACTGTCTTGCGTTGCCTCGGTGCAGCTGCCTGTCGACGCGCCTGCGAGCGGCGCGCTGCGCGATGTCGCGACTGCGGTGTTGCCCGCCTTGGCTGCGGCGTGGACGCTTTTCCCACCCGTCTTGGCAGACCTCATGCCGAGCATCCTGATGACCGGCAAGCGCCGAACTTCGGGCAAGAGCAAACGGCATCCAAAACCCGCCAATCACGGCGCGCGTGCCTGCAACCACGTCGGTAGGAGGCAGCGTGCTGCAGCAATTGGCAACCTAAAGTATGCGACGAAAAAGTAAGTGCATCAGGTGACGCATCTGTTCTCTGTGTTGGGCGTGTACTGCAAGCCGCCTCCGCACTCATGTGAAACTCATGTGTGCATCACTTTTGGCCCGCGACCTGATTTTAGATTTATCGTGAGGACGTTAATGGGCTATCGTGTCGAAGTATCGGCGCATCTCGCCAGGACACACGCACACACTTGCTCTCTACCCCAGAAAACGGCACGTCGTGGACCGCACGCGTTTCGGTTTCTACGGAGCCGATGGCGGGCCCGGCGCGGGACTGGGAGCGACATGGCCATGAAGGCCATGTGCTCATGGCAACTCTTCGAGCCCCTTTGCCGCCGCCTCCTTTCGCTCACGCAGCTTGGCGGACATCGCCCGATTGATCGCCGCGAGCGCCGCGAGCCGCTTTCGCCGCTTGGAAGGGAGCACACGCACCGGCACCGCCCCCTCCCCGAGCGGCTCCCCGTACAGCGTCGCACTCACCTCGAGGCTCAGAGGGTCGCCGAGCTCCTCCTCGGAGCCAGGGCGAAGGAAGTCGGCGGCGGGGATGGCCTGACCGCCCACGTACACGTGGCAGTTGTAACGCACTTGGTCAGGGCGCGACTTCGCCGGGGGCTGCCGATGCATTCGCACCTCGACCAAGTTCGACGGCAACAGCTCGCCCTTGTATCGCATCTCGATGGCGAGCGCGTCCGCCGGAGGATCCTTCTCGGGCGTGCTCCCATCGGTGGTGCGCAGCAAGATGGTGAACGAGTGCGCCGCCGCGAGCGGCAGCTCGCGCGCCGCCCCCGGGATGAACGGCGGCCACACCTCGCTGCGTGCGAGATCAATCTGCGACAGCGTGCACTCGCGAAGGTGCTCGGCGGCGAGGCGCTCGTCGCGCTCCTGCTTGGCGCGCTGGCGCTCGCCGAGCACGACCTTGATCATGGCCATGCTCTTGCGCGTCGCCTGGACACGACCTAGGTGCGGCATCTTCGTCTTGCGCTTCTTGTGCAGCATGCGCGTGCTGTGCAACATGTTGCGCTCCCGGAGCAGCACGATCCAGAGCTTCTGCAAGTCCTCGTTGCTCTTCAGCCGCAACTCCGCGGCGCGCCAGCGGCGCCCGGGCTCACCCCGGTCTGGGTCCTTCTCGTAAGGATCGATGAACTGCAGCAACGCCTCGCGCGATGCAGTCTCTGGGTCCTCCCACGTTGGCTTCGGTGGCCGGTCCGGCGGGCCACGAGGAGCGTAAGATTTCAGCGCAGGAGCGATTTGCAACGCTCGGCTGAGCACCGCCGTCGGAGCAGCCAGCACAGCGCACTGCGACGATGTGGCCAACATCGAGGCTGGCCGCAGCATCGCGGCTGGGCGACGGAGAAGCGAAAGCATAGGGTCCCGTGCCCCTTGTTCTTCAATTCACAACGCAACAAAAACGCTTCTTACGCACGCGATGTGCAACGCAAACTGCGCTCACATTCTACCAATACACCTCGGAAATAACGACAGTAAAGTTCAGCGAGTTTTTGGGATTTGGGTTGAACGACGATGGTCTTCCTGGGCGCGGACTCCGACGGACGGGCGGCCTCTTCCCTCGTGCCGCTCTGGCGCGCGCGGGGAGGATGAAGGCGGCCGTCACGGAGCGGCCGGGCGCGAAGGCGGCCGTCACGGAGCGGCCGGGCGCGATGCTCAAAGGAGCTCCGCCACCGCCGCCAGCCAAAGGCGCGCCTTCGGGCAAAGGCGTAGCCGCCGGCGCTGTTGCTCCAACAGCCCCTCCACCGAGCAAGATCAGCACCTTCCGGCAAGGCGACCGTTGTGCGGTGAAGAGTGATACAGTCAGCGGCACAGGCGTGATTCAGTTCGTTGGCGAGGTTGCATCGTTAGGCCCTGGGAT
>Ga0210243_102389_pt1 | contig 10200 bp, 8 predicted proteins | sample ChrtobMeP5a_32mM_FD_155461 | JGI IMG/M metagenome (GOLD analysis project Ga0210243, IMG submission 155461) | Chrysochromulina tobin associated microbial communities from unialgal haptophyte culture, Seattle, Washington, United States - P5a_32mM | ecosystem: Host-associated > Algae > Haptophytes >...
GCCGCTTCCCTCGCCGCCGCCGCCCTCGCCGTTACCGTCCCCGCCGCCGCCGCCACCACCTTCGGTGTTCGTACAGCCGCTTCCCCTGCCGTTGTAGCCCTCGCTGCCGCCGCCCTCTCCGCCGCCGCCTTCGCCGCCGACACCTCCATCGTCGCCGCCCACGCTGCTGTCGCCCTCGGCCGACGCCCTCGCCTGCTGCCCTCGTCGACCCCACCCTTGCCGCCGCTTCTCTCGCCGCTGTCACCCTCGCCGCTGCCGCCCACGCCGCCGCCGCCCTCGTCGCTTCCGCCCTTGCCGCCGTCACCCTCCCTGTCGCCTCAGCCGTCTCCGCCTCGGTCGCTCACGCCGCCACCGCCACCGCTCGCCACCGCTCGCCGCCGCTCCGGCTACCATCGCTTACCATCGCCACCCGCGTGTCAGCCAGCGTGCTGCAGTTGATAATCGACAGCCGCAGTCATGCTGGTGTATCATTAAAAAATCATTAAGCTTTTCAATACGCGACTACAGGGTCACAAGCAGAGACACCTACATGCGCGCGTACCTTACAGAACTCGTCGACCACGCTGAGCGCACCACCTCTGTGCGCCAGCCCTTGAGCTGTGCGCGGGCAAGCCACGCCACCTGCGAGTCCAGCAGGCCGTTGCCGCCGACCTTGAGCTACACGGCGAGGCCGTGCGTGCCATCGGCGCCCGCCTCGAGGACGAGCAGGTCGGCACGGCCGGGCCTGCAGCCGCGGGCCTTGTGAGCGCCCTTCATGAAGGCGGCGCCGCCGGGCGAGCCGTCCACGAGGATATCTGCTGCGTCGCACCATGCGACGCACTCGACCTGCAGGCGCGTCTCGGGGTTGTCGTGCGCCTTGCCCGCGTCCGACCGCTTCTTCCTCTCCTTGTCGATGCCTCCACCATCGCCATCACGTCTGCGTGAGCAAAGAGCAAAGGCATGTGGCGGGTCAGTCGAGGAGGGTGCGCATCACGGTAGTGTGCTCTCACCACGCGTGCGACTCGGTTAAACCGAGTCGCACCCGAGCGAACTCGCGCGCACGCGATGGCTGACACGCGGTGTGGCCCCTCAAAGTGAGCGCAAGGGTTCGGAGGCGTGGCGGCACCTCTGTCGACGCGGCGTGGGTGCCTCCTTCGGCGTACGAGTCGGCGGCATGACTGCGGCGGGCCGTATGCTCTCAGGTACGACCGAGCGCTGCTCCAGGCATTCTGCTGACACGAGCTGACGCGTGCGCGCACGCGAATTCCGCTGACATTTGGCTGAAGCTGAAAACCGTCAGCCAAAAAAACAAAACCTCTGTCCGAATCCGCCAGCGAGCGACAGGCTGGTGAGCGGTAACAATCGTCCGGATCAGCCCCGCGCGCGCACTGGATACCCACCTCCACCTGATTAGCCGATGGCGCTCAGGACAAGTGCTGTCAAACCCCTTCAGCAGGTCCGCAGAGACGTGCGTGTGCCAATGTGAGTGGAGCCGCCATCTAGAAGGCAGCTGCCAGGCTTGCCGCCCACGGAGCATCCGCTACAGCCAGCTGGGGGGCTGAGACGCCGCATCTTCGGGGTAGTGGGCTCAACGATCGCGTGCAGGTCATCGCATAACCGGATGCATGGCTTCAGCACCGCCCACAGCGCACGAGGCGCAGGACAGCAGATGGCTCTAGGACGGCGCAGATAGCGTCGCATGGGCGGCTCACGGCATGCCGGAGTCGCCTCGTGAGATATCCCGACTGGGCTGATGATCCGAGAGCATCACTCTTCTTGCGTAGGGGAGCACTGTGCATACTCGCGTGTGTCGTTCAGGGCATCTTGTGTGCATAATGTAGGTTTCCGTACTGCAGTGTGCGTCATACGTCGACCACTCTTAATCTTAGGATCGCACACCACTCTATAACATACTCACTACCGAGAACAGGCGAGAGAATGTGTTTTGGAGCTCGAATTGTGGAGCTGTGTGGCCAAACGGTTCACGGGTCGATATTCGAGGCGAAGCCGGATTTCGATGCAAATCTCCAAGGATCGCGAGACAGCACATAGCTGGAGGGCCCTAGATCGAGTCTAGGGACTATATGGACTCATACAACACAGAGAATCACGCCATCCCAAGTCACTCTCGCCACTCAGATGTCACATTGTGACCCTGAGTACGACCTGTGATGTCGCGTTTTGGTCGCATTTCGGTACTAGGGGCATGCAGAGCGACCTATAATGGTGTGATTCTCGGTGTTGTATGACACCATATGATCCCCAGACTCGATCCATGGCCCTCCAGCTATGCACTATCTCTCGATCTTTGGAGATGTGCATCACATTCCGGCTACGGCTCGCGTGTCGACGCCATTGTGCCTGCGTGGTGCGATGAATGGGCCATGATTTGGAGTCGCACTGTGTGCGACGTCCTGGCTTTTCGTTAGAAAATAAGGTTTGGGAAAGTGGTTGCGGAGCCATGTTCACACCAGATGAGAGAGGTAGGTCCCGCTTACCAACGAGACCTTGGCTCCGTTGGCTAAGCCAAATAGGACGATACACACATAGCGCTCATACAATAGTAGCGCGCGAAGAATCCGTACCGTAATGAACATTACAACTCTAGACACTAATTCTCTAAACGTTCCTCAAACCTATCTAATGGACACAGTTTTAACGACAATCTCTCTCGTACTGCTCAAACGTGAGCGCAATTCCGGGCTCCGAGCGAAGCAAGGCGCGCTGCGCGGGGGCCACGAGCCAGGAAACGACCGCCCGCCGCAGCTCACGCATCAGAGTGCGCGCATCCGCATCTGCCGGGTCTCGCCCATCGAGCGGCCGGCGCCCACCTGCAAAGAACGTGCGCGGAAGCCTGCCCACGGTCAGGAGCGCTGCCCAATAAGCGCACGCCCCATCCCCTGGGATCCTCACAAACTCGAGGCCAGCGGCGTCGAGCATCGCGGCGGTGGAGGGCCAAACCAGCGGCTGCCATGCAGGATCGTCGTCGTTGGCCCCCAAGATCTCGTAGCTGCTCGACGGCTCAACCTCAACGTCGTCCACCGCCCCTCTCCGCCTCCGCGTGCGGCCACGCGCCTCCGGGTCACCCTCGTCCAAAGCATCGCGATCGCGTTTCCTCGAGTCTCCGCAATGACCAGCTCCTGCTGCAGGCACTGCGGCGTCGAAGTGGTTCACCCCATTCCAGACTAGGACGATGAGGTGGCGCTCAGTGGGCAGCCGCCCGCCCGCATGCTGACGGAGAAGCCTAGGGCTCAGCGTCTCCCGCCACGAGACACCCACGTCCTGCAAATAGCAAGCACCGTCGGCTGTGTAGAATGAGCACTGGTCGAATCTGTCTTTGCTGTCGATCGCAGCAATGTCCACGCCCAGATGAACCGCCATGGCCTTCAGCTGAGGACACTCGGCGTAAATACGGTCCTGCAGGTGCAGGCGTATCTGGGCCGGGAAGAAGCGGCGGTCTGCTACACCAACGTCCTCGAGCGACTCTGATTCGGCCTCGAAAGAAACCTGCAGCAGTGCGCGGCGGCGGGCAGCCTCCCGAGCCACATCGGCATTAACCGGCAAGGGCGGCGGCGGCAGCTGTCGCTGACGGAAGTGCGGGGAGGGCCCCGGTGATTTCGAGGGGGGAGACGTGGCTCGCACACGTGCGTTCACGGGCGACGGCGGCCGCGACGATGGCGGCGGCGGCGGCGGCGGCGGCGGTGGCGGCGGCGGCGGCGGTGGCATCTCTTGTCGGCGGCGTTGCTCTGCCCGAAGTCGCTCAAGCAACGCCGCCTTGGTGCCCGAGTGGGGCAGCCCTGAGGCCACGCAGGCGCTCGAGAGCTGCTTCCATGTCTGGTCGCTCACGAGGATTTGAAGCCAATTGACCCCGCCCGTGACAGGCGCAACGGCGGCGGCGGCGGCCCCGCCGCCATCGCTCACCCTGCCGTGTGGCGCGCCGCCTCGGCGCTGCTGCAGGGGCGGCGGCGGCGCAGGCGCCGCCTGCACAAGCGAGGCTATCTTCGCTGCGTCGAGCTCGCGCAGCGCACTGCAAACCACGCAGGCACAAGACGCCCACTCGGCCATCGGCCGCACGCAGGCGCCGGCCTCGCAGGCGGCGCACTTGGGCTCGCACGCCTTGCCGGCCTTGCACGCCGCGCAAACGCCGTCAAGCTGGCCATCCGCCGCGAGCTCGTCGCACCGTCGGAGCAGCGCCGTGAAGGTGGACGGCTCGAGGAGGTGTACGTTGCACGCCTTGGTGCGCGCGGCGAGCTCGGCCAGCCGCTCAATCTCCGCACAGCGTCCGATCAGCGCCTCTTGCCCGTTGATGTAGGTGAAACGCCGTTCGACGACAGAGTGCATCATGCACCAGTCCCCATCCTCCTTCGGCCGCGAGAAGAGGACGTAGGTGTAGCCGCAGTTCTTCGCCTCGACCCCCACATCGTCCTCGACGAGGAAGCGCACCTTGGTGAACGCCTCGCCCTCGCCGACGGTGATGCCCTGCATCTTGTGACCGACGATTGCGGCGCCGGACACGAGCGGGAAGCCGCGACGGGTGGAGCCGTCTGTCTGGTCGGCCAAACCGTCCTCCTCGAGGATGGGCACCCATGTCGCAGGCCAATCCGGGTGGGCGCGTGGTCCCGTGTACGCCGGGAAGTCGACCAGGATCGCGACCGGCTTGTCGGGCGGCGCGCACCCCTTGCGGAAGAGGAAGGCCACGGTGGTGCCGACGTTGCCGTTGAAGAGGCCGTAGCGCACGAGCTTGCCCTCCTGCACCGACTTTGAGAGCATGACGGGCTCCCCCTGCGCCAAACGGAGGTTGAGCGGCACCTGGCAGCACATGGCGGCCGCTCTGCCGGTCTTGCCGCGCCCGGGCTGCTGCAGCACGGCAACAGGGGCGCGCTCGCCCCGCTGATCACGCAGTTGCTCCTGGACGCCGTGCTGGATGGCGGCCGCCTGCTCGTAGTTGCTCACGACGGTGACGACACGCTCCTTCGCCGTGGAGCCGTCGAAGAGGGCGCGCTCGGCGGGCGGCAAGTTGGGCAGCGCGCGCGCATTGTAGAATGCCGCATCGGCGGCCGTCACGCGGCCGATGCGCAGGCGTGCCAGCCTCTGAATCATCTCGAGATTCTTCTGGCGCTGACTAACGTCCAGCATGACGGCATGGTCGAATTGCCGATAGATCACGGCGCCCAGCGCCTCCAGGGGATGCTCTGCGAGACGCGTCGGCGGCGGCCGCTCGAAGAGCTCGAGGTCCTCGCCGATGGCGGGCAGCTGGCCCGGATCGCCTTGGATGATGACCGTGTCGATGCCCCCAAAAGTGTCCGCGCCCTCGGGCAGGTCGCGCGCCTCGTTGAGGCGTTCCGAGGACATGGCGAACTGAGGCAGCCCATTCATGAACACCTCGTCGACGATGAGGAGGGAGGCGTGGGGCGCCCCGCCGGGCGCACCGATGAGGGAATGGATGAGGGAGCGCTTTGGCAGGCTGAGCGCACCGCCACGGCCGCCGCCAGCTACCTCGTCGCTCTTGCGCGCTGCCTCGCCTCGCGGCAGCGGCATCACCGACGCAAGCGTCCGCCCATCCACCTGCTGCTTGCACGCGGCACCCGTGGGCGCCACGTTGAGCACCGCCCGATTGCGCCCACCGAGCCGGCGCGCGAGGCGCGAGTTGACCTTGCCCACAAACGACTTGCCCGTGCCCGCGCCACCGATGAGGAACATGCGCAGGCGCGCAACGGGTACGTCGAGTCGCTTGGCGAGGGCGCGCACGAGCGGCAGCGCGATGGCGAGGCGTTGGTTGCCCACCGCCGAGAGGGGCGGCACGGCGGGCAGCTCCACAGCGCCCGTCTCGTCCGCCAGATCAGCCGCCTCGGCCTGCTTGGCAGCCTCGGGCAGGAGCTTGAGGCAGGCGGCGCCGGCGATGATGGCGGCGGTGATGACGGCGGCGAAGGCGTTGTCGGCGGCGGGGGCGGCAAAGCGGGTGCCATGATCTCGCGCCTTGACCGCTTCCTGGCGCTCAAGGAGCGGCGTGTCGTCGACTCGCAGCTCACGCTCTTTGGCTACGTTGCAAAGTGCCCGGCAAACTGCGGCTGCTCGAGGCTTCACGCGCCCAAGTTCACGGGTGTGCCCAACTACCGCACCTTCCCGCCCACGGAGGGCCACGCGCGCAAGCTCCTTCTTGCATTCCTACCGGCGTGGCCATTTGCGACCGACCACAGCGACGGACCGATGCTGCCCAACTCGGCGCTCGTCGATGAGCGCCGATGCTGGAGCGCGGCCGATTACAGCGCCAATTTCGGCTACGAGTCGCTCGCCGCAGCTCTGTCTGACTTTGTGGGCTATGGCGCCTATGCGCCGCCGACCGTGGGCGTCGACGGCTGCGCGCTCATCAGCCCGGCCGAGCATCGGCCTCGCTGCCCGCCCTTTCTCCGTGCGATCCTCGATGCGAGCCGCGCCGAGGCCCACGATGCGCATGAGCATCTTTTGGACAAGCTGCGGCACCGTGCCCTTGCCGTCCATGGCGTCGAGCAGCTGGCCGAAGATGACGGTGAGGTCGTGCGACGACATGTTCCCCTTCGTGGCGTACTCGGTGAGGTAGCGCTTGAGCGGCTCATGGCGATCGCCTTGGCCTCGCAGACGTTTGGATGACCCGCCGGGTGCTTGGAGAAGAACAGCGGACTGACCGCGCCGCTGTTCTTCTCCAAGCACTCGGGCTCGTCGGCGCGGCTCGTCTGGAGCCACTCGTACAGCGCGAGCCCCTGCTCGGAAGGGTCGTCGGAGCTCGCGAGCGCCTCACGCACCTTGCGCGCGTGGCGGCTTGACCAGCCGAGGAGGTGCGTGTGGATCGCGCCTCGCCCGTCGGCGCCTTCGTACCGCCACCACGCGTCGTCGAGCTGCAGCACGGAGACGAGCACCGAGTTGAAGTAGTTGATCTGGCGCGCGTCAAAGTACGCGGTCACGACGTGCTGCGAGTCCAGCATGACGCGCCGACGAAACTGCGGGTCGTCGTCGAAGAGAGTCGCAGCCTCAGCGCCGCGAGAGATCTCAATGTGCTGCCGAAGCAGCCGCATGAGCCCGGGCAGATGGTTATCCGGAAGCGAGCCCGTCCAAAAGTAGGCGGGGAGGTCGGCGACCGGCCGATGGACGTCCTCGACGTTGGACTTGAACGCTGGGTGGCCCTGGCGACGGTTGCGCCGCTGCTGCTGCCACCGCCAGCGTCGCCTCCACCGCCATGGTCTCCTGCAGCGCCGCCGCCATGGACTTGTGCAGCGCCGCCGCCGCCGCCGGCAGCACGCAGACCGCCTCCCTCAGACTCGAGCTCGTGCTGCGCCGCAGCCGGACCTAGGTCGGTGTGCTCCGCGATGCCGCCGTCGAGCTCGACCTGCACCAGTGCCTCGGGCTCGCCCTCTTCGGGCAAACTCTGCAGGCGATCTGCGTCGATGCGCACGTCGCGGTAGTACCTGTTGGGCGTGCCTCCGCGGAGGAACCAGCGACCGTGCAGCCGCGAGCCGTCCTCATGGTCTGGCCCATCGTAGCGCTCATAGAGGCGCCCATGGAAGGTGCGCGTCGGGATGAGCCCGTCCATGACCACGGGCGCGCCCGGCTCCTCGGCTTCGAGGTTGCGGCCCCCATGCACGAAGCCGCCCTCGGCCGCCCGCGCCTGCACGCCGTGGCAGAGGCCGTGCAGCATGGCGCTCACGCGTGCACGGTTGACGACGTAGGCGCGGCTCTTCGGCGACTTCTTGTCGAACAGGAGCACATGGCCCGTCTCCGCGCAGGTGAGGGGCATCGAGCGCGCGAGCTGCAGCTTGTTCACGAGGGTGACCACGTGACCGGTCGCAGAGAGCATGCCGCTCCGCAGCACGTGGAGCCGCACGACGGCGCTCCGAGGCGCGCTGGAGCCGATCGCGCAGGTTCATGAGCCTTGTGCGACGCTCGGCGGCCGTAACCTTCTTGGGATCGCACGGCTCGAGGACAAGGGGCTCGCCCTTTTCATCGAGCGCGTAATGGGCGGCGAGCGCGCCGTTGGCTTCGTCGACGATGCCGTCGACGTCGGCACAGACGCCGCCGTCGGCGATCCCGTGCAGACCGAGCTCGTGCTCGAAGGCCGCGAGCCGGGCCCGCTGACCCCGGGCCTCGATGAGCTGCGCCGACATGGTCGCATGCCGATCCTTGAGCTGCTGCGCCACTGACAGGCGCTCGACGGGTGGCTGCCGCGCCCTGTCAGCCGCCAGTGCAGCCGCCGCCTCGGTGCGCGCCTTCTTGGCCTCGAGCGCTGCGGCGGCGGCGTGGTCGGCCAGCTGCCGCTTTGCCGTCGGTGCGCGCGCCCGCGGCACCCTCGTCGGAGGAAGCGGCTCGCTCTCCGCCGGCCGAGCGGGCGAGTTCATGTCCTTGCTTGCCAGCACACGACGGGCTGGAGATGGGTGATCTGCGTGGGCGCTGGCCTCGTCATCCGACGAGGAGTCATCGTCGAGCTTCTTCAAGCGCCGAACCGCAGGCGGCGCGGCCGGCTGCGCGGGGGGCATCCTCGTCGAAGCAGGCTGCGCGTGCATGGGCGACCCTGCCAGCTCGTCCCCTTCCATGCTGATGTTCCAGGACATGAGCAAAAGAAGACGTTTGCATGCTTCGAGTACGAACTTTCATCGTTCCAAACATTGTCAGCCAGGCAACCATCGCCAATCACCCTGCCTGCCCAACAGCAGTGTTGCCAGGAGCAGCAGACAGGGTGACGGCAACAGGTACGGCCGGAGCATCGCCGCCGTGCGTCCTGGTCGTTTTCTTTGTACTTTCGCGGCGATCCCGCGACGGGGACATACGCATACTTAGTTGACAATCTAACTGAGACGGTTCCCCGTACGGCGCATACGCCTGCGGCACACACACACGCAGCCGGCGGGGTGGCGCGTGGCGGTAGCGGGCCAGCGGCTGCAGCGCGCAACAGTGAACCGGACGCAGGAGGGCCGCCCCGAACACGGCCTGACGCTCGACGCTGCACGCGGGCCGCTGGCGCGCCCTCCCTCGGGGAACGCAAAGGACGCACTCGACACCGTCGTCAGTGACGACGGTGTCGAGCACAGGTATCTTCCTCGCTCCGCGCTCCGCGCGTCGCTCGGACGCCTCAAACGCAGCCGGGCGGTCGGCAGGCGGAAGCCTATGGCGCCAAAGGGAGCCTGGCAGGAAGCGGCGCCCGCGCGTTGAAACGCCTGCGGCGCACGCGCAGCCGGGTTGGCATCGGCACCTCGCTCCGCGCTTCGCGCTTCGCTCGGACGCCTCAGACGCAGCCGGGCGGTCGGCGTGCGGAAGCCGATGGCGCCAATGGGAGCCTGGCAGACTGCAGGCTGCGGCGCTCGCGCGTCTGCAGCGCACGCGTACAGCCGTGCTGGCATCGGCGCCTCGCTGCGCGCTGCGCGCGTCGCTCGGACGCCTCAGACGCAGCCGGGCGGTCAGCGGGCGAAAGCCTGCGGCGCCAAAGGCAGCCTGCCAGGCTGCGGCGCCCGCGCGTTCGAACGCAGCCTGGCTGAGGTCGTCAGCGAAAGAGCCTTCGGCGGACGCACGCTCGCGCGCGCGCTGCCGCGCTCGTACGATCGTGCGTGGGCGCGACGCGCCGGCGCTCCCGCGCCATACCGCCTGCGGCGCCCACCTTGGACCGCGACCGCCCAAACAGCCCGTTTGGCGTGTGCGCACGCCGCCGAGGATGGGCGAGCGCGCTCCGAGCCGGAGAGCGCTTGACCACCCTCACCAGCCCGCCGCTCGACCAGAATGTCCGAGCGCGCGCCCCGCCTCGCGCCCTCCCCGCCATGCACTTGACCAACGGCCGGCGTATGGCCGCGAAAGCCCCGCGAGGAGCCATGGAAATCCTATGACGCGCGCTCAGCGGTAGTTAAAGGCCCACGTCACGCCCTTGCAAACGACCCGAAAAAAGGCGCTTTCGCTCACGGAGGCCGCTGCGCGCCCTCGCGCCAGGCCGGGCCATGGAGGGCCAGGCGGGCACCGCGAGCGCGCCGGCGCCGCCCCGACGGTCCACTCGCTGCCACTGCGTGATGAGAAGCGGCTTCTCGCTGTCGTACGAGGACGAGGGTGGTGGCGCAAGCGAGTGCCACGGTTGACGCTATCCTGAAGGCATCTGCGCGGCTTGCCGCGCACGGAGCATCCGCCGCAGCCAGCTGGTGGGCTGAGGCGCCGCATTCTCGGGGCAGTGGGTTCAACGCGTCGGCGATCAGCTCGTCGCAGAACCGGATGTGG
>Ga0210243_102394_pt1 | contig 10167 bp, 10 predicted proteins | sample ChrtobMeP5a_32mM_FD_155461 | JGI IMG/M metagenome (GOLD analysis project Ga0210243, IMG submission 155461) | Chrysochromulina tobin associated microbial communities from unialgal haptophyte culture, Seattle, Washington, United States - P5a_32mM | ecosystem: Host-associated > Algae > Haptophytes >...
TTTGGCTTGCTCGTAGACGCCATCGTTTGTCGCTCGGATACGCGACGGCTGCTGGTGAGTCCGAAAGTGGCCAGAGCAATGAGATGGCGGCGGAGCGAACGCGATCGGGGTCACTTCCGTCCGACGCATTTTCGCTGTTTCGGTCAAGTTCGAAGAGCGAAGCACCCGAACGCGACTTCGTTCAAGAGTGACCCCGATTCTATCGTGACCGCACGAACAAACCATCCATAAAGACCTATGGGGGGTACCGACGAATCTCAATGACAGAGCGACAAAAGGTGCACGGATTCCACACTTTTTACCGGTCAGTAAGCTAGTAGTCACTGTATAGTCACTGTAATCAGCTCTGAATGACGCGTGAGGTCGGATTGTGAGGTGCCAACCCGCCGATGATCGCCTGGCAAGCTGAGGAACCGGAGGTGTCGTGGTGTCCGGTGACTGTGCACTGTGCTCGGTGGAGGTGCTGAAGTACGTACCAAATCCATCCGTTAATCAACTGTAATTACTGATTACCAAATCCATCCGGATGCCCGCGGCCGCGCAGGACGATGCGCCTGGGCGACATGATGCAGATGGCCCCAGCACAGCGCGTCTCGAGGTTCAAGCCACAGAACTCAGACGACCATGGTTCGTGTCGAGGGAGGTGATCTGCACTCGTACTGTAGCTGCTTGAGCTCGGGAATCTTGCGAGCTCGGAGGTGCTTGACGAGGTACTCGAGCAGCCGCGCACTCCTCGGCTCAAACGGGCGATGGAACGTGAACTCCAGCTTGGCGTCCGTCACCTTCAACTTCTCGAACATGATCCCAATCCGCACGTGTCGAGGCGACCCTATGAGTGCTTGCACCCGCAGCTCATCGCAGAGCCGCCGAGGGTAATCAGACTCGACGAAGTCCAAGAGCGCCTGTGTGAGCGCCTCCTTATCGACGCGCCTTGGCGCGGCTGCCGCTGGAGCTGGCGCGGCTCCCGCTGGGCCACTGCCGCTGCTGGGCAGGCGCGGCAGAATCTCACTCACCTTCGCAGAGAATCCTGCAATCAGCTTTGCCACGTCGGCGGCAGTGAGGTCGCAATCGCCGCTCAGGAGCACGTCGGCTGCCGATGCCGCCGCCGATTCGATGGCGAGCTGCAACCTGGCGTCTGCAACCTGGCGGTCGAGTGCCGGCAATGCATGCTGCGCTTGCTGAAGTTCATGTGGCCCTTCGTGCACTTCGGGCGATTGAGAGATGTAAGCCTCTAATGCGGGCAGCCTCTGCAAGTGAGTCGTAAGTGCGTCGGCTGCCATGGCGGGAAGTGTCTGCAAGTTGGGGGGCTCGTGTACGGGGACGCGGTGGCCAAAGTCAGGAACATGCTCGGCTTCGACAGGAGAGGTGATGCCCATCGTTTTTGCCTCCCGAGCTGCCCGCCTTGCTTCCGCACTTTTGCCTCTGTACGAGATGAGATCATTAGCTTGGATGTTGGGGAACGTTCGTGCCAAAGACAGCGGGGACGGGAAGGATCCCACGTGTACACAGAACGAAGAAGATTGGAGCACCAGGAGACGGGCGATGGTCGTCATCACTTTAGCCGCCGCACCGAAGAGAAGCAAAAAGGAAAATCTCCGAGATTCATCGAGGTCTTGTAGCTGCCCTAACCATTAGTCAGTCAGACAGTCGCGGACCCCCCCGCGCTCCCACATTCCGTCACAAAGGACGGCTCCGAGGTCGAGAGCCATGCTTGGTCCTAGGGTCGTCCTAGCCCAGGGGTCAAAGGCACGCCCCGGCGTGCCCCGGCGTGTCCCAGCGGCGCGCGCGCAGTGCCAGTGGGCCGTGGACGGCGCGTGCGACGGTGCGACGTGCGAGTGACAGTGAGTAAAATTCTCTTTTATTATTCTCTTCGGACGCAACGCGGCCTCAGAAAACCCCGAGAAAAACACTTCATGGATCGTCTGGTTCTGTCGAAGCACGTTCACACTCACTTCATATCATGCTCTCGAGGCGTGGACCGCTTACATGTACCGCGCTCACGGTTCAGAAAAGCCAAAAAGGTCAGCTGGGATGTTCATGGTCAACAAGTAAATCCGGATGCCCTGCCGGATTCCAGATTTTTCCGAAAGAATCGGAACATTCTAGTTCTTAAATCTGCGACGTGCAAATTCTCAAATGAGACCAATCGAAATGACTTGACTAAACTTGACTTTTTTCCCAATTGAACTCCCTTAACGTCGCGCACAAGCGCCACAGATTCCCATGCCTTGTCGGACTGCAGAAAGAAGGTCTCATCCGACACTGAATGCCGTGGACTGAGAAGCAGTGCGAAAGCTTTCTCGATCTTAGCTACAGCAAGTGCCCAGTGCCCGACCAGTGTATGCAGGAGAAGCTATTGAAGGCATTACCAGGCCATTGGAGTGCGAGAGATCTTGATGATTGGTTCGCCAGACGGCATGCCAAGGCTCTTCTTGAGGCGCAAGTCAGGGGTGAGATGAATATGGAAGTCTTTACGGCGGTGCGAGCGCCATTCCCAGGTGTGCTTGCGATTGACTCACCTCAGCACACGCTCCAGCGCGCTTGCGCACGTATGTACTTACATGTGATCGCCCGACGCTCCAGTGCTATGGGCATCCGAGGATTGGCTCACCTTCTGTGGCTTCACCAACGACGAGATCGTCGGGCGCTCGCTGAAGATTCTTCACGGTGATGCGACAGATCTCGACACAGCTGAAGCAATCAATTTTGCCGCATTAAGTGGGGAAGAGATATCAGCGACTCTGATCAACTACACCAAATGTGGGTGGAGTTTCGAGCATACTGTGCACGTCGAGCCACTCCTAAACGCCAGCCGCGATAGTGTGGCCGTCTTCAAAGTCACATCACACAATGTCGTCAGCTCGCGAGATTTCCAGCCTTGCCGTCATCACGACAGTCACTCGCTGCAAAAGCCACCTTTCGTGCAACGTACTCCTCCCACCTCGTCAGCCGGGCTCCCGACAGCCGACGCAACAAACTCTGCCAGGCACGAACCCGACCTTACCGAGCAAAAGGGTTGCACTGATATGTTGAGGAGACTGCTGAAGGAGAGCCCTGAGGAGCACGGGAGTGCATCCTGAGTGATCCAGGAATAATCCCAACGAATAATCCAGGAACTCGCTACGAATCCGTAACTTACGTTAATCATAAATGCCTGAGCGACCCTATCGCATAGGGCAGCAACTTAGCGTACTCGGAGTGGCAAGCCCCGCGGGGCAGTTTTGTATACAGTAGCGGCCGGCAGTTCATAGTTTATTCATAGTAGTATTGTCGTGTCGCGAACCCCGCGACCTCGCACGCGTCGCCAGCTCGCCGCTGCCACAAAGCACAAACCAAACCACCCGATCACCAGATCACCACACACCAGCGCGGTGGTGGTGACGGAGATGGCGACGGCGCCCAGACGAGGGAGCAGCGAGGGCGCGAGCCCGACGGCATCGGTGACGGCTCTCCTCCGCGTACCGGGCGGCGCGGAGGTAAGCGGCTTCGGCGACGCCGCGAGCGGCTGATCACGCTCACGGTCTTTTTACCGGTACTGTAATGTACCGGGTACCGGTACCCTAACCCCCGGTGTCTTTTTACCGGTACCGGGTACCCGTAAGGTAGTATGCGGCGCAACAATTCGTCGTTGCCCTCTCTGCCCTCGTTACCTCCGTCGCCACGGCTCGCGCCGTCGGTCGTGCTTGTAGTCGGCGTTCTCTCCTTCAACTTCACCGGCCGCGCTAAACGCCGCGCGTGGATTCGGCGCCTATCCCCGAGCAGTGCCGTTGCACAGATCTTCTTTGTGCTGCCGCTCGATCAGCCTGATGTAGACACGCACATGGATGACGTGGTCAGATTCGACATCCCGCGAGTTGATCGAGGCGTCTTGGGCAAGTATTTGCTCCAAAATCGATGGTTCGCCTTCGGCTCGCTGCTTCCGCCACACGTTGAATGGATCGCCAGGATGGACGATGACGCAGCAGTGAACGGAGCATCGATTGTCAGGAGGCTACAGTGGGTGCCGCGGGACAGCCAGTTCACCGTGTACGGCCCACACCGAAATTGGTACATGTGGCATCCAGAATCGATGCAAGCAGTCTGCTGGGACTACTCACCCGTCCGCTGGTGGCGCGTGCAGCAAGCGCTCCACGCACCGCTTGGTCCGCCTCCGCCGCCTCCGCCACCACGGCGCAGGCCACCCTCATCGATGGGCACATCCGCAGACACTGAGTGTGATCGCAACGGAACGGATGGGCCATATCCCTTTTCTGCTGGTCCGTTCATGGCCTACTCGCGGAGCGTGGCTGCGTTCCTCATGACCTTCGTTTTTGCAGACGAGGAGTACGTGCTCGGCGAGCGAAGGCGCAAACCGCTCGTCAACGCCAAGACTGGGTTCGTGGCCCCGCCCTCGCATCGTTCGCATCCCTCGCAGCGCATCTTCATGGAGGAAGTGTATTACGCCTACGTGCTCTTCCGCGAGCTGCGCAACTCGAGCCAGAAGTTGTTGCTCGTCAACGAGCCGATGCACGAGATACTCTCGCGGACGCAAGTCTATGACGGCGAGCCCATCGGTGGCTTCGGGTCTATGAGGCACTCTGACGAGATCTATCACAAGCTGCGCTACCCATCGCACTTTGAGCTACTGTTCAACACGTCGTACCTCTCGACCAGCGTGCGGGCCGCCAACGACGCCCCTCCGCCGAAGCTGCAGTGCGTGACCCTCGGTGAGCACAATTTCCCCGCGGGTAAAAGTGCTACGCGCTTGAAGCAGATGATCAGGGCGCGCTTTGGCCTCCGCAATTGGCACCGGTGCAACTATGTGTCAAGCCGGTATGGTCCGATGGGCTGGCCTGGGCTGAGGTGAAGACGTTCCTGTTGTAGCAATTCAGCTCAGGCCGGCTGGCTCTACATGTTCTAGACCATCTAGAGCGTAGAGAAGGCTGGCGCATGACCAGAGAGTGACCAGAGTATTAGGGGTTCCCTTGAGACCTGGGCACCGACTGACTCGATACCATTTGTGACGTTTGAACTTGACGTATTTGACTTGTCACGTATTTGCTAGTCAAGTCAAGTCAAGTCAAGTCACTACATAAACAACAGACAACCTAATGGAAGCCTACTATTGTAATGACTTGACTTGACTTGGACTTGACTAGCAAGTTGTTACGCAAGAACTGCCCTAAACGGCGCTTTTTCGCTGAAGCGCCGCCCCATTGTGTTGACTCTTTTTGTGCATTGAGAAGCACCATGGCGACCAAAACTGCTGACGATGGGCTCGTTCAGCAACTGCGGGAGGAGCTCGGCAAAGCGCAGCTGATGGTCTTGCAGGTGGGCAGATTCGAGACTCGAGAGCCGTCCCAAGAGCCTCATGGTCTCACCCACTGACGCCACTCGTTTCTCGTCCCGCGTGATGCAGTATGCTTCGCTCGTTCTCGAGGCTCGACAGCGCGCACCTGCGTGGGAGGTGGAACAGCACAACATCCCGTCTGACCTTGCGGCGCTACGAACTGCCATCGGTGCCGCACAGAAGAAGCAGCAGGACGGCCTCGGCGGCATGCTGCAAAGCTCGGACGCGCTCGGCAACAGGCTGGCCGCGCCGGTGGCGCGGCCGGAGGCGGCGCTCAACGGAGGCAGCGCGGTGCAGTCAGAGCTGGCACGGCTGCGCTTCCAGGTCGATCATCTCCGTGAGGAGAATGCCATGCAGGCCGCGGAGCTCGCGGCGGCACAGGGCGTGTTGGCACAGTCGGGAGGACAGTCGCAGCCGTCGGCGCCCGAGATGCCCCTCCAGATGCGCGTGCAGGCGCTGCAGGCGGAGCTGCACGATGCGAGGCTACGCGCGCAGCATTCCACCGGCGTCGCGAACGCGTACGTGCCGCCGCCACCCGCGCGACCACTCGACCCACCATGTGCTCCGTTCGTATGGCGTGTCCTCATGCGATGAACTGCCGTTTCTCGTGCGCCCGCAGCCGCCAAGTGGAGCTCGAGCAGCTGCAGCAGCAGAATTCGGCGCTCTCGATGCAGCTGCGATCGGCCCAGGTGGACGCGAGCTCCGCGCGCCAAGCAGCCGAGGAGGCGCGGCGGGAGGTAGTCGAGGTTCGAAGGCTGCAGGTGAGCGGATTTGCATGCGGATTTGCATGCGGATTTGCATGCGGATTCGCACGCTGAGTCTCCGCGCCGTGGTCTCCGCGCCGTGGTCTTCGCGCCGTGGGTTGGCCTTGCATGCGTGGATTGGCCTTCGGATCGGCCCGCTGATGGTCACCCTCTGGTGCTCATCTCGGCGCCTCTGGTGTTCAGGTGAGTGCTCGCGACGAGATGAGCGCGAGCAGCCGACGCATAGCCGAGTTAGAGTCGTCGGCTCAGCAAGCCGCTGCCAAGTCGGCCGCGACGGAGGCGAGCATGCTGCAGCTGCAGAACGAGCTGCGCGAGGCCCAGGCCCTGGTGGCTGAGGCAGAGGCGTCGCGCCGCTCGGCAGAGCTCGAGACGCGTCGCGCGCTGCCCCAGTGGCAGGAGCAGCTCCAGCGGGCGGAGCTGCAGTTGCGACAGCTTGCAGGCCAGCTCCGAGAAAAGGACTCTCTTCTTGCCGACCGCGACCAAGCGCTCGCGGAGAAGGATGTTGTCCTCGGCAGTACAGAAGCCACGTTGGAGGAGGCCCGGCGCGTCACACGCGACACTGAGTATCAGATGCGCCAGACGCAGCGGTTGTACGAGCAGGTGCGACCCATACCCCACGCCTCCACGCCCGCCCCTCCCATGCCCCACGCCGCCGCCCATCCCACGCCCGCCGCCGCCCACCCCACGCCCCACGCCGCCGCCCACCCCACGCCCGCCCCACCGCTCGCGCGTCCCATCATTGCTCAACACAGCGCGCGCGCCCTCCCGCAGGCGGACGCGGAGAAGCAGCGGCTGCTCCTCGAGCAGGCCGAAGCCAACGACGCCAAGTACGAGCTGATCTCGCTGCGCGCGGAGCACCATGCGGTGAAGCGGGAGCACCATAGCGCGACGGGCGCGATTGCGACGCTGCAGGCGCAGCTGGATGAGGCGAACGAGGCGCTGCGCTCTTTGAAGAACAATTACCGTCAGGCGCGCGACGAGCTGGCGGCGCTCCGCCTCTGATGACCTCTTGATTGCCTCTGATGACCTCGTAATTGCCTCCCTCATCAGGCGCGCGACGAGCTGGCAGCACTCCGCACGAGCACGTCGACAAAGGGGGAGACGAGTGCGGCGCAGGCGGAGCTACGCGTGCTCGAGGCGGACCTCAAGGCTGATCTCGCGGCGGCACGGCGCGACGCTGAGCGTGCCAAGTCGGACGCGGCGGTGGCGGAGCTCGCTCGGGTCACCGCCGAGAATGCGTTGCAGGAGCTCGAGGCCGAAGTCGATGCTTCCAAGCGCGCCCTCAAGGCGGCCGAGATGGCGGCGGCGACGAGCGCGGAGCGCGCGGCAGAGGCCGAATGCGAAGCACGCGAGCTGCGATCCCACCTGGCCGTGCAGCGCGAAAAGGTGACGAATCTTGAGGTGCTCAGGCCTGCATGCAAGTGCTCACGACGGCGCCCTCTCCCCTCTCCCCACAGGTGACGAATCTTGAGGTGGAAGTGCGGAGCGTGCGCGCTCGGAACGACGCGCCCGCGCCCGCCGCGTCCGTCCCGCAAGTTGAGAACAAGGAAGAGAAGGCCAAGGACCAGGCCGAGCGCGCGGAGCTGCGAAAGCGCGTGATGGAGCTCGAGAAGGCCATGGAGGCGCAGAAGCAGATGCATGCACAGGCGCAGGCCTCACTCGAGGCGCAGGCCGAGCGGCGCGTGGCGGCGGCGCGCGGGGAGGCGATCGCGGCGGCGGCGGCCGAGCAGTCGGCGGTCGCAGCGAAGCTTGCCGCTGCCGAGCGCACCCTAGCTGCGGCCGAGAAGAAGGCGGCGGCGGCGGAGGCGGCGGCGAAAACGGCGGCGGCGGCGAGCGAGGCGGGCGGCGGCCGCCCCCAGTGGGCAACGTCGAGCTCCACTGCCAGCGCACGTGGACGGAGCCCCGCGCGCCCTGAGAGCACCGCGGAGCGCTTGGAACGGGAGAGCGAGGAGGCAAAGTCGCAGGCGGGCGCCAAGGTGCAGGCGGAAGTGGCGGCCAAGGTCCAGGCAGCCAAGGCAGCGAGGCAGGCGGCGGAGGCGGAGGCGGAGGAGAAGGAGGCCATGGCGGCGGCCGAAAAGATGCGGCGGGATGCCGATGAGCGTGCGGCCAAGGCTGAGGCGGCGGCGGCTGAGAGGCAGGCGAAGGCCGAGGCGGCCGAGAAGAAGGCAGCCGAGAAGAAGGCGGCCGACAAGGCCGCGGCCGATAAGGCGGCGGCCGACAAGGCGGCGGCGGCCGAGGCGAAAAAGGCCGAGCTCGCTGCTGCGGCGACGCGGGCGGCGGACAGGGCGGCGGCGGACAAGGCGGCGGCCGACAAGGCGGCGGCGGACATGGCGGCGGCCGACAAGGCGGCGGCGGCAAAGGCGGCGGCCGACAAGGCGGCGGCCGACAAGGCGGCGGCTGACAAGGCGGCGGCGGCCAAGCCCAAGCCCGAGATCAAGCCGGAGGCCGAGCCCGCCGGCGGCGGCATCAGCGCCAAGACGCTGGCCAAGATTGGTGGCGCGGGCACAGGCAAGACCGTCGGCCCGTCGGGCTCCTTTGCATGGTCAGGCAAGGACGGCTCGGTGCACTGCGCGTACGCGTCCTGCACGCACATTGGCGGCACTGGGCCCGCCGAGGGCGGCCCGAACCACAGCAGTCCATCCAAGAAGAACCAGGACGCGTACTTCTGCGCGCAGCTGAGTGACGATACGGTGGTGTGGGGGGTGCTCGATGGGCACGGCCCAGACAACGGAGGGCTCGTCGCGGAGCGTGCCTCCGCCGCTCTGATCGAGTGGTTCGAGTCGCATGTGGACGAGCTGAAGCCGGAGAAGGCGCAGAGTGCGATGAAGCGCGCGTTTGAGCACGCTCACACGGTCGTGCGTGAGGCCATCGTGCGCAAGTACACGGAGCTCGGCACACCGCTTCGCACAACGTCCGAGGGCTTCTTGGTGGACTCAACGAATTTACCTATCGATGGCGGCACGACGGTGACGGTGGTGGCGCTCCTGCAGGGTCATTTGCTTGTGGTAGCCAACGTGGGCGATTCGGACTGCTTGCTCGGCGGCGTCCTCGCCGACGGCACGATCGGCTTCGAGCAGCTGTGCGCCGACCACACTCCGATGTCCGTGGAGGAGTACGTCCGAGTCGCTCGACTCACCGAGAGCCGCGGAGAGGACTGGGAGCCGGCGAACTTTGTGTACGACGCGGACAATTCCAACGATGTGCTCGAGATCTTCGCCGTCTCGGAGGAGGGGCAGGTGCAGGTCGACAAGGAGCTGCAGGGCCGACTCGATGATCTCGGGGTGGGGTACAAGACGACCCGCGGGGACCGTCCGACGGCGCTCGTCGTGCCCGAGACTTCCAAATATGGTATGCAGCGCCTCGGGATGACGCGATCGCTCGGCGACTTTTACATGCAGTACCACGGCTGCACCTTCGAGCCCGAGGTGAGCTGCATCGACCTCTTCGATCTCGTCACGCAGCTCAAGCATGTCACCGTGATAGTCGCCTCCGATGGGCTGTGGGATATTTGGGCGTACAAGGACGTGCTCAAGGAGCCCCTCAAGGCGACCGAGTCGAGCGGGGGCAGTGGGCTGCTGCAGCCTGCGAAGGTGCAGGCGACCCTCGACGCGCTCGTCGAGGAGACGCGCAAGGAGACGGCCGAGATGTTTGGTGACAGCGCCGACAACATCAGCGCCGTGTGCATCTCGTTCGACTCAATCGCCCCCAAGACGTGATCAGCCGAGTCGTGCGCGAGTCAGTGCGCACAGACGACGAGGCCGGCGGGGCCAGGCGGGTGTGCTCTGTAACGTGTGCGATCACCAAGAGGGCAAACGAGATCCATGTGTGTGTGTGAAGGGGTGCCGACCTCGCGAGAACGCGGTGCGGGAGCTCGCAGCTCGGCAGCGTCTAGTGCTATTGCAAGCTCCCGGGCCTCGGTGCGCTGGAGATTGAAGACAGGTCTAGACTGTCGGCCCGTCAAGTTTGACAAAACTTTAAAAATGTCGGTGGAGCCCGCCCATCTACGCTCGAACCCGCCCGCCAGCGCGGGCCCAGCTCGCCCTCTCACGCTCGCGCGACCCCCCAGCCCGCCCG
>Ga0210243_102395_pt1 | contig 10165 bp, 11 predicted proteins | sample ChrtobMeP5a_32mM_FD_155461 | JGI IMG/M metagenome (GOLD analysis project Ga0210243, IMG submission 155461) | Chrysochromulina tobin associated microbial communities from unialgal haptophyte culture, Seattle, Washington, United States - P5a_32mM | ecosystem: Host-associated > Algae > Haptophytes >...
GCGCTGCGTGCGGCGACGACTCGCCATTGTGCACCGACCGAGTGCGCGACGTTGAACGCAGCACAATGAGCACAATGGCGAAATCTTCACAGTTCGGGGAATTAAATGCACCGTTAGATGCGTTTTGGAAGCCCGCACACATTACTTTCGAATCCCGTCATTGTTTTTGCTCGTGGAGTGTGTCAGGTGTCGCACAAGTTGGGGTGCATATTTTCCCAAGTTAATCTGCGTGCGGGGTCGCACGCCGAGCCTGGATTGTTGTCCGAGTCCCACCCGCCCACCCGTCTCGGACATGTATTGCCTACTGTGTGTACAGTAGGGGTGCTTGAGAGCTGGGGTGGGAACGCTGGCCCGCCGCCCACAAGGTGCGGGACCACCCCCCTCTACGGGGGCGGCCGCGACGTCCAACACCGCCACACAGAAAGGACGAAACGAAACCTCCCAACCCACCCGCACTCTAAACATTTCTTCAACCGTTAGTAAAACGCCGCCGAAATTTGGGACGCCGTTCGAAGGAGCTTGAAGCGGGAGCGCGCGCGCTATTTTCACGCGGGAGAGGCTTCCCTCCCGGTTTTCCAACGGGGGTGGGGAAGAATTGCCTCGTCTGAAACCCATCAAAACCGTCGTACGCACTATCTCTTCCAATGAATGCGGACGAATTTTCGGCAGCACAAGTGATCACATCTCTCACCACGAGCGCGCAGGACGCGCCTGAGAGCGCAAGCGATCAGGAGCACTGGGGGCACCGTCTTCAGCCACAGGGTCGCATTCTCGTGCAGAGCCTCAGCAAACTGCTTTGCAGGTCTGAGCTTACGTGCTGGGATCTGCTCCAGCGCATCGATGCAGATGCTCCTGGCGCCACTGACATGGAGTTGGAGACCCTGGCCGTCGCGGCGCACCTCGATGATCGTTCTGGACACTTGCGTGTGATTCTAGACGTCCTCAAGCGCGCTCGTTCGAGCCCCTCCCTGAAAGCTCTCGAGGTCGCGGCTGCCAAGGCGGCCGAGAAGCAGGCGGCTGAGGTGAAGAAGGCTGCGGCGGCGGCGGCTGCCAATGCGAAGGTGGAGGAGGGCAGCAGTGCAGGACGGGACTCCCTGAACAAGTGCCTTTTCGACGAGCTCCATTTTCTATTACGAGCTTGCCGCGATTACGAGCTTACTGCGACGGAAGAGAAGTGCGGCAACGCTGCTGTGGTTGAAAACCGTCGTCGTGACGAGGTCAACCTTATATGCCTGTGCATCTTCTATCGGTGCCTCTGTGACGACTCGGCCGTGAGCGTGGCGTTCTTCTTCGACCGGTCCTCTCGGGCCACTCTGACAAAGTCCAATGACATTTTGAAGAAGGGTGAGAGCAAACGAGGTGCTGCCGCAGATTTGTGGCAGTTGGCTGCGCTTCACGGACCACCAGAATGTAACCATGTCTTGTTTCTGTCAATGCTCGTGGCTCTCATCCGTGAGAATGAGCCGGCGGCTTCCACGAGTGTTAGCGAGTGGGCGGCGGCAGGAGGGCGGATGGCGGCCGACGCTCGGCTGAAGGCGCTCTTCGACCGAGATAAGTCGGTCGAAGAGCGCCTTGTCGAAGGGCGCCTGCAGTCCCTGCAGTCGAGTGTGCAATACGTCAACTTGCCAGCCACGACGCTCGCCGATGCGTGCTCCTTTTTCGAGGCATGTCGCCATGACTCCAACTGCCGCCCCCTCACAGAGCCTCTAACCGTGACCCCAGGTCGCGTGCTCGCCCGACTGAAGTGACACACGTCGCCAATTCGTTACGCCTTGCGCCGGCGCGTGTGCAGGCATACGTGGAGCTCACCCGGGAGCTCTCTGCTGAACACCCTCACAAAGAAGCGTCAAGCGCAATGATGTTCGTTGCGCTGAACATCATTCCGGCGTCGTGTGCACTGCTCGAGCAGCGATACGCGTCAGGTGCATCTCCTACTGCTTTCGAGCGTGCCGTTGCTCCCCACCGCTAGCTGCGTCGACATCCTCGTCGCTTCGTTGGTGCTTGCGCGCAGGCTGTTCAGCTTGGTCGTCGGAGTCAGAGGCGGCCTTCGAGCGTGTCTCGAGGCTGCTCGAAAAGCTGCTGCAGCAACGGAGAGGGAGCTCACACAACGTGTTGGTGGACCCATTGCTCCTTCAGCTCGCAGCCCACGTATCACAATCCAGTGCTCCACTGTGCGAGGCCCTGTGGGAGCTGGAACTTTTCAATCCCAAGTTCCTGGTCGAGGTGCAGCCCACAACAATAGGTTGCCCTCCACTCGCGTGCGCGACTGACCTGGCAATTCGCTTGCAGGTCGCTGATACGCTTTGCACACGTCCCCCGCTGTATGAGCCGCTTGTAAATGTGCTCCGTGCTGCCGTTGAATACTATCCCGTCGGTGTCCATGTGCATCACGGATCGTTCGAACTCCTTAGCCACGCGACTGGTCCCTGCTCATCATGGAGCTTCTGCTGATACGAGTTGAGCCTGAACCTCCTGGGAGTCTGCTTTTTTGCGCTGCAGGAGCTTCTGAGTGATCGATCCATGAATTTTCTCCAGCCGAAGGATTCGTTGAAGATCGCCGAGTTTGCCACGAAAAAGTTGGAAGATATAAAGCAGTTTCAGCAAGAGCCTCCCGACCCGGATCGATGGGGTGAGGGCGGCCGATGGGGTGAGGGCGGCCGAAGGGGTGAAGGCGGCCGATGGGGTGAGGGCGGCCGATGGGGTGAGGGCGGCCGATTGGGTGAGGGCGGCCGAAGGGGTGAGGCAAAGGTCTACGAACTTCAGAAAAGTGCGCACGCGGCTCTCGTTGGCCAGCACTGATGGCCCGATCCTCTTACCAGCACCGATACCGATCCGTGAATCAAGTCGCGCTTGGTGAGACAGGCTTGCTCGACTGCATTCCTCGATGGATCTCGGTTTTGAGCCTCTTCGCCGCTCGTGTTTCTCATTCTCCCCGACTCGCCGCCGAGTGGATCCGTGCCGATCAGGGCGTCGATATACTCCTTGACGAGCTTGTGACACTCGTGCGCAAAAAGCTCGTGGCACTCGTGTGCGTGCGCCTCGTCGGACGCCCCACATCAGCTGCTACCTTCTACCTTAGCAGCATGCGGTGCTCTGCCTCTCCGCCTGATCCGTGCGCGTCGTTCACTCTTTTCGCAGCTATCTTGGGGTGACTCCGGCCCTCAAAGCTGCCGCCTTCTTGGCTCTTGCTGCACTCGTGGGGGCGGATCCAACTCACGTGTCGGGAGTGACCACGAAGCAGGCCGCCGCGCGTTCTGCTGTCGATCCCCAGGTTGAGTCCAACAGTCGAGAATGTGGGTATTTGTTCACACCATGGGCGTCGGTTGTTTGGAAAGCACTGCATTCCACGGAGCATCCTTCCGATCAAGGCTTGCCGGACGCATCCAATATGTCGTCTGGTCGCGCAGCACCTCACTCGGCGAGAGAGGGCAATCGATGCGACTCTGTGCGTTCTAACGATGAATTGCCCACCTTGCTGAAGGGAATTCAGGACGACTTTTACGTCGAGCAAAGGCATCAAACGTACCCTCGTGAGCAACCACTCATCCCGAAATGCACGCAACTTGCACGTGCCCATCCATTCTCATGCTGTGTCGTGCAATGAACTCGCGATGGCAGAAACTATCGCTTTTTTCAAGCTTCTGCAGCGTATCTTCGCCTCTCTGAACGTGTCGGGTCTTCCGATGCCACCGGAGGCAATACAGTATGCCAAGTGGATTGGTGACGCCGTGCTTGGTGGCCTTGAAACCCTCGCCTTCCGTAACCCAGCTTGCAAGTGGCAGCTCGCAGCTGCTGCATCATCGGTGCTCTTGGCGGTCCTCGAGCCGTATGACCCGGTATGCCACTGGCCAGCGCTCTGTCTGTTCGAAACATCTAGTGCTCACGCCCTTTCGCGTCGTGATTGGTTGGCAGTCGGAATGCACCGTGGCTGAGGCGCCCACAGCCGAGTCTCCGGAGTGGATACAATCTTGTCTGATATCGCGCCACGCCCCAGCATTTCAGCTCCACTGTGCTTTCCTCCACTGTGCTTTCAACTCCACGAGCCGCACAACCTGGCTACCGAGCCTCCTGCGAATCATCAATAGTGCTGCTGTGGCCTTGGATCCGAGCCCACAGTCTCCGTCGCCGGATAGCAGCGGCAGCGGCAACGAGAGCGGCGCCAAGACAACAACCTTCACCGAGGAGCTGGCCAACTTCGGCCATTTGCTTCAGGAGCGCGTGAACGCTCCGCACCGTCGGTGCACGCAAACTTGCTGTTGTTTCCATGCCGACATTCCTCTGCTCTTTTTGTGTTGTTCAGGCCACGGCATGCACCATGAGTCTTCTCGGCGTGCTCGTGAAAAAAGAGCTGGCGGTGCGCTCGAAGCTCAAGCGGCTGCACGATTCACAAGTGCGCGTGACCTCGTGGTCGTGCTTGACGCCCGAATTGAGCGCGTACTTGAAACGCAACGTCAACAAATTGAGCGCGTACTTGAAACTCAATGTCGATGACATCGCGCTGCACGATGTCGATGACATCGCGCTGCGCGGCGGGGTTACGCTTCCACGTGTGCTGGCCCAGCCGATGCTGACGCGTACGGCATGCAAGTCTACTGTCGCGAATATCTTCAATATTCTCCTGCAGACTTCACGGAAGGCACCAACCCACTCCACGAGAGCCATCGCCACGTCTGCGCTCGGTATCCTTCGCGCAGTAAGCGCAAGCCTCGGCGACGGTACGGGCAGCAGATGGGAGAGCAGCCCTTGGCAGCACCTGGCACGCACGCAGTCGCGCAGCTGTCCATGGCACCTTCGAACCATGGCTCTGGCGACTGCGCTGGCCCGTTCAATCCGCCCTGGTTCACATTTTGGTTTGCCACCCCCAGGTATGGCGACCATGCTGCGTGCGGAAAAGATCCTCGTCCCAGCACGAGAGGCGTTCGGAAACCTGCTTGGATGCATGGTTAACCCATGTCCCGACCCGTCGGCGATTGGAGTGCTCGTTGCTAGCGCCGATGTTCATGACGTGAGAGACCCGTTGTCGGCCTTGAACCCAGATGCCTTTGCTGGTGGCGTGATGGTGGACGAGATCGCCTCCGAGAATGAAGCACTACAGGTGAGCGACTTTATAGCGGGAACGAACCAACACTCAGCCATGCTATCTATGGTTGCAATCGTGTGATCTGCCTCTCAACTCCCAGGTGCTCATGTTCATGCGGGATGATCTTAGTGCTGCTCCGTGCACATCGAGCGCCGGCGCCTCGACTGGCCTGACCACCTTGCGTCTACTTGGCATGGACGGTGCGTGGATGTTGTTCGAACCGTTCAACATGTGGCAACAATGTTCCTGACATCACTCGGATTTGAGATGTGGCAGCTCTTTTTTGTGACGCCTGCCGTGATACCACTTCGCTAAAGGCGACCGACCTGCTTCGACGCGTGCTGTCGTCCGCAAATTGGGTGCCCGTGGGGAGCTCCGAACGATATATAGCCACGAATTGCATCACGTCGGATGCTCTTGAGCTGAGCTCCTCGCTGTTGTGGTGCGTGGCCAGCCCTTGTCCGCACTCTTGCCACCTGCATCATGCACCAATTCTGACCGTGACTGCGTGCGGCCTGCCCCTTGCACGATCCTTCCAAGTTGTCTGATTGCCGATGCGCGCACGTCAAGCTACGTTCTCAATCTGCTGCATCTAACTAGATACCAAAGTGCGATCGGGCATTTGAGAGATCCTCAAGATTTACCGAGCACGCTCAGCGACACAGCGCGTTGCGCACGGCTCCACGCGCTTGGATACTCGCTCAGCCAGATGGCGTTCGGGCTCTCGGCGCGGGTTCATCGACGGTGTGCGGAAGTCTCAAGCGCAGAGGCCCCGACGCGGCATCACCAGTACTTGCCGCTGGTCGAATCTCTTGGTCGTTGCGATGCCTTTCCGCTGGCCGATTTGCTCCTCCCGTCAGCGGAAAAAGTAGGTTGTGCGTCCGGAACAGAGCTTGGTTTCGAAGGCCGTCGCGGGCAGGGTGCGGCACCATGGGACGCTCAGCAGGCCCCTTCTCGACTCGCGGATGCGTTGCGGGACGTGCGTAATCTGCTTCTCGACACATCGTCGAAGATTGTGACCGCATCCACCAGGATCGAGGAGCTCATGCCGTCATCGAAAGCCGCTAGCTTGCCGATGATCATCGAACCGCGTGGCGATGCAAACCTTGAGCTGGTCGACGTTCGAACGCTGCGCCACGAGTTGCGATCGGTTCCTGCAACCACAACCACTTCAAAGGATACCTCAGCCGCTACGGACGGCGGTTCTGTGTCCACAGAACTTGTCGACTGCGCAAGAGCTCTCAACTCTGCGAAAAAGCTCACGCACGCCGCGCTGCACGTGCTTGGGGCGTGTCGAAAGCTCGTTGTGCTTCTCTGCCATCCGATGCGGATAAGCCGCCACAAAAACCGTCTCTCCCTCCTACTTGAGGAGATCCTCCCTCTCCTCGCTCCGACGCCCAAGCCCACGTGGCCGATGTGCAACGCGGCGTTGGCGCCTGTCCTGGCCAAGAGTAGCCTATTGTTGCTTCATTCCGTCAGAGACTACTTGACGCATAGCCAGCTCAACATCCTCCTGACCTCATGCCTGACGGCATTGTTACCTCCTGCTGTCTTGCCATCGGCAGCACGCACTGCTTTGTATTTGGTGCTCCTCAGCTTGCTAACACCACATAAAGGATCGCATGGTACGCCCGTCTCGGACATGGTGGCGTCAGTGGTTTTCAAAAACGGGCTTGCTCTCGTCAATCTTCTCGTCTTCGATGCTTCTGAGGACTCTCCTGCCGGCCAGGCATCCGCGATCGCGCTGCTGGGAATGATCCTCTCATTTCAGCCCTCGTGGACGATGGAGTTGCTCTTATCGGGCGCAGTGGGACGCTTGGCTGTGCCTCTTGCTATTCAGTCGCCGCTATCGGCCCCTTGGCTTTCTGCGCTCAAGCCAACGCATTTCTACGAGTCTCTCGTTGCTCTCCTTACACAAACTGTGACATTTCTGGTCGCCCAGTCAGCCTGTGTCGGGCGCGGTCGCGAGCAGAACGCACAAGCCTTGTTGACTTCAGACGTGCTCGAGCACCTCTCAACGGCTGCTGTCTTGGATGTGACACCAGAGGGAGCTGGTGCCGACAGACCTTCCAGCGCTTCGCGCGAGCACCTGCACGATCGCTTGATGCTGCCCACGCTACGCTTGATTTCTGCTGCATGCGTCGTCGACAGATCGAACGCCGCGATCGTATCGCTGCTCACATCTTTCCTGCTCAGATCCAATGAACGCGTGTCATCTATGCTACGTCTATGCTTAGATGGGCTAAGCAATGAACGCGTGTTGCCTATCCCATCGCGCCACCTGAAGCGAAGACGTGGCGAACTCGCATCAGGCGTTTCGCGGCTGACTTTATCCGATAATCTATTGGCCTGCGAACTTCTGTCGCATCAGGTACTGATGTTGCTACGCTTGGCACGCTCGACGCGCTCGGACGGAAAGGATATCACCCGTGGTAAGTATTTTGTCGACAGATATGTGATCGGTGTCGTTCACGCGATAGACTCACTGGCGGACATGTTACCGAGGGTGTCGACGTCGCATGTGGCACGCTTTTCGGAGGTTGTCTTTGAGGCGGTCGCGAAGAGGAGTCATGCATGGAGAATGATGGATCAAAGTGTACAGCAAGACGGTATGATGGGTGCCGATGTGGATCGACCATTGGATTCAAAACTTGTCGCCGCCGACACCATTGTACACATGGTTTGCGTACATGGTCGCCGCCACGACGACGCCCGGGTGGACGAAGCCGTTTGGAAGGACCTTGCCCATGTGGTCAGCGATATAGACACCATGGCCGCCGAGATCGCTACCGTGCGAGCGCTCAGCAAAGCAATGGCTCTGATTGCCCAGGAAAGCACATCGTCGAAGTCTTTGGACGCCAGTGCCCAACCGACCCTGTGCCCAACCGCATCACCAGTGCCCAACCGCATCACTGCCCTCGTCGCATGGACGGTGGAGTTCCTCGTTGCTGTGGAACGTGCACGCGATACGTGTGCTGAGATGCGTCTGGCTGCCGCAAGTAGCACCATGAGGGATTACGAAGTTGTAGCTGTCGAGCTGCTGGAGCACGCCCTTGTTGTGCTGGGCTGCACACTTAAAGTTGCGCATGAGACGAGGACGGCAAGCGGTCCAAAACTGCGGACGGACCGTGTACCAGTGCTCGGCTCGAACGACCCCGGACCCACAATCGTTACTGTCTTGCAGCAGGTGAGATTCCCCATCCGCGCATGCAACACTTGTACTTGTCCCAGGGTGCCCTCGCTCACTGCTACATACGTCTTGGCGCAGGCGGAGGCTTACGCTATGAGGCTTACGCTTCCCAGAGAAAGGGAAAGGGACTCTCTGCAGCTATTGAGTCGTCATTGTCTAAACTGGGCAAAGGAAGAGGCGGGTGGCAACTAGGAGCTCTCATGCGAAGAGTTTGATCTCATGTTGTATCTCCGAAGTGAGCTCCGATCGCAGATCAATCTGCAAGGGACGCCAGGCGCCTTGGACGAGAAGGGGTTTAAGACAGCCATGTGAAACATTCTTCAGGTGAGCACTGACGAAGTGCGTGTTCTTTCGGTCACAGCCGGTACACGCGTTCTTCTGGGGCTGTCATAGCGGTCGAATATCCAGTGCTCTTCCATAACGGGACCAGCGCCGAGATGCATTCTAGGGCTTGCAGGTGGGTTGCCTCAAAGCTGTGTTGAGATCAAGGCAGGTCTGCTCGGCATGCCCCTTCGCGCTGCTCACCTCTCTGCAAGCCGCGCGGTCGGGTCGGCTTGCCAGCGATCGCAATCTTGCATGGCTGCGAAGGATGTAGCGTTCTGGCGCCGCGGTTCGGTTTCTAATGTCAGCGCTTGTGTAGATGACTCAGGAGCAGCTCGAGCTAGCTCGCCAGTCGAGAGCATGCCCCGCTTTGACGATGGTCGGCTCGACGAAGAGCCAACGTTCCAGCGGTGTCGCTCAAGTTTTAAGGCGAGACGCATCGATGCTGCCGCGCTGGTGCACTCCCGGCCCGCTCGCCCTCTGCGGCTGCGTCGCGCTGTGCCTGCGGCTGTGCCCGTGCGAACAACCCCTGCGAACGGCACCGGGGTGTCGGTGCGTGATCGATGACTGACGTGCGATCGAGTTTAAGCACCATCCGTCGACGAGCGTCAAGTTTTTCATTAACCTCTCTGTGCGGCTCTATCGCGTGGAGGGTTCTTGTGTTCGATCTGACAGACCCGTTGACCAGACTTGAAGAGGCTACGTCAACTTCCTCCAGTCGTCCATGAGAGAGAGAGAGAGAGAGAGAGAGTGACGTGTTGCACGCCAGCGTGAAACCCGGCGCTAATTTGATTCGTAGTTACGCGTCACCGGGTCGGAGCGTGGGAGGGGGAGGGAGGGGGGTGAATCCGTAAATCCGTAATTCGACGTAACAGAACGCTCAAAACGGCGCCCATAGGCCCCCGCTGGGGTAGGGTATGCATTGACGTGTTGCATGCCACGCAGGGTGAAACCAAGCGCGTCGCTTTCCGACAAATGATTGAATGCGGGTCGTTAGTAAACTGTAAAGCCTACACATGTTACTGATGCGTGTACCTCCGGCCCAAGCATGTACGAGGTCGGTACAATACTCGTTTGACCGGTCCCAAACGCCCCTGCGGACCCTCACGGCCGGGCGCCGCGCGGCCTTACTCTCAACCGCTCGCATCCAAGTAGAGCCCGGGGTGGGAAATATCGACTTTTTTGCATTCCCGGCGGTGACTTGATTCGTAGATGCGCGTCACCACCCCCCTCTTCCTCCCGGTTCCCCCCAAATTCCGTAAATCCGTAAAAAGTTTACATTTTCGTCTGTTTTACAGCCCAGATAGGGTGGCCAAACGCGTCGTGTTGGGCACGTTTTCACAGCTTCGGTGACTGTGAAAGCTGCGGAATTCCAGTGCCGGCATGAGTCTTGCCATTAAGAGATTCCAAGGATGTTAAGTATGCTACCAGCATCATTTTTCTCACTGATTTCAGATCTGCAATCAGCTCAACCTCAAGTTATCATGGTCATACCGTACTGTGAACATCATGTTCACACCTCACTAGGTCCCGCAAGAAGTCTTGCCATTCAGAGCTACCAGAGTTTCAGAGAG
>Ga0210243_102399_pt1 | contig 10158 bp, 5 predicted proteins | sample ChrtobMeP5a_32mM_FD_155461 | JGI IMG/M metagenome (GOLD analysis project Ga0210243, IMG submission 155461) | Chrysochromulina tobin associated microbial communities from unialgal haptophyte culture, Seattle, Washington, United States - P5a_32mM | ecosystem: Host-associated > Algae > Haptophytes >...
GGAAACGAGCACGACGCCGTCGTTGTCGACATGATCGGGATGGACAAGGCGGGGCTCCTCTCTATGGTACTGTCGCGTGGCAAGGATCTCACTCGAATGAAGGTTGTCAATCTCCGCGGCAACACTGGAATTCCTATCGCCGCGTGAAATGTTCCCTCTCTGTGTCGAGAACAGTTTCGTCACTGAGGAATTTCTCATTTTCAAGCGCCTAAAATCACCGCCCTGCTCTTTGCGTCGCACTGTCCGCGTCCTCGGGCAGCGTCAGCCCGAGGCTCCCTAGCAAGTTGGAGACTGGTCCCGAGAAGCCCTGCTGCGCCGAGTACGAGGCGAGTAGGTTCTTCACCAGATTGAGATCGAGATCCACCGGCCGTGTGTCCTCGCTCTCCGATGTGGCCGCGGGCCCACCCGGCTCGCCTTCTCCCGCTGGGCTGTCGCCGTCCGTCGCCCCCTCTTGCACGAGCTCAAAGTCAGACGTCTTCTGTCGTTGGCGAAGCTCGAGGTCCATCGCAGCCATCAGCTCCGTCAGCGTCCCACCAGCGTCACCCATACCCTCCTCCCCCTCCTCCTCCTCCTCCCCCTCCTCCTCCTCGCCCTCCTCCTCGTCCTCGACCTCGTCCTCGTCCTCGTCCTCGTCCTCCTCCTCCTCCTCCTCCTCCTCCTCCTCCTCCTCCTCCTCCTCCTCTTCCTCCTCCAAACCAGCAGATGCCTCGCCACTCTCGCCACCCGCCCCGAACCCCTTGGCGCCAAGCGCCCTCTCGAGCGCTTCCAAGAAGCGATCCGCATCCAGCTCCACAGGCGCGCTGGCGGCGGTAGGTAGCTCTGCCCCATCGGGCCCAGCGGAGGCCATCACAAAGTCGGACACGCTCCTCGCCACCTGCCGCAGCTCATGTGCCTGGCGTACTGCCGCCTCCTCGGACGCCGCGCCCGCACCGTCCCGTGCGCGTGAAGGCGCCGGCGCCGCCGTCGCAGCTGCCGCCATCGCCGCAGGCGCTGCCACGGGCTCTCCAGCAGCCCTCGAGCGCAGCGCGTCTTCGAGGGATTCCTCTGTGAGCCCCATCCACGCATCGCTCTCGTCGGCAGGTAGCCACCCACCATCACCCGTCGGAAGGCCGTAGGCAGCGTCGCCGGAGGAGCCCGCGTCGACGGCGGCGCCCTCAGCGCCTTCTCGCTTGCACTCACGAAGCAAGGCGTGTGCCCTGCGCGCTTGTGCCTGCAGCCACGTCATCGCCCTAGCCGGCGCGCGCGGCGCCTCTGCGGCAAAGGCGGCGGCGGCCTGCACTCGAAGTGCTTGGTATAGCGTTGAGGAAGGTAGCTCGCCGCGATAATAGCCGCGCGCATGCAACTCCGCATCGAAACTCTCCCACGTAGCGCCACCGACGGCGGCTGGTGCACCGTTCATGCACCCCTCCGCCGCCGCCGCCGCCGCCGCCGCCGCCGTCCCCTCGGCCGCTCCCGCCTCGTTGGGCTCCGGCGCTGTGGCAAGGCAGAGCAGCAACTCCATCCCAAACGCGACCCGCGCGCCAAGCGACGCGGGCCTGTGCTTCGGGTGGGTGGCTGGCGGCAGTGGGAAACCAGCCGTAGGAGGCACGGTCAACCGCGACGTGACGAGCTGCGCGTAGGCGGTGCGCCCAAGGACGACGTGCGCCCACACGCACGGGTGTACTCGCGGCGAGCAGTGCGCCATGCGCGACGCCGCACGCATTGTCGCGCCGTCACGCTCGGCAAAAGCAGCCGCAGCAGCAGCAGCAAGGGCAGGCTCGGCTGCAAGCATCGCCGCGACCGGCTGCGGTAGCACGCAGCGCGCTCCGTGCCTTGGCGGACCGCGCGCCGCGCCGTCCACGCCTAGAAGTGGATCAGTTCGCGCCCGGATCGCCGCGGTCGCTGCTGCGCATCGAGTCTCGCGCGGGCTGCCTTTGCGCAGCGCTCGGAGTCCGTCCGCCAGGTCCAACGGCGTGTCGGCGCTAGACGTGGCGCCCGAGACGGCGTGTCGTGGCACGATGTGCAGATCGCCGTGGCGGAGGAATATGCGGTTGGTAGCGCGCTCGGGTGTGAGCCAGCGCGGGATTGCGTATGCCGACTCGATGAGCAGAAGCTCGCCGTCGTCATCTGCCACGGTGACGCTCGCATCACGCTGCTCAGCGCTCAGCTGCATGAGCAGCGCGACCACGAACCACTCATCATCCAGGCTCTCGCCGACGTCCATGCATCCCCAGACGTGTGCCTCGGCCGCGCGTCGCTGCGCGGCCGGCCAGCGTGAGCCACGACGGCTCGTGCCATCTGAAGGGTCCCACAGCCAGAAGGTGAGAGGGTCACGATGCCACGTGGCCTGGCGCAACCGCGGCTGAAGCCGTCCGTGGAAGGCAACGAGTGCCGCGCGTGCGCGCGCAAGCGCAGATGGTGCGTCGTCACGGCCGTGCTCTGGTGGATCGATGAAGACGTGGTACTCGAGCGTCATCGAAGACGTCATCCTTTTCCTTTCCTCGCGAAGGCGCTCGGGTTCCGTGAAGCAGAGCAAACAGTATGCACGCGCGCTTCCTCGTGGGGCGCTCTACTCCGAGAATCGCTCTGATTCCCAGAACTGCATTGTCACGTTCACGAAGCAAGTTTCGCAAATGCGAGACCAGGTCGCGCTCGCTGCGTGCGGGTGCGTCGGTGTCGCCTTACTTCTCTTTCGACGCCGCGTAAAGAAGCACATTGAGGGCGGCGATCTGACGATCGCAGCGATGGCCGCGCAGTGGCGACAAGACCTGCTGGAAAATGTCGTGCCCTTTTGGGAGCGTGTGTCCATAGACTCGGAGTACGGTGGGTTCTTCACAGCTGTTGACAGAGATGGCACGCTCCTGGACGACTCCAAGTATGCCTGGCTTCAGGGCCGTGCAGTGTACATGTGGTCCAAGCTCCACAACGACTTTTACGACGAGCTGCCCGACGCGACGACCGAGCGCTGGTTGGGATATGCTTGCAATGGGGCACGCTTTCTGGAGAAGCTGAAGGATCCGACTGGCCGGCTCTACTTTGCAGTGTCCCGTGATGGCTCTCGACCCTTGCATTTCCAGCGCAAACCCTATGCGGCCGTGTTCTACGTCCTCGCGTGCATCGAGCACTCACAGGCGTTGCTGCGTCGCGCTGCTTTTGTGAGCGGAGACGTGGCAGAGGCCGCGGTCCCAGGTTACAATCAATCCGCCTGGTGGCGCGAGGAGGCGATCCGATACTTTGACTTGTTTGCCCACTGGCTCGATCATCCGGAGGCGCTCGGCGGGCTCGCGCGTGATGAGAGCAGCGCGGACGGCGTCGGCGGGCTCGCGGGAGTGATGTGCCTGGCGAGCCTGTCGGAGGCGCTCCTCGATGCGTGCCCGGAGCAGCGTACACGCTTCCTGGAGCACGTGGCCGAGGCGCAGCGTCGCGTGCGGCTCCATTACGATCCGCAGCGCAAGGTCTTCCGCGAGAATGCGCATGCGACGCGAGGTGTCGATGATTCCACAGCTGCGGGCCGGCTGTTCAACCCTGGCCACAGCGTCGAGGTCGCGTGGTTTGTGCTGCGCCTGTGCGAGCTGCGGCCGGACGCGTCGCTGCGAGCGCTCGCCCTCGACGTCCTCGAGCACTCGCTCGCACTCGGCTGGGACGCTGAGCAAGGAGGTGGCGGGCTGCTGTACATGATGGATCTCTGTGGGAAGCCACTCGCCGACTGCACGGTCACCGCCGAGCATAAGCTCTGGTGGCCGATGTCCGAGGCGCTGTGCGCACTCATGCTGGCGATTGAGCTGACCGGTGACGAAGCGCGTTGGCTGCCGTGGCTGCGCAAGGTGCATGCCTTCATCTACTCGCGGCTGTGCGATGCGCCGTACGAGTGGTACGGCTACTTGCGACGCGATGGGTCTCCCGCGAATGCATGCAAGGGCGGTAACTACAAGGGCTTCTTTCACGTGCCACGCGGGCTGCTGCTCTCGCTGCGCTCAGCTGAACGACACCTCGCGAAGCACTCGTCTTCTCGTGACTCCCAGGCGTCACATGTAGACTTAGAGGGCTGAACGCTGAACGACTGAACCTGTCGAAGCTGCTGAACTACACGACCTGGGACAGACGGGTAGGTGGCGTTTGATGGACGCTTGGTGGCGAGGGAGCGAGGGAGGCTCTCAGAGAGTGTACCCGTGTTTCACGATTGTAGCGGTTGCACGGACCGCGGGCACCGGGCTCACATAGTCGAGTACAAAATGGTCGAGTACCTTTATTATTAGTCAAAAGTCAAGAGTAGGAAGTCGACGGGCTCGACATGTTCAGCTCGAGTCACCACTAGGCTGGACCAAGAAGGACAGTTTAAGACTGAGTGGGCAACGCAAGTCCACGCCAACAGACAGGAAGTAAGGAGGAAGCATGTCGAATGTGCGAATGTGCTCTCGGAGCCAGTGCAGTGGAAGAGATCATCTACATGTATTCTTCCCTTTGCCTGCCCAGGTTGCCTACATTGTACTCGAATTGACCTGACCTACATTGTTTCCGATACAGGTGCACAGGTGACGCGGTGATCTATTTTGGGGTCTCATTTTAATAAATACTGTTGATGAAACCCGCGATTAGCGCCCCAGCCGACTGGCGGCGGCCGGCGTCACCCTCTTTACCGGCTCTTGAAGCGCCTTCGGAAATGTCGCTGCTGGTCTACAGGGTGGACGAGTCTTACCCGCTTTGCGTGCGGACACACGAGCAGGTTCTCACAGTGTGTGAGCTCATGCGCGCCATCGAGGATGACTCGCACTCCGCCTTCGAGTCCGAGTACGAGTGGCTTCTCAACGGTCAGGAGCTGAGAAAGGACACGGATCTCTCGCATGCCAGCAACACGCTCGTCGTGCGGCTGTCCAAGCGACGACGCCTTGGCTATCCAGATGAGACCGATGTGTACCAGAGCGGCGACTGGGTCACTGAGCGACTCGCCAGCCTGGTTGACTACAGCAACGACAACGGGGACGACAGCGACGACGGCGTCTTCTCGCCGATCATGCCACTGCCGCTGCCGGCTGACGCGTTCGCGCGAGCGGCCATGGATGACAGCCCCTATCGAAAGGTCAGGGTTACCATGCGGCTCGGCACCCTCGGCCAATCAGCGGCTCCGCAACCCACGGTGCACACCGCTATCGGTGCGCCGTTGCCACGGCCTCCCTCGCGTACGGCATCGCTCGACGTCCAGCCGTTGCCACGGCCTCCCTCGCGTACGGCATCGCTCGACGTCCAGCCGTTGCCACGGCCTCCCTCGCGTACGGCATCGCTCGACGCTCAGCCACGGCCGGCATCGAGTGGCTCGCGCTGCACGATCTGCCGTCTGGCCCACCGCGGCTGCCGTCACCGTGGCGCGCCTGGCCACCTTGAGCTCGATCCGCCGAGCTTCGCGGACGCGACCGCTGAGGCGCTCCGAGGTCATCAGCGCTCAGCATCAGCCATCAGCGCTCATCAGAGCCACTCCTTTGCAGACGCGGCTGATGAGGCGCTCGCGGAGGCCAACAAGGGCGAGGCCGCGAAGCTCGAGCCGACTGCAGAGCCAGAGACAGTACCCTCTGCAGCGGCGGCGCGGGTAGACCCGGCAGTGGCGCCGATGGCGGATCGTCGTCATCCGCCGCCGCCACCGCGGGTGCCCAATCCCGCGTCGCTGCCCTTTTCTGCGGAGGTCGACGACGAGCCTGCGACCTTCTCCGCTGCCGCTGCCGTGAAGACGGATGCTGCCGTGAAGACGGATGCCGCGACCGCCTCGGCCGGCGCCGGCGCGGCGGCCTCGGCCGGCGCCGACGAGGCGGCCTCGGCTGCTGCCGCGCCGGACGCTGCCTCGATGATCGTGTGGGCGCGGCTACTCGGCTTCCCTTTCTGGCCGGCGATTGTGCAGCGTGAGCGGCGCGACGGAAAGCTGTGCGTGGTCTTCCTCGCCACCCATGACCGCGCAGCCGTGGCGCGTGAACACGTCATCCGTTTCGAGGAGCGGCCGGAATGGTGCGAGCAGAGGCCGCGGAAACGGTCGCTGCATGCGCGCTACAAGGCCGCAGTCGCTGAGGCAGGCGAGTGCTTGGCGGCTCTCACGAGGGGCGAAGCGCTCCCCCCGCTGCCCTCGAGTGTTCACACCGAGGACGAGGGCGAGGGGGAGGTCGGGGACGAGGCGCCTGTGGATCTGTCAGTCGACTCGTCTGAGGACGAGGAGGCGAACGATGGGGTGGCGCCTGCCACGGCGCCGCTGCCGCTCGCGCCGACGGCTGCTGACGTAGCCGTCGATATGGGTGCACGCGTCGGCGATCGCCTCGAGGCTCGAGATGCCCGTGGTGGATGGTACGTCGCCAAGATCGTCGATGCGCGTGCTGGCCGTTCTGTCGACGCGAGGGGCGAGGCTCGAGCCGGCGCCGAGGTGGGCGCGGCTCTTCCGGCCGAGACGCAGTCAGATGACGAGGCGAGGCCGACAGCGCGCCCGTATTCGGAGCTGTTGGTGCACTTCGTCGGATGGAAGGCACGCTGGGACGAATGGATTCGAATGGGCGAGGGGCGGCTGCGGGCCATCGACGACGACAGGCGCGCGGCGGAGGCACGCGGCGCGGTGCTCGCCGCGGCACCCGCCGCGGCACCCGCGTCCGACGACGAGGATGAGGCGGGCGAGGACGAGGACGAGGACGAGGACGAGGAGATGGTCTCTCCAGGGCGTGCAGTCGATGCCGAGGACAGCGAGGGCGACGATGACGCCGACGAAGGCGCTGACGAGCAGACCGGGCGCGCGGTCGGCAATCTCGTGTGGGCACGCGTCCCTGGGTTCCCCGCCTGGCCGGCCGTCATCGAGCGTGCTCGTGCCAAGCACCGTGCTCTGAAGCCAGCCGCGGCGTCCCTGGCCTCATCGGCGAATGCGGACGACGGGCCGGGCACCGTGGCGGGCGCCGGGCGCCCAGTCTTCGTACGCTTCCTGGGCGCACGCGCTCAGGAGACTTTCGCTTGGGCGGCGCCGAGCAGCGTCATCTCCTTCGGCGAGCGACTCGAGCTCTGCGAACAGAAGCTCTCGAAGCGCTCGCTGCGCCCGCGCTTCAAGCAAGCGGTCGCCGAGGCCATCGCGCTGCTCGGGGCCGCCAGCGCGGACTCGTGAGACCCAGGTGAGACCCAGGGCAGATGAGACCTCAGGGCTGGGCCTGCGGCCGAGGAGGCGCACACCACAGATCAGAAGGGTGCTGGGCGAGGTCGTCGCAGACGAGGTTGGCGGGCGGGTCGAGAGTCGGACGGGAGATGCACCCACGGCTGCACGCACATGCCGGCATGCACTCGGATGCAGTGATGCAGGTCGGCGAGAAGCGAGTCATGGGTCCCTTGGCGGGTGCGGGTTTGCGAGGAGTAATTCAAATGTACAAGTGTTCACATACGACGAGCGCGGTATACAGCGACACGCCTCCCGGTGATACTCAGGACCGCGCATGCGGCATGGCACCGAGCCACACGTGGACCAGGGGCGGAGCGGCCCGCGCCGTGGCGCTCTGCCGAGGGTGTGCGGTGACATGCTCATGGGTCGAAAATGCTCTCCGGGGAAGCCTCGGCCCGCTCAGTTACCTGATGCGGGTACCTTGCTTCGGGCGGCCCAGCGTGCCCTGCCAAAAGAGCTCTTCGGCATCGAGGAGGCGCGCCGATTGGAGCGGCTTCATGTAGATCTTAGAGCCGCGCGTGTGGTTGTAGATGGCGATGCGCCGCGGCGGCAGGTCCACCAGCGCGCAGCTTGCAAAGCCACGCTCGATGAACCACTGCATCGTGTGCGTCGAGAGAGCGAAGAGGCGCTCGACGCCGGCGGCGGCGGCAGTTCGTTCGAGGAAACCCAGCATGGCGTCGCCGCACCCCTGCCGCCGGTACTGGTCGTTGACGACGAGGCAGCCCACCTCGGCGTGCGTATCCGAGTAGCGCTTGAGCTGCGCGCACGCGACGATCGTGTCGTCGCGAGTGTACACGTAGTAGAATCCGAGGTGTACGTCGCGCGCGAGCACGTCCGGCGAACGCTTGATGAGCACGCCTTGCGCCTCGAGCGGCCCGATGAGCGCGAGGATGCCCGGCACGTCCGCCGCGGTCGCGAGGCGGATGCCGTCGTACACGTCGCGCGCGATGAGCGTGCCGCACCCATCGGTCGTGTAGAGCTCCTGAATCAGAGCGCCTGGGACTGGCGGGAGCAGATGGCCTCGCGTCACGCCCCGCTCGAGAGCCTTGATGCAATAGCCCACCAAGTCGCACATCTTCGACACGTGGGCGGCGGCGGCCCCTATAGTTTCGGCCGTGGGCAGCCTGAGCGCGCCGTCGGTCGCCTCGTCGGCACCTCCCGCACCAGCCGACGAGGCCAGCTCGCCCTCAGCCTTTGCTGCCTCGAGGCTGACGGCGACGGCGGTGGCGGCGGCGTCGGCCGCATCGCACAGGTCGTCACGGTTGCAGATGTAGTCGAGGAGCTTGCGCGCTTCAGCCATCCGCATCGACTGCAGAACGTGCCGCGCGCCCCCGCCACGCACCTCAGCGTGGGCTGCCTCGGCGAATTCCATAGAAGGTTTCGTCACCTCGGCGAATTCCATGAGGCGTTGCGGAGTCATGAAGATCACCTTGGACGCCTCGAGGAAGGAAGCGGCGGTTGCGGCCACGTGCTCGGTGCGCACGTTGAAGACGGTGCCCGAGGCGGAGTAGCCGAGCGCGGTGAGCAGCACGATCTCGCCCGCGTCCAGATGCTGCCGCACCTTGGTGGTGTCGACCGAACGCACCTCGCCCGTAAAGCCGTAGTCGATGCCATTCCGCACTCCCACCGGCTGGGCTGTGTAGAAGAAGTTGCCGCCCACGACGTCGACGCCCACGCTGCCGCCCGGGCCCGAGCGCGCGCGGCCCCGCGCGAGCGCGCCCTCGACGCGCGAGCGCATGAAGCCGTTCACCTCCTGCACAGTGCGCATCGTCACCTCGTCGGTCACGCGCATCATGCTGTCGCCAAAGGCGGGCTGCGGCAGCCCACGGAGGCGAAGCGCCTCGTCGATCTGCCGTTGGATGCCGACGACGAGCACCGGCTTGACGCCGAGCAGCGAGAGCGTTGCGACCTCCTCCATGAGCTGGTCGAATAGGTCGTTGCGCTCGAGCGCCTCGGAAGCAATGTGGATGACCATGACGCAGCCCTGGTGCATCTTGATGTACGGCGTGCACGAGCGGAAGATTTTGACAAAGGTGTCATCCGACGAGATGGCGGTGCCGAGCGCCACCGGTGACGCCAGGTCGAGCGGCTCCACCGTGATACGCTCCGGCCGCAGCGTGCGCAGCGTCTCGCCCACGGGCGGCAGCGCACCGCAATCTGCGCCTGGCTGCTCGGACGACGGGTCCACGGACATTGCCAACACCGTGCGCCCGCGCGGCTGAGGCTGCGGCGCGAGGAGCCCACGGCTGCACGGGCCGCTGAGCGCGAAGGCCAAGACGGCAGCCGACAAGGCAATGTGGAGCACCGCCATTCCTCAATGCGGAGACTCGCCGCAGTCTCGAACCTGATGTGTGAACGTTGCGTACCTTGAGAATTGTCATCAGGTCATCAGAAAACGAGCGCCCGCGCAAGAGCGAGCGAGCGAGCGCCGCAAAGGACCGGGGCTCAGCACAAGTTTGGAACATGTTTTTTGGAACTTCGAGCTGGAGTGAGGAATTCACTTTCGACCGTCCTCATGGGCTGTGCCTGCACCAAGCAGCATCCTGAGTCGCCGGATCCATACGCCGAGCCGGATGCCGAGCCGGATGCCAAGCCGTCTGCAGACGATGCCCTCGAGACACAATTGATGGGGAGCGTCGGCTCTGGCAAGGAAGACACCTTGATGGACAAGCAGGCTTTCAATGACGTAGTCGTCGAGCTTGGGCTTCAAGGAATTGCGGCGGACATGAGTGAGGATGATCACAAAGAGCTTGAAGATTACATCAAGAGCCTAAAGGAACGGCAGACCTCGGTGACAGGCTTCAACCTTTGTCCGCACCATGATGAAATTTTGCGAGGCCAGCCACGACCTGAGGAGAAGCCCGCCAAAGCAGCGAGCCGATCCCAGATGCATCGCGAGCTGCTGCGCAAGCCGTCAATAAAGCAGTCGGTTTTGGATGAGATGGACAACGCGACGGCGCGGATGCAGCCGAGCGCCCGCGAGACCAAGGACATGCTCTTCGCGCTTCACGCCT
>Ga0210243_102404_pt1 | contig 10120 bp, 9 predicted proteins | sample ChrtobMeP5a_32mM_FD_155461 | JGI IMG/M metagenome (GOLD analysis project Ga0210243, IMG submission 155461) | Chrysochromulina tobin associated microbial communities from unialgal haptophyte culture, Seattle, Washington, United States - P5a_32mM | ecosystem: Host-associated > Algae > Haptophytes >...
CGCTGCGAGGCAGCATCAGAGCAGCGGGAACCGCCGTCGTTAGCGACCCGGCATGCCGCCAATGCCCCCCACGGCCACGCCGAAGGTGACGCAGAAAACATGTCGAAGTTCCATCGAACGCTTCATATTCTCCAAGGAAAATTGCCATGGGCCGGCGTTCACGCGGAGGGCCTGCGCAGCTGCACAAGCATGGACACCGACGAGCTGCCGTCGTTTCAGCTCACTGAGCTCGTCGATGAGCTCGCACGCTCGTCCGACGAGGAAGGCCTGGATGTCGAGGGCCTCACGCCAAACACCAAGATGGTGCGAGACATGGCCAGCGATCCCGAAGTCGTCAAGATCACGCCGCTGCCAGCGCCGGCCAAGAGGGACGAGGGCGGCCCGTCGAGCGACCGCAGCGCGGGCGAGCGCATCGCCTCCGCCTTCTGGCGCTGCGCGCACGAGGCCGGTTTCACGATGCTCTGCGAGGCGCTCACCTTCACCGGGCTGCGCGACGAGCTGCCTCGGCTGATGGCGCCCGGCCACACGATCATGGCGCCGACGAACGAGGCATGGGCCAAGATGGACGAGTCGGTGCGCAAGGATCCGCGGCTCGTGCGCCAGCTTCTCCTCGGGCATATGTGCGCTGGCGTCTCCACGCTGCACGACCTCCGTTCCAAGAACTGCGCGTGCGCGGTCGCGGGTCAGACCCATGCAGTGTACGACGAGGGCGGACACACGCGTGTCGGGACTGGTCGGTTCGGACGGACGGACCTCGTCTTCGACGGCGGCGTCATCCACGAGGTCACCACCGTCCTCATGGTCCTCTCTTTTGTGCGCGACTCACACACCGAGCAGGTGCGATGCCATCACGATCACCCGCACGCCACCCCAGCCGCTCGTCCCTCGGTGACGTTGCGCGGCGTGCATCTCTCGGTGCATCTGTCGCTCGTACCTCGATCGTACCTCGATCGTATCTCGCTCGTACCTCGATCGTATCTCGCTCGGCAGGTGTGGAAGAAGTCGCTCCAGCCGTCTCCCATCCTCTCAGCAGTGGGCGGCGTCTCATCCACCGGCTCCGAATACGAGGTGCATGCCTGATGACCTCTGATGACCTCTGATTGCCTCTGATTGCCTCTGATGGCTCCGAGTACGAGGTGCATGGCTGATGACCTCTGATGACCTCTGATGACCTCTGATTGCCTCTGACGGCTCCGAGTACGAGGTACATGGCTGATTGCCTCTGATGACCTCTGATTGCCTCTGATGACTTCGGATGACTTCTGATTGCCTCTGATGACGGCTCCGAGTACGAGGTGCATGGCTGATTGCCTCTGATGACCTCTGATGACCTCTGATGACCTCTGATGACCTCTGATGACCTCTGATGACCTCTGATGACCTCTCTCATCAGGTGCATGGCTGCCTGCTGCACGCCGCCACGGGTCAGCTCGTGCCCGAGGCCCTGCGAGGCCACGTGCGAGGCATTAAGAATGTCGACGAGGAGCAGCTGCTCACATTTAATGAGGTGACCGTGCTCACCAAGCCGCCGTCGCTCGCCAAGCGGAGGGGCGTGGCAGACGCGAGTAGCGCCAACCGGTGATGGCATGCTGATTGCCTGCTGATTGCCTCCCTCATTGGCAGACGCGAGTAGCGCCAACCTGTACCGTTTCCTCGTCCCGAGCACACGTGCACCCGAACGATGGCCTCTGAGCGCCTCTCTGAGTGCCTCTCTGATTCTGATTGCATGCAGGTATCGTCTCCTCTTCTCGATTTGGAACACGTCCACCCTGAGCTACATCTCGTGGCAGCACATGGCGACGCCTCTGGTCGTCCGCAACTCCTTCCACATGCTCCCGATCGAGGAGAAGAACTACCGACGAACCCATTACGCGTCGTCCCGAGCGCGCGGGCGCGGCGGCGACGGCGACGAGGATGGCATCGGGAGGTCGCGTGGCGCAGGCGGCGGCGGCGGAGGCGGAGGCGGAGCAGGCGCCCAATACGGCGTCCGGGGACTGCCCACATTGTCCGAGGACGGCGACGCTCACGACGGCGCCCCTCCCGAGGACGAGGATGGCGACACTCTCAACGGCGCGAGCGCCTCGCATGTCGTTCACATTCACACCTCCTCCCAGAGCGGCGTGCCTTCCGATTGGCTCCCGCTCTCCCTGGCGCCCGGGTACGTCAACCCGCGCTCTGCGGCGCGCACGACCTCCAAGAACTCTGCCGCCTCCAATGACGATGAGTCGCAAGAGAACAGCTCGACTGGGGTGCGCGAGTGATTGCATGCTGAGTGATTGCATGCTGTGATTGCGTGCTGACAGATAGCGTGCTGAGTGATTGCGTGCTGAGTGATTGCGTGCTGAGTGATTGCATGCTGAATGATTGCGTGCTGAGTGATTGCATGCTGAGTGATTGCATGCTGACTGCTTGCATGCTGACTGCTTGCATGCTGACTGATGCTGAGTGATTGCATGCTCGACTGGGGTGCGCGGCCACCAACCATACCGCCCGTCGCACACTCGCTACTCTTGCTTGCTCCACCCGTGCCTCGCTCACCCCTGACCCCCCTCGCCCCCTTTGCCCCCCCCCTCGCAGGGCCACCCGTGCAGCAGCAGCAACACCGACGCGCGCGACGCGATCGGCTCCGAGCCCGCGTGGCTCGCCCAATCTCTTCGGGAGATCCAATCTCGATGCGAGATCGGCTTCGACGGCAGCGGCACCACGGCGCAGAGTGTGTCTGCACAATCCGAGTATGCGCAGCTGCAGGCGATGGCGCAGCAGGCGTGCGCGACCGAAGTCTCGCGCGCCGTCTCGGCCGCCGCCACAACCGCGGCGGCCAAGCAGGTGGCGTCGTGCGCCGCGGCCGCCGCCGCCTCCGCCGCCGCCTCCGCCGCCGCCTCCGCCGCCGCCTCGCATTCACATTCACACTTCGACGCTCAGTACGGCGCCTCGATGTTGACGACACCGCCACCCGAGTTTGGTGGCGATGCATTTGGCTCCGCCCCGCTCAACGGCTTGAGCAGCGGCGGCAGCAGCAGCAGCTTCATGGCGGCGGGCGGCAGCGGCGGCGGCGGCGGCGGCAGCAGCAGCAGCAGCAGCAGCAGTTGGAATGTGCCTTCGGCAGGCAGCGGCGGCGGCGGCGGTCTGCCACGTCTGCTCGACGCCTCACCTGATGAGGGAGGCAATCAGCATGCACTCAGAGGCAATCAGCATGCACTCAGAGGCAATCAGCATGCACTCAGAGAGGCACTCCGGCCCCGTCTGCTCGACGCCTCATGCCGCGAGGGCTCCTTCGGTGGCGGCATGCCCGTGTGGTTGCACGGCGAGAACTTTTCACACGATTTGCACGTGCGATTCGGCTCGGTGGGAGCGTCTTCGGTCAACGTGATCTCGCACAACCTGATCAAGTGCCAGGCGCCCGCGTGCTTCGCCTTCTCGGGCCAAGCTCGGCACGAGGTCACAATCTCCCTCGTGGTCGCGTCCACGAGCGCCCCTGTGCCGGGCAGCATACCCTTTGTGTATGTTCACGGAGGCAGCGGCGGCGGCTTCTCGGGCGCCATGGGCACCGTCCCCGCGCCGCCATTCGAGCTGCTGCGTCGGCTGCTGCACTCGCTCGAGCGCGCCCAGGCCGCCGCCGCCGCCGCCGCCGCGACCTCGCACCTCGGAGATTCGACCTCGACCGATCTCGACCTCGGAGATCGCGACCTCGGCCTCTCGGCCTTCTCGGCGATGGACGAGCACGGCTTCTCCCTCGCGGAGTACGCCGATGAGCTCAAACTCTCTCTGCTCGAGGGCGGGCACGCGCAGTCGGGAGATGCGTCCGAGCTCCAATCTCAGCTCGGAGATCTCGCGACCGTCCTCAAGCGCGAGCGCCTCGCCTCGTCCCTCGCGCGCCGCCCCTCGGTCGACATCCTGCGCCAGTCGAACATCCTGCCCGACCACACCGTCGACGAGCGGCGCGAGGCACTCCTGCACTCTCTCGCCAACCGGCCAGGCCTCGAGTCCCTCCAGCAACGGCACATCCTCGGCTACACCGCGGACGAGAAGCAGGAGCAGCTCGCCAAGCGCAAGCGGCTCGAGGGGTTCCTCGCAGAGAGACCCACCCCCGAGCAGGTGCAGCGCCTCGAAGGGTTCCTCGCGGAGAGACCCACCCCCGAGCAGGTGCATGGAGCCGTTGGGGCCGTTGGGGCCGTTGGGGAGCTGCCGCTGGGCCTCAGCGCGCAGGATGTCGTCTCGCTCATGGACACCGTCGACGACGCCGCCGCCATGGCCCATCCCTGAGCTCTGATGGCCTCTGATGACCTCTGATGACCTCTGATGACCTCCGATGGCCCATCCCTGAGCCGCGCCGAGGTCATCAGAGGTCGTCAGAGGTCGTGCGCGCCGAGGCGATTGTGCGAGGGGGTCCGGCGGCGACAGCTCAGGGCACGGAGCGCCATGGTCGGCAAGGCGTTCATGGCAAGAAACGAGGCGCTCGTGAGTATCTTTTACTTGCGCGGTCCCGTTCTGTGGCCGGTCTCGTCGTATGTGGCCACCCTGTTCCGCCGTCGTACCGCCGTCGCGCTCCAGCCATCAGGCGCAGCTACGGGCCCGCTTGCCTCACTTATCGGCGCCGTTGGCACGCGCCGCTCGGTCAGGCGCCGTGTTGGCACTGGGAACAACAGCCATCATTCTCGTCGAGCTGTCCGATACCGCTGACCGTTTAAGCGTTTATTCCGACGTGAATTTTTCTCTTCATTTGGGGACCCAAGAGAATTTTTCTCTTCATTTGGGGGCCGCGCGCGCGAACAGAGGACACAAGAGATTCCGACACGCGCACCATTCCCAACACCCCAGACGCTGCAGAGCGCCCGATGGTCGAGATCGATGCTGAAGACATGGCGACCGGACCCATTCTGAAGACATGGCGACCCATTCTGAAGACATGGCGGACCCGCAGGCCTTCGCCGTCCACCAGCCCTCGTCCTCTCCTCACGGAACCGCTCGAAGAGTAACGGGACCCAAATGGATAGCCCTCGCCCTCGACCCTTTTTCACGCTCTCGCCCTCGACCCTTTTTCACGCTCTCGCCCTCGACCCCTTTTCGCGCTCTTGCCCTGAGAGGCAACAGTGGAAGCGGTGGTAGCCCCCCACCCCGAAGGGCTTTTGGCGCTTTGGCACACTACACTGGGAGGTCAGTGATGGAGACAACAAGCGGGCGGCCAGGCAGCAGCTCCGGCGGTAGGGCATCGACGCGAAGGGCAAGGCAAGGGCAGCGGCAAGGGCGATGGCGGCTAGGTGGCGGCCATGGGCAGTGCAGCAGAAAGGCAATTCAATGCAAGCCAAGGCAAGGCAAGGCATCAGGGCAAGGCAAGGTGACAGGGCAAGGTAAGGCGACAGGGCGGGGCGGAAGCTGCGCATACTCATCAGCGCCGTGGCGCTCAGTCGTCGTGGCGCATCTTGCCCGCCGCCTTCTCCCTGCCCAGCACCGCGCGCATCGAAGAGGTTCTGCGCACACACGAGCCACGGCCGATAAGCAAGATGGCAGCACACAGGGCGGGTGCGGGCCGCACTTAGTGCCCCGCGGCGCCGGCGGCGCCGCGTTGGATGCCGACGCGCCGCCGTAGGTCAGGCCGCCCGAGGGGCCGGCCGCGGAGACGGGGGCGGGGACAGGCGTCGTGGCAGGTGCCTTGCGCGAAAAAAGTTCGCGAAAAGCCTTGGCCGTTTCTTGGTTCCCCTTATCGATCTCGGCGTTGATGCCCTTGAGATTCGTGCTGATCTTCTCGAAAGAGTCGACAAAGACGTCGCCGAGCCCTTTAATCATCTCGAACGTCTCCTCCTTGGCGGCGTCCACGGCGGCGAACGTCTCCTCCTTGGCGGCGTCGACGGCGGCGAGCGTCTCCTCCTTGGCGACGAGTGTCGCCGTCTTGTTCGAATCGATCTCTGACTGGAGATGCTTCACCCGCTTCACCAGGAGCTCCTGGTTCGCCTTGAGCGTCGTCTTGAGCTCATCGAGCATCGAGCGCACCTGGGGCAGAATCGTTTTCTCCGGCGAGCCCTTGGGCAGCTCTTTGATCCGATTCAGCTCCGCGGTGAGCTGCTCGATCTGGCCGAGGGCGATCATGCTGAAGAAGTTGAGCGGCGTTTCGGCCGTCATCGGCACAGCACCACCGCCCATGGACGCGGGCGTTCCGGTTCCGAGCAGCTCGATGGCGGCGGTGGCGCCGAAGCCGCCACCGTCAAAGGTACCCGGCATAGCGCCACCGCCGGCGCCAGCGGAAGGGGTGAAGCCAGGGGTGGCGAAGCCGAGCCCTACCGCGTTGAAACGGCCAGCGGGGGTGTTGTAGTCGTACGACGACGGCGGAGCACCACGCACCGGCGTCGGCTGCGCGGGCACTAGCGCGTGGGCAAGTGCACCGAGGCCGCCAGCCTCGATACCGTCAGCGCCGAGGTTGAACTTGATGCCGCCAGTGAGGCTATCGAGGGCCGGGGGCGCCGTGGCGACGGCCATGAGCGCCGTGGCGGGCTCCGACAAAGTATCGAGGGGCGCCGTCTCCGCAGGCGTTGCTGTGACGGGCCCCGCGGTGAAGTCGACAAGCGCCGAAGGGACCGCGGGCGCGTCGAAGAAGTTGGGCAACCCCGCGACGAACCCCACCATCGCCGCTTCGAGAGCGGCCTTGAAGTCGACGTTAGACGTGTCGATGTCGATGTCGAGCATGAACGCGAGGAAGTGGCGCGAAGACCGGTTCTTGAGCAGCGCGTCGATAATGGCTGCGTGCACGTCACGCTTGCGGGCGTTGTATACGCCCGTGAAGTCGCCGCCCACCGCCGCCTTGTCGGCTGCCTTGATCAAGCGCCGTGCCAACCAGTACGCGTAGTCGGGGCTCTCCGTCGAACGCGTCTCCTGGTCGGCGATGTGGTTGAGCACATACTTGAGGGCGGACTTGACAGGCTTCTTGTTAGACTTCGAGCCCGGGACGCAAGGGCAGCAGGTGGCGGCATAGTGCGTCGCGATGGAAACGATCGCCTTGGCGCTGGATGCCGACAAGCCATGGATGCCCATTCGCCGCATCGCATCGACGCAGGCACTGAGTTCGACCGGGTTCGTGAACTGGGTGGACATGGCCGTGATGCAGAACGCCCCCAAAACCGACGCGGCGACCTTCACCTCCTTGTACTCGGACTCCGCGCCTTTGCGTGCCGCGTTCTGCATGACTTTGTTGATCACTCCTGCTCTGATGAGAAACACGTTCTTCTTGCCGGAGACGACCACGCCCACCTCCGCGTCGGCTTTGGCTACGCCGGAGACGACCACGCGCACCTCCGCGTCGGCGTTGGCAAGGCGGGCGGTGGCCGCATCGATGAGCGCATTGGGGAACTTGCGTTGCATGGTTGACGGGTGGCGCGGCGGCGGCGCGGCGCGCTCCTACGCGTCCTCTCGACAAAGGTATCCTTTTGTGGGGAACAGGTTCCTAGGGAAGCCGTCGCGGGCGCCTCCTTGGGATTTTGCTCTTTATGTTCTGTGGGCCTGGTGTGATTTTAATATCATCAAGGCATCTCATTCATAGGGAGGCACGGTGCGGACGGCTCCCCCACAGAGCAAAAAAGAAATCAATTCTCAATTACGAAAACGTAATCAAAATCTGAAAGTCGAACGCACTCCATACGTTTGCGCCAGGACCTTCCGGGCGAACGAACGCCCAGCAAGGCGCTGGTGCCTCTCCCTGAGGGTTAAGGGTGTTTTCCAACAGTTGAGGAGCTGTGAAAAGATTTCTCACAGCTCCTCAACTTCAAGCAGCTTAGATTGCATTCTCAATTGTGCATTCTCAGAGTGAGCTCGTCGCAACATTTAGCAGCTGTGAGTGTAAACGCTCGCAGCTCGGCACTGTTGTGCGAGCCGAGGGCGTTTGTGTACGTGCGTGCGCGCGTGTGCGTTTTGAGGGGTCAAAGTTACCACGCTGTATTACGCTGTTTATCGACCGCAATACTGGATCGACCCCTCCTGTCCACTGAGAATGAGTATAGTTGCGAGTGGCGGTTGAGCAGCAGCAGGACTGCCGATTGCAGTGCGAGCACAATGGTGGCATGCACGTGCAACTGCGGCAGTGCCAGTGGCCACGTCATGATCATCTCAGCCACGAGGAAGGGCTCCATCCAAGGGCGCTCGTCACGGCGCTCCTGTGTGATGGCTCTGCCAGCGCCTTGGTGTCAGGCTGGGCCTCCTCTCCCGCTCGCCGGCTCAAGAGGGCTCGCCTGCCTCCTCGCCTGCTCACCATTCGTTCCAATCGCTCAGTCGAGACCGACCCCCCCAGCCACGGTTCCGGCGTTGTGATGACATGCATCCGCGGACTGGTCGACGGCGGCAGGCGCGCCTTGTATCTCGCGCTGTCGAGATTCGCCTCGAGATCGGCTTTGGAGTGTGCCGGTGGGGGCGCTACGTAACCACCAAGGTTGTACTCGCGATGAGGGGCCGGAGGCCTCGCCGCAGCCTCTGCCGCTTCTGATTTCTCGGTCTCAGTCTTGCCATCATGCCCAGCCGGCGCGGCAGTGGGAGGCTTCACGACAACCATCCAATCCAGCGGTTGCCACCACTCCTTGGGCGCCGCCCGCTCCGCCGCCGCCTTCTCGGCCGCCGCCTGCTCTGCTGCTGCCCTCTCAGCCGCCACCTGCTCAGCTGCCGCCTTATCAGCCGCCGCCTTCTCGGCCGCCGCCGCCGCCTCGGCCGCCGCCTTCTCGGCCGCTGCCGCCTCGGCCGCCGCCGTTTCAGCCGGGAGTCTCTGGAGATACAGTGGCAAGCTTGTAGGTGCCATACGCTGAACCAGGGCGAGCTCCTGGACCAGGCCGACCCTGACCGTCTCCTGCGCCATCGGCTCACGGTGCGTGGTCGAGTGCCTCTGTGGACTGATGGGCTTGGGTGCCGCGCGTTTCGGTGGCGCCGATCCGGCCGAAGCCACCGCCGCAGAAGCCACCGCCGCAGAAGCAGATGCTTCTGCTTTCTCGGTCTCAGTCTTGCCATCATCCCCAGCCGGCGTGGCCGTGGGAGGCTTCACGAGAACCATCCAATCCAACGGTTGCCACCACTCCTTGGGCGCCGCCCGCTCCGCCGCCGCCTTCTCGGCCGCCGCCCTCTCGGCCGCCGACCTCTCAGCCGCCGCCTTCTCGGCCGCCGCAACCTTAGCCGCCGCCTTCTCGGTCACCGCCTTCTCTGCCGCCGCCCTTTCTGCCGCCGCCTTCTCGGCTGCGGCAACCTTGGCCGCCGTCTTCTCGGCCGCCGCCTTCTCGGCCGCCGCCTTCTCGGCCGCCGCCCTCTCGGCCGCCGCCTTATCGGCCGCCGCCCTCTCAGCCGCCGCCTTCTCCAACCACGCCTTCTCGGCCGCCGCCTTCTCGGCCGCCGCCTTAGCCGCCGCCGCCTTCTCGGCCGCCGCCTTCTCAACCGCCGCAACCTTGGCCGCCGCCTTATCGGCCGCCGCCTTCTCGGCCGCCGCCTTCTCCGCCCCCGCCTTCTCGGCCGCCGCCTTCTCGGCCGCCGCCTTAGCCGCCGCCGCCTTCTCGGCCGCCGCCTTCTCAACCGCCGCAACCTTGGCCGCCGCCTTATCGGCCGCCGCCTTCTCGGCCGCCGCCTTAGCCGTCGCCGCCTTCTCGGCCGCCGCCTTCTCGGCCGCCACAACCTTGGCCGCAGCAGAAGCCGCCGCAGCAGGAGCAGCAGTAGAAGCAGCAGCAGCGTGCAGCTCATTCTCGGAGGGTCTTTGCGGACTTTGCGGACTGGTGGACTTGGGCGCCGAGCTGGGCGCCGAGCGTTTCGGCGGCGAACGGAGTTGAGTCTTCTTGCCATCACCAACTCCATCACCCCCAGCCGGTTTTGCCGCGTGCTGGCTCGAGAGAACCATCCAATCCAGTGGTTTCCACCACTCGTTGGGTATCTGAGTCTCGAAGGGTGAGTCTGACAAGACCTGATAGTGGTCTTTGGCAGGCTGCCTAGCTGCCTGATTGCTGCAACGCCACACGCCCACGCACGCAACGAGCACGATGCCCAGCCAGAATATCGCCGCCACAGCTAATGGCAGTGGGTTTGCTTCCTTCAACTGGTTCGGCGGCGGCGGCGGCGGAGGCCTGGTGACGGTGGAGGTGGAGATGGCGGCGGCGATGGGGGCGGGACTCGG